>Ga0194128_10007679_pt1 | contig 13989 bp, 12 predicted proteins | sample TA2KigCa65mmetaG_FD_148650 | JGI IMG/M metagenome (GOLD analysis project Ga0194128, IMG submission 148650) | Freshwater microbial communities from Lake Tanganyika, Tanzania - TA2015037 Kigoma Deep Cast 65m | ecosystem: Environmental > Aquatic > Freshwater > Lake | place: Tanzania: Lake...
TTAGATCTCTTTCTACATATTCCTTAATTGTAATTGGCCGCATTCCATTCCGTGTTTTGATGTAGATTATTTCTTGGCCGTCAAGACAGTGGCCTCCAATAATACCTGGATACATCTTTGGTCTATTTCCTAAGAATTTGTGAATTTCTTCAGCAAATGACCACATTTCATTATAATCAACTTTGTTACTTTTTGCAATCATATTGCTTAGTTGAGCATAGGTTATTAGCCATCCGTAATATGAGGTGTCGCAGATTATTTTTGCCAGCTCAAGGGTTAATGGACTAGACATTTTTTTTGCTTTAACTCCACACTTTGATAATATGTTTGCATATGTTTTAGCAGCCCATTTTGAGTTAGGCGCATCATTTTCTATTGCATAGAATTTCGTATATCGTTTTAGATCATACAGCATTCTTTTGTGAACTCCCCTAGTAGCACTATAAATAACTGGAATCGAAAGTTTTTGTTGCAATTTTTTGGTTGTGTATGGCTCTATTGTGCTATGTATCACTATACCTTTTGGATTGAACTGTTTTACTAATGCCAATACATTTAGTATAAATTTTTTTGTAAATGGAATGCAAATATGTAAAAAATCAGTATTAAGTTGTGAAAAAGATGAGAATTTTTTTTCATTTATCAATTCCTTGTTAACATCGTATCCTACCGTTAGTTTTGTTTTTGAAAATAATTTTAGAATCGGATTGCCTATTTCTCCTAATCCAACTACGATATCTTTAGTTTTCATACTCATTTTTCTGATCATAAACATTGGACTCATATTCACCTAAGGTTCGTTTTCCAATGTGTTTGAAGAGCTGATCTTGTAGTTTGGTTACTTCATCAATTTCGTTGTCAGCTATTTTTTCGTTTTTTGAAAGTTTTACAATAATCTGACTCATTTTAAGATAAAGTGGAAGCACTAATTCAGTATTTTGTAGTATTCTTTTCAAATGTGGATGAGATTCAAAAGATATATCCGCTTCAGCTTTGTAAGCAGCACTTTTTTTAAAATGAATATAACCCACTATTACTAAAATGGGAAGTCCTACTGAAATTACAATTAATATATAATGTCCAAATGATGGAAAAATTTCTTTTAAAAATGGTATGTTTTCAATTGCCAGATAATAAGTAACTACTAATGTGTTTATAGCAGCAAAAATAAATGCAAAATAAGTTCCCCATCCCATTCTAAAATAGTACCATGCACGAAAAAGAAGATTTTTTTTCATGAATTCGCTACCGATTCCGTCTATATCAATTTCACTACATTTTATTACAAAACCACAAATGATTCAAAATCGATTTTAGATTTTTAATAAATAACGCTTAATTGATGCTATAATTCACATGATTCAAAGTGAATGTGATTGAGAGTTTTAATTGCGTCAGGAGCTGGCGGTGGTACTGCAAAAGATAGAATAGGAAAATACTTTCATCTAAAAGAATTTGGCGAAGCCTTAACAAAATTTGGTGTTGAGTACAGATTAGTAAGAGAGGTTGACTATGCTACAGGTTTCCCAAGTAAAAATATACGAAACTGGCTTCCATATAATAGAAAATTCAAAAAATTAGTTAATGAATTCAAACCTGATGTAATTTTTGTGGATAGGCAAGCTCATTTTGGGCTTCAAGCAATCAAAGCAAAAATTCCTCTTTTTGTTTATCTTCGTGGTAATTACTGGATGGAAGTCGAAATGGCAAAAAAAACCATTTACAAAGATCCCATGATGAGGATGGTGGTTTGGCTAAGACATAGAATTGCTGAAAAGGTGTTTAGAGAGTGTGCTGGAGTTTTTATGACTGCTGATTATCTTGACGAGGTAATCAAAAAACACCATCCAAATACCAAAACCTATCATTTCTTGGAGGGCATTAATTCCTCACATTGGTATCCTGCCAAACAAATGGAACTAAAGCATCCTTGTGTTGGAATGCTACAAGATGCCAACTGGTGGGGAAAAACAAAGGAGATGTTGACATTAGACAAGGTGATCGAGGAAATGCCAGATGTTATATTTTATTGGGCAGGAGATGGCCAATACAGAGACAAAATTTTACCAGTTTTAGGAAAACATAAAAACTTTCAATGGCTTGGATCGCTTGATTATCCAGACCAAGTAAGGGAATATCTTTCTACAATCGATGTATATGCACTGCCTACTGGCATGGACACTACACCACTATCATCAAGGGAAGCTCAGCTTATGGAAAGACCTGTTGTTGCGACACGCATAGGTGGAATACCAGAGGTTGTAATTGACAAAAAAACTGGCTTTCTTGTGGCTGAAGGTGATTATAAGGGATGGATTGAAAAAATACGTCTTTTGGTAGACGACAAAAAGCTTGCTATCGAGATGGGAAAGGCAGGTCGCCAGTTCATAATTGAAAATTACAACTGGGGGATAGTGGCCAAGCGATTTGTTGATGCTGCAACTGAATATCTAAGCAATAAAAAGAAATTAAGATAGTGTTGTTTCTGGATTCATCTCTTTTGTGACAAATAGCCTGTACCAAATTTCGAGTGCAAGTAAGCCAAGAAATTTGTTTATGTATCTAATTTCTAGATCATCTCTTCTATCAATGTAAGTATCAATCCAAGATTGATTTATCCATCCATCTTCTACTATTCTTGAATTCAAGAGGTATTTTTTGCATAGTCTTTGTCCAAAGTTCTTCCAAAGATTTACCGTATTAACATTGAACCCAAGCTTTGATTTTGAAATGAGGTCCTCTGTTTTATATCTCGAGATAAGTTTCCTTAACAATATTTTTCCAGTATCTGTTGTTAGATCATATTTTAGAGAATTTGGTATGTGTGTAGCATATGGGATCATCTCATTTGATAAGATTGGCGTGATTGCGGTAAGGCCAAAGTGATTGTGCAGTGCTGTATTAACTGGAAGAAAATTGTAAAGTAGCTTGCCATTATAATCTGCAAGAAAGACTTGTTCCAACAATGGAAGTTCGTTATCAAAGTATGATGATAGTTGACGGTATATAATATCCCATGAAAAGTTGGCCTTTTTACCAAATAATTTGTCTTGATCAGGAACGTTGTCTCTTTCGTGGCATTGTAGATATGATTTTACTCTGTCCAGCGATGTAGAGTTATTATCTACCAGACCTAGGAATTTTTTATATCTAAATGTATATCCTCCAAAAAGCTCATCACCACCATCACCAGCAACAAGATATTTTGAGATTGTGCATGCTTTTTTTGTCACATAATACCAGTGCAGATCCCAAAATGGTAATTTGATAATGCTAATTGCTTTTGGAAGATCAATCAAATAATTTTCCAAGTATACGATTGTATGATGCACGTTCAAAGTCTCTGCGATTTTTGCTGCTTGTGTTGTTTCATCTACACTATCGGCAAACTTTATTGATATTGCTTCAATCTCATTTGGTACAGATTTTCTTAAAGCGCTGATCGCTAGTGTAGAATCCACACCACCACTCAAAGCAATTGCAATTTTGTCTTCATAAGTTCCAATTTTGGTTTTAATTCCACTTTCTATTGTATTTTGGATAAAGTCAATTGATGGATTAGTATTGGTTGGAGTAAAATCACGCCATGACAATTTTGGTGAAAGCGGCTTTGCAGTAGGATTGTATCTAAGTGTTAGAATATTGATTATTGTATTTGCGTCAGGAATAGTACTAGTTTCCACCACGACCTATTCCTCTGTATATTACTCCAGCCTTTTTTGCTGAATGTGTATCAATTACACCACGAGTATCAACTATTACAGGTGTTTGCATTTTTGCTACAAATAGTGACGGTTCTAAGTTTTGAAATTCTTTGTGTGCGGTTATCAATATGACAGCATCAGCACCAGATACTGCGTCAATCAGATTGTTATCAGTTTTAACATCAAAGATATTGGTTGATTTGAAATAAGGATCGTAAATTTTTACTTGAGCACCTTCTTGTTGTAGTTTTCTAATCACAGCTTCCGCAGGTGTTATTTGAATATCTTTGACATCTGGTTTGTACGAGACACCAAGAATGACAATCTTACTTTTATCAATAGTTTTTCCCACTTGTTTTAAACCGTCAGAAGTAAGAAAAACAACATGCGAGGCCATGCCTTCATTGATTTCTTGACTTAACGATACCATCTTTAACAGATTATTTCCAGCTAGCTTTGCAGAGTGCAATATTTGAGTGGAATTGACAGGCAAGCACGGTCCACCCACTCCTGGGCCAGGATAGTGGATCTGGAAATTATATTTTAGATCTGCAGCCTCAAGTACTTTCATTATATCGATTCCAAGTTTTTCGCAAAGAATTGCAAGCTCATTTACAAAAGCTATGTTAATGTAACGAAAAACATTTGTTGTTAGCTTTACTGCATTCGTAGTTTTACAGTTAGGCATTTTTACCAATTTCACTGGAAAGACAAATTTGTAGATCTCAAGTATTATGTTGGCTGTCCTATCATCCAATCCACCAACAAGTCTTGGCAAATTTTTCAAGTCCTTTAATATTTCACCGGGATTTGCTGTCTCAGGACATACACCAAGTCCAAAATCTTTTCCTGCAACTAGTTTGTTGTTTTCTATTATTTTGACCAGAGTGTTTTCAATGAATCCCGGTTCAACTGTACTTTCAACTATAATCAGTGTTTCCCGAGAAATAAGATTGCATAGTTTTTTTCCAACAGATTCTAAAGCATCGTAGGTTGGGTTTTTGTTGTCATCTAGAGGAGTTGGCAGAGATAATAAAATCACGTCTGCCTTTGAAGCAACTTCAAGTTTTGTGGTTGCCGAAAATTTTTTGTTTTTTATAACTTTGTCAAAAATTTCTATGTATCCAGGCTCATCTTTAAGCGGGAATTCGCCAGAATTTATCATGTTTACCAAGTTTGAATTGATGTCAACTCCCAGTGTAGACAGATTTGAATTTGCAAATGACAGGGCTGTTGGAAGTCCAATTCTTCCAATGCCTACAACACAGATTTTGATTTTACCATCTTTTAGAAGTGTGGTTATTTCTGGCAATTCTTTTGACATTATTTTTACTGGATTTTCATCAAAGCTCAATTTTTCAAATACCTCTTTTTGTAAATTTCATTGCCACTACTTTCAAACAACTATTAAGTTTATCAAAAACTGTATCAAAATTTAAAAACACAGTAAAGAAAAACCATTTGTTTTATGATAAAATCAGTCATAACCGCTGCTGGAAAAGGTACTAGGCTTCTACCAATCACAAAGGAACTTCCAAAAGAAATGATGCCTATATTTTCAAGAGGTTATAATAAGTACAGAATTGTTATTCCGTTATTACAGTTTATCTTCGAACAACTTTATTCAGTGGGTTTGAGGGATTATTGTTTTATTGTAGGAAGAGAAAAAAGATCCATCGAAGATCATTTTACGCCGCATGAAACTTACCTACAAGGGTTATCTAATAAACATAAATCACTAATTAGTGGGTTTTATAAAAAATTAGAAAGCTCGCATCTGATCTGGGTTAATCAAAACAAGCCAAGAGGTTTTGGCGATGCCGTGTTGAGAGCAGAGCGATATATTGGAAAGGATGATTTTATTGTTCATGCTGGGGATGTTGTAATTATTAGTAAAACAAAACATCCAATTTTGAGATTAATTGAAACTGCAAAATCAGAACCTTCGATTAGTGCTGTGCTTCTCTGCAAGAAGATAAAAGACACGAAAAGGTACGGTGTTCCAAAAGTCAAACCACTCTCTAAGGGATTATATGAAGTGGAAGGGGTCGAAGAAAAACCAACACAACCAAAATCAAATTTGGGACTGCTTCCCCTGTATTTTTTCAAACCAACAATTTTTGACTGCTTAAAGGAAATCAAACCTGGAAAGGGAAATGAATATCAGCTGACTGATGCAATTCAAAGACTAATAGAACATGATCACAGAGTGGTTGCAGTTCCTCTCGATAAAGACGAGATCGAGTTGGATGTTGGGACAGTCGAGTCATACAAAGAAACTCTTGATCTGTCGTATAAAATCGCATGATTTTTTAACATTAAAAAATTGTGTATAACATGAAAATTGGAGTTATTGGATTAGGGTTTGTTGGACTATCGTTTGCAGCTGTACTTGGTTCAAAGAAATACTCTGTAATTGGTGTAGATACAGATAATGAAAAAATTTCTAAAATAAAGAGTGGTAATGCTCCCTTCCATGAACCAAAATTGGATAAAACTCTAAGAAAAGCGTTAAAGAGTGGACTTGTTGTGACTACAAACATCCAGCCTGTAGTAAACGAGTGTGAGCTGATTTTTGTTACTGTTGGAACTCCACAGCAAAAAGATGGCAGCATAGACTTAACTATGATAAAATCAGTTTCTGAGAAAATAGGTAAAATTCTTGCAAAAACAAAGAACGAACCCACCATTGTTATCAAAAGCACTGTCATACCAGAAACGACAACTAAAGTGATTTTACCAATTTTAGAAAAAAACTCAAAAAAAAGAGCCGGTAGAGGTTTTGGTTTACTAACAAATCCAGAGTTCTTAAGAGAAACAAACGCAATAAATGACACCATACATCCTCATGTTATAGTCATAGGAGGTTTTGATGATAAATTTACAAAAAAAGTAGAAAGATTCTATGCTGATTTTCATAGAAATATTCAGCTCATAAAAACTAATCATCAAACAGCTGAAATGATAAAATATGCAAACAATTCTTTTCTTGCAACTAAAATTAGCTTCATCAATCAAATAGCAAAAATCTGCGAAGCTATACCAGGTGCAAATGTAGATGATGTTGCAAAGACTATCGGTTTAGATCCCAGAATAGGACCCTTGTTTTTAAATGCTGGTCCTGGATATGGTGGTTCTTGCTTGCCAAAAGATGTCAAAGCAATAATTAACTTTTCTTCATTAACTGGCGTTAATTCGTCGCTTCTTAATGCAGTTGAGTCAATCAACAATGAACAACTTTTGAATATAATACGTGTTATTAAGAAAAAACTTGGTTCCATTAAAGGAAAAACAATAACAATACTTGGACTTGCATTCAAGCCAAACACTGATGATATAAGGGACTCGATATCAATAAAGCTAATTGAGCTTTTGCTTAAAAACAGAGTTAGTGTTATTGTTCACGATCCAAAGGCAATTGAAAACACAAAAGCCATTTTTAATTCTAAGATACGTTATGCACATTCCATAAAAATTGCTTTGCATGGAAGCGATTGTGCTATAATAATAACTGCTTGGAGACAATATGAAAAGCTTAGTGACAATGATTTCAAGTTTATGAAAAAACGAATAATTATAGATTGTAGACGAATATTAGCAAAAAAGAAATTAAACGTAGAATATTATGCTGTTGGAATAGGACAATAATTAGTACAAAAACAGATTTGTAGACATTTTATTACACATTAATTTTTCGTAATCTGGTTCTATCATCATTTTCTTGGTAAATTGTTTTATTGAGTAATTTTTAACAAAGTTGAAAAATTCATCAGGAGTTGTTCCATGTTCCTTGAGATTTTCTGTATTGAATTCAACTATCATTTTTTTTGGTAGTGTTTTCATACCTTTTAATACAAGGAGCTCAGCGCCTTCTACATCGATCTTTGCAAAATCAATACTCTCCAACTCTATGGTTGTAGTTTCAACATTTATTGTTCTCGTTCCAATCTTGGAATTACCTAGTTTATGCTGTCCTGTGTCAAAGTCTGAAAGTACAAATTTTGCTTTCCCATTGGTGTTTGACGCAGCCTTGTTATGCAATATCACATTTGTGAAATTATTTAATTCAACATTTTTTTTTAACAATGTAAAATTATATGGTTCAGGTTCAAATGAGTGTACAATGGATCTTTGTTTTGCCATAAGTAATGTATAATAGCCAATATTTGCGCCTGCATCAACCACACAATCTTTGACTTTAACATATTGCTTGATAAGTTCGGTTTCTATAGGCTCGTAAGGAAATAGTGAAAGATGCATTGTGTCATCTTTGTCCAAAATCATTCTACAATCATTTACTGTTATTTCATTTGTTCTGCAATTTTTTACGCCATATTCTTTTATAGTTCTGCCTACGAAATTTCTTGAAAGTCCTTTATTACCCATTAGTCTTATTGCGGTTCTAAACAAAACATTTTTAATTTTAGATTTATTTGGTGACATGGGTATTCTACTTCTAATAGATATTAGAATTTAGCTAGCTGATGATTAGCGTGAGAATATGTCTATGCTGACCTTAAGATCTTTCATTATTTTAATTTACAAATTTAACATACAAATTCTTTCATAATTTCGACCAATGATTCTGTCGCCTCGTCATTTGTTAAATTTGTCATTGTGTATTCTCTCCCCGCTTTTGCAATCTCTTCCCATTTAGGATTTTCAGAATCACTTAGAAACTCCTCAAATTTTGTCTTGTAGTTTTTCTCATTGATAAAAATTGCGTGTTCACCATCTTTGAAGCCAAGTATGTCAGCTCTGTTTTTTTCTGTAACTTCCATGAATGTAAGGCAGCCAGCTGCTGTGCTTTCCCAGTACTTGATAACAGGATATAGTGAGTGTGCTGTAATAGAGCCTGCATATTTCATCAACAATAGGGGATACTTGTCATTAATGTATTCGTGTTGTAAAGTGGTTGTATAATTAACATATGGCAATTCAATACATTTTGTTCTTAATTTGTAATGTCTGTACAAGCTTCGCTCGCCACGAATAAAAATATCTTTAACTCTTGATCGTAGTTTTGTACTTCCAGCTGCACCAGAACATAGGATCTTGTTTTTTATTCGCTGTGAAAACGGCGTAACATTTGCATATAATGATGGTTCAAGACCATATAAGATAACTTTGTATTTGAAATTTTTTGGATAATATTTATAGAAAAAGTTTTCTGGCAAATAACCAAAGTAATAATCTATTTTGTATTTTTCATGATATTGAATTTTTCCCCTTATTTTTGCATCGTGTGCATCATTTATTCTACATATTACAGGAATCTCAAGGTTTTGTATTCCAATTAATTCATCAGGGGTCCCCCACGGATGATTCTCCCATAATAATATGATATCAAAGTTGTTTTTCAGTTTGGATGCATCAAAGCTATTTTCTGCTGGAAAATAAGATACTTCAAGTTCTTGGTTTCGTTTCAACGCATCCATGAAGAAATGATAGTATGTAGTAGCCCATGCTGTTTTTGACATATATGGATTTGATGCCTTGTAGATGAATGCAAGTCTGATTTTTTTAGACATTCTATTGTTTGCTTTACTTCACATCAATATTTACTATTTTGACCACCATCGGAATTTCACTTTTGCAAGAAAAGGAATTGTGAAATTTAATTTCTCTCGTCTTTTAACCACTAATGATTCATATCTTCGGTATTTTTTTAAAAATTTCAAATATTTTGATTCAGGATACAAAGTTTGTAATGGTTCTTTAAGTGAGCTGCTATGAATCCAACACATTCCGTATTCTGGATTTGATGGGATCTTCAATTTTTCTAAATTGTGTTCCTTGTCAATATCAATTAGCGTCGTGTCAAAATTTTTCTCAATTTCATTTTCGATAAATTCTTTTATGCCATAAAGCGGTCGCTGTATATAATCATCAAAAAGAATGCCAAAATCTTTATCAATCACACTTAAAGTTGAATAAAAGTCATGTTTGACTGCATCATAATAATGTGCACCATCAATGTATGCAAGCTGAATTTTAGGAAATTTTGTATTGTTCATTATTTCACCTGAATAACCATTAAGTACAACAATGTGTTTTAGCCAATTATTTTGTGCAGCTTTAGACCAAAGTTCATTTAATGACATTGATTCAATGTGAGGCAAAAACTCATTGCCATAACTAATCGGTCGTTCAAAAGGCACTTGTGGGGAAAATCGATCTATTGTAAAGATTTTCCCATCTATACTATGATCACTCATTGCCCATGCCATACATAAGGTACTAAACCCACCACCTGTACCAAATTCCAAAATATTCGTAGGTCTTAGCTTTGCAACTAGGGCATAAAGTAGTGGTCCTCTTTCATAATTCAAGCGCCAAAAATTTCCTTTTTCATCTTTCCATAATGAGGTAAGATCGCCTAATTTCCAAAATTTTTCTTTATCTGGAATATTAACATCTAATAGAGAAATGAAACTAGCTACATCAATTTTTTTCATATCAGAATCAATTAAGAAAGAGATTTTAGTATTCCTTTAATTACTGTTCATAATTGTTGAATCGTATGGATTTTCTTGTAACTGGTGGTGCTGGATTTATTGGCAGCCATCTTGTAGAGCATTTGGTATCATATGGACATGGTGTTACTGTAATTGATAATCTACATACTGGAAATAAAGAAAATCTAAAACATGTGATCAACCAAATTGAATTTGTTAGTGGAGATATCAAAGACTATGAGCTTTTGAGAAAATTATTCAAAAACAAAAATGGTGTTTTCCATGAAGCAGCATTAGCATCAGTACAAGAATCTTTTACAAAACAAAAAGAATATCATGATGTTAATGTAAATGGAACGGAAAACATTCTAAAGATTGCTAAAGAGTTTGGAATCAAAGTTGTATATGCTAGCTCCTCAAGCGTTTACGGAAATCCAACAAAAATTCCTATAAAAGAGGATGCCAAAAGAAACCCGATTAATCCCTATGCACAAACAAAACTTGAAGATGAATGTTTGGCAGAAAAATATGCAAAAAAAGGCGTTTCGGTCATAGGCTTGAGATATTTTAATGTGTTTGGAGAGCGACAGTCTAATGAATATGCAGGGGTAATCAAATTATTTTTGGAGAGAATACAACAACAAAAATCTCCTCTTGTGAATGGCGACGGTTTACAAACACGAGACTTTGTATATGTTGGCGATGTAGTAAACGCAAATATATTGGCTATGAAAAGCCAATTAAGACAAGGCTTCATAAATATAGGTTCAGGAAATTCAATTTCCATTTTAGAGTTAGCTAAAACAGTAGTAAAATCATCAGGTTTGCCATTAAAACCTATTCATAAACCAGCTTTGGAAGGAGATGTAAGAGAAACCAAAGCTGATATCACGTTAGCAAAGAAATTGTTAAGCTGGGAACCAAAGACTAAGTTAGAGGATTGGTTAGATAAAGTAATCTCTAAAATGAAAATTGAAGCTAAACATTGACAATTTATGTTTATGAAAACTTGAAGATGATGTGAAAATATTGAGATTGTTGATTGGTGGTTCAAGTTCCAAACTTTTTCATTTGCAAGAGTTTTCTCATGCATTAGAAAATTTTGGTGTTGAGTGCAAAGTAGTTTTTGATGCAGATTATGCAGATGGCTTTCCTAGCAGAAAAATAAGTAATTGGTTTAAATCAAATACTAAATTCAAAAACTTAATTCAAGAATTTAAACCAGATGTAATTTTCGTAGACAGACAAAGACATTTTGGTTTGGTTGCTACCAAAACAGACATTCCTGTGTTAGTTCATCTAAGAGGTGATCATTGGCAAGAACTTAAAATGGCACGAGATACATTGTACAAAACACTACCAAAAAGAATTGCATTACGAAAATGGGAAGATATTGCAGAACAGTGTTTTAAGGGTTCAAAAATTATTTTGCCAATCTGTAATTATTTAACAAAAATTGTAAGACAACGTTATCCAGATAAACCATCAGAGACTCTATATCAAGGAATTTCTCCTTCAAATTGGTATGATTCAAATGGTATGAACTTGAAACATCCCTGTGTAGGTTTAGTACAAAGTGCTATTATTTGGGAAAAAACTAAAGAATTGTTTACTTTAGAAAAAGTTTTAGAATCAATGCCTGAAGTTATGTTTTATTGGGTGGGGGATGGTCCGTATAAAGATAGAATGATTCCAAAGTTAGAAAAATTTGATAATTTCAAGTGGTTAGGACATTTACAGTATCCTGATAAGATTAGAGAGTTTCTAAGTGAAATTGATGTATATGCGTTGATTAGTGGTATAGACATGTCTCCTCTCACATTACAAGAAGCACAGTTAATGAAAAAACCAGTTATTGCAACTAATGTTGGGGGAATTCCTGAACTTATGAAAAATAATGAAACCGGCTTTTTGGTTGATAAACAGAATTCTTTACAAATAATTGAAAAACTTTCAATATTGTTAAATGATGAAAAAAAGGCGAAAAGTATGGGAGAACAGGGTAGAAAGTTTGTAGAAGAAAATTTTACATGGGAAAAAATTGTTCAAGATTTTATTAAGGTTGTAAACAAGTATCTAAATTAAAAATAATGTTAGAAAATAAAAGTTCAATTCAAAAGTTTTTCATAGAATGCAATATATTTTGGCAATATGACATCCCATGTCATATTTTTTATAACAAATTCATATCCTGCATCAGCCAATTTTTTTGCACGCTCTTTATTTTCCAATAGGCTATTTACAGCCTCAGCAAGTTTTAGAGGATTGTTTGGTTGAGTTAGTATTCCTGTTTTTTCGTGAGTAACTAATTCTGGTATACCACCAACATTAGTTGCAACAACTGTAGTTTTTAGGTAAAATGCTTCTTTAATAGTGGTAGGTAAACTTTCAATTCTAGATGGAACAACTATCACGCTTGAAGATTTTAGAACTTTCATTGCTTCTTCCCATAAGAGATCAGTACAATATACAACAGTTCCAGTTATTTTTGGTTCAGCATCTTTAAGGATATCAATTCCTTTTTCATAGCTGTTTCTTCCAACATATACTACCTGATTTCCTATCTTTTTAACTTCAGGAATTTTTTCAAATTTAGAAATATCAAGTGGGGATGGTAAGTATTCAAAATCTAATCCTAGTTTTTTCTTGTATTCACTTTGGGTTGCTTTTGAATCTGTTGTAAGTGCGTCTGGCCATTTTAAAATTTTAGATTCTGTAGTATTTGCCATAGTACTTATCGTACTTGAATGTAGGGCTTTTACCTGTTCGCTATATACTCCATGAATTGACAGGATTTTCTTTTTCCCTTTTGCAAAACGCATAGCAAATGCTGATGGGAGATTAAATGCGTGAATAATGTCGTAATTTCTTTTACTAAACAGTCCTTTTAATGTACTAAGAACTACAAAGCTGGGATTTTTCAAATTTTTGATCGGGATGTGAGGTACGTGCATCATTTCTACTTCAAATCCATAATTACGCAACTTGTTAGCAAGCATTGCAGCATGGCCTCCAATACCTCCTGTATATCTAGGCGAAATGAAAAGCAGTTTCAACTATCAAAAAAGTAAATGCTGTTCTATTAAGGTCTTAGATTAACTGATTTGTATAATATCTACATCAATGCTTGTTGTGCTTGGTGCATCATCTGGCTTTTTGCACAACCTACCGCTAATTCGTCACCTGCACCTCTTCGCATAAGACCTCTGTAGAGGCCATCTTCTAGTTTAACTCCTTCTCTTTGTTCCCACTCCTCAACAGTGATAGAATATTTCTTTTGAATTCTATCTCTGTACCATTCTGGAATTACATTGAATGCACAGAATGGGATGATTCTAAGATCGGGGGTAACATAATGAATATCACACCTCTGTAGTCTTTCAAGATCTTCATTATACTTATCTTGGAAGTGCATCATACCAAGGAATAGTCCTTTAACATGCCATGAACCTACTGCGTCAAATGATCTTTTCATCAATATGTTTCCAAACATCTTTGCTAAATCTAGTCCAGCAGGTTGCTTCTTCTTATCAACAAAACTTGAAAGTTTTCTTACAACTTCAAGCATTGTAAAGTATTTGTTTTTACCTGAACGAATTTCTTCTGCCTTGTCTTCAAAGAGCTCAAGCATTCCTTGAATATCACAGAATCTTGGCATTGGGACAAGTTCCTTTGTTTCTTCATCTTGGAATACATATGTTCCTGCACCACATGCAAAATGAATTGAAAGCTCATACTTTGGTTTACTTGAAAATGCTTCAATTACATTAGTCAATGGCATACAGCTTGGAACTGGGAACCAGTCATCCACTGTAACTTGGCCCCTT
>Ga0194128_10007680_pt1 | contig 13988 bp, 12 predicted proteins | sample TA2KigCa65mmetaG_FD_148650 | JGI IMG/M metagenome (GOLD analysis project Ga0194128, IMG submission 148650) | Freshwater microbial communities from Lake Tanganyika, Tanzania - TA2015037 Kigoma Deep Cast 65m | ecosystem: Environmental > Aquatic > Freshwater > Lake | place: Tanzania: Lake...
CGCTGAGGGGCGGGATGTGGGTGCCCTCGATTCCGCTGAGGGGCGGGATGTGGGTGCCCTCGATTCCGCTGAGGGGCGGGATGTGGGTGCCCTCGATTCCGCTGAGGGGCGGGATGTGGGTGGCCTCGATTCCGCTGAGGGGCGGGATGTGGGTGCCCTCGATTCCGCTGAGGAGCAGAACGATTCGCTCGGTGGCGACGGCTCTGGGGATGGCGTCACCTCGGTGCCAGTTGGTGCGCCATCTGCGGTTCCCGACCAGTCCGATGCTCCGGCGGCCGGGCGAGAATCACCGTCGGCCACCGATGCACCTGTGACCACGACCGAACCAGTCCTGCCGGTCGTTCCGCCGGTGACGACCACCACTGCGCCGACGAGCACCCTCTCCGGCCCGGCACACCAGCTCGCTGCAACCGGCGCCGGAAACGATGGCAACGGCGCCAACCTGGCTGCTCCTCTGGCTGCTGCTCGTGTTTCGCCGCTCACGATCGAACGCGGGCACCTCGATCTCGTCGAGGTCACCGTGGCCGGTGGCCGAATCGTCCTGTCCGTGAAGGATCACACCACTCCGGGAGGGCCGACATTCCGAGCGCCGGCGGACCTCCAGGTGCGCGTTCGTGACGCTGCGCGGACGACGATCCCGCCGGGTTCGGCATTTGCGTTCCTCGGGCGACCTGGTGGATCGATTCATCTCCTGCCTCAGACCGAGGACAGTTCCCTGGTGTGGCCAGGGTGGAGCACGGAGCGCCTGCCCAGCGGAAAGGTGCGTGGCGACATCGTCACGTGGCGACTTCGATCCGTGAAGGGTCCCGGCGCCGTTGCGGTGTTCACGACCGATCAGTTCGGTGTTCCATCGGTGATCTTCGACAGTGACGGCGGCGGGCGGAACGAGACAACGGTGCGCATCAACACCCATGCGCATGCGAACTGGGCCTTCGCTGCTCCGGGCGCCTACCAACTCACCTTCGAAGTGGCGGCTGACCTCGTCGGCGGTGGTCCGACGGCCACGACGGCGACCTACGTGGTGCTCGTCGGCGATGCAACGGCTCCGGTCCCGCCCGTGAGCATTCCGCCAGCACAGCAAGGTGTTCCACCGAGCAGCCCGTCGGTCGGTTCCACTGCGAGCCCAGCGGCCCCACCAGCCTCTGTCGGCTCTCCCTCTCCCGGCTCACCGTCGACCGATGTGGCTGGGATCACCGCTGGGTCAGGGCCGAGCGAGCCGAATGCGGCGGCTGCCGGTTCCTCGGGTGGAGCGTCGTCGGCTCCTGCCGGAGTGAGTCGACTTCCGCTCACCGGGTCCGCCTCGATCGTCATCGGTGGCGCTGGACTGCTCTCCGTCGTTGTCGGGCTGGTCGTGATGACGTTGGTGGCCCGACTCTCCGAACGACGGTGTCCTCGTGCCGCGGAGTCGTGATCGGGAGGATGTCGCCCCGGCGAGCGGTGCGCATTTCGGGATGGTGGATGGTGGCACTCTCGAGTCTGCTGGTGACTGGCTGCGTCGAGCCGGTCGGTCTGTCGTCATCTGACAGCCGGGTTCAGGTGGTCACGACGACGGGAATCCTCCGGGACCTGGTGTCGAACGTTGGCGGAGATCGCGTCCGGGTGACGTCGTTGATCCCTGACAGTGCGGATCCACACACCTACGAGCTGTCGCTCCGTTCGGTTCGAGATGTCGTCTACGCCGATGTGGCCTTCAGCAACTACCTCCTGTTGGAGCAGCAATCCCTCATTCGCACGCTGGACGCAAATCTGCCGGCTGAGGCGAAGAACGTGTCGCTCGCCGAGGCGTCGGTCGCCTATTCGGCCAAGCTCATCCCTCTCGTCGAGGACCTCTCGCTCGACACGCTCTGGTTGGGGCTGCGGGTGATTGGTGGAGGGTCGGACCTGGGAGCGGATCGAGGTTCCGTGGTGAGACTCTCCGCAGTCGACGTGAAGGGACCGGGACGCCTCGTTGCCTACGTGACCGGGTCGTTCGGTCAGCCCGAGGTGCTCTTCGACTCCGGTGACGGCTTCGACCGGAGCGATGGATTCGACGCCGACACAGCCCTGCTCCCAACAGCGGCACACACCCACTTGTCATGGGTGTTCACCGAGCCCGGGGTGTACCGCCTGAGTCTCGAATCCTCACTCGTCCTCGGGCCGACCGATCGCCCGGTACCGATCGCCGAGGGTGACCTGACCGTCGCCGTCGGGGTCGATCCGCGGGTCGCCGTCGCTTCGAATCCGGTGCTGGTCGATTCCGGTCATGCCGATGTGGCGGTGGATCTGGACCGGTCGGCCGTCGTCGTGCGTCACGATGCGCCGGGAGCAGGTGAACCGGTGAACCACCAACTCGGGCAGGTCGTGCTCTCGGTGCCGAACCGCGCCATCCAGGAGGTTCCGGCGGATCCGGCCTTCCGCTTCCTCGGTCGCCCCGGTGACCGGGTCTTCCAGTTGGCACAAGCGGTGCTGGGTCGTCATATCCACGGCGAGATCGATCCTCACCTCTGGCACGACATCGACAACGTCGTGGCGTACGTCAACATCATCAGAGACACGCTCACGGAGGTCGACCCTGCAGGAGCTGGCGCATACCGTGACGCTGCAGCGAGGTACGTGCGGCTCCTCGAGTCACTCGATCAGGAGATCACCGCCGAACTCGCTCCGATCCCGGCTGGTCGCCGTCAGCTCATCACGACCCACGATTCATTTCGGTACTTTGCCAGCGATCACAGTTTCGAGATCGCCGGTTTCGCGTCACCCAATCCGGCGACGGAACCCTCTCTGAGTGATCGCCGTCGGCTCACTGAGACGATTCGGAACCTCAACGTGCCTGCAGTGTTCCTCGAACCCAACCTCATCGCCCGCTCGACCATGTTGAGATCAGTCGCCGAGGCAGAAGGGATCGACGTGTGCCCGATTCTCGGAGACGTGTTCACATCAGAGGTCCGTACCTACATCGAGTTGATGCGGTTCAACGCCCGTTCCATCCGGGGGTGCCTGTCCCCGTGATCCCCTCATCGACGGTCCCGGGTCACCGGGTGACCGCATCGGTCGCCGCAGTCGTCGTGGTCATCCTGGCGGTGATCTCGGCGACCTCTGCATCGGCTCAGTCCCGTGACCAGGACGACCCGGCGCTCGCGCAGACCATTCAAGCCAACCAGCCGATCGTCGCTGGATCAGTCGAACTGTCCTCCGGGCACGTCGACCTCGGACCGCGTTTCGTCGATGGGACGTGGCAACTCCTGATTCACGACACCTCCACCGGACCGCCGGTGTGGCGAGAGCCCGCCGACGTCGTGTTCCGGATCGGGGACGTCGGGCGGTCGGTGCTCCCCGACGACGAGCGCTACTCCTTCGTCGGCGCTCAACCCGGCGCACCCGTCTGGGTGATTCCCCAGACCGAGAACCCGGGTGTGGTGTGGCTCGGTTGGAACACCCAGGATCCGGACGTCATGAACCGCGTCGATCGCGGTGTCCGGCTGCGGCTGGTCGGGGCCGATGGACCGGGCAAAGTGTCGGTCTACCTCCAATCCGGGAACCTGTCCGGACCGAAGGTGCTCTGGGAGTCCGACTCCACCACGACGGAACCGTTGTGGGTCGATGTCAACACCCACACCCATGCGAACTGGGTGTTCTCCGAGCCCGGCGTCTACATCCTGCGGATTGAGGCCGTGGCGAGACTGATCGATGGGGTGGAGGTGGAGACGTTCTCCGATGTGCGTCTCGCCGTTGGTGACAGCACCGACGCCAACGGTGCGGCGTCGGCGGTGTTCGCAGGGACCGAGGCGGCCTCCACCGTCAGTGGTGGGGGGGCAGACGGTTCGGCGGTGGTGGCTGGATCTGGGAGTCGGTCTGCAGATCAGGGTGGCCAGTCGATGTGGGTGTGGCTCGTGGTCGGCATCGTCGCAGTCAGCGTCATCGTCGGAGGCGCTGTCGTGGTCCGCAGTGCAGCCGAGCGCCGGGGTGTCACCCGGGGAAGGATGACTCGTTGAGCGTTCTGGCGATCAACGGCCTCTCAGTCGACCTCGGAGGTCGTTCGGTTCTGCACGATGTCACCCTCGAAGTGGGGTCGGGCGAGTTCCTCGGGATCCTCGGCCCCAACGGCGCCGGGAAGACCACGTTGCTTCGGGCTGTCCTGGGACTCGTCGTGATCTCCTCGGGAACGATCCTGCTGGCAGGATCTCCGACCGGCCGTGACCGCTCGACCATCGGGTACGTGCCGCAGCGGCACGAATTTTCCTGGGACTACCCCGTCTCAGTCAGCGATGCGGTCGCCACCGGCAGGAGCGCTCGACTTGGCGTCTGGCGGCGGCCACGCTCAGCGGACTGGGAGGCGGTCGCTGATGCCATCGACCGGGTTGGCCTGAGTCGATTGGCCACCAGGCCGGTGGGGGAGCTCTCCGGTGGCCAGCGGCAGCGGGTCCTGGTGGCCCGAGCGCTTGCCGCCGAACCCGATGTGCTGCTGCTCGATGAGCCGTACACCGGGCTCGACCTGCCGACGCAGGAGGAACTCGCCTCGTTGTTCGGCCACCTCGCCTCTGAGGGACGGGCGGTGGCCATGACCACCCACGACATCCTCGGAGCGGTGCATGGATGTGACCGACTGGCGCTGATCGATCGCACGTTGGTGGCTTCGGGACCACCATCGATGCTTCGCAACCCGGAGCCTTGGTGCGAGACGTTCAAGGTGGCGGCCGGCAGTCCGGTTCTGCGGATACTCGACGGGCTGTGACCGTGCCGCTCACCGATTTCGTCACCGACCTCCTCAATCCGGACCTGGCGTTTCTCCAGCGGGCATTGATCATCACGGTCATCGCTTCGGTCCTGTGTGGGATCGTCGGAGCTCATGTGGTGCTCCGTGGAATGGCCTTCATCGGCGATGCCGTTGCCCACGCAGTCTTCCCGGGCCTCGCCGTGGCGTTCGTCCTCCAGGGAAGCCTCCTGCTCGGTGGTGTCGTCGCCGGCGTGCTCACTGCGATGCTCGTGGCGGTGTTCTCTCAGAATCGTCGCCTGAGGGAGGACTCTGTGATCGGCGTCTTCCTGGTGGCGTCGTTCGCGTTGGGATTGGTCGTGATCTCCCGGGCGCCGGGGTATGCCGGTTCCCTGCAGCAGTTCCTGTTCGGATCCATCACCGGGATTCCGGCCCGGGATGTGCTCACCGCGGCGTTGGTTGCCGTCGGGGTCCTCGGCGTCGTGGCGATCCTGCACCGGCAGCTCGTGACTGTGTCGCTCGACCGGGAGATGGCTCGGGCCCTCGGCCTGGCGACCTTTCGCCTCGACCTGGTGCTCTACATCTGTGTGACCCTGGCGGTGGTCGTCTCGCTGCAGACCGTTGGCAACATCCTCGTGCTGGCGTTGCTCGTGACACCGGCGGCCACGGCGCGACTCCTGACTGACCGCCTGGCCGTCATGATGGTGCTCTCACCCGTGTTCGGTGTGTTTGCGGCGATCATCGGGATCTACCTGTCGTGGAGTTACGACCTCCCGGTCGGGGCGACGATCGTGTTGGTTCTGGCGTGTGCGTTCATCGTGGTCTGGTTCGTTGCTCCTCGGCACGGCATCGTGGCCAGCCGCTGGGTCCGCCGGGGACGGACGGCGAGGGAGTCCGACGTTGGCCCTGACGACCCCATCCCGAACACCCACTAGCCTCCCCTCTCGTGCTGGAGGTTCCGATCGTCCGCCTCGACCCCGATCTGGAGCTTCCGGCGTATGCCCGCCCCGGCGACGCCGGTGTGGACTTGCGGGCGAGTGAGGACGTCGTGCTGGCTCCCGGTGGAGGGCGGGCGCTCGTGCCCACGGGCATTGCGCTGGCGATTCCCCGTGGGTTCGCCGGGTTCGTCCAGCCCCGGAGCGGTCTGGCCCTGAAGCACGGGGTCACCTGCCTGAACACGCCCGGTCTGATCGACTCCGACTACCGGGGCGAGATCAAGGTCCTCCTCGTCAACACCGACCCGAGCGAGCCGTTCGAGGTGCGCCGGGGTGAGCGCATTGCGCAGCTCGTGATCCAGGCGGTCGAGCACGTTTTCTTCAGTGAGGTCGACGACCTCGACGCGACCGAGCGGGGTGAAGGCGGGTTCGGCCACACCGGTCGCTGAGTCACGCCGGTCGGAATCGGCCCGGTCCCCGGAGTTCCGTGGAGTCAGCTTCCCAACGAGACCGGGTGGAGGACGTCCACCCACATGCTCGTCACGCCGAGCAACAGGAACGCAGCGACGACCGCGAGCGCCAGCGGCTGCAGACGTCGGGTGTCGAGCCGGAGCGACGGACGGCGCCTGACCCGGGCCATGACGCTCTCGGCGAGGACCACCGCAGCGTGGCCGCCGTCGAGCGGGGGCACCGGGAGCAGGTTCAAGATGCCGACGCTCGCCGAGAACAGGCCGGCCATGACGAGCAAGCGTCCCGGTTGGCCGTCGAGGAGTTGGTCGGTGACCTGGGCGCCGCCGACGACGGAGAGCATCCGCTGGTCCGGTGGTTGTCCTCCGGCCACCGAGGCTGCGTAGTCGCCGGCGCCGGTCACCAGATGGAACAACGACTGCAGCGTCCCCGCCGTGACGTCCCAGAGGAGATCGAACGAGCCGAACACGACACCAGCCGGGGTGGCGTCGACGGTCGGGCTCGTCACGGCGTAGAGAGCGAAGAGCGCCAGCGCCAGAGCGAGGTTGGACAGAGGTCCGGCGAGGATCACCGCCAGTCGTCGTCCTCTGGTGGCCGCCCGGTAGGTGTAGGGCTCGTTCGATGATTCGACCACCTCGGTCGGACTCATGCCGGGGATCTTGACGTAGCCGCCGACTGGGAGGAGCTTGACGCCATAGCGCAGGCCGGTGGCGGTCCTCGACGACCAGACGGTCGGGCCGAAGCCCACGAAGAACTCCTCGGGTCGCATGCCACAGCGGCGGGCCACGATGTAGTGGGCCGCTTCGTGGACGATGATCAGTCCCACGAGCATGCCCAAAAAGATCGCCGCACCGGGGAGTTGTGCTGCGAGCAGGGCGGCTGCTGCGATCAGCACGACTGCCCGGATCGGGTGGAACTCGCGCCGGCGACCCTCGGCTCGACCTGATCGGCGCCATGCCACCAGCCATCTGAGCGGCGCCGGGTCGCGTCGGACCACGGTGATCGTGGCGATCTCCGTGCCGGGGTCACCGTCGGTCGTATCGGGGATCTGATCGTCGGTCAGGCCGACGAGCAGGTCGTCGGTGTCGCTGAGATTCGTCCCGACGGCGCTCTGGGGTGTTCGCAGTTGGGCCATGGCGTGAGGGTAACGACCCCGTGCCGAGCTGTCCCGGGCGAGTGACGGGCAAAGCCCCCACGCTGGGCAGTTGTTGCGGGTCGTTCGGACCAATCCGCTCAGCGGACCGCCAGTACGGCGCCGTCGGGAACCAGTTCGCGTCGGACCGGTCGACCGTGCTCGACATGGTGGATCACCAGACGAGGGGATGCACCGTTGGAACCGTCCCACTCGACGGCGGTGAAGGCCCCGGGCAGGACACCGCAGCCGGAGTTGGCGTAGCGAACCACGTTTCCGGCGGAGTCGACCGGGCGCAGCATCGGGAAGTGAGTGTGTCCGAAGATCAGCCACGGCCATCCCCCGTCGGGTGCAGAGCGGACGAGGCGGGTGAACAACCGTTCCTCATCGAGCGAGTCGAATCGCCGGTTGCCGCCGTAGCGCACGTCGAGTGCGATCAGTTGGTTCTCGGCCCGTCCATCGAGCAGCGTCTCTGTGGCGACCTCACCCGGAAGGCCGCTCAGGAGCCCGCCGGTCGGCAGGTCGTCGAGACCGGAGGAGATCCAGGTCGCCGCACGACCCAGCGTGGCGAGCCCCGGGCCGTTCCAGGCATCGGTCAGGTGGCCGTGCATCACGACCGCAGCGACGTGGTGCAGCGACGGCCCGTCGGCGGCTTCGCCATCGAGGTCCGTCAGCACGATTGCGTCGGGAACCACGAAGCCGGGGAGGTGGTGTGCGAGTCGATCGGCGAGCACGGTGTCGACGAGGACATCGTCGTGGTTACCGAGGGTCCTGCGGTAGCGGTCCCCTCGACTCATCTCCGCTAGCAGGTCGTAGAGCGGCTGGTTGTTCTCGACGATTCGCTCGAGGTGATTGCCGAGCAGGTCTCGTCGGGTGTCGTCGGCCAGCGGTCCGACGGCGCCGGTCGCCAACCGAACGACGTCGTAGGTGGCGCCCCACGTGGAACCGCCGACCATCCAGAAGTCCTCCACATCGCCGTTCTCGAGCAGCGTCCAACCTTCATCGGCGTAGGACGACACCACGTGGCGATAGAGGTCCTTGGTTCCCTGTCGGAGGGGCCAGTCGAGTCGTCCGCCGATGCCCCGGTGCAGATCGGAGGTGATGAGGTACCGGCCGTCGGCCGGGAGCCGGAGTGCCCGGCGGACGGGGAGCGGGCCCGGCCGGTCCTCGCACGTGGCGTGAATCTGGGCGTCGAACTGCTCGATTCGCCCGAGCGCAGTTCGCTGCGCCTGCACGGCTGCGACGGCAGCGATGCCTGCAGTCAACGGGACCGCCGCCAGTGCAGCCGCCGTCTTGGACGCCGCCCAGAGGGTCGCTGGGACTCCCGCCGACGGGGCGGGGCCAATCGGGCCCGCACCTTGACGTCCGGTCCACCAGTCGTCGACGCCGTCGGCGAGTTGGCCGACGGCGTCGATCGCAGCGCGCCGCCACCGGGATGGAAAGAAATCCACGATCTCACGCTAGGTGAGAATGGCGGAGCATGCGAGATTGGATGTCCCAAATAGAGCGCCTTTCCTGACGCAGTGAGTGACCGATTCCAGAAGGTTGGTGGAGAGACGAGCCCGTCGCAGAGAAGTCGTCGAAAGGGGCGCAAGAAACTGTCAGTTCGCCGACCCGTGGACTCCTGCAGGTGATGGCGGTGATGGAATCCGTCGCAGACCTCAGGAGTCATGATGGAGATCACCAACAACACCAACCAGACCAGCGGGACCGAGCGGACGGCGCGGACCGCGTCCCGCAGTCGGATCGGCCGGGGAGCCGCAGCGCTCGTCGTCGCCGCATCTGCAGCGTTCGGCTCCACTGCGATCAGCATGGCCGACGCCGGCGCCTTCACGCCGCTGCCCGACCCGATCCCACCGGGCGGTTGGGTGCTGCCGCCGAACCTGCCGACCATCCCGCCGGCACCATTGCCGCCCGTTCGTCGGCCGCTGCCACCGGTATCGATTCCGATCAGGCCACCGATCCCGCCGGCTCCACTGCCCGGAGGCCCGATTCCTTTCCCGAGCTTGCCGCTACCACTTCCTCCCGCTCCGCCGGCGGAGTCGGATGTGCCAAGGGTGACGATCCCGCCGGCAATCACTCCGGATGACTTCCGGCCGGAACGTCCGATCCTGGACTGCACCGTGATCGACTGCACGATCGACCCGGGAACGACGCCTGATGACGTGCCGACCCCGGACGACGAGTTGACCCCGGACGAGACGACGACGACGACGACCACCGTGCCCGGTCTCGGCTACCCCGACGGCGAGGGTCTCACAGACGGCCCGACCGCCCCGGAGCCCGCCTCAGCGGAGGCGACCCCGGTCAAGGTCGAGTCCGCCGAGGGCGTGCTGGCCTTCACTGGCTCCGACGCCTTCCTGCCGCTCGCCGGTGCGGGTCTCCTCGGTGCCGGTGGCGTGCTCGCCGGCATCTCGGTGCTCGCTCGCCGGGCCCGGAACGGGAGGTCGTGATCGCCCGCCGGCGTCGGCTGCCTCCGGGCCCGGCGTCGGCGCACGACCCCCTCCCCCTGCGCTCCCGTCCCCCGGTCGCAGCGGGAACCGCCGCTCCCACCAGCGCCTCGGCGCCGGTGGGAGCGGTCGCGTGTCGGTGCAGTTGAGGGAGCGCAGCAGGGCTGGTGCAGCGGAGCGAGACGGAACCTGCGATGCTCAAACTCTGCCCGGACGCCCTGTCGGGCGACTTGTCCGAAGAACCCCGAGGTGACGCAATGACGCTCAACGAACGAGGACCAGACGGCGATCGGAGCTACGCCGCCATCGCTGACCGATTCTCCATGCCGCTGGACGAGGCGATGATGACCCAGCGGGCCGTGCGAAAGGTGCTCCCCGATCCCGTGGACCCAGACATCATCATCCGCTGCATCGAGTTTGCGCTCCGCGCTCCGACCGGGTCGAACGGGCAGAACTGGGAGTTCGTCGTGATCGACGACCGGGCGGTGCTCGCTGAATTCGCCCGCCGATACCGATCGGCGTGGAGGATCTACGGAGGGATCGGCGAACGGTTGAATGCCGGCGATCCATCGATGACCAAGGTGCTCGGGGCCGTCCAGTGGCAGGTCGACCACTTCGAGGAGATCCCGGTGGTGGTCGTCCCGTGCCTGCGCGGCGCGGTCCGGTTCGCTCCGTTCCCGACGCTGGCCCAGACGAGCCACTACGGATCCATCTACCCGAGCGTGCAGAACCTGCTCCTCGCCGCCCGATCCGTCGGACTGGGAGCGTCGCTGATCACGCTGCCACTGTGGAGCGTGACCATGGCTCGACGGACCCTCGGGTTGCCGGTCAGCGTCCAACCGGTCTGCATGGTTCCACTCGGCTGGCCACGGGGTCGTTACGGGCCGACGACTCGCCGGCCCGTCGGTGATGTGGTCCACCACAACCGCTGGGGCGATCGCTCGTGGCGTGGCTGGACATCTCCGACCTCCGAGGAGGACCGGTGATGGAACCGGTGACCGCCCCTGATGGTCGGGGCTGCGGCTCGTCCGATTGACGCTCCGCCGTCGTGATCTCCAAGCGGTCCAATAGTGTGGCCCGCGTGACTGATCGACATCACCTGCGTCCTGTACTCGTCGTGGCAGCCGTCGCTCTGGCGTTCGGCCTGCTGCTCGCTGGCTGTGGTGAGGAGGAGTCGGGCACCCCGGCCGGCGCTGGTTCCGAACAGAGCGCCTCGGGCGACACCTCGTCGTCTCCGTCGACCACCGGCGATCAGAGCGGTGATAACGCCGGTGGGAGCGGGTCCGACTCATCCGGTCAGCCCACGACGACAGCCTCTTCCGATGGACCTGTCGGACAGGCTGAACAGGCCGTGAACGCAGCAGTGAGCAGTGGCCCGTGGGCGGAGTCGATCACCGGGGTGGCGGTGTCGCCCGGTGAGGAACTGATCGTCTCGGTCTCGGCCAACGACGAGTCGCTTCCTGCGCTCGAGGTGTGTGAAGCGGTTCGATCAGCGCTCGATGGTGTCGATGCCGGTGCGGGAGCCACCGTCAACGTCTTCTTCGCGCCGGACCTCGTCGCTGATGGCGGTGACGAACGGGTCCTCGCCACCTCGCTCGGTGGCACGGAGTGTGAATCGGTGCGGTCGGCGGAGTGATCGGCACTCGCTGAATCAGACAAACACTCAGATCGGGGACCGACCCTCCGATTAAGTTGAAGCCGGCAATCACGACGCCCACGCCGGGGTCGAATGGAGGATCGGGTGGGTCGCAGCACATCGAGCCGACGTCGCGAACGGAGCGGACCGTGGTGGCTCGTCGGCTCGTTCCTGATCGCAGGGCTCGTGGTGGCGACTGGTTGCCGTCCGCTCCCGGGCCCCCCACCCGGGATCCATCCCAAGCGGGTCGCCTTCTACGGCGATTCGCTGTTGGCCTCCTCGGCGCCACGCTGGCGGACCCTCACCGTGACCGGCCTCCCCAACTGGTCGACGCTCGAGCGGGTCCTGTGGGGGACGGCTCCATGTGACCATCTGGAGCAGATGGCGGTCGATGCCTCCTCGAACTGGAACATCGAGGTCGTCGTCATCGGGTTCTACGGCAACCAGGAAACGCCGTGCACGATCGATCGCGACCTCGAGACGCTCTACCGGGAGGATCTCGGAACTGCGGTGCGAATCTGGCAGGCTCGAGGCGTCCGAGTGGTCCTGGTACCCATGCCCGGCCGTGTCGGTGAGGAGGCACCCTCACCGGCTGCGAGAGCCACCCGCAGCGTCGCAGCCGAGAGCGGGGCCGAGCTCGTCGATCTCACGGATTCATTTGTCGATCCCGACACCGGCCGCTACGTCGGTGAGATCGACGGGGTCGCCGTTCGCTCACCCGACGGCATCCACCTGTGTGACCATCACGAGATCGGCCACACCTACTGTCCCTCCGAGGCGCCCGGGGTGGTTCGACTCGCCGACCCGATCGCCGCCGCAGCGGTCGCCCTGGGGAAGACCGTCAAGTGATCGCCCGGCTCCGCCTGTCGGTTCGTCTGTCGGTCTGATCGGCCGACGCCGAACACCGAACGGAGTGGGAGCGGTGCGGTGGCGTTCAGCCCCCCGCCGAGACCTCGAGGTCCTCGACGTACTCGATCGGCACCGGCCAGGCGTTGACGACGCCCGGCCCGAGTCCGGCGCCGGAGTCGTCGAGGCCGAGACCTGAGCGCAACTGGGCCACGGTGAAGCTCTGCGTGATCTGCCAACCGAGCATCGTGTCGATCGCCTCCGGCCCGCAACCGTCGACGGCGCCGGCAGCGAGTGACTCCGGCAGGTCGAACCCGATCGACTGGGCGATCCCGATGAGGTCGCTGCCGGATCGGACCGCCAGGCAGATGTCGGTGAACGAGTTGTGACCCGCCCCGTCGATCACGACGAGTCGCTTGGGCGGTGCCATGCCCGCGTAGATCGCCCGGACCTCCTCGACTGGAACCAGCACATCGACGAGTGCGGCGATGTTCATGGACGGCTTCTCGGGTGCGGGCACGTCGGCACGACCGGCGGCCGCCCAGCCGACGGCGACGTCGATCTCCGGTTCACTAAGCGCGGTGAGCACGGCACGTCCGCCGGCGGAGTGTCCGACCGCGCCCACTCGGTCGGTGTCGGTCAGTCCGCTGAGCACACCACCGGCGCTCCCGACCAGGTCGATGGTGTCGAGCAGCACCTGCACGTCCCGATCGGGGTCGCGGACCACCTGGCCGGTGACGAGCGCCGCCCGGCCCCGCTCGACGTGGTCGGGTGCCGCCACGACGAATCCCCACGACGCCATGCCGCGCACCAGGGCGGAGGCGTCCAGACGGAACGAACCGAACCCGTGCGAGAACAGCACGAGCGGGAACGGTCCGTCGGTCGAGGACGGCACGTCGCGGTATGTGTCGGTCATGGTCACCGTGAGGATGTCCGGGGAGGTGCCCGCGGGCAGGAGGCTCGGGGCCAGCGACGCAATGTTGTCCGGCAGGGCGTCGAGCTGGCTGTAGGTGGCCGCCGGGGTGCCGTCGGGAACCGCGGTCGCCGGGTACCACACCTCGACCTGCCGGTCCGGGAGCGACAGCGTGGTCACGCCCACGGGGAACGGGCCCGACTCGGCGAACGCCGGGTCGTCGGGACCGCCCGGTGCCGGCGGGACCGATGCCGGAAGGGTCGTCGTCGTTTCGGCGGCGGCGGTCGTCGTCGGCTCCGCCGACTCACCTGAGGAGCACGAGGCGACGAGCAGGCCGACGGCGACGATCGTCGCGGCGATCGCACCGAGGTGGCGGATGGTTGGCTTGGGTGTGGCTGTCATGTTGTGGATGCGCACGTCCGGAGTCTGCCGCATCGGGGACAGCCGGGTGGTGGAGTTGGTCCCCGCGTCGGTCAGAGGCCGCGGGTGGCGCCGCCGTCGACGAGGACGGACGTCCCGGTGATGAACCCGGCGTGCTGGCTGCAGAGGAAGGCGACGACGGCGCCGAAGTCGTCGGCGTCACCGAGTCGACCGGACGGGATGTCGCCGGTGAGCGCCCGGCGGTCCTCGGCACCCAGTGATCGCAGCCGGTCGGTGTCGTGGACGCCGGGCAAGACGGAGTTGACGGTGACCCCGGTGGCAGCGACCTCCGTGGCGAGCACCTTCAGGAAACCGGTGACCCCGGTGCGCGCTGTCGTGGAGGCAGCGAGCGTGCCGATCGGTTGCCGGGCCCCGATCGAGGTGATGGCGACCACCCGGCCCCAGCCGTTGGCCTGCATGGCCGGCACGGCCTGCTGGCACATGGCGACGGTCGACAGGAGATTGAGCTCGAGGGCGTCCCGGTACGCGGCGATGGTG
>Ga0194128_10007681_pt1 | contig 13983 bp, 6 predicted proteins | sample TA2KigCa65mmetaG_FD_148650 | JGI IMG/M metagenome (GOLD analysis project Ga0194128, IMG submission 148650) | Freshwater microbial communities from Lake Tanganyika, Tanzania - TA2015037 Kigoma Deep Cast 65m | ecosystem: Environmental > Aquatic > Freshwater > Lake | place: Tanzania: Lake...
AGATGGACGAGATCGGCAAGGAGGAGACCGCGCTTCAGGCTCAAATCGATGAACTGCGCGGCAAGCTCGGACACGCCGACACCATCGGCGACACCGTCGGCTCCGCGCAAGCGCTACTCGGGGAACTTCGGAAGCGTTTGGACGAGCCGCTCTCGTGGGAATTAAAACGGCAGTTGATCGAAGTGCTCGTCGCGGGGATTCGCGTAGAGACTGTCGAGGAATTCGGCGTCAAACAAAGCAAGACGACAGTCTCATATCGCTTCTGCCAGCCCGATCAGCCGATGCCCGTCGTGCTGCCGCAGTGCTATGGTGCCGGTGCAGCGGTGCGGATTCCGACGGAGTTGAAGACGATCGGTGATCACATTCGACGACGACGGTTGGAGCAAAAGCTCTTGCAGCGGGAAGCTGCCGGACTAATCGGCGTGTCGGAAGGCTCGATATTTGCGTGGGAGGCGAACACCGCAGCGCCGGAGCTTCGATACATGCCGGCGATCATCGGCTTCATCGGCTACAACCCGATTCCCGAGCCGACGACACCGAGTGAACGCCTGGTGTGGCAACGGACTTCGCAGGGGCTGTCGCAAAAATAAGCGGCACGCACGATGGGGATAGACCCGTCCACACTTGCGCGGTATGAGCGAGGCGAACGGGTACCGCCGCAAACGGATCTCGGGCCTGCTCTTTGATCCGGTCGCGCGCATTCCAAGTATCGGACGCGCTCGCGTAGTCGCTGTTCGCTGAATTGGGATCGGTCTACTTCGGCCACGATGGACTAGCAAATCGGAAGATGCCCGTCCACGGACAGGTCGTCTGGGTTCGTCATGAATTCAGCGATTTCGGTGAGAATTGCCTTAATCTCGACAGGCGACGAACACTCATCAATCCACTGCTCGACTACAATCGGGGCACAGCCTGCTGGATAAAGTACTTCGGCTCCGCGTGCTTCCGGATCGATTCGCCCGATGAAGCAAGGCGCTTCGGTGCGAATCACGTATTGCGCTTCTGGTTCCGTAGCGATCAAATACTTTGGTATCGCCATGTAGTCTAGCGTAGCGCGGCTTTCAGCTATTCCACGCGGTCCTTCGCGCGCGCGTCAGCGACGGTCTGCCACTGCATGTTCGACGGGCGCCGCTGTCTGCCAAGCTGCCCGAAGACCCCGGCCCGCCGTATGCCGGCGAGTCTCGACTGGCGGCGTCAAATGCAGCGGGTTTTCAGCCGGGAGCGGCGGCCACGGGCACGATCGTGACCATCTCGGGCGAGCGCTTGAGGACGGAGCCCGACGCCTTGAACTCTGGCCTCACTCTGATCGACTCCAGCGGTGCGGGTCGCACACCGGTCGTGCTGTATGCATCATCCGGCCAGGTGAACATCGTGGTTCCTGAGGGTGCTGCGTCCGGACCGGCAACGCTGGTGGCAGAGCGCGACGACGGATCTCTGGCCTATGGGCGGCTGCAGATCCAGTCGGTTGCGCCCGGCATCTTCACTGCGGCTGCAGGGGGATCAGGGCTTCCAGCGGCGATTGTACGACTGGAGCAGCTGGACGGGACCATTTCCACTGCGTCTGTTGCTGCGTGCGATGCAGACGGCATCTGTCGGCCCGCGCCGATCGATCTGGGGCCGCCCGGCAGCCTCGCTGTGCTTGAGTTGTACGGAACGGGTGTTCGCGGACGCTCTTCGCTGGAGGCTGTCACGTGTACCATCGGAGGTGAAAGCGTGCCCGTGACGTTGGCGGGACCAGGCAAAGACACTCCTGGCCTCGATCATGTCCACTTGGCGCTTCCGCGCAGCCTGGCCGGTCGTGGTCTGGTGACGATCCGCCTGTCGGTCGACGGAGTACAGGCCAACGAAACCCAGGTGGCGATTCGCTAGGCGCACAACCCGCTGGATGGGAGATGGCCTCAACTACAAAGCTCACGGCCGGCTCAGGCGAAGATAGCCGCGCGGCAGAATAGCCCCATTCCGACTGCGCCCTCCGGTAGATACCCAAGGTGGCCACTGAATCGCTTCCTGGACACTCCGTGGTTGTTGTGTTTGCAGCGAGATAGAGCCGTCCAAGTAACGTTGCCAACCCCGGGCAGCGGCCTGCATAATCGAATTGCATTCAACGCAACCCCATGCAGACCCCAATCGACCGCCGCTACCTGCTGGCCGGAAGCCTCGGCTTGGCCGCCCATCAACTCGTTCCCGCCGCCGCAGCGGCGCCCTATTCCGGCGTAGTGACGCGCACTTCGGGCACAAGGGTGAAGTTGGGCCTGAACGCCTACTCCTTTGACAAGCCGCTGCGCGAGAACCGCGTGACGCTGGAGCAGTTGGTCGACTTCTGTGCCAAGAACTCCATCGATGCACTGGACGCGACCGGCTACTACTTCGCCGGCTACCCGAAGGCGCCTTCCGACGAGACGATCTACCGCCTCAAGCGGAAAGCCTATGTGAACGGCGTGGCCATCAGCTTCACCGCGGTGAAGAACGACTTTACACTGCCCGACCGGGCCGCCCGGCGCAAAGAGGTGCAGCACGTCAAGGATTGGATCGTGGTGGCCAGCAAGTTGGGCGCGCCGATGATCCGGGTGTTTACAGGACCGGATCAGGTCCCCGGCTATCGCTACGAACAGGTTGTGGAGTGGATGATTCCGGACTTCCAGGAGTGCGCGGCGTTCGGCCGCGACCACGGGGTCGTGGTCGCCCTGCAGAATCACGAGGACTTCGTCCGGACCGCGGATCAGGTGATTGGAATCATTAAGGCGGTCGGTTCGGAGTGGTTTGGCTCGATTCTGGACGTGGGCAGCCTGCGGCGCTACGACGTCTACGAAGAGATCCAAAAACTGTTGCCTTACGCTGTTTCCTGGCTCATCAAAGAGAATGTCTGGTACGGGGAGCGGGCCGTGCCGACGGATCTGCACCGGGTGAAGGAGATCATCGTCAAGGGTGGTTACCGGGGCTATCTGCCCATGCTGACTCTGGGCGAGGGCGACCCGGCGCAGAAAGTGTTGAAGCTGGCAGCGGGGCTCCGCAAGGAATTTGGCCTGTAAGGGCGGAGACCAGTCATGTTGAATAGGACGCTCACTGCCCTGGTGGCATTCGTGGGGCTGCCGGTGATGCTGGCGGCGACAGAATTCGGGCCGTATCACGGGGTATTCCTGGCGGACGGGCTGGGACTGAAGAAGAGTTTTGGCGCGCCCAATCCTCCCGTGCACGGGTCGGCCCGCTGGTCGATGTCATGCTGGGTGCGTAGTGATGGGCCGATGCCAGCGCGCACCTTGCTGGCGGGCTTCGGCGAGCCGGAAGGCGGGGTTCGCACCCAGAGGTTTCTTGGGCTGTCTGGAGGCCGGCTGACGTTCTGGGGCGGGGTAGAGGTGACGGGTCGTGGTCCAGCGCTCGCCGCGGACCGCTGGCATCACGTGGCAGCGACCTACGATGGGGTCACGCTGCGGCTCTTCTCGGATGGCGCCGAAGTCCATTCCGGAGTATTCAATCTGAACGATGCAGTGCCGCTCATTCAACTGGCGCCATCGCCGGTGACGCCTGGGGCGCACTTCGGCGGCCGGTTGGCGCAGTTCAAAGTGTGGGACAAAACTCTGACCGCCGATGAGGTGATGGTGGCGGCCAAGCCAGCGGCTGGCATGGAGGATCTGCCCTACGAGGTGGCGACACGGCCGTGGCCGGTTCAGTTGAAAGCGCATGCGGGACTGCCCGCACCTCAGGATCCAGTTACGCTGCCGCGCGCGGCGGCGTCTCCCTCGGTTCCGGTGGCCAAAAAGCTCGTGGAACAACCGGTCCTCGTTCCGCGAGCCCCCAACCTCTGGGCGATCCGGGGCGGCTGGCAATTGGCTGAGGCGCCCGCAGTCAAAGACGAAGGCGCAACGCTCTCCAAGTCCGGCTACATCGCAAAGGCCTGGTGGCCGGCTACGGTGCCAGGTACGGTCTTGACCACGCTGATCGACCGGGGAGTGTACCCCGATCCGGACATCGGCCTCAACAACATGGCGATTCCGGAGCGGCTGGCGCGGCAGGACTACTGGTACCGCGTGGAGTTTACCCCGCCGGCGCAAGTGGCCGGAAAGCGCCTCAACCTGATCTTCGAGGGCATCAATTACGCGGCCGAAGTGTGGATGAACGGCCGGGCGCTGGGAAACATTCGCGGCGCTTTCGTCCGCGGCGATTTCGATGTCACGGACCACATCACGCCGGGCCGCGCGAACGCAGTGGCTGTGCGCATTTCGCCCCCGCCCCATCCGGGTATTCCGCACGAGCAGTCCATCGTGGCCGGGCCGGGACCCAATGGCGGAATCCAACTGATCGACGGGCCCACTTTCTTCTCCACGGAGGGATGGGACTGGTTACCGGGGATCAGAGACCGGAACTCCGGCTTGTGGCAGGACGTGACACTGCGCGCAACCGGTGTGGTGAGGATCGGCGACCCGCACGTTCTGACGACGCTTCCTAAGCCGGACAACAGTCAGGCGCGCGTCACCCTCAAGGTGCCGCTGCGGAACAGCACGCGAGCTTTCGTGGAAGGGACGCTCACCGCGGCCTTTGAAGGAGTCCGGATCGAAAAGCGAGTTCGCCTTGAGCCGGGCGAAACGGTGCTGACGCTAGCACCGGAGGAGTTCAAGGAACTGCTGGTGAACCAGCCTCGGCTGTGGTGGCCGAATGGTTACGGCAAACCGGAGTTGTACCATTTGGAGCTCAGCTTCCGAACGGCGGCCGGGGATTCCGATCAGTCGCGACTACGTTTCGGCATCCGCGAGATCCGCTATGAGCTGACGCTGCTTGATGCCACGGGCCGCCTGAAGCGGATCGAGTATGCGCCGGCGGCCACGCCTGGAGTTGCGGTGGTGGACGTGCGGCATGAAGGAATGCTCGAGAGTTCGGAGAGCTGGGTGGCTTCGCTGAAACGCGGGGCGGAACTCTCGTCGGCGATCCGGCCGCTGGAGGAGCGCGCGGCTTCTCCGATGATGGTCGTCCGCGTGAACGGAGTGCGGATCGCACTCAAAGGAGGCAACTGGGGCATCAGCGACTCACGAAAGCGTGTATCGCGAGAACGCCTGGAGCCTTACATCCGGCTGACGCGCGACGCCAACTTCACGATCATCCGGAACTGGTGCGGCCAAAGCATGGAGGAGGTGCTGTTCGAGCTCTGCGACGAATACGGCATCCTGGTCTGGAACGACTTCTGGGGTTCGACGCAAGACCACAGCCTGGAGGCGGGTGATCTGCAACTGTTCCGGGAGAACGCTCGGGATACGCTACTGCGGTTCCGCCACCACCCCTCGATCGTGCTCTGGTGCGGCGAAAACGAGGGAGTGCCGTCTCCGGCGCGCAACGAGGCGCTGGAGGCGCTGGTGCGTGAATTCGACGGGACGCGCTACTATTCGCCCAACTCGCGCCGCGTGAACCTGCAGGCGAGCGGTCCGTGGCGCCATGGCGAGCCGGTCGAGTTCTTCACTGACCGCGGGAAGGGCTTCTCGACGGAGTTGGGCCTTCCTTCCGCCCCCACTCTGGACACGCTCGAGGCGATGTTGCCGAAGGCAGACCAGTGGCCGCCAAACGATACGTGGGCTTATCACGACTGGCACAGCGACGCCAACGGCGACATCAAGCCGTTCATGGCTTCCATGACCGAGCAGTTCGGGGCTCCCACGAACCTCAAAGACTTTGATCGGAAGGCCCAACTGATGAACTACGCCAACCACCGGGCGATGTTCGAGGGCTTCAACGCGCATTTGTGGCGGCCGAACACGGGCCGGTTCATGTGGATGAGCCATCCCGCTTGGCCCAGCCTGAACTGGCAGATGTACAGTTCGGACTACGATACGCACGGCGCCTACTACGGCATCAAGAAGGCTTGCGAGCCCATCCACGTGCAGTTAAATCTGCCCGGACTGCGTGTTGCGGTAATCAACAACACGGCCGAGGCGCGGCGCGGTCTGCGGGTGCGGTTCCGCGTGGTGGCGATGGACGGGCGCATTCTCGCGGACCGCAGCGAGACCCTGGACGCGCCGGCGAACACCGCGACGGAGGGTCCGGCGCTGACGGGACTGACGGATGAGACTGTGTTCGTGCGACTCGACCTTTCCGACAACGCCGGACAACCACTCTCCAACAACTTTTATTGGCAGGCGCCGACCCTGCAGGCGGTGCGTGCGCTGAACGGCCTTGCCACCGTCCGTCTGGAAGCCCGAGCCACCGAGCGGACCGAAGGCAGCGTCCGCCGCGTCACCGTGACTCTCGCCAACCGCACCGAGCGGCCGGCGTTGATGGTCCACCTCTCCCTGCGCCGCTCCAATGGCGAACGAGTGCTGCCGGCCTATGCGGACGACAACTATGTTTCGCTGCTCCCCGGCGAAGAGCGGCGTATCAGTTTTGAATGCGCAGTTTCGAATGAGCCTGTGCAGTTGAAGATCGAAGGCTGGAATTCAGAGCCCATGACGGTGGCGCCCCAGCGGTAGGGCGCCCCTCAGCGGTCAGACTTCCTTCGGCACGACGTACGGCGCGCGGTACTGCCTGGTGAGCAGGCCATTGGCCGCCTCGTCGCCTGGAAAACGCATGGACTTGGGATCGAAGGCCAGCTTGCGGCCAGTCCGGTAGCTGATGTTGGCGATGTGAGCGAGGGCGGCGGAGAGCGCGCCCACTTCGATGCCGGCGTGCAGATGCGCGGGATTTCGGGACCGTACGGCCTCGAGGAAGTTCACCACGTGCGGAAGACTGGAGTCGTTTCCAGTCTCGTTGACAATCCTCTCGCGGCTCTCGCCTTTGTAGGCGCGGAATCCGTCACCCTGCAGACTGGCCCAGCCTTCGCTGCCGAAGAAGAGATTGCCGATGATGTTGCCGTCCTTGTCGGGACGGAGGTCGCCCTCGGGTCCCGTGAGCAGACCGCGCGCCTCAAACACAAGCTTTGAATCGCCGTAGTCGAACTCGGCCCACTGGGTGTTTGGCGTTTCGCGATCATCCTTGTAGCCGTAGATGCCGCCCGTGGAGTGGACTCCGACGGGTGCCTCTTCTTTTTGGAGCGCCCATCGGGCCATGTCGATCTCGTGCGGCCCCATGTTGCCTATGTCGCCGTTGCCGGTATCCCAGAACCAGTGCCAGTTGTACTTGAACCTCAGCGGATTGAAGGGCCGCATCGGGGCGGGGCCCAGGAAGCGGTCCCAGTCCACGCCGGGGGGAACGGGCCCGTCAGCTGCGTGCCCGATGCTCAGGCGCCGCTTGAAGCAGATCGCCTTGGCGAGATAGATACGGCCAATGAGACCCTGTTGAAGCATGCCGATGGCGCGGCGCTTGTGGACCATGCTTCGGCTGTGCGAGCCCACCTGCACGATGCGCTTGTAACGCCGCGCGGCTGCCTCCATCTGGATTCCTTCATAGACATTGTGCGAGGCAGGCTTCTCGATATACACGTCTTTGCCGGCCTGGCAGGCCCAGATGGTGGCCAAGGCATGCCAGTGGTTGGGCAGCGGCATGGAGACGGCGTCCACGCGTTTGTCGGCGAAGACCTCTCGCATGTCTCGATAGCCGCGTGGCTCCTGCGCTCCGGCGGCGCGCACGCGGGCGGCGCCTCGCTCGAGTGCGGCCTGGTCGACGTCGCAGAGAGCGGCGATATCGCAGTTGGGAGCGGCGGCGTACAGATCCATATGATCGCGGCCGCGACCCCCGAGGCCGACGATCGCCATCTGGACGCGATCGGAGGCGCCCAGGACGCGGGTGGCCTGCAGGGCCGTCAGGGCCCGCCCCGCCGAAAACGCAAAGCTTCTCCGGCTGAGAGGTGTCATTGGCATGGGGAGGTCTCCATTTCTTGGGCGCCGGGCGCCACAAGTTCAATTATGCGTCCGGCAGGGCAAGCAAAGAAGGTTAGGTTAGCTGAAGCGGCGGGCTGTAAAATATTGAAGCAGATAGCTTTCCATAGCACGTGATCGACGTTTCGGTCACTACCGGCGGCCTTTCTGCCCCAGGACGGTGCGGCGGGCGGTTGCGCCTGCTTCCACAAAGTGGACAGACGGCCTGCCGCAGGCTCAGGAGAAGCAAGCAAGCCCAGGTGGCGACGAGTAGGTAGCCACCGAGTCGTCTTTGGTCAGGAAGAAAAGTGTTTGTTTTCTTGGCGTTCCGGGAAGTCAACCAAACGCTCCTAACATTGTTCCGGCCACTACGGGGCCCTAAGATTACTCAGAAGCCATCCCCTGGAGGGCATTTGGGTCTTTCGATATGGTCAGGTCTCGGTCGGCTCTTCCCATCGTGTCAGGCGAAGAACCCGTTACCGAAGCGATTGGAGTCTGTATTCGTGTACCTCGGGCAAACCGCAGCCATGATGCTCCCTTCGGCCTCGCTCTTTGAGGCCGCCACGCGGGCTGCCCACCCAAAGACCATTAGCGACGAGGCCAAGCCGGACGTCGGCCGGGTGATCCGAACCAAGGCGAGCGGAAACCTCGCCGTGCCGAGACTGACCCGAGTTTTCAACACCGTCAGATCCCCTGACGGCGATCATTCAACATTCGCGTCAGCCCTTGATTTCCATCCAGCGGATCAACGGGCTAGATCATTCGAGTTGCAGGAGTCAAAATGAAATCTATTCTTCGTCTGATCGGTTTTGCCGTTCTCGCAGTGGCCCCGATCTTCGCTCAAGCCGTGAACGGAACCCTTGTCGGCACGGTCACCGATTCGGCGGGCGGCGTTGTTCCTAACGCCAAGGTCACCCTGACTGCCGTCGAGACCGGCATCGCCCAAGCGAATCAGACCAACCAAAGTGGCAACTACGCTTTCCCCAACCTCAAGCCCGGCGTGTACAAGGTGGAAATCGAAGTCACCGGCTTCCGCAAGAGCATTCGCGACCAAATCGATGTGCTGGTGAATTCCACCGCGCGCGCAGACATGGTCTTGCAACCGGGCCAGGTCACCGAGTCGATCAACGTCACCGCCGAGGCTGCTGTATTGCAGACAGACCGTTCAGATACGGGCCGGAAGATCGAAACCCGAACGCTCTCCGACATGCCGCTCGCCTACAACCGGAACTTCCAGAGCCTGATCAACCTCGTTCCCGGCGCCATCCGCTCCTGGCGTCCGCACTCGGAGTTCTTCAACGTACAAGACGCCCTCTCCACCCGCGTCAATGGCCAGAGCCGCCTCTCGAACAACGTCCAACTGGAAGGCATCGACAACAACCACCGTACCGGCGCGCTGACCGCCATGATCCCGGCGATCGAAGCCCTCCAAACCGTGGACGTCACCACCTCCAACTACGAAGCGGAACTTGGCCGCGCGGGCGGTGCCGTCACCAACGTCACCTTCAAGTCCGGCGGCAACGACCTCCACGGCAGTGTTTACGCGTTCAACCGCGTCAGCCGCCTCGCCGCGCGTCCGTTCTTCGCCACTTCCAGGCCCGTCACCACGGTCAACAACTTCGGGTTCACCCTGGGGGGGGCCGTAATCAAGAACCGCCTCTTCTACTTCGTCGATTACCAGGGGATCCGCGACCGCCGCGGCGACTTCCATCTTGGAACCATTCCCACCGCCGGTTTCCGCACCGGCGATCTCAACTGGTCCCGCGGCACCGACATCTACGATCCCAACACCGGCGCCTCCGACGGCACCGGCCGCACGCCTTTCCCGAACCGTGTCATCCCGAGCACGCGGATCGGCCCGGCCGCCACCCGGTTGCTCGCCCTCATCCCGGCGCCCACCACCACCGGCGAGTTGCAGAATTTCTCCACCTCCACGGTTCGCAAGAAGGACGCCGACGGCGGCGACGCCAAGGTTGACTATCAGATCTCCACGAAGGACCGCGTCAGCGTTCGTTACTCCCGCCAGGACTTTACCATCGAGGACCCGCCGCTCTACGGCGCCCGCGGCGGCGGCTTCCGCGACTTCGCCGGTATCGGCGTGCAGAAGGCCATCAACGGCACGCTGAACTACACCCGCGTTTGGACGCCTACCCTCATCTCGGAGCTCCGCACGGGCGTGATGTACTACCGCAACACAGCTCAAAACGCCGATATCGGCCTTAGAACTTCCGATGAGGTCGGCATCCCCGGCGTCAACGTCAGCGACTTCACCGGAGGCGTCTCGAATATCGTGGTCAATGGTTTCTCGAACCCTGTTTTGGGCTATTCTCCCAGCCTCCCCTGGGACCGCGGCGAAACCAACCTCGTCTTCGTGCTAAACAACACCAAGGTGATCGGAAACCACACCATCAAGTTCGGTTTCGACTACCGCCGCAACCGCGACGAACTGCTCCAAAACCAGACCTTCAGCCCCCGGGGCCGATTCAACTTCCGCGAAGGCACTACAGCCCTTGCCGTCCGCAACGCCGCCGGCCAGCTCGCCAACGGCAGCCCGCAGAGCTTTTCCAACTCCTTTGCGAGCTTTCTCCTCGATCTTCCCAACGAAATGGGCCGGGACCTTCCGCTCATCTTCCCCACGTTTCTGCAGCGTCCGCTCTTCAGCTACGTCCAGGACAAATGGCAGGTCACCCAGAAGCTCACCGTCGACATGGGGCTCCGCCACGAGTTGTGGCCTCCCCCCGTGCCCCGCGTCGCTGGCGGTTTCTCGAACTTCAATCCCTTTACCAACTCCCTGGAAGTCGCCGGCATCGGAAACGTGCCCATGAACCTGGGGCGTAAGAACTACAAGACGAGCTTCGCGCCTCGCTTCGGCATCGCGTACCGCTGGAACGAGAAGACCGTCTTCCGCGGCGGCTACGGCATCAGCTGGGTGCCGCTGCCTGACAACGGCTATGCGTTCAACTTCCCGGTGCGTGAGAACAACAGTTTCCAGGCGGCCAGCGCATTCGTTGCCGCGGGATCCATGCGCCAGGGATTCCCGCCCTTCCGGCCTTTCCCGATTCCTGCCACCGGTATCATCAATCCCGCGCCGGCTTCGGTCTTCAACTACGTCCGCCCCGACGTGCGCGAGGCTTACGTTCAAAGCTGGAACATCGCCTTGCAGCGTCAGTTGCCACAACAACTCGCGCTCGAAGTCGCCTACGTCGGCAATAAAGGCACGGGCATTACGGGCAACCTCAACATGAATCCCGGACTGCAGATCGGAGCAGGTGCCGCCGGCCAGCCGTTCAACATCCTATTCGGCCGCCGCGACGCGATCAACAACATCTTCTTCGGCACCAATTCGAACTACCACGCCCTGCAGTCCAAACTCGACCGCCGTTTCTCGAATGGCTTTGCTTTGACTACCGCGTACACCTACGCCAAAGCGATCGACAGCATCGGCGCCGACAACGGCGGGCTTCGCTATTTCATCAATCCTTCACGCAGCCGCGGCCGAGCCGATGGCGAAATCCGCCACGCCCTCGTGCAGAGCTACATCTACGAGCTGCCTTTCGGAAAAGGCAAGAAATACCTCACTTCCGGCCCCCTGTCGCATCTCGCCGGCGGCTGGCAAGTGAATGGCATTCTGACCCTTCAAACCGGCGCTCCCTTCAACTTCAGCGTCCCCGGCGGCATCGTCAACGCTCCCGGCAATGCGAATGATCCCAACCTGATCGGAACCTACACCACCCCCAAGGGGATCGGCACACATACGACCTGGTTCGATCCGGCCGCTTTCGCGCAGCCCGCCCCCGGAACGTTCGGTGCTATCGGCCGCAACACGTTCTCCGGCCCCGGCCTCGGGAACCTCGATTTCTCGGTCTTCAAGACGTTCCGAATCCGCGAACGCTTCGGCGTCGAGTTCCGCGCCGAGAGCTTCAACTTCACCAACACCCCGAAGTTCACCAACCCGAATACTGACATCACCAGTCCCAATTTCGGTAGGGTGGTCAGCGCGCAGGGTGCGCCGAATGGCCCGCGCGAAATCCAGCTCGGATTGAAGGTCACATTCTGATCCCGATTCGTTGGTCGACCCCAGCCCGGCGCGACGGCTGACACCGTGCGGGTCAGTCCTTGCGGCGCTGGATCGGCCGGCAGGCGGCGAGTTCCACGCTATCCCCGTGCTGATTCAGTTCGCTCACACGGAGGATCATCTCAAGATCCGGGAGCGGTGCGCGCTCGGACAGGGCTAGTCGCCGCATCACCAGCGCCAGCGAGTCAGAGCGCAGCAGGAACTCACCGGCTAGCTCGGTGGCCGACGTGGATTGTCCGGCGATCAGCAACACACGCCCATTCCGCGCGTGGTTCTCGACCAGCGAAACCTGCGCGTGGGTGACCATTCTGCCTGTCCGGGTATCCCGCTGCACTTCGTAGGCGGCGGGCTCGCCCGCTTGTGGAACGCGGTTGCGGATCACCGCCCATTGCCCCGGCGCTGCATCTTCGAACTGAAAGCTGGAACGTGAGCTGTCGTAAAGTTCAGCCCATGGATTGGCATGGGAACTGCCCAGAATAACGAAATTCCCGCTGCGCAGATCCCGGGCGTTCACCTGCCTGGCGTGACGAACGGAGACCGCGCGGCCTTGGCTGCGCAGCTTGTCAGCGATGCGAGCCGCATTCTGCAGATTGCCCAGGTTCGTGAGTTGACGGGTGGAGAGGCTCGTCCAGAACTGGCCGAGTCCTTTCTTTGTGACCACTTCCGGGGCGCTCAGGTACTGAAGGTTCTCGTATTCGGCCAACGTGAAACGCCGGCCGAGCAATACCTCGATCAGTAGCAGCCCGTCGTCACCAACCACGACCTGAACGGGGCCTGGTTGCTGAGACAGCGCCGACGAAATGAAATTCGGGGCCGTCTCCGTCTGCCCTTGACGCCCGGCGAAGAACCACCAGCCCAGGCATGCTGCCTGGGTAACCACGGCCAAAAGCGCTACCGCGCGCCATCCGAAGCCGGCCGGTCTTGCGGAAGGCGCTGGAGCCGGAGTCTCCGCCACGGGTCCCTCTCGGGCGGGAGCAAACGACGCGGCCGCCACGGCGGCTGCAGGCTCCTGCGAGGCCGTTTCGTTGGCTGGTTGTGTGAAATGGAATTCGGGCAAGTAGGAGCCCGACGGCAATTCTATGCGGATAGCGCTGGCGACGCCCGCTTTCCCGTAATGCTGCAGCAGTCGCTTGCGGACATCGCTGGCGGTGACCCGCACTACGGCATCCTCAGCCGTATCGTAATCGGCAGGCTTGTCAAAGAGCGTGATGCCCAAGCTGCGTTCGCGCAAATCCTCAAATTCGCCTCGTAGCGCGCTTTCGACGACATGGCGCAAAAAGACCTGGCTGCGCTGACTCCCCTTGAACGCCGCCCCGGTCGCGATCTCCGCCAAGTGTTTGCGGATTTCGTCGGAGTGCTTTGCCGCCTGGCTCAACTTCGAGATGGATGAAGCGTACGTGGCGCTGTCGATTCGGCCTGACATGAAGATCGGCTTTGCGTAGGACCAACTCTACGCCAATCTACCACGGGTGTCCCGGTTTTCCAAATCTGCCATAGTCCCATAGTCATTGTCGTGATTCTGGCGCGCTGTCTATTCGCACCTTCTTCAAGGAGACAGGGGCTGGCGGCTCGAAGTCGCTGAAGAACAGCCGGAAACATGCAATTTGGCCCCGCAAGGCGTCGGACACTTCCTTTGTGCTCCACTACCGCCTTCCGTTGTCGAGGGCCTGATTCACGGGGTTTCTGCGGATGCTTGCGGGACTCACCGGAATTGGCCTGGGACGACCGCGAAGATTCGCAAGGGTCCGCAAACTTCAACGGACTTCGCCCGCCACGCGCTGTGTTGGAACAACGAAACTTTGTCGGAGTCATCTTGCGGCACCTCCAACCAACGAGGACGCGATCCACTTGGCCGTATAGTCGGCATGTCGTACATGTGCTTTGTCCGGATTGTTCCTGGATCACGCGCCACTCGGAAACAATCGTCTCAGCCCAGCATCCCGCGCCGTTTTCATCGGAAGGAGCGGCCTCTGGCCGTTCAGCAACGGTTTAGCTCGGTTCAGTTAATGTCTGCACGGACACCCGTGCAGATAACTGTTGGTTGATCGAGTCACGGTTCAGATCGGATTCGAAACGGCGAATCACCTCAGCCAGATCGGGTTTAGCGCGAGTCTGTGTATGATCGGCAGTACCCGG
>Ga0194128_10007684_pt1 | contig 13980 bp, 13 predicted proteins | sample TA2KigCa65mmetaG_FD_148650 | JGI IMG/M metagenome (GOLD analysis project Ga0194128, IMG submission 148650) | Freshwater microbial communities from Lake Tanganyika, Tanzania - TA2015037 Kigoma Deep Cast 65m | ecosystem: Environmental > Aquatic > Freshwater > Lake | place: Tanzania: Lake...
ATATTCACTATTTGACTCCAGATCTTAGAATCATTCCGTTCTGTGCATTCAATGTCATTCCAGAATGGTACAGAGACAGAATCCAAAAGAAATATTCCATTACTGTAGAAGAATGGGAGCAAAGAGAAGGAGTCAAACTAGAAGATGGTCTGTATAGAGGCCTCATGAGAAGAGGAAAAGGCGATGAGCTCGCAGCTGGTTGCGCAAAAAGCCAGATGATGCATGAAGCATCACAAGCATTGATGTAAAACTTTTACATGGCTTTAAAAAATTTTGTAAAGAGTATTATTTCAAAATCAGGTTATAATATAACTAAAAAATCAACATCAACATTCCCAATTGATTATGCTACGCATGAAATTGAAATTATTAAAATGGTAAAACCATATACTATGACTTCACATCAAAGAATTCAGAGTTTAATTAGATCAGTTGAATACATAATTCAATCTAATGTAGGTGGTGATTTTGTTGAATGTGGTGTGTGGAAAGGTGGCTCTATAATGACAATAGCCTTGACACTAAAAAGACTAAAAACTGAAAATCGTGACATTTTTTTATATGACACTTTTTCTGGAATGTCGACCCCTACAGGTTCAGATGTTGATTGGCATGGTAAATCGGCATTAAAAACATTTAATGAATTAAAAACAAATGACGGTTCAAATTGGTGCAGATCAAGTATTGATGAAGTAAAAAATAATATACTAACTACCAACTATCCTCAGGAAAAAATCCACTATGTTCAAGGAAAAGTTGAAGAAACCTTACGGAAATTTACCCCAGAAAAAATAGCATTACTCAGATTGGATACTGATTTTTATGAGTCAACAAAATCTGAAATGGAACATCTTTTTCCTAAATTAACTGAAGGCGGTATATTGATAATTGATGATTATGGTACTTGGAAAGGAAGCAGATTAGCTATTGATGAATATTTTGAAAAAAATAATCTTAAATTGTTCCTAAATAGAATTGATGAAACCGGACGATTAGCTGTTAAGATAGATTAAGTACTATTCAACATTTTATTTATACAAAAAAATTTTAATTTACATGAAATAATAATGAAATATTGAAACTTCTTTTCATTTCCCCACGATATTCTGGCGGTATAGGTGGCCATGCTGCAATGCTTGCAAACCAACTACGAAAACACGGATTTCAGGTTGATTTTCTTGATCCACCTAAAATCCCAATTAAAAATTTCAAAAATCCAAGCTTTGTCATTACCAGTTCTGTCTCTAGTTTCTTCAAAGGTGGTTATGATATTGCGCACGGATTCAATGTGCCATCAGCATTTGCAATGCGAACTGCAAGAGCAAAAAAAAGAGTACTCTCCATTCATGGCGTTTTCAGTGATCAGGTTGATGCTCTTCACTCAAGCGTATTGAGCAATATCTCTAGTATTACTGAAGAAAATGCTCTAAAATGGGCGGACAAGCTTACAACAGACTCGAAAATAACACAAAAAGTCTACAAGGAAAAGTTAGGGTTAGATTTTGAATACTTGCCTAGTCCAATTGACACAGTAATGCTTGATGATATTCAAAATGTGGAGAAAAAAAATAACCAGATAGCTTATGTTGGCAGAGACAGTCATGAGAAAGGAATTGATATTTTACGTGGAATAGAATCTCAAGTCAAAGGTAACGTAGTTTATTGTACTAATCTTCCTTGGCAAAAAGCAATGTCTTTATTGAAATCTTCGAGCGTGTTAGTGGTTCCATCAAGAATGGAAAGTCTACCCACTGTTATCAAGGAAGCATTCTATCTCAAAATTCCTGTGATTGCAACAAGTGTTGGAGGAATACCAGAATTAATCGTTGACAAAAAGAATGGTGTTCTAGTCCCATCTAATGATCCTCAATCGTTGTTATTTGAGATCAATTCCTTATTGGAAAATCATGAAAAAATGGAAAAACTAACAGAATCCGCATTTAACTTTGTGAACAAAACTATGACTTGGGATGTCTGGCTACCAAAGTATGTTGAATTTTATGAGCATTTAGTTGACTCAAACTAAATTGAATGCCTGTTAATTATATTTACAAAATTACTTCTAATCTTTTTCCAACCAAAATTATCCTCTACAAATTTTCTTCCAAAGGATCCCATAGATCTACGCTTTGACTCATCATTTAGCAACAAGAAAATTTTCTCCATCAAATTCTGAGAATCTCCTTTTTTAATCAGAAATCCTGTTTTATTGTCTATCATCAATTCTGGAATGCCGCCAACTTCTGTTGCTATTACTGGTTTTTCCATTAATTGTGCCTCAAGAAGTGTTAGTGGAGACATGTCAATTCCACTGATAAGTGCATAGATGTCTATTTCTGATAAGTAGTCTCGTACTTTGTCTGGGTATTGCAGATGACCTAACCATTTGAAATTTTCATATTTTTTTAGTGCAGACAATACATAATCGCGGTAAGGCCCATCACCTACCCAGTAAAATGTAACATTGGGCATGTTTTTCAATACGGGCTCTATTGTGAGTATCTCCTTTGTCTTTTCCCAAATATTTGTACTTTGAAGTAGACCTACGCATGGATGTTTCAGGTTCATACCATCTGTTTTGTACCAGTTTGTCGGTTGTATTCCTTGGTATAATGTGGAAACACTCTTTGACGGATATCTTTCTTTTACTAATTTTTCCAAATAATTACAAATTGGCAAAATTAATGCAGAATTTTGAAAACATTTTTCTGCAATCTGTTCCCATTTTTTCAGCACATAGTTCTTTGGAAATGATTTGTACAACGTTTTTCTTGACATTTCTATTTCACTCCAGTGATCACCCCTCAGATGTACAAGCAAGGGCAATTTTGCATCTATCGAAGCAAGTCCAAAGTGTCTTTGTCTATCTATGAAGATTGCATCCGGCTTGAATTCTTTTATAATTTGATTAAATTTTGATTTTGATTGAAACCAGTGATTTATCTTTCTACTTGGAAATCCATCATAAACGTCAGCATCGAAAACAACCTTACATTCTATACCAAATTCATTCAGTGTATCTGCAAACTCTCGTAAATGAAATAGTTTTGAACTTGAGCCGCCAATTAACAGTCTATCCATACTAATCTAAATACCAAAACAAGTTGCTAATCTGTGATAAGGTCAAGATTTGTTCTTGTAGTAATTACGTCTCTTAACCATTTTTTTATGTCGACTTTAGGTTGCCAATCAAGTAATCTCTTTGCAAGTGAAATATCTGCCTTGGTTATCTTGACATCGCCAAGAAGCTCTGGCCCATGAACTGGCTTTATGGAAAGTCCAAATGCATCTATTATGAGGTTTGCTAGCTCTAATACCGAAATTGTAGTACCGGTCCCAACGTTAAAAAATTCGTGATTAACATTACTTTTCATAGCTAAAATATTTGCTTGGACGACATCTCCAACATAAACAAAGTCTCTTGTTTGAGAGCCATCACCATTTATGATTGGTGCCTCTCCACTAGATACTTTTTTGAGAAATTTTTTGATAACACCGGCATATGTTTGGGACTGTTTTTCACCAAATACATTAAAGTATCTTAGTCCTATTACTCGGACACCATCACTTGCGTATGTAATTGCCAAATTCTCATCATCTAATTTTGTTTGTGCATAGGGATTGATTGGGTTTTTTTGGTCATCTTCATGTATGGGAATTCGTGTTGGATTTCCATAAACACTTGAAGAGCTTGCATAAACAATTTTGAATCCAAATTCTTTTGCCATGTCTAGTATGTTTTTTGTCCCATTTACATTTACTTCATAGTATTCATCTTTTTTAGTAAATGAATCTTGTACAGATGCAAGAGCAGCTTGGTGAAATACTCCGTCTACATTTACTAGTCTGTCTTTTAGTAGTTGTCTGTCTCTGATATCTCCATTAACAAATTCAATCTTGTCTGATATTGCAGATAAGTTATTCATTTTACCTGTATTCAAATTGTCAATGATGGTTACATGATGATTTTCAGACAATAATTGTATAGCTAAATGACTTCCAATAAATCCGGCACCTCCAGTTATTACGAATTTCATATTATTCCATCTGAATCAAAAATTGACAATGTGTGTTAGAATCACCCAATTCCAATGGGATAGTATGTTATGTTCAAATTGTGTTCTTTTAACATTCTTCTTGTATCAACGATTATTCTCCTTTTCATTTTGTTCACATGTTTATTCTTTAAACTATGATACATTTTCCAATTTGTCAAGATGACTGCGCATTCTGAATTTTTAAGGGCTTCTACTAAAGAATCGGTGTAAGTAATTCTGTCGCCAAAAATACTCCTTGTGTTTTCTATTGCTTTTGGATCATGAACTTTTATGTTTGCATCACTATTGAGTAACTTTGCAATTAATTTTATTGATACAGAATCTCTAATGTCATCAGTATCGGGCTTGAATGCAAGACCTAGTATGGTGATATTTTTATGTTTGATACTACCAAGTGCTTTTTTGATTGTGGATATAACGTGATCTAGTTGATAGTTGTTAACTGTTTCGACAGCATTCAACAAAACTGGTTTTATTCCAATTTTATTAGAAAAATTGATTATCGCCTTAACATCTTTTGGTAGACAAGATCCTCCATATCCAGGACCAGCATTCAGAAAAAGTGGGCCAATTCTAGGATCAAGACCAATTGTTTTTGCTACGTCTTCTACATTGGCGCCTGGAATTAATTGGCAAATGTTTGAAATTTGATTAATGAAACTAATCTTTGTAGCAAGAAATGAATTATTAGTGTACTTGATAATTTCGGCAGTTTGATTATTTGTTATAACAATCGGTGTATTTTTGTGTAATTTTTTATAAAAATTATGAATCAAATTCATGAATTTGTTCTTATTTCCACCTAGTACTATGACATGAGGATTCATTGTATCTGTTATCGCCAGACTCTCCCTTAAGAATTCGGGATTCGTGATTATGTCAAAATCTCTTCCTTGTACCTTCTCTGATTTTTTCTTTAATATTGGTAAAAGAATGTCTTTTGTACTACCTGGAATAACAGTACTTTTTATTATAATTAAGGGTTTGTTGTTTGTTCTTCTTAGCAGGGTTCCAATCGTAGTAATTGATGATTTTACCATTGACAAATCAATTGATCCATCGTTTCGTTGTGGCGTACCTATTGTTATAAAAATTAATTTACATTCATTTACTATGGAAAAGAGTTCGTCTGAAATTCTTAGTCCCTTTCTTAAAGCGACTCTCAAAGTTTCTTCTAATTCTGGTTCATAAAATGGTGTGTTCCCTTTTTTTATCACTGATAGTTTTCTAACATCGGAATCATATCCAACTGTATAATATCCTTTTGAGCCTAATACTGATGCAAAAGATAAACCAACAAAACCTAATCCAATTATTCCTATCTTCATGGTATAGCGATTTTATATATGGTTAAAAACTATGCTCTCTTATAGGAAATGTCTTGTGCATATTTGTATGAATTAACTGTACCTACGTCTATCTCTATTTCACTTTCATCTATAGGGATCGCAATCACTTTTTTTCCATCATCAATGAGTCTTTGTATGGCATCTGTAAGCTGATATTCATCACCCTTACCGCGCTTGATCCTTTTTAGACAGTCAAAAATATCTGATTTAAAATAATACATCGGAAGTATGCCAAATTTTGATTTTGGTTTGATTGGTTTTTCTTCAACTTCTTTAACAAGATAATCAGTTCTTGAAATTTTCTCTAGTGTAGGCACTCCATATCTTTTTACATCTTTGACTTTTTTACATAATATCACTGCAGAAACTTCTGGATTATTTTTTGCTGTTTCTATTAGTCTGCTAACGGGATGTTTTGTTTTACTTAATATTGTAACATCTCCAGCATGCACTATGAAGTCATCTCCTCTAATGTATCCCTCAGTTAGTCTTACGGCATCACCAAATCCTTGAGGCCTATTTTGATTTATCCAAACCAAATGTGAATTTTGCAACCTTTCATAGAATTTTGTTATCAGTATCTTATAATCCCCTGAAAGATCTTTCAGATAGGCATCATGTGGAGTAAAATGATCCTCTATGGATCTTTTTTCTCTTCCTACAACAAAACAATAATCTCTTATGTTGTTTGCATAAAGCTGTTCAAAAATATATTGTAATAAAGGAATAACCACACGATTTTTACCATACATTCTTGTAAAAATCGGCATCATCTCTTTTGGTAGTTCTTTAGTTATTGGAAGAAGTCGTACACCTTTTCCAGCAGCAGTTATGACGCATTTCAAATTATTTTTCCTTAATTACTACGTTTTTAAATTTTAAAACCACTATTATATGTAAATTTATATAAATTCTATAGATAGTAGCTCATTCATTAACTTGCAAAATACTGATAAAAAAACTGGCATAATATACGAAGATTTACCGAAAATCCAAAATTTACTAAAGTCTGGACAATTACAAATCTGCATTGTAGGAATAGGAAGAATAGGACTCCCGACTGCACTCTCATTTGCAAACTCTAATCTGCCAACAACTGGAGTAGATGTTAATGAAAACTTGGTAAGCATGATAAAGTCTCAAAATTTCCCACTAAAAGACGAACCAGGATATTTAGAAATTTTCAATAATGTAATTAAAAACAAAAGATTTTCTGTAACAACAAAAATTGAAGAAGCTATACCACAAGCAAATGTAGTTCTGTTATCATTACCTACACCAGTGGATGAAAATAAAAATCCGAACTACTCCGCACTAGAATCTGTGGGAAAACAACTTCATAATCTCATGACAAAGGGAACACTTGTCATAGTTGAAAGTACTGTAGAGCCTGGTTATATCGAAAATACTTTTGTAAAATTTTTAGAGGGTAATGATGGTAGATTAATCGCAGGAAAAGATTTTGGATTAGGAGTATGCCCAGAAACAGCAAATCCGGGCGAAATTCTTAAAGATTTTAAAAGTTTGCCTAGGTTAGCAGGAGCATTAGATGATAAAGATGCAAATATAATTATCGAGATCTACAAACACGTCTTTCCAGTAGAAATTGTCAAAATGCCAGACTGTAAGACTGCAAATGTAGCAAAGCTAACGACTAATGTTTTTAGGTACATCAACATTGCATTTGTAAATGAGCTAGCCATACTTTGTGAAAAACTTGACATTGATATTATGAAAGTACTTGAAGCGGCAGACATGAAGTACAACTTTCAAGTTCATTATCCTGGCCCAGGTGTTGGTGGACCATGCCTTCCTGTAAATTCGGTGCAAATACTTCATTCCGCAAAATTACTTGGAAAGAATCTATTGAGAATGGTATCACTAAGCCAAGAAATCAACGAGGGAATGGCATCTCATGTATTAGATCTAGTTGCAGAGTCATTAAAATCAGTGGGCAAAAAATTGAATGAGAGTACTGTACTGATACTTGGAGTATCTTACAAACCTAATGTAAAAGATGTACAAATAACCCCTGCAGAACCAGTAATAAAAAAACTACAAGAAATTGGAACAAAAATCAAAATATACGATCCATATTTCAAAGCAACATCTATCTTCAACATAAATGTAGAAAATGATCTGTCTGAAGCAATTTCAAATATTGATGCTATAATTTTGATTACTGCACATGATGAATTCAAACACATTGATCCGACATTCCTTGGTTCTAAATCAAAATCACTAATAGTAATAGATACAAGAGGAATAATTGATATTCGTGCTGCACGAAAAGCTGGATTGATTATTAGAGGAATTGGTCGTGGCGGAAAATAACGTAGGCACGATAAATCCGTTAACCATCGCTAATATTCTCACACTACGATACGATCCTACTCAAAAACCACTTTTGCCAAAGTTCGATCGTGATAATTTTGTTGATAATCACGTAATACCGTCTATTAATGATATAGAAAAAATAATCCAGAGTTCACTAAGAACTAAAATCAATAATGACATACAAAAAATTTGTATTGCGTTAAGTGGCGGAGTTGATTCTACACTCATTCTTGCACTTTTGAGAAAAACATTCCCAGATATTGAAATCAATGCAATATCGATCAAATTTGCAAATAGTGTAGATGAATCAGAATCAGCCGCTAAAATTGCACAACATTTTGAGGCTAAACATCACATAATTGAAGTTGATAATTATCTAAGAGAATTACCTAAAGCGATTAGCATTGTGAAACTTCCATTTTGGGACTTGCATTGGTATTATGTTGTAAAAAAAGCACAAACCCTATCAAAATACCTTGCTTCTGGAGATGGAGGTGATGAAGTATTTGGCGGATATACTTTTAGATATAAAAAATTTCTTTCATTAACAAATGAAAATTCAAATACAAAAAATAAAATTCAAGCATACATCCAATGTCATGAGAGAGATAGTGTCCCTGATCAAGACAAGATATTCGGACCAAAAACTAAATTCTTATGGAATCAAATCCATGCATATCTTGTACCTCATTTTGATAATGACTTGTCTAGACTGGATCAGGTACTCCTAGCGGATTATAACGGTAAATTACTATACAATTTTAGTTTAATCAACACGAGATTACATGATAATTTTAATATGATATCGATTGCACCATTACTCTCACAAGAAATTACTGCTTATGCAATTCCATTGTCAAACAAATTTAAATATGATCAACAAAATGACGTTGGAAAATTACTTCTCCGTCAATTATTACGCAAACTTGGTGTTGATTCATTAGTTACAGAAGAAAAACTTGGTTTTAACGTAAATACAATTAATCTCTGGAAATCATATGGTAACTCTTTATGCAATCATTATCTAACAAATTCAAATATTGTTAGAGATGGTTGGATTAATCAAAACTGGATCACTAAATACATAAACAAAAATGATCTAGATGTAAGATACGTAAATAAATTTCTAGGTCTACTGGCATTTGAAATTTGGTACAGAATTTTCGTAACCAACGAAATGAAGAGTAATCAATTTCTTGATTATGTATAGCTTGATTAATTACCAATTTAAAATCAAAATATGTTGAAAACAAAAGATATTGTGGCTGGGCTTGGAGAAATTGGTTTACCAATCTATAGGATATTATCAAAATCTACACTAACAGTAGGCTTTGATATTAATCAAAAACTGATGGACAGAAATCAATTTGGGAAATATGAAAAATTACAAACAAAATTTCTCCATATTTGCATTCCATATTCTAAAAACTTTATTGATAATGTACTTTCACTAATTAATGATTTCCAACCCAAATATGTTGTAATTCATAGCACGATAAGCCCATACACAACAAAAAAAATACAAGAAAAAACATCGATCCCAATAATTTACAGCGCAACTAGGGGCGTACATAAGAGAATGATCTCTGATCTCAAGAAATACACTAAATTTTTTGCAATTAATCAAAATCTATCAAATAGCAAAAAGGCAGAATTGGAATTCAAAAAACAAATGAAGAAATGTAATATCAAAACAAAACAAATGTCTAAACCGGAAACACTAGAGTTAGCAAAAATAATTTGTGATACATCGTATCTTGGTTGGCTTGTTAATTATGCACAAATTAGTAATATGATTGCAATACAACATAATGTAAACTATGACGAAATGTGGTCGTTTTCGGATGAAATCCATAAGTTTCTTGGAAATCGACCAAAAATGTATCCTGGATATATTGGTGGCCACTGTGTAATTCCAAATCTTGATTTGATACATAACCAAACTCTCAATCTTATAAAACAAATGAATGATATGTATGCAAAAAAAGTAAAGAATGCTAAAACAATTGCGAAAATATATGGTGCAAAAATGATCCGTAAGTAATCATCAATCTATAAATTATTTTTACATGTGTCTGTTGAATTATATCTTGATACGCATTATGCAATAAAAAAATTTTAGACGAAGTCAAGATACCGTTATAAACTACTCGAATAGAATGCCAAACAATGAATGTCTTAGTTGTTGGTGCACATCCAGACGATGAGACAATAGGAGCCGGTGGAACTATTGCAAAACATATTGAAAACGGTGACCATGTCTACATTGTACTGTTTTCTGTCGGTCATAAACCAATTCAACCTAATTTAAGAGAACAAGCATATCGAGCACTCAAAGTTTTTGGTATTAACAAGAATGATTTATTTTGGTTAAATTGTAAATCAGGACAATTTGATCTAGAATCAAAACTTAAAGTTAATTCAAAATTAGCTGAAATAATTGCCAAAGTAAACCCCCAAATCGTCTACACACATTTTTATGGTGATACCCATCAAGATCATAGATTTGTTTTTGATTCAACTATGGTAGCATGTAGGCCTTCTCACGAGATTAGAGGAATTGCAAAAAATAAAAACTGGAGAACTGAAAAAAATAAAAATTGGAGAGGGGTCGAAAAAATTTTTTGTTATGAAATACCTTCTTCAACAAATTGGTCAGGTAGACTAAGTGACAGCTTTAATCCAACAGAATATAATGTAATATCTGAGAAACATTTACGGCAAAAAATTTCTGCATATGATTGCTACAAGAATGAAGTTAGACCTGGAAATCATCCACGGTCAATAGAGTCTTTAAATAAACTAGCTCAGTACAGAGGAAGCTCTGTTACTGTTGACCTAGCAGAAGCTTTTGTTTTGATTAGGAGCATAAATCATGATTAAAGGAAAACAAATCCTTGTAACTGGTGGAGCTGGAACTGTAGGAAGTAGAATAGTAAAAAAACTATATGAAAAACATGCCAAAGTTACAGTTTTAGATAATCTATCTGCATACCCGTTTGACTATCTGAATGAATATGGAGTTGGAAAATTAGATGGCGTAAATTTTGTTAAAGGAGATATAACAAATAAAAAACTAGTAAATGATCTGATCAAAAAAACTGATGTTGTTGTTCACGTTGCCGCTTTGGCAGATGTTGGTGCATGTGTAAGAAATCCGAGCCTAGAATTTGAAACAAATGTTGCTGCAACACAAACCATTCTGGAATTATGTAAAGAAAATAAAATTGAAAAATATGTTTTTGCATCATCCGCAGCTGTTTATGGAAAAGGTGTTGACAAAGTTTTCAGAGAAGATCAACCATGTTTTCCAATTTCTAATTATGCATTATCAAAATATTGGGGAGAACAACAAGCTCGTTTATACTATGAATTATATGATCTACCTACAACATCGATAAGATTCTTTAGTGTTTATGGCTCACCTCAAATTCCTAAACAAGGCAGCCATAGCTGGGCTGTTGCAATTTTTGGTGCATTAGCAAAACGAAAAAAACCAATAACAGTATATGGAGACGGAAACCAAATTCGTGATTTTACACATTCATCTGACATTGCACAATCAGTTGTGCTGTCAATTGAAAAACCTACTACGAATGGAAAATTCTTTAATGTAGGTACAGGTAAGCATGTCACAGTTAATACTATAGTTGAAAAAGTTTTTGAACATGCTGGTAAGGTACCAATAATTTACAAACCGTATCCTAAGGGTGATCCACTAGGCGGTTATGCCGATGTGACATTGATGAAGAAATATCTGGACTGGCAACCTGAAATCAAATTAGATGACGGAATTAGAGAGTATTTTGAATGGCTTTCAGATCATGAACATCTTATCCCTGATTGGGTTTGAGTAGGATATAGTCATACCAATTCTTCCATAATTTCTATTAATGATAAAACAGCTTTATCATTATTGAAATTTTCTAGTGCAAATTTCCTTCCATTGTTTGCAATTCTCTCCCATTTTGGATTATTCACATCGCTAAGATATTCTTTAAATTTTTCAACATAATTATTTTCATTAATAAAAACTGCAGATTCTCCATCTTCAAATCCTAAATGCGTTCCTCTGTTTTTTTTGGTTACTTCCATGAACGTTAAACAACCTGCAGCAGGAATTTCCCAGTATTTCTGTACTGGGCATTTAGTATCTGCTGCAATAGCAGCTTGATAATTCTGTAACAACTGCGGATATCTATCATTAACAAATTCATGTTGTAAGGTAGATGTGTAATCTACAAAAGGTAATGCATTACATTTTGTACGTAGAATTTTACAGCGATAGGTATTCCATTCTGGTTTTCTTATGTCATTAATTATTCGAGAAATAAGCTTTGTATTTCCAACATTTCCTGAATTTAGAATTTTATTCTTTTTTCTATTTTGAAATGGAGCTATATTTTGGTAAAGCGATTCTTCTAAACAATATATAATTTTTTTATATTTAAAATCTGATGGGTATAATTCATAAAATAAACCCTCTGGTAAAAAATGGAAATAATAATCGATTTTCCATTTTTTATGATTCTTTTTAGCTTTTTTCGCATCACCCGGGTCTGAACCACGAGAAATCACAGGGATATAGCAATCTTGAATACCGATAATCTCTTGTGGCATTCCAAAATCTGCATTTGACCATAGTAAAATTACATCTGTTTTATCTTTCAAAGTATTGATGTCAAATTTTTCATTAGTGGGGTAATTAGTTACTTCAATTCTGTCATTACGATTTAATGCATTAATGAAAAAATGATAGTACGTATTATCAAAATGCTTTCCTGATAAGAAAACATTATCGTGTTTATAGATAAATGCAACTTTGATTTTATTTTTCATTATTTTAACACAATTCTTTTTTAACACAATTAATTACGTTATCGATCATTTCGTCAGTAATATCGACAAACATGGGAAGACATGTTTCTTTTAATAAAATCTTCTCAGAAACAGGAAGCATACCTACTGAATATCCAAACTTTTCTTTATAGATTGGTTGTAAATGAATTGGTGGATAGTATATTGTACCTAATGTGATGTTATATTTCTCTTGGAAAATCTTTTCTAATTTTGGAGCTTGCATGGAATTTAACAAAATAGGATACTTCCAATAACTATGTTTTATGTTAGTTGCAACTGGAATAAGTGTAATTTTTTTGATTTGGCTAAGCTCATCCATATATCTAATTGCAACTTGATTTCTTTTACTGACAAACTCATCAAGTCTGTGAAGCTGATAAATTCCTAAAATTGCATTAATTTCACTCATCCTCCAATTATGCCCGATTTTTGTATGCAAGTTACCTTCCTTTCCATGACTTCGAATAATCCTTGCAAAATCCGCTAGTTTTTCATCATTCGTAGTAATCATTCCTCCTTCTCCAGTTGTCATAGGTTTTGTTGGGAAAAATGAAAAACATCCTGCATTGCCTAAACTTCCAGCTCTTTTACTATCAATACTGGAACCGTGAGCATGAGCTGCATCTTCAATTAAAAATAATCCATTCTTACTACAGATTTCTCTTACTTCATAAATTTCAGGGGGAATTAATCCCGCTATGTGAACGATAATTACTCCTTTTGTTTTAGGTGTTATTTTTTTCTTAATATCAATGGGATCAATACATAGAGTTTCTTTTTTTATGTCTGCTAATACAGGCCTACCTCCAGCAAAAACTACTGCATTTGCAGATGCCACAAAACTGTTTGTGGGAACAATTACTTCATCACTGTAATTAAGATTATAGTATCGCAAAGCAATTTCAAGAGCTGCGGTTCCGGAATTTACTGCTATGGAATACTTTACTCCAATATATTTTGCAAACTCGTTTTCTAGTTTCTCAACATTTGGTCCACAAGTAAGCATTCCTGATGTCATGCTGCTCTTAATATCGTCTAAGATGGCATCAATGTCATCGTCAGAAAAAAAAGGCTTTGCATTAGGTATCTTCATCTATCTATTCTCCATCATTTCTCTTATCCCCTCATTAATTGATATTTTTGGCTTCCATCCGAGTTTTAGCTTAACTTTACTTATCGACATTAGCTTATCTGGCCAAATCTTACCTTGAGGAGCTGGGATTTTGATTATTTTGGAGGAAGAACCGTGATCTTTTCCATATTTGGCTACTGTACTAGCAATTTTCTCAATTGAATTAAGTTGTCCACTACCAACATTAAAAATTTCATTATGTAGTCTTGTATTGTTTAAAAATAATTCAAAACATTCTGCAAGA
>Ga0194128_10007693_pt1 | contig 13976 bp, 13 predicted proteins | sample TA2KigCa65mmetaG_FD_148650 | JGI IMG/M metagenome (GOLD analysis project Ga0194128, IMG submission 148650) | Freshwater microbial communities from Lake Tanganyika, Tanzania - TA2015037 Kigoma Deep Cast 65m | ecosystem: Environmental > Aquatic > Freshwater > Lake | place: Tanzania: Lake...
TGTCGCGCAGTTCGCTTTCGCTGCGTTGCGCGAGAAGGTTCATTCGGGTGAAGAGCCTGCCCCAGCTCCCCGGGGCAATCGGCAGGTCGCGTCGCTCGGGCAGTGCGAGCCACCATTCAAGCTGGCGCATGCGCCAGAGGTCGTAGAGCACCCAGGGAATCAGCAGGAAGGCGAGCAAAGCTAGCGCCGCAAGCGTGTTGCCGCGCCACAGCAGCCAGGCCGATACGCCGATCGCCGAGAGCAGGATCAGCAGAAGTTTCGGTGCGGGCATGCTTCGAGCATAGCGCGGAGGAACCTGCGCCGTGCGCGGCGCTCAGCCCGGGATGAAGCGGTACCCTCCACCACGGACCGTCTCGACCATGTGGTCACAGCCGCAGGGCTGCAGCGCAAGGCGCAGCCGGCGGATATGCACATCCACTGTTCGCTCCTCGATGAAGACATGGTCGCCCCAGACCTCGTCGAGCAACTTGCCGCGGCTGAGGACCTTGTCGGCATGCGACATCATGTAATGCAGCAGGCGAAACTCGGTTGGGCTGAGTGCCAGCAACTCGGCACCTGCACTCACACGAAACGACTGGGGATCGAGCGTGAGTTTTCCGATCGTGATCGGGACTCCGCTGGCCTCGGGCGCGGTTCGCCGAAGGAGAGCCTTCACCCGGGCGAGCAGTTCGCGCGGCGAGAAGGGTTAATCGTCGGCACCGGCGTCAAAGCCCGCGAGTTTGTCGAACTCCTCCGCGCGCGCGGTGAGCATGATGATCGGCAACTTGCGGGTGCGGATATCCTGCCGCAGTTGCTTGGCCAGATCCACCCCCGAGTAGTCCGGAAGCATCCAGTCAAGCAGCAGCATGTCAGGCAGACGGTAGTCGATCTCGCGCTTGCCTTCGGAAGCGAGTTCGGCGCTCACCACCTCGAAGCCGGCATGATGGAGATTCACCTGGATCAACTCGCGGATCGCAGGCTCGTCTTCGATGATCAGGATGCGTGCGCCCATGGCTTGACTTCGGAAGGAGCTTAAGCCGTGCCGATGACAGTCATGTGACGCGGCTCGTCTCGAGGCTTCGTTGCAATCGTTCGAGCCAGAGCCCCGCCTCGCTTGCCGGGTTACGGCGCAAGGTGTCCTGATGCTTGAGCAAAACGCCCAGCGTGCTCTGGATCGCCTGGGGGTCGAGCGAGATGGCGTCGAGTTGGCGCAGCGTGCGGGTCCACTCGAGCAGTTGCTCCGCGTTGGGTCTGTGCGCCAGGTCGGACACCCGCAGGCTTCCCACGAAGGCTGTGATCGCGGCGCTCAGATCGCGCGCAGCATCGGGCAGCGTGGCGTGGAGGATGTGTCGTTCACGCAGAGCATCCGGGTAGTCGCAGTGGTGATGAATGCAGTGCCGGCGGATACGGTCGGAGACGTGTCGGGCGTCGTGCGTGGTGATGATCGTGAGTGGCGCACACGCTGCCTGCACCCGCCCGAGCTTTTCCACCCGCAGAGCATGGTGCTCGAGGACCTCGTCGAGAACCGCCTCGAGCGAGGGACTCGCCGCCTCGAGTCCTTCGACCAGCAGCACGCACGCCATGTTGCCCCGGGAGGCGCGCAAGGCGCGCAGCAGCGGCCGCTCGACGAGGTGGTCGGCACTGTGGAGATCCTGCTCGCGCTGAAGCCGCAGGCTGAGCAACTGACGGGCGTGATTCCATCCGAAGGCTGCATCCTCAGCCTCCATCTCGGGATACACCGCGAGTTTGACCAGTTGCGCCCCGAGGAAGTTTGCCAGGCACGCGGCAAGGTGCGTCTTTCCAGTGCCGCTCGGGCCTTCGAGCAACAGCGCTCGCGGAAGCCGGATCGCCAGGGTGAGGGCCTGGAGGGCACCTTCGCTGGCGATGTGGCCGGCCTGAGCCAGACCGGCGCGGATCGCCTCAAGCTGCAAGCGCGCGGCTTGCGAGAATCGGAATCAGGTGGGCGCGGTACTCGGCAGTAGCATGCAGATCACTGTTGAGATTGGCGGCGTCGATCTTCACCGCCTTGGCCGCCGCCGCCGACCACTCGGCGCTCAGCGCTTCCTCGATGGCGGTTGCGCGAAAGACGCACGCACCGGCCCCGGTTACCGCCACACGAACGCCCGCCTGGCCGCGCGACACGAAAACCCCAACCAGCGAAAAGCGCGACGCAGGTTGCTTGAACTTTTGCCAGCCTGCGGTGTCCGGAATGGGGAAACTCACCGAAGTGATCACCTCTCCCTCTTCCAGCGCGGTGGAGTAGACGTCGGTGAAGAAATGGTCTGCCTCGATCGAACGCTGGTTGGTGTGCACGGTTGCGCCCAGGCCAACCACGCCTGCCGGGTAGCAGGCTGCCGGATCATTGTTGGCGAGGCTGCCGCCCAGCGTGCCGCGGTTGCGTACTGCGCGGTCGCCGATATGACCGGCCAGGTCTGCAAGCGCCGCAATTTCGGTGCGCACCAGCGCAGAGGCCGCCACCTCGGCGTGGGTGCTCATCGCGCCGATGCGGATGCTCCGGCCCTCCTGGTGGATACCCCGAAGTTCTGCGATGCGGCCCAGGTCGATCAGATCACTGGGATCCGAAAGCCCCAGACGGATGGCAGGCAGCAGCGACTGGCCGCCCGCGAGCAGACGGCCGTCGGCATGCTGCGCGGCGAGGATCGAAGCGTCCGCAACGGTGCCCGGACGATGGTAGGCGATGCTCATGATGTGATTCTCCCTCGTTGACGCCGCTCAGGCTCTGGATGCCTGCTGGATGGTGTTCCATACGCGCAAAGGACTCGCGGGCATTGGCACGTCCTTCACGCCGAGATGCCAGAGCGCATCGGTGAGCGCGTTGATGAGTGCCACCGGCGCGCCGATCGCACCGGCTTCGCCGCAACCCTTCACGCCGAGCGGGTTGTGGGTGCACGGCGTGCCTGCAACCGTCTCAACTGCAAAATGCGGTAGGTCATCGGCTCTGGGCATCGCGTAGTCCATGTACGAGCCAGCGAGAAACTGCCCGGTCTCCGGGTCGTAGGCAGCGTGCTCGAGCAGCGCCTGTCCGATGCCCTGCGCCAGACCGCCATGGACCTGTCCCTCGACAATCATCGGGTTGATAACATTGCCGAAGTCGTCGACTGCGGTGAAGCGGTCAACCAGCACCACCCCGGTCTCGGGGTCGACTTCGACTTCGCAGATGTAGGAGCCGGACGGGAAGGTGAAGTTGGTGGGATCGTAGAAGGCATTCTCGTTGAGTCCGGGTTCGAGTTTGTCGAGCGGATAGTTGTGCGGTACGTAGGCCGTGAGCGCCACCGAGGCAAAGGGCACGCTCTTGTCAGTGCCCGCCACCTTGAAGCTTCCCCCCTCGAAGGCGATGTCGGCGTCGGAGGCCTCCAGCAGGTGCGCTGCGATCTTCTTGCCCTTGGCGATCACCTTGTCGACCGCCTTCACGATGGCAGTACCCCCCACGGCGATCGAGCGTGACCCGTAGGTCCCCATGCCAAAGAGGATCTTGGAGGTGTCGCCGTGCACGATGTCGATGTCTTCCATGGGAATGCCGAGCCGGTCGGCCACCACCTGCGCAAAGGTGGTCTCGTGACCCTGGCCGTGGCTGTGCGAACCGGTGTAGACGGTGACCTTGCCTGTGGGATGGACCCGCACTTCGCCCGCCTCGAAGAGACCGGCTCTCGCCCCCAGTGCGCCCGCGATGTTCGAGGGTGCGATTCCGCAGGCCTCGATGTAGCAGGAGTAGCCCATGCCGCGCAGCAGACCCTTGGCTGCGGAGGCCGCCTTGCGCGCCGCAAAGCCGGCCACGTCAGCCTTCTCGATCGCCCGGGTGAGGTGCGCATCGTAGTCGCCAGTGTCGTAGGTGAGGCCGACCGGGGTGGCGTAGGGAAAGCTCTGGATGAAGTTGCGGCGGCGGATTTCGGCCGGATCGATACCGAGTTCGCGCGCAGCGGTCTCCACGAGGCGCTCGACAACATAGGTGGCCTCGGGGCGGCCGGCTCCTCGGTAGGCGTCGACAGGGGTGGTGTTGGTGAAGATTCCCTTGACCTCGCAGAAGATCTGCGGGGTGGCGTATTGGCCGGCGAGCAGGGTTGCGTAGAGGATCGTGGGGACGCAGGACGCAAAGGTTGAGAGGTAGGCTCCCAGGTTGGCGCTGGTGTGCACCCGCATGGCCAGAAACTTGCCGTGGCTGTCGGTGGCGAGTTCGGCGAGGGTGCTGTGGTCGCGTCCGTGGGCATCGGTGAGAAAGGACTCGCTACGCTCGGCTGTCCACTTGATCGGACGGTTGAGCTTCTTCGATGCCCACACCAGCACGGTCTCTTCGGCGTAGAGGTAGATTTTCGAACCGAAACCGCCCCCCACGTCGGGCGCAACCACACGCAGCTTGTGCTCAGGTATCCCGAGGACGAAGGCCGCCATCAGCAGACGCTCCACATGCGGATTCTGGTTGGCAACGTAGAGCGTGTAGCTGTCGTCCGAGCGGTTGTAGACCGCGTTGGCCGCGCGCGGTTCGATGGCGTTGGGTACCAGACGGTTGTTGCGGAACTCGAGCCGGGTGACATGCGCGGCCGCCGCAAAGGTGGCGTCGATGGCCGCCTTGTCGCCAAGCGCCCAGGTAAACGACACATTGTCGGGAGCCTCGTCGTGCACCGGGACGCTACCCGGTTTGGTGGATGCGTCGACGTAGGCGGGAAGCACCTCGTAGTCCACCTCGATCAGCGCCGCCGCGGCCTTGGCCTGTGCAAGCGATTCGGCAATCACCACCGCAACCGGATCGCCCACATGCCGCACCTTGCCGTGGGCGAGGAGCGGATGCTTGGGTTCCTTCATGGGGGTGCCATCGACGCTGGTGATCAGCCAGCCGCAGGGCAGTCCACCCACGGCGGCGAATTCCTCGCCTGTGAAAATGCCCACCACCCCTGGAGCGCTGCGGGCCGCTGCCGGGTCGATCCGCTGGATGCGGGCGTGTGCATGTTGCGAGCGGACAAACACCGCATAGGTCTGTCCGGAGTGGATGATGTCGTCGGTGTACTGGCCGTTGCCTGTGAGAAAGCGATGGTCTTCACGGCGCAGGACCGACCGACCGATGAAACCTGCAACTGGAGCGTTCATGGATTCTTCCTCCGGGCCTCTCAGAGGCCCATGGCCTGCGCGCCCTGCTGCACGGCGCGCACGATGTTCTGGTAGCCGGTGCAGCGGCAGAAATTCCCTTCGAGATGCTCGCGGATGCGATGCTCGCTGGCATGGTCGTGGTGCGTCACGAGGTCGATCGCCGACATCACCATCCCTGGCGTGCAGAACCCGCATTGCAGACCGTGACAATCGCGGAACGCAGCCTGCATCGGATGAAGCGTGCCATCTTCGGCCGCAAGACCCTCGATCGTGGTGATCGAGCAACCGTCGGCCTGTGCAGCCAGCATGTTGCACGCCTTCACCGCGCGGCCATCGAGCAGCACGGTGCAGGCGCCGCATTGCGCTGTGTCGCACCCAACATGGGTGCCCGTGAGGCGCTGGCTTTCCCGCAGAAAATCCACGAGGTTGGTGGCCGCGTTGACATGCGCGGAAACGGACCTGCCGTTCACTTGAACGGAAATCGAAATGCTCATTGCTCCTCCTGAAAATGGATGGCTACGCTGGCCGCTCCCGAACCAGCATGCAGCGCTCCGTCGGCCGTGGGACCTTGGCGCAACCACGTGCATGATACGGCTTGCCGGATACGCCTTGAAGAACCGCACTCCGCATCCGGATCGCGCCCGCATGGGGAAACCTTGCAAGCAGGATGAACCGCCGAGCCCCGGAACCGGGGAAGCGAAGCACCAAGACTATCTTTCCGACATTGCAGACTATACGTGTACGAAGGCAAGACCACCAGCGGTAATCAGGTAAGGCACGGAAGGACCAGATGAGGTGAGGACACCACCGCCAGCAGCTTCGGCCGGGCCGAAGTTTGAAGACTCTGCGGAACCGCCGCTCCCGGAGATCGACTTCAGCCGCTTTTACCGCCACGAGGAACTTGGAGACCTTCTGCACGCCTTCGTGCAGGCTCGGCCGAAGCTGCTGAGGCTTGCGTCGATGGGGCGCAGCCATGAGGGGCGCGCGCTTTGGATCCTCACGCTCACGCGCTTTGCGCACGGTGACCCGCGCGACAAGCCGGCGTTCTGGGTGGACGGCAATATCCACGCGGGCGAGTTGCTGGCGAGTACTGCGGTACTCCACTTCATGGACTATCTCTTGCGTGGCGACGGGAACGACCCGCTCGTGACCCACCTCATCGATACCCGCTGCTTTTACCTTGCGCCACGGTTGTGCCCGGACGGCGCTGAACTTGCGCTTGCCGAGCGTCCGCGTCACATCCGTTCGTCGACCCGAAGGTATCCCCTCGAAGACGAGGCGCTCGAGGGGCTGAGCGTTGAGGATGTTGACGGCGATGGCCGTATCCTTTCGATGCGGATTGCGGATCCCCATGGCGGCTGGAAGCCGCACCCGGAGGATCCCAGGGTGATGATCCCGAGGGCGCCCGGCGAAATCGGAGGCTCCTACTACCGTATCCTTCCCGAGGGACGGCTCCGTCACCACCGTGGCCAGGGGTTTGCGATGATTCCCGACGCGGAGGGGCTCGACCTCAACCGCAACTTCCCCCCGGGCTGGCGGCAGGAGTACCAGCAGCTCGGTGCGGGTCCCTACCCGGCGAGCGAGCCCGAGGTGCGCGCGGTGCTCGACTTCGTGGTGCAGCATCCGAACATCGGGGCAGCCGTGAGTTTCCACACCCACAGCGGCGTGATCCTGCGGCCGATGGGGACCGAAGCCGACGAGAAAATGATTCCCGAAGACCTGTGGATGATCAAGCGGCTGTCCGACGAGGGTGCACGCCAGACCGGATATCCAGCGATCAGTATCTGGCATGAGTTCCGCTATCACCCGCAGCAGGTAATCAGCGGCACGCAGGATTGGTTCTACGAGCACCTGGGGGCGCTCTTCTGGGTTGTGGAACTCTGGTCGCCCAACCGGGCTGCGGGCATCGACGCCTATCCCTTCATTGACTGGTACCGCGAGCACCCCGCTTCCGACGACCTCAAGCTCCTGCGCTGGAGCGATGCGCAGTGCGCCGGCCAGGCGCATGTGGACTGGCGTCCTTTCGCCCATCCCGAACTTGGCCCGGTGGAGATCGGCGGCTGGGACCGTCTCAATTTCTGGCGTAACCCACCGCCGGCACTGCGCGAAGCCGAAGTGGCGCGGTTTTCCACCTGGCTCAGGCAACTCGCAGCAGTGCTGCCGCGCCTCGAGCTGGTGGAGGCAACCCAGGAGTGCCTCGGGGAGGCGGCCGCCGGAGACGGCACCGGGGCGAATCCCGCTGGCTTTCGTTATTACCGAGTGCGGATGACGGTGCGCAACACCGGCTACCTGCCCACCTACGTCACGCGCAGGGCGCTCGAGCGCAAGACGGTTCGCGGCGTGGTCTTTGAAATCGCCCCGCTCGAACCGGGAACCGACGGCACCCTCGAGGCGCGGCTCCAGGCAGGAAGCCTTGCAGGTCCACGCGATGCGATCGAGCCAGACAGGATCCGGCCCCGCCTGCTCGGCGGAAGGCAGCGCTCCGAGTCGCCGGGTCTCGAAGGCCATGCGCCGCGCAGTTCCCTGCAGGCCTTCCTCCCCGACGCTGGGGTGGGGGCAGACCGTTGCGGTACTTCCTGGGATCTGGCGGCCCTTCCGGGTACGCGGTTGCGCCTGATCGCGCGCAGTGACCGCGCGGGCCGGGTTGTGAAGGACCTTGAACTATGCTGAGCCTGCGCTGTACTTCCGGGTCAGCCATCGCAGGCTGGCCGGGGCCGGTGCGGCGGAACCCGTCCGGCATCGCCCGGTCAACGGCACAACGAGGAGAAAAACGATGAAGATCGCGGTGGTGGGGGCGGGTTCCATCGGCGGGTTTGTGGCAGCGCGCCTTGCCGAAGCGGGCGAGGAACTCACGGTGATTGCACGTCGTGCCAATCTCGAGGCGATTCGCAGAAACGGTCTTCGCCTTCGCAACGCCGACGGGTCTGAGCAGGTGATCCGCGGGCTGCGGGCCACCGACAGCTTCGCCGAGGCGGGTGGGCAGGACCTTGTCATTCTCGCCATGAAGGCCAACCAGGTGGAGGCGGTGGTTGACGACCTGCATCACCTGCTGCACGCCCACACGGTGATCGTACCGATGCAAAACGGTATTCCGTGGTGGTATTTCCAGCGACTGCCGAAGCCGCAAACCGGTCAGCACCCGGTCGAAGCCGAGGATGTACCGCTTCCGGCGGATTCGCTCGAAGGGCGGGTTGTGCGCAGTGTGGATCCCGAGGGGCGGATCATGCGCGCGATCGATCCGCAGCGGATTCTCGGCTGTGTGGTCTACCCGGCCTGCGACATGGTGGCTCCGGGCTGGGTGCGGCACATCGAGGGCGAACGCTTCCCGCTTGGCGAACTCGACGGATCCGAGACCGAGCGGGTCAAGCGGGTGTCCGAGGCCTTTGTGCGGGGCGGTCTGAAGGCGCCCGTGCTTTCCGATGTGCGCGCGGAGATCTGGCTCAAGCTCTGGGGCAATCTCACCTTCAACCCGATCAGCGCGCTTACCCACTCCACCTTGGTGGACATCTGCCAGTATCCACTTTCGCGCGAACTTGCAGCATCGATGATGCGCGAGGCCGAGGCGGTGGCGGGAAGGCTCGGCATCCTTTTTCGGGTATCGCTCGAGAGGCGTATCGCAGGGGCGGAAAAGGTGGGCAAGCACAAGACCTCGATGCTCCAGGACGTGGAATCGGGACGCGACCCGGAGATCGATGCGCTGGTCGGTGCCGTCATCGAATTGGGGCAGGCAACCGGGGTATCCACCCCGCATATCAACGCGGTGTATGCACTGGTGAAGTTGCTTTCGCAGCGCATCCGCAACGATGGCCTCGCAGTCTGCGCGCAGCGCACGGGATGAGGGGGCGTTCGATGGAGCCTTCGACGGAGCCTTCGACGGAGCCTTCGATCGAGCCCTCGATGGAGCCCTCGACGGAGCCATTTGTCAAGGTCGAGCGCAAGGGTGCGGTGGCACTGCTCACCCTCAACGCGCCCGCCGAGCGCAATGCGCTTTCCACGCCGCGGCAGTGGGCCGAGCTGGTTGAGGCGATTGATGCAGTGCAGGAGGATGCCTCGATTCGGTGCATGGTCCTCAGTGGTGCCGGTTCGGCGTTCTGCGCAGGCGGCAATCTCAAGGACATGCAGCAGCGTCAGGGTATTGCGGCGGGCACGCCGTATGCGATCCGCGAGACCTACCGGCGGGGTATCCAGCAGATCCCGCTTGCGATGGCGCGCCTCGAAGTTCCCGCGATCGCAGCAGTGAACGGCCCCGCCATCGGCGCGGGACTCGACCTTGCCTGCATGTGCGACATCCGGATCGCCTCGGTGCGTGCGCGCTTTGCCGAAAGCTTCGTGAAGCTGGGGATCATCCCGGGCGACGGCGGAGCCTGGCTGCTGCAGCGGATCGTGGGCTATGCACGTGCAGCCGAACTCACCTTCACAGGCGATACGCTCGATGCCGGCGAGGCGCTGGCCTGCGGCCTTGTGTCGCAGGTGGTGGAGCACGAGGCGCTGGCTTCGACAGCGCTGGCGCTCGCCGAACGCATCGCTGCAAACCCGGCGACCGCCCTGCGCATGAGCAAGCGGCTGTTGCGCGAGGCGCAGCACCAGCGGCTCGACACCCTGCTTGAACTCTCGGCTGGCATGCAGGCGCTTGCCCACCACAGCGAAGAGCATGCGCTGGCACTTGTTGCCTTCACCGAGGCGCTCGGAAAAAGGAAAGGCCGCACAGACGCGCCAGCCGTGCAGCATGCCGCGGCCGCCCCCGGGGGCCCTTTGGCAAGTCACGATGACCGCGCCAGCTGAAATGCCTGCGGCCCCGGGGGAGGGCATTTCTCCGCTCCTCGCAGGGCTGGTCGACGGTACGCTCACGCTGGTACTCAACAGGCCTGAGGCGCGCAATGCGCTCGATGCGCGCATGGGAGAGCTGCTCCTGGAAGCGCTCGAGGCAGCGCAACACGACCCGGCGGTGCGGGTGGTTGTGCTCACCGGCGCCCCGGGGGCCTTCTGCGCAGGTGGCGATGTGAAGGCGATGGCCAACGCTGCGCACGAGGCGGTGCAGCCTGCGCAGCGCAATCGGGCGTTGCGCCGCCGCAGCGAAGCCGCGCGCCTGCTCCATGAGATGCCCAAACCCACCGTGGCGATGATCGGCGGTGCAGCCGCCGGCGCAGGACTCGCGCTCGCGCTCGCCTGTGACCTCCGGCTGATGGCGCGCAGTGCGCGTCTCAGTACCGCGTTTGCCAGGGTGGGACTCTCCGGCGACTACGGCATCACCTACTTTCTTCCGCGCATCGTTGGAGAGGCGCGTGCCCGCGAGTTGCTTTTCCTGTCAACCTCGCTGAGCGCCGACGAGGCGCTTGCCGCAGGTCTGGTGCATCAGGTCCACGACGGGGATGCGCTCGAGGCCGCCTCCTCTCGGCTGATCGCGCAATTGGCACAGGGGCCCACCCTCGCGTACGCGCACATCAAGCGCGCCTTGCTTGCCTCGGGGCAAGCGAGCCTGGGAAGCCAACTCGACCTCGAAACTGCGCTGCAGGTTCTCTCGCAGTCCACGCTCGACCACCACGAGGCAGCGCGCGCCTTCGTGGAAAAGAGGCCGGCGCGCTTTCTGGGAGCCTGAAACAATGTCCGCCTACTTTCTTGTCGAGATCGAAACGGTCGATGCGCAGGCGATGGCCGAGTATCGCGCGCTGATCCCTCCGGTGGTGCAGGCCTTCGGGGGCCGATTCCTGGTGCGTGGCGGCGCATGCGAAACCCTCGAAGGCGACTGGGTGCCGCCGCGGCTCGTGGTGCTGGAGTTTCCCGACCTCGCGACGGCCCGTGCGTTCTACGACTCGGAACTCTACGCGCCGCTCAAGCAGTTGCGTCTGCGGGCGGGGCGTTCGCGACTTGTGCTGGTGGAAGGCGTGCCCTAGCGCGGGGCCTGGTCGGGCTGGGGAAGTTCCCGCTTCAGTCGCGGAGCACCCGGTGGGGCAGGTGATGATGCAGCACCCAGGTGATCCAGCCAACCGCAAGGCAACCGGCGCTCACGATGGCCATCGCAAGCAGCGAGTGCATCACTGCCGGCACAACCAGACCTGCCACAACGCTGTTGAGCACGCCGCCGATGAAGCTTTGCATCGAAGAGGCCATGCCCCGGCGTGAAGGGTAGAGATCGATTGCGCGGAGGGTAACCGCCGGAACCACCAAGGCCCAGCCCAGGGTGTAAAGCGCAACCGGCGCAATCGCCGCAATCGGCTTGCCAGGCTGCCACAGGGTGAGGAGCAGATTGAGCGCGCATGCGAGCGCGCCGATCCACAGTCCGATGCGCACCTGTCGCGCATCGGTGATCCGTCCGGCGAGCCTTCCGCTCAGCGCCGAGCCGAGCATGATCCCGGCCACGGTGGCGAAGAAGAGCCCGTAATACTCGTCCGGGGCCAGTTGCAGGTGCACCCCGAGAAACTGCGGAGCCCCGAGGACGTAGAGGAAGAAGCCGTTGAACGGCACAGCGCTGCTCAGGCAAAGGAGAATGAACCGCGGACTACCCGCCATGGTCCGGTATCCGCGCAGCATGGGGCCAGGCGCAAGCGGTCTGCGCGCTGCGGGTGCGAGCGATTCGGGAAGCAAACGGCCGTGGAGTGCACAAAGGAGGAAACCCAGCGCGCTCAGGAACCAGAAGACCGCTTCCCAGCCAAGACGGACGTAGACCCAGCCACCGATCCACGGTGCGATGGCGGGCGCCACGCCGAAAAAGACGGTCATCAGCGACAGCATCCGCTGGGCTTCGTCGGGCGGGAACAGATCACGGATCATGGCGCGCGACACCACCATTCCTGCCCCCGCACAAAGCCCCTGCATGAAGCGGAAAAAGAGAAAGACTTCGATGCTCTGCGCAAGCGCGCAGCCGGCCGAACCGAGGCCAAAGACCAGCAACCCTGTCAGCACCACCGGTTTTCGGCCGATCGCGTCTGAAATCGATCCGTGAAAGAGGTTCATCACTGCAAAGGCGATCAGATAGATCGACAGGCTCTGCTGCATTTGCACCGGCGTGCTCTGAAGACTGCGACCGATACCGTCGAAGGCAGGCAGGTAGGTGTCGATCGCAAAGGGGCCGATCGAGGCAAGCGCGGCGAGCAGGAGTGCCCAGACGATCCTTTGCCGCGTGCTGAAGCGCGTGAAGGTCTCAACCGGAGCAGGAGCCTTGTGCGGTTCCCCCGCGCGCGGGCGCGCGCCCGGAGGCTCAGGGTGCGGTTCGCTCAAGGCTCATGGCGCCGCCGGTCTTGCGCGGCATAACCCGGTTGTCGCGCAGACTTTGCGCGACTTGGCTACCATTGATCACCGAAGTCACCCGTGCGAACCCCCCATGCGAACCCCCCATGCAAACCCCATCATCCGAACGCAGTCCGCGCGAAGCGCCGGCGTCTCCGCCCTTGCGGGGTTTGCCGGCGCTGATCTTCGCCAGCCGCTGGTTGCAACTGCCGCTCTACCTCGGACTGATTGTCGCTCAGGCTGTGTACGTTGTGCTGTTCATTCAGGAACTGAGCCACCTGGTGCCGGTGCTCTGGGATCCCAACGCCCTCGACAACACCGCGACTTCCCTGGGTGTCGTTGCGCGCAGCAAGGAAATCGTCGTCATGCTGATGGTGCTTTCGCTCATCGATGTGGTGATGATCTCCAACCTGCTGATCATGGTGATCATTGGCGGCTACGAAACCTTCGTCTCGCGTCTCGATCTCGACGGCCATCCCGATCAACCCGAGTGGCTTTCGCACGTCAACGCCAACATTCTCAAGGTGAAACTTGCCACCGCGATCATCGGAATCTCCTCGATCCATCTGCTCAAGAGCTTCATTTCGGCCGAAGCCCTGAGTGACAAGACGCTGCTTTGGCAAACCCTGATCCACCTTGCCTTCATCATCTCCGCACTCTCCATCGCGTGGATCGACCGCATGCTTTCGAAAGCCTCCGAAAGCGGGCACTGAGCGCCGCTGTCATCAAAGCTTCATCTGCTTCGCCTAAATACGCCCGGTGGTAAGGGGCCAACAGGGTCCCTCGATGCCCGGCGCAGGCCCTGACTCCTCGCCGGATCCGACTGCAGTTCTGCGGAGGTGGTCGAAATGAAGGCATTTGCTCCGGTTGCACGCAAGGTGGCGCTCGTTCTCGGTCTTTGCTTTACAGCCGGAGGTCTGGGTTCGTGTTCCGACGATGACCCCTACCCTGAGCTCAGTCTTACCGTCGCGCATATCAATGATCATCACTCGAACCTGGAACCGCTTGCCGATTTCGAGATAACGGTCGATGGGCAAAAGACCCGTGTCGATCTCGGAGGAATGGCGCGCGTTGCGCAAGCATTTTCAGCCTACGACAACCGACCCAATGTACTCCGGCTTCACGCGGGCGATGCGATCACGGGTACCAGTTACTTCACCTTCTTCAAGGGCGAGGCCGATGCCGCGCTGATGAACACGATCTGCTTCGACGCGATGGCCCTTGGAAACCATGAGTTTGACGAGGGCGACGCAGGGCTCAAGATCTTCCTGGATGCTCTCGCCAAGGGCGGTTGCAGGACTCCCACCGCAGTGCTCTCCTCCAACGTGGTGCCGCGGGTTGGTACTCCGCTTGCAAGCCGGTCTGCGCAGGACTACATCAGACCCTACGCCATCAAGGAGTTTTCCGGGGTCAAAGTCGGGATCGTTGGTGTGACCGTCAAGCAAAAGACGCAACAGTCGTCGCGTCCGCTTGCCACAACCGAGTTTCTCGACGAAGTCATCGGCGCACAAAGCGCCATCGATGCGCTCAAGGCGCAAGGGATTCGGCACATTATTGTGCTCAGCCATCAGGGCTACAGTGCCGACAAGGCCATGGCGGCCAAGTTGACGGACGTCGATGCAATCGTTGGCGGCGACTCGCATTCACTGCTTGGCGACTTTACCGCGCTCGGG
>Ga0194128_10007700_pt1 | contig 13960 bp, 13 predicted proteins | sample TA2KigCa65mmetaG_FD_148650 | JGI IMG/M metagenome (GOLD analysis project Ga0194128, IMG submission 148650) | Freshwater microbial communities from Lake Tanganyika, Tanzania - TA2015037 Kigoma Deep Cast 65m | ecosystem: Environmental > Aquatic > Freshwater > Lake | place: Tanzania: Lake...
CACGTCGCGCGCAAAGGCCACGGGCGTCCGCCCGGCGACCGCGGCCCGCGGCCGCTTCACCGAAACGGACCTATTGTGCCAGGCGAGCCGGCCGCCGTTGGTGCGGCCTGGTCCCCTCGCCCGGAGTGCCCGAGTTCCGCCCGCTGGGCCGACCCGCCCGGGCGCAGCACCACGGGACCACGTTCCCGCCTGTCGCCGTCGCCCTGGCAGCCGTCCGAGTGGGCCATGGCGGGTTGCACTGGGGCAACCTTCTTGCGCAGGCTGCGAGAATGTGAAACATTTCACCAGTCCGCGCGGCCCGCGGGCGCGGCCTGGCGGTGCGGGTGACTGTCGTCGGGGGAAGCGCAGCGCCATCCCGCGAGGTGGCCGCGCGCCGCCGCAAGGGCCTTGTGGGCGGAAGGCGGAGCGCCGGGTGCAGGCGACGGCCAGCGGCAGAGGAAGGGACGCAGCGACGGTGAGCACGGGCGGGTCCGTGGGGGCGGGCGCAGCGCCTCGGGGGTTCCGGTATCCTTGCCGCCGGACGGCGCGGAGCGAGGGCGCGTGCGGCTAGCCGAGCTAACCCACCAAGATTGGGTCGCGCTGTCCGAGATCATCGCCCACATCTGGGTGTTCGCAGCGGCGCTCGTCCTGACCGGGCTGTCGTACATGCTGGCGCATGCGATGATCCCCTCGCTGGTCGAGACCGGTGACGTGCCGCCGGGCATCGGGCGCCTACTGCGCATGCCCATGTATGGCGCGGTCTTCCTCGGCCTGGCCGGCGTGGTTGCCGTGGCGGTCAAGGCGATCCTGCTCGTCACGACCGTGATGCCGGCGCTCTATCCACGATTGGCGATTTAGCGGCGTGAACGTCCTGCTTGCCTTCCTGCCGCGGCTGACACTGAAGCAGTACATCTTCCTCACCATCCCGCTCGCGCTGCTTGGCGGCGGAGGGGTCGCGACCGTGGCGGTCCTGGTTGTGCTGGCCGCCTACGGCGGTGCCATCACGCCGGCGCCCGCCCAGCCCATCCCGTTCGATCACACCATTCACGCGGGTACCGGGCCGAATCAGGCGGGCATCGCGTGCGAGTTCTGCCATCGCGGCGTCACGGAACAAGCCCAGGCGACCCTCCCGTCCGTGCAGCAGTGCATGTTCTGCCACAACGTCGTGGGCAAGGACCGGCCGGGCGTCGATCTGCTGCTGGCCCACGCCGAAACGGGCCAGGCCATCAACTGGGTGCGGGTACACCGGACGCCCGACCACGTGCGCTTCGTCCACGATCCCCACATCCGCGCCGGACTCGATTGCGCCACGTGCCACGGCGACGTGGCCGCGATGACGCAGGTGAAGCAAGTCCGCTCGCTCAACATGGGCGATTGCCAGGCATGCCATCGCGCCAGCAGCGTGTCCATCGATTGCGCAACATGTCACAAGTAGGGGGCGCCAAGCGTCCAGCCCGCGTCGGGCGGCGAGGGTTCCTCGCCGGAGCGGCCGCACTGACCAGCGGCGCGTTCATCGTGGGCTGCGCGGCGCCGGATCGCGAATCCCAGGTGCAGAGCTTGCCCCTCTCGCCGGAGCAGGCCCTGCCGGGCCAAGACCTCTGGTTCGCGACCAGATCGGCCTCCTCGGCGGGCGGCATCGGGGTCGTCGTGCGGACGGTCGACGGCCGTGCCAAGAAGGTCGAGGGGAACGCGGCCTTCCCCGTCAACGTGGGCAAGCTGGACGCACGCGGGCAGGCGGCCGTGCAGACGCTGTATCACCCGGACCGGCTGACCGCGCCCCTGCGCCGCACCGGATTGCGCGGGAGTGGCAAGTACGAGCCGATCGGATGGGATGTCGCCCTGCGCCTGTTGGTCGGAAAACTCAGCGGCGCGGCGGGACGATTCGCGCTGATAACGAGCCCGCTCGGTGGCACGCTGGCCGAGGTGGCCGCGGCCTTTGTCCAGGGGCTGAACGGCGCCACGTTCGTCTACGAGCCGTTCGAGCGCACGGCCTACCGGCAGGCGTTCCGCCAAGTCCTCGGTTCGGAGATCACGCCCTATCTCGATCTCGCGAATGCCCGTAGCGTGCTCTCCTTCGGTGCCGACTTGCTGGGCACCTTTGGGTCGCCCGTGCATTACGGCGTGGGTTACGGGCAGATGCGCCACGGCGCGGGGCGTACGCGCGGCGCGTGGATCCAGGTCGAGCCGCGCATGTCGTTGACCGGCGCGAACGCCGACCGCTGGGTGCCGGTGCGGCCGGGTCAGGAGGGCGCGCTGGCGTTGAGTATCGCGCAGGTCATGGTGGCTGAGGGCCTGACCGGATCGAGGGCGTGGTACGACGAGCTGGCGGCGGTGGGGGGCCTGGCCGCCATCAACGCCTACGCCCCCGACAAAGTGACCGAGCGCGTGGGCGTGGCGGTTGAGACCATCCAGACCATCGCGCGGGAATTCGCGGCGAACCAGCCAGGCATCGCGATCGCGGGCGGCCCTAGTCTGGCGCATACGAATGGCCTCGACGTTGGCGCGGCGGTGCTGATGCTGAATCGAATCGCCGGCAGCGTGGGGAAGTCCGGTGGAATCCGCCCGAACCCGCGCACGCTTGCAGGTCTTCCCGCTCCATCCGCGCCAACGCCGTTTGCGGAGTTCGCCGAATTCGTCGCGACGCTGCGCTCGGCCGAGCGGCCCGAAGTGTTGCTGGTGTACGACGCCGATCCGGCCTACGGGCTTCCGGCGACGCTGCAATTCGCCCGGGCCGCTGCCAACGTTCCGTATATCGTGGGCGTTTCGACCTTCATGAATGACACGACCGGACTGGCCGACCTGCTGCTGCCCGCCACCCATCCGTTCGAGGAGTGGGGCGACTACGCGCCTGATCCCGCGCCCGGACGAACCGTGGTCGGGTACCAGCAGCCGGTCGTTACGCCGTGGACGCAGAGCCGCAGCTTCGGCGATCTCCTGCTCGAGGTGGCGCCGCAGGTCGGTGTGACCTTGCCCCAAGCCACCATGCTGCAGGCCGTGCGTACGACCGCGGAGGCGCGCTTCGGCCGGCCGAACGAGCCCTTCGAGCGGATCTGGATCGACCTGTTGCGCAAGGGCGGAGCGTGGGACTTCCCGGCGCCTGCGAGCGAATTCAGGCCACGGGCCGATTGGCACATCGGGCTGCTGGCTGAGCCCCAGTTCGAAGGCGACCCTATTGAATACCCGCTGCACCTGATCCCGTTCGAGTCGGTGGGGTTGGGGTTCGCCGGCGAGGCGGAGGCGCCCTGGTTACAGGCCACCCCTGACCCGCTCACAACCGTCACCTGGCAAACCTGGGTTGAGCTCAACCCGCAGACGGCTGCTGGGTTGAAGATCAAGAGCGGCGACGTCGTCGAAGTTGCGACGCCAACCGGGACGCTCCGGGCGGCCGCGTACCTCTCGCCCGTGACGCCGCCCCACGTCGTGGGCATACCGGTCGGCCAGGGCCATCGGCACGGCGGCCGCTGGAACGCGAACCGCGGGGCGAACGTCATGAGCGTGCTGACGCCGCTGGCCGATGCAGGCACGGGCGCATTCGCCTGGGCCGCCACCCGCGCGCGCGTACGACGCACCGGTGACTTTCGCCGCTTGCCGACGCTCGAATACCTGGAGAACTCTCGTAACGACGTAGCGGACGCTCCGGTGCAGGTGACCCGTGAGTAATGCGCACGAAGCCGCCGCCCGCGCCACGGTGATGCTAGCCGAGGCGCAGGTGCCGACGGACGAGGTCACCCCGCAGGAAGGTCACCGCTGGGGCATGGTGGTGGATGCCGATCTGTGCACCGGCTGCCAGGCCTGCGTGGTGGCGTGCCAGGCCGAGAACAACGTGGCGCTGAGCGACGAGCAGCGCGTGCTCGAGCGCCGGGCGAAGACCTGGATCCGCATCGAGCGGTACTGGGAAGGCGAATTCCCAGACGCCAAACCGCGGTTCTTGCCGGTCCTTTGCCAGCATTGCGACAACGCCCCGTGCGAGACCGTGTGCCCGGTGTTCGCCACCTACCACAACCAGGACGGGCTGAACGTGCAGGTGTACAACCGCTGTATCGGCACGCGGTTCTGCGCCAACGGCTGCCCGTATTCGGTCCGCTATTTCAATTTCTGGCAACCGGAGTGGCCGGCGCCGCTCGACATGCAGCTCAACCCCGACGTAACCGTGCGCCCGAAGGGCATCATCGAGAAATGCACCTTCTGCGTGCAGCGCATCAACAAGGCTAAACACGAGGCCAAGCGCGCCGGGAAGGTGGACGGCCGGGGGCGCGCCATCCTTGCCGACGGCGACGTCCAGCCTGCGTGCGCGCAGTCGTGCCCGACCAGCGCGCTGACCTTCGGCGACCTCAACGATCCTGCCAGTGCGGCAGCGAAGCTCGCGCAGTCGAGCGCGCCCCGCGCGTACGCGTTGCTGGGTCACCTGGGCACGGGCCCAGGCGTGGTCTACCTGAAGAAGATCGATCCGCACGCCCCGGAGGCGCCGCGCCATGGTTAAGCCCGAGCATGCCGCTTTCGGCCTGTCGTTGCGTCCGCCGTTCCGGCCCTCGGCCGTGCACGTGAATCGCCGTCATCTGGCGGTGGCCGCGCTCGGCCTGCTGGGCATCGTGGGTGTGGTGACGTACGCCATGCGCCTCTTCGGCGCGTGGGGTGACCGCCACGCGTGGGCCTACCCCGCCGCGATGATGATGGTGTTGCTGTCGTCCGTCGCGACGGCCCCGCTGCTGGCGTTTGCCAGTCGCGCGACGCGAGGCTACTGGGGCCTTCCGGCGCGCCGCGCCGCCGAGCTGTTCATCATTCCCAGCTTGCTCGTGTATGCCTTGCTGATTCCCGTGCTGGCGACGCTGCCTCCGTTGCAAGGACGCGCCAACCTTTGGTTCAACTTCGGGGGTGGCGCGCCCTTCGTTCCCGAGGCGCTGGCCATGGCGGTGTTCTTGCTGACCGGCCTGGCGCTGCTGTGGGTGTCGGCGGTTCCTGACGTGGCGCCGCCCCCGAGCGAGTTGCGCCTCCTGCCGGCATGGAAGCGTGCCTTGTACCTGAACTGGTCCGGCACGCGCCGTCAGTGGCAGGCGCTCCGCGCCGCCATCAAGGTGCTGGGCGCGTTCTACCTGATGCTCTACGTGTTCGTGCAGATGATTCTCAGTACTGACATCGGCCAGAGTCTGCTGCCCGGCTGGCGATCGGGGGTGTTCCCGGTCTACTGCGCCGTCTCCGGAATCCAATCAGGCCTGGCGGTCACGGTCATTACCATCGCGCTGCTCAAGAAGTATTCGGCTCTGGGGCGATTCATCGGGGACGAGCAAGCCGTGAGCATCGGCAAGATAATGCTGGGAACAACGCTGATGTGGATCTATAACTTTTGGTCGGATTTCATGCTCGTCTGGTATGCAAGACTGCCGGGCGAGGTGGCTGCCATCCAGGTGCTCGTGGCGATCGTTTATAAAGCGTCGTTCCTGGTCGCGCTGTTTGGAATGTTCCTGATCCCATTCGTCGGACTGATCTTCAACCCCGTCCGGCGCAGGCTCATGCGGCTGCGCTGGATTGCGGTTTCAATATTGGTCGGTCTGGTATTCGATCGCATTCGCCTGTTCGTGCCGTCGATGACCAGCGCGGATCCGTTTGGGCACTACGAAGGAGGCCCGCTGCCTGGACCCGTGTGGCCAAATGCCGTCGACGTGCTCTTCATCCTCGGTTGGATCGCGCTGGTGGCGCTGGCGTACCTGTGGGCTGCGTCGCGGGTGCCGATGCTGGTGGGCTGGGAAATGCGCGAGGCTGCATTGCTGCGCCGCGAGGCTCCGTTCGTGCGCGGACACGTGCTGATCCTTGGAAAGCCGGACTAGGAGGCTGTCGGGCGCTCACGGCGCGGAAATGCCATGCAAGAACCCATAACCGTCGATCTCAAGACAACCAACCGGCAGCTGTTCGATTTCGTCATGCGAACGCCGCTCTGGTTCTTCAATGCCAGCGGCGCCCTGAGCCTGATCTTGGCGGTGGGCCTGGGAATCGTCGTCGGCACCCTCTGGGTAGGCCTGCAGATCTTCGGGTATTCGCATCCGGTCTACTGGGCGTTCCTTATCGTCAACTTCGTGTTTTGGATCGGAATCAGCCACGCCGGGGTCATGATCTCGGCGATTCTGCGGCTCACGCAGGCTGAATGGCGGCGGCCGGTGACGCGCGCGGCGGAGATTCTGACGGTGTTTTCCCTCATGACCGCCATGTTGCATCCGGTGATCCACAGCGGACGCGCCTGGCGCACGCTCTACTGGGCATTCCCCTACGACTTCATGCGCGGCATGTGGCCGAATCCACGTTCGCCCCTGGTCTGGGACCCTTCGGCGATCTTCACGTATCTCACCTCGACGATCCTCTTCATCTACGTGGCGTTGCTGCCGGACCTCGCCATGGCGCGCGACCGTGCGCCCGACGTCGTTCGACGCTTCGCGTACAGCGTCCTATCGATGGGCTTCCGCGGCACCACGCGTCAATGGCGAATTCAGGGGGTCGCCGGCATCCTGCTCTCGGCGCTCATATTGCCCATCTTCGTTTCCGTGCACTCGATCGTGTCCTGGGACTTTGCGGTGACGGGTGTGCCGGGATGGCACAACACGGTTTTCGCGCCGTATTTCGTCATCGGCGCTGTGCACTCAGGCGTCTCGGCCGTGGTGACGATCATGATCATCCTGCGCTACGTATTCAAACTGCAGAACTTCATCACGCGCGATCACATCGACGCGCTGGCGCGACTGCTGATTGCGGTGGCGACCACCTGGTTCTTCTTCCTTATGCTCGATTTCATGTTCGGACTCTATGGTACGGAGAGCGTGGAGGTGGACACCTGGCAGCGACGCCTATTCACCGGGGCGTGGTCCACGCTTGCGATCATCTTCATCCTCTGCGCCTTCGTGATACCGGTGCCGATGTGGTTGTTCCGTCGCGTGCGGCGTAGCTTCTTCCTGATGTTCCTGACGACGATCCTGGTGAACATCGGTATGTGGATCGAGCGCTTCATGCTGATCGTGCCCGGGTTGGAACGGAAGTCGAATCTTACTTTTCAGTACAGCACCTTCACGCCGACGTTCTGGGAGATCGCGATCGTGCTTTCGATGCTGGCGCTGCCCGCCATTGGGCTGCTGACCTTCGCCAAGGTCTTCCCCATCATGCCGGCGGCGGACATTCGGGAGGGGCAGGTGGTGGCGACGACGCTTAGGATCGGGCGGGCGAACGTCCCGGCAACCATGCGGGAATGAGGTTGGTGAGAACCATGGCCCCGAAATCGGAAGTGCTCGGAATCTATGAGACGCCCGACCAGGCGGCGGATGCGATCGCGCGTCTGCGCGCCACTGGCTTCGACGAGAATGACTTCGAAGTCCTCAGCAGCACGCCGTACCCCGAGGGCGCGTTTGGTGAGAAGCATGTCAAGCATCGCCTCTTCGCCTTCCCATTTGCCGGCGCCGCGTGCGGACTGGCCGTAGGAGTTGCGTGGGTCATAGGGGCGCAGGTGTCGCTGCCCATCATCACCGGCGGCAAACCCGTCATCGCCATGCCCGCCATCATTCAAATCCTCTACGAGGGCACGATGCTCGGGGCCGTCCTCTTTACGATCCTCGGCGTGCTCTTCGAATCGCGCCTGCCGGACGGCATTGGCCTGTACGACAACCGCATTGCGGACGGTTACATCGGTGTATCAGTCATGGCCGCCGAGCGCCGATTCGTCGAGGTGCAGGTCGCGCTCGAGCAGGCGAAGCCGGTCGACATCGTGGCCAAGCAGGGGAGCCTGTTGCGCCCGGCCCCCAGGTCAGCATCGTCATGATGGGGCGCCGGCGGATCGTGCGCGCAGGACTGGCCATCGCCAGCGGGCTGACGCTGGCCTTGGGACTGAGCGCCTGCGAGAGCGGGGCCTACCCCCTGGACATTTTCCCGGAAATGCACTACCAGGAGTCGTATCGGGTCCAGGAGCCGCCCTACGCGACGCCGCCCGCCGGCAGCGTGCCCACGTCCGGACGGGACCCGCTCGTCGACGCGGCCCAGATCGCTACGTTGACGAGCACCCAGCCGTTCGACGCGCCCACGCTCGAGCGCGGCACCCGGATCTACCGCAGCAACTGCGCCATGTGCCACGGCGTCGCCGCGGATGGTCAGAGTTTCGTCGCCACCAAGTTCGTGGCGGTCGGTGCGCGACGTGCGCCACCGAACCTGCATAGCGCGGTCGTGAAGGATTCGCCGGATGGCGTGCTCTTCTTGATCGTGACGAACGGTTCGGGCGACATGCCGTCGTTCCAGCGTCTGCTCACCGACGACGAGCGCTGGAGCGTGATTCAGTATCTTCGATCGATCCAGTAGCGCGCCCGGGCGGCGCGGCGGCGGACTGCCGGCCACGACGTCGCAGGGCCGTGCATCCCCGCGGGGATCGCAGCACGCCGAGGCGTGCCCATCGGGCGGAGTTGGGCCATGGTCGAAAGCCCGGTCGTGCCGGTCGTCGCCTTGCGCTGGTTGCACGCCGTCGCCGCGGCCCTCTGGCTTGGTGGGGGGATCGTCTATCTGGCGCTGCGCGCAGCCGCGGAGCCACACGTGAATGGCGCGCTCACGCCTGCATTGCTCGGTCGGACGGTTGGGCGGACCTTGCAGGCCGCTATCGGGGTCTTCGTGATTACGGGCGCGCTGCTCGCCGCCGCGCGACTGAGCGAGCCGAACGTGTCCGCCGCCTATGTGGCGGTTCTGGCGGCAAAGGTCGTCGTGGCCCTGGTAATGTTTGCGCTCGCCGGGTCGCGTCCGCGGGCCCCCACGGCGCTGCTCCACGGCCGCACGCCCTGGTGGCGGCAGCGCGCAGGGGTCATCGTCGCACTCGGGCTCGGCGTGTACCTTCTGTCGATCATTCTGGGCGAGATCGTGGAGCAGGGCCTGCGCGCCAAAGCGTAAGCGCGGCGTGCGTCGGAAGACCACGGCATGACCGTGCGGCTATCCCGGTCAGTTTCATCCCGATGTCCGTCGATGGATTCCGTGCATCGAATTTTCGCGTTGCGCTCGGAACGACCGGCCTCGGCCTGTGCGAGCCGGTAGGATGAGAGCACCAACCGCGAGCCACGCATGAGCGATCTCCCACCCGCAGCCCCAGCCGTCGCGCGTCGCGCCGTGGTCGCGTGGCTGGCGCGGCCGTCAGGCAAGCTGCTCTTTCTGGGCGCAGCGCTGGCGGCTGCGCTCGGGTTCCTGATCTGGACCGCGACCCAGGGCGCAGCCGTCTACTACTACACCGTGGGGGAGGTGCGCGCGATGGGCAGCGCGGCGTATGACCGCCTCATCAGGGTAAACGGTCAGGTGGTTTACGGCTCGATTGCGACGCCCAGCGGCGGGCAGCCCACCACCTTTCGCATCCACGACGCTACGGGCGAGCTGCCCGTGGCGTTCCGCGGCACGCCTCCGGACTTGTTTGGCTACTCGACCGAAGACCGCTACCAGGACGTGGTGGTCGAGGGCCAGTTGCACCCGAACGGAACGTTCGAGGCACGCAATCTCATCGTGAAACACGGGCCGGAGTTCGAGCCGCGCCAGGTCCCCGCGCGGTGACCGCCCAGACGCGATCGTTCCCCGCGCCCCGGATCGAGCCGGGGCGAGCAGTGGGGTGACGGAATTTTGCGGGGTGCCGACGCTCGCCCTGACTCGCTCCGTTCGCCTATGGGCGGATCGGAAGCGCCCGGATTCGCCATCGAGGTCCGCGGCCTCTGGGTCCGCCTCGGAAGGTTGGATGTGCTGCGTGACGTGACGCTGGCGGTCGCTCGGGGCGAGCGGGTGGGCCTGGTTGGACCGAACGGCGCGGGCAAGACGACCCTGCTGCGGGCGCTGGCGACGCTGCTGAGCTACGACCGGGGCACGGTGCGAGTGGCGGGCTACGATCTGCCTCGCGATGGACAAGCGGCGCGTGCGGCCATCGGGTACGCAGGACACCGACCGCATCTCTACGAACATCTGACCGCGCGCGAGAACCTCCGCTTCTTCGCGCGGCTCTACGGCGTGGCGGATGCCGAGGCGCGGGCCGACGCGGCGCTAGCGGCAGTCGCCCTCACCCACGTGGCCGGAGGGCGGGCGGGTGCATTCTCGCGCGGGATGCAGCAGCGGCTGGCGCTCGCCGCCGCCATGGCTCACGCCCCGGATGTGTTGCTCCTCGACGAGCCGGACGCCGGGCTGGACGCGACATCGGTCGCCCATTTGCCGGACGCGATCGCCACACTCTGCCCGCACGCGACAGTACTCTTCAGCACGCACGATCGAGCGGTGGCGCAGGCTCTCGGCGCGCGGGTGGTGGAACTGCGGGGCGGCGTAGTGGCGAAAGACGCCTCGTCCGCCGAGCGCGTCGCGTCGCAGGCTCAAGCGCCTGCGGGGCGAGGGAGCGAGCCCCCATCACCCGCACATCAAGCCGGGGGGCAGGTTGTCGTCTCGCCCCCGGGGAGAGGAGACGGGGGGCAAGTCGCCCCCTTACCCGCACAACATGCCCAAGGGCAAGTTGTGCCCTCTCCCCCGGGGAGAGGCGAAACTCCTGCCGTCGCTTGGAGCGGGGAAGTCGAACGACGGCCCCTCGGGTTTTTCGCCGCCGCCAGCGCGCTCATTGAGAAGGACCTGCGCGTGGAGTGGCGAGCGCGCGAGCAGTTCCCCACGCTGCTCGTGTTCACGCTTCTGCTCGCGCTCGTGTTCGACATGGCGTTCGTGATTCCGGCGGCGGACGCAGCCGCCGTGGCGGCAGGCACGCTGTGGGGAAGTCTCCTGCTGGGTAGCACGTTGGCGGGGATCCGGCTGTTCGCCGCCGAGCACGATCGCGGTACATTGGCCGGGCTGCTGCTCGCGCCGGTCGATCCGTCCGCGGTGTTCCTTGGGAAGTTCGCACTGCTGGTGGCGCAGAGCGCTGTCGTGGGCATGGTGCAGTTGACGGTGCTCAGCGTGCTCCTGAACGTGCCCCTGCTCAATGCCGCGATGCTCGCGGCGCTCGGCCTGGCAGCGGTGGCAATGGGGGCCATCGTCGCAATGCAGAGCGCGCTGATCGTGAGTGCGAGGGCGCGGGAGCTGCTGATGCCCTTGCTCGCGCTGCCCCTGGCCGTGCCGGTCCTGCTTGCCAGCATCGGGGCAACGCACGCCGCGTTGGGGCTGACGCCCGCTGGGACGAATCTCCCGTGGATTGGTTTGCTGGCGGTTAGCGCCGCCGTATTCTTAAGTCTCGCGGTTGTGCTCTACCCGCACACCGTCCACACATAGATTGGAACATGGCGCACACCTCCTTGCCGGTGCGTGCGACGCGCTTGGCGATCGGTCCGCTGCGCGGATGGCGGGAACTGGCGCTCTACGGCGGCTTGCTGGCGCTGATGGCCCTCGACCTCTATTTGATCTTCGTGTTCGCGCCGACGGAGCGCGTGCAGGGGGACGTCCAACGCATCTTCTACTTCCACGTGGGATCGGCCTGGCTGGCCTTCGTCGCGTTCTTCGTCGTGGCGCTCGGCAGCGTGGGCTACCTATGGCGGCGCACTCCGCGCTGGGACTACCTGGCCGTGGGTTCCGCCGAGATCGGCGTCATCTTCACAACCCTGACGCTCGCCACCGGCTCGATCTGGGGCCGTGTCGTGTGGGGCGTCTGGTGGACGCTGCGGACGTATCTGGACAACGTTGCGACCCGGCGGCGGATGGCGGCGGTGCTGGGAATCTTCGGGTTCGTAGATGTGCCGATCGTGTGGTTCTCCGTCCAGTGGTGGCGCAGTCTGCATCCGCAGCCCACGATCCTCCAGCAGGGCGGCGGAATGCCGCGGGAGATGCTCGTGACCCTGCTGGTCAGCGTGGCCACGTTTACGCTGTTATATGCCGTGCTGCTGCGGCAGCGCTTCGCGCTAGAGCGCGCCGCCGACCAAGCCGCGGCCCTGCGGGATCTGCTGCGGGCGCAGGCAGAGATTGGAGGATGATGTCCGGATTGTGGTATCTCGCCGTCGGCTACGGGGTCATGTGGCTGGGGCTATTCGGCTACCTGGTGTACGTGGCTGGCCGCGTGCGCGCGGTGCGTGACGAGCTGGCCGAGGTCCAACGTCAGCTTGCCGGCCGGGACGTCGAGCAGGGGCGCGTGGTGCGGTAGTTCCTTGGGGCGCTCGGCAGCGGTGGTGCCACGTGCGGGCAGGGATGCGTCTGAGGGTTTGGGGTACAGCGAAGGGATTCAGCGCCGTTGGTTGCGCCCGACCCGCGCCGGCCTGACGACGAGGCACGGCTGCCCGCGGAACTGTCCCTGCCGGGTGCGCTTCCCCCGCGCTGCAGCCGGGGCACGGAACCATCGGCGCAATGATTGATTTGATCGACGTCGGACGGCTGGCGCTCGGTCTGGCGTTTGGGGTGGCCGTGTTCCAGCTAAGCGCGGCCGCGCTGGCCGTGGCGCGACGAGCGCCGGAGCTGGCGCTAAGCGCGCGGAATGCCGCAACGGTCCAGGCGGCCGTCCTGACGGCGGCGGTGGCATCGCTTTCCGCCGGCTTCCTGAGCCGCGACTTCTCGATTGCGTTCGTTGCGGACCATTCGAGTCGCGACATGCCGGTGGGCTTGACGCTGGCTGCGCTCTGGGGCGGGCAGGAGGGCTCGCTGCTGTATTGGACGTGGGTGCTGAGCGTGTTCGCGGCCGTGGCCACGCGGCGCATGCTGGCCCGCGATGCCGAGCTCGGGCCCTGGGGCCTGCTCGTCCTCGCCGCGATCCAGCCGTTCTTTGTAGCGGTCATGGCCTTCGCCACGCCGCCGTTCAAGCGCCTGGCGGTGGCGCCGCTGGACGGTCGCGGGTTGAACCCGCTGCTGTGGGACAGCGGCATGCAGGTGCATCCACCCATGCTGCTCATGGGCTACGTGAGTTTCACCATTCCATTCGCGTTCGCGGCGGCGATGCTGATCCGTGGGCGGCTTTCACAGGCGTGGCTGCGCGAGCTACGTCAGTGGATGGTGCTGGCGTGGGCCATCCAGAGCTTGGGTTTGCTGCTCGGCGCGTGGTGGGCCTACCGCGTGCTGGGCTGGGGCGGCTATTGGGGCTGGGACCCGGTCGAGAACGTGGCGCTGCTCCCTTGGCTGGTGGCCACGGCCTATCTGCATTCCGCGCTGGCGCAGGAGCGTCGCGGCGTGCTACGGGCCTGGACCGTGGCCTTGGTGCTCCTCGCATTCTGCCTTGCGGTGTTCGGCACGTTCGTGGTGCGCAGCGGGATCCTGACATCGGTCCACTCCTTCGCTCTATCCAGTGTGGGACCGCTGTTCCTCGGGTTCGTGGGCCTCGTGCTCATCCTGTCGGCGGTGGCCTTCCTCTACCGGCTCCCCATGCTTCGGTCGCCCACCCGGATAGCCTCGCTGGCGTCGAAGGAAGCCGGCTTCCTGCTCAACAACCTGCTCCTGCTGTCGATCGCGATCGCGACCTTCTGGGGCACGATATACCCCATGCTGTCGGAGATCCTGCAGGGCGCGCGGATCGCCGTCGGCCCGTCCTTCTATACGCAGGTGAATCTGCCGCTGCTGCTCGCGCTGTTGGGGTTGCTGGGCGTCTGGCCGTTGCTAGCCTGGCGGCGCACCTCACGACGGGCTATCTGGCACGCCATCCGATGGCCGCTCCTGTCAGCCGTGGCGGTCAGCGCATTGCTGGTCGGCCTCGGGCTGCGCGACGGTCTGCCCGTACTGGGGTTCGCCCTGTGCGCGCTGATCGGCGCCGGCATTACGTTAGAGGTCGGGCGCGGACTCCGCGCCGGCCTGTGCCTGCCGAGCGCGCAGCGCCGACTGGCCGTGCTGGGGATCTTCGCCGGCAGCCGTCGCCGCCTCGGCAGCCACGTGGTGCATCTGGGCATCGCCCTGCTGGCGCTTGGGATCATTGGGTCGAGCGCCTTCAAGGCAGAGAGCGCGGTCACCCTCGCGCGCGGCGAATCCGCGCGCCTCGGCGCCTACACCCTCACCTATCTGGGGCTGGAGTCGGAGTCGAGCGTGGGGTTGGAGACCGTGCGGGCCTCCGTGGGCGTGGCGCGTG
>Ga0194128_10007702_pt1 | contig 13958 bp, 14 predicted proteins | sample TA2KigCa65mmetaG_FD_148650 | JGI IMG/M metagenome (GOLD analysis project Ga0194128, IMG submission 148650) | Freshwater microbial communities from Lake Tanganyika, Tanzania - TA2015037 Kigoma Deep Cast 65m | ecosystem: Environmental > Aquatic > Freshwater > Lake | place: Tanzania: Lake...
GCGGACCCGGCGGGCAGGGCGGCTTCGAGACGGGACAGGTCCGTCCCGGCGCGATGCCCGGCGGCGTCGTCGGCGGCACGGGCGGCGGAGGCGGCGGCAGCGGTCTCGGCAGCGGTGCCGGCTCCGGCGAATTGAGGGGGGCCGACTTCCTCCTGTACTACAATGAGATGATCGCGCGCGTCCGCGATGCCTGGGTGTGGGCGGGTGGCGCTGGGAACCTCGAGGTGAAGGTGGCATTCGGAGTGACGCCGGACGGGAACATCGTGGGCTTGAGGCTCGTGCAGGCCTCGGGCGATCGGTCCTACGACGAGTCGGTGCTGCGCGCGCTGCGCGCGGTGCGGAACCTCGGCCCACCGCCGGAGCGGCATCGCGACTCGTTCGCCGACGTCGAGCTGACGTTCCGCCCGTCGGATCTGGAGAGGCAATGAAGCACGCGAAGCTCGGAGCGCGTGCGCGGACGCGAGGACTCGTCGCGGCGCACGCGCTCGCAATGATCGTTGCGTTCGTTTCGCTCTCCCTCTCGGCGTCGCCGGCGGGGGCGCAGATCCGCGGTCTCGTCTCGGGCCCCGGCCAGACCGCGTTCCCGATCGCGATCCCGCGTCTCGAGGGACCCGGCCTCGGCTCCGCGGACTCCGACCGCTTCGGGACGATCCTCGGGCGCGACCTCGAGATCTCGGGGCTCTTCCGCGTCGTGCCGCAAGCCTCCGCGATGACGTTGACCGGCGCCGGTGCGCCGGAGATCGACTACGCCCCGTGGGCTTCGATGGGCGCCCGCTTCGTCGTCGGCGGACGCTATGAGCGCCGCGGGCCGGATCTCGTGCTCGCGGCGTGGATCTACGACGTCGGCGAGCAGCGCCAGCTCGGCGGAAAGCGCTACGAAGGACCTCCCGGGGAGGCCGCGCGCATGGCGAATCGCTTCGCCGACGAGGTCCTGCGGCTGATCACCGGCGAGCGTGGCCCGTTCGACACCGAGATCGCCTTCATCTCGAAGCGCGAGGGGGGCCGCTTCAAGGAGCTCTGGGTGATGCGCTTCGACGGCGGCGACCTCCGCCAGCTCACGCGCAACCAGAGCATCACGCTGTCGCCGAGCTGGTCGCCGGACGGCAATTCGATCCTCTACACGTCCTACGCCGACGGACGCCCGCGGCTCTACGAGATGGACGTCGCGAACCGGCGAAGCCGCCGCGTCCTCGCCGGACCGGGGATCGTCGTCGGCGGCCGCTTCTCGCCGAACGGCCGCGAGATCGCGGTCGCGCGGGAGGAGAAGCGAGGGAACACCGACGTCGTCCTGATCGACCGCGATGGCCGGACGCTCGGCCCGATCGCGAGCGACTCGTCGATCGACGTGAGCCCGACCTGGTCGCCGGACGGGAGCCAGATCGCGTTCTGCTCCTCGCGGGGCGGCTCGCCGCAGATCTACGTCACGGGCGCGAGCGGCGGCCCGGCGCGGCGGGTGACCTTCCAGGGGAGCTACAACACCTCGCCTGTGTGGTCGCCGCGCGGCGACAAGATCGCGTACACCGGGCGCGTCGGCCGCGTCTTCCAGATCTTCGTGCTCGACCTCGCGAGCGGCTCGGTCACGCAGGTGACGAGAGCGGGAGAGAACGTCGATCCCGCCTGGGCGCCGGACGGTCGCTACCTCGTGTACAGCTCGAGTCGCTCGGGGCGCGACGAGCTGTTCGTGTCGGATTGGCGCGGTTTGCAGTCGCATCGATTGATCGCCGGACCAGGCGGTGATACCAGTCCAGCTTGGTCGCCATGGCTCGGCGATTGAGCCCGCGATGGTCGAAGTGGGGCGAAGCACCACTCGTGGTGGGGGAGGATGAAATGGGATCCGGGCTTGTCTTTCGTGGAGTCGGGCGGTATCCGCTTCTCCTCGGCGCGCTCCTCTTCGCGGCCGTTCTCGCGCTCCTGCTCGGCGGCTGCTCGAGCACCGAGGAGACGACGGAGGACATCTACGGCGCCGATGGCAGCAAGCTCAGCGAGAGCGATCTCCACGGCGGCAGCGGCTCGAGCCTCGATCAGTATCGCCGCGGGACGCTCGGCGACTCGCAGGGGCCCCTCGACGACGTCTACTTCGACTACGACTCGGCCGATCTCTCGATGGACGCGCGCGAGATCCTGAACCTCAACTCCGAGTGGCTCCGCGCGAATCCGAGCGCGAAGATCGAGATCGAAGGGCACACCGACAGCCGCGGGACGGTCGAGTACAACCTCGGCCTCGGCGCGCGTCGTGCGAACTCCGTTCGCGACTATCTGCTGACGCTCGGCATCTCGGGCGAGCGGATGACGACCATCAGCTACGGCAAGGAGCTGCCTCTCTGCCAGGAAGAGAGCGAGGGCTGCTGGCAGCGAAACCGGCGGGCGCACCTGGCGGTGCTGAGCTAGACGGACCACATGAACCAGGCGGGATTGCTCGGTCGCGGAGTGGCGGCGGCCCTTCTGATGGTCTCGCTGGGCGCTTGCGCTTCGCAGGTCGACCTGACCTCGATCCGCCGCGAGCAGCGGATGCTCGCACGCCGCATCGCCGATACGCGCGCCGACGTCGATCGCCTGAACTCCGAGGTCGCGCGTCTTCGCGGCTCGGTCGACCCGGTCTACGGCGGACGGTCGAGCGGCTCCAGCTCGGGCATGGGGTCGACGAGCGAGACCTACGGGTCGCCGACGAGCTCGACGCGTGGGTCCGAGTATCCGCCGTCGTCCGGCAGCCCGAGCAGCGATCCGTATGGCCAGCCGAGCGGCTCGACCTACGGTCAGCCGAGTCAGCCGAGCGGTTCCGCCTACGGTCAGCCCACGGATCCCTACGGACAGCCTTCGGGCAGCGGCTCGACGTATGGACAGCAGCCTTCCACATACGGCAGCGGAAGCACCTACGGCAGCGATCCGAACGCCGGCACCGGCAGCACGTACGGCTCGGGCGCGACGACGGGCGGCTTTGCCGCCGGCTCGGGGGCAGGGGCGGGAGCCGCAGCGGCACCCTCGAGCAACCTCCAGTCCGACATGTCCCGGGGCAGCGACGGCGAGTACCAGGACGGCCTCCAGAAGTACTCGAGCGGCGACTATCAGCGTGCCGTGCAGTCGCTCCGCAACTACGTTTCCCGGAACCCGAGCGACGACCTCGTTCCGGTCGCGCAGTACTGGATCGGCGAGTCCTACTACGCGCAGGGCAAGTACAACGAGTCGATTCTCGCCTTCAACGAGATCCTCGTGAGCTGGCCGAAGAGCGACCGGAAGCCCGCAGCGCTCCTGCGGCAAGCGGACGCGTTCGCGAAGACCGGCGACAAGATCGACGCCCGGATGATTCTCCAGAAGCTGATCGAGGATCACCCCGGCTCGCCCGAAGCGGCGCAGGCGAAAGAGCAGCTTCGGACGTTATGATACGGGAGGGGCGCCGCCCCGCTCCTCCACACGGCAAAGCCCAAGCGGCGCCTCCTCTCCCCGCTCGCTGCCGCTCGGTCGCGCGCTGCGCGCGCGGATGCATTCGGCTGTCCGTGGGCCGTCCTGCCGGTGCGAGTGCTCCGAGGGTGTGCTAACTGCCTGCACCCAGCGGGCAATGCGCGTCGTTCGGCACCTCCAGACGGGCGATCGACCGTTTCGTGATCCGGTCGTCGCGCTCGGCAACTTCGATGGGCTTCACCTCGGGCACGCCGCGATCGTGCGGCGGACGCTCGAGCGAGCGCGCGACCTCGGCGGCGACCCGGTCGTCTTCACGTTCCAGCCGCATCCGGTCTCGGTCCTCGCTCCGGAGCGCGCGCCGCGGCTGATCACGTCGCTCGCGGAGCGGCTTCGTCTCCTACGCGCGAGCGGCATTCGAGGCGTCGTCGTGCAGCGCTTCACGCGCGCCTTCGCCTCGCTCGAGCCGGAGGAGTTCGTCGCACGCTTCCTGCGCGACGCGCTCGGCGTCTCTGCCGTCGTCGTCGGCTACAACGTCACGTTCGGCCGCGAACGGAAGGGGACGCCCGAGGTCCTCGCCGACATCGGACGCCGCTTCGGCTTCGCGGTCGAGGTCGTGCCGCCGGTGCAGGTCGTCGAGCGCAAGGTCAGCAGCAGTGCGATCCGCCGCGCGATCGAGGCAGGCGAGGTGCACGTCGCGGCGGAGCTCCTCGGCCGTCTCCACGCCGTGCGCGGTCGCGTGCGACACGGCGATCATCGCGGCGCGACCATCGGGTTTCCGACGGCCAACATCCTTCCACGCGGCGGCGTGCTGCCGCCGGACGGCGTCTACGCGGTGCGCGTCGGGATCGACGGAGCGGAGCCGACTCTTCCCGGCGTCGCGAACCTCGGCACGAACCCGACGTTCGGCGGCGCGCTGCGACGCCTCGAGACGCACCTCCTCGACTTCGACCGGGACCTCTACGGGCGAGACGTGCGCATCGGGCTCGTGCGGCGGTTGCGCGGCGAGGTCCGCTTCGGCTCCGTCGACGCTCTCGTGCGCCAGATCGCGGCCGACGCGGACGAGGCGCGCGGCATCCTCGCGAACGAGCCTTGAGCGACTTGGCGCCGCCGACGGATTCGACCCGGCGCGTCTGCTGCTCCGTTCCCGCCGACGAAGCCGGCGCACGGCTCGATCGCTTCCTCGCCGGACGCGGCTTCCTTCCGACGCGCTCGCGCGTCGCGAGCCTGATCCGCGGCGGGCTCGTCACCGTCGACGGAACGGTGCGGAAGGCGAGCTTCCCGGTCCCCGAGGGCGCCCTGGTCGAGATCACGATCCCGCCCGAGCCGCCGTCGACCGTCGAGCCCGAGGACATCCCGCTCCGCATTCTGCACGAGGACGACTGGCTGATCGCGATCGACAAGCCGCCGGGAATGGCTTCGCACCCGGCGCCGGGCGCGTGGACCGGAACGGTCGTCGCCGCTCTCCTGCATCGCTGGAGCCTCGAAGGCGACTGGCCGGACCCGAAGCGGCCCGGGATCGTGCACCGTCTCGATCGCGACACGACCGGCGTGATGGTGATCGCGAAGACCCCCGAGTCGATGCACTGCCTCGCCCGGCAGTTCGCACGTCGCACCGTCACGAAGACGTACGCCGCCGTCGTGACGGGCGTGCCGCGCGCGACGGAGGGGCGGATCGATCTGCCCATCGGACGCGATCCGGTCGATCGGAAGCGCATGCAAGCGCGTGAAGGGCAGCGGCGCGAAGCTCGCACGCGCTACAGCGTCGTGAAGGTGCTCGGTGGCGAGGCACGGGTCGCCGCGCTCTTGCGACTCCAGCCGGAGACCGGGCGAACGCATCAGATTCGCGTGCACCTCGCGAGCATCGGACATCCGATCGTCGGCGATCCGCTGTACGGCAGCAGCCGTGCGCCGCGCGGTACGCCGACGGCAGAGCGGCTGCGCATCGAGTCCTTCCCCCGGCAGGCGCTGCACGCCGAGCGCCTCGAGCTGCGTCACCCGAAGGACGGAGGGCCGATCACGTTCGAAGCGCCGCTCCCCGACGACGTGCGCACGCTGCTGCGCGACCTCGGCGCGTGATTCCAATCTCTATTGACAGAGTTTTCCGGGTGCTCTAACGCTCGCCGAGCAGCGATCCGCGTAGCCCCTCGATCGCTCTCCTTCTCCTCTTTTCTCCGAATCTCTCGCAGAGCCTCTCGTCTTTTTCCCCACGTACGGGGAGCAATGGCTGCCAGCACAGAACCGAGGCAACACCCATGAGCCCACGACGCTCCGGAGCGGAAGCCGCCAACGACAAGTCTTCGCGCGTGCGGCCCACCGCGGCTGCACGCGACGCGAGCGCACGGACCTCCGACGCCGTCGACGACCAGAGCGGCGAAGAAGAGGAAGAGGAGACGTTCGCCGGCGCCGCTCCGCTCGCGCCGAACGCGAGCACGCCGCCACCGATCAACCTGACCGAGTTCAAGCGGAAGCAGATCCACGAGCTCGCGCAGATCGCGCGCGACTTCCAGGTCGAGGGCTCGTCCGCCCTGCGCAAGCAGGAGCTGATCTTCGGCATCCTGCAGGCGCAGACGGCGCGCAACGGCCAGATCAACGGCGAGGGCGTGCTCGAGGTTCTGCCCGACGGATTCGGCTTCCTGCGCTCGCCGGACTACAACTATCTCCCCGGACCCGACGACATCTACATCTCGCCGTCGCAGGTGCGTCGCTTCAACCTGCACACGGGCGACGTCGTCTCGGGACAGGTCCGGCCGCCGAAGGAAGCGGAGCGCTACTTCGCGCTCCTGAAGGTCGAAAGCATCAACTACGAGGATCCGGAGCGCGCGCGGGAGAAGATCCTCTTCGACAACCTGACGCCGCTCTACCCGCAGGATCACCTAATCCTCGAGCATCGTACCGACGAGGTCACGGGGCGCGTGCTCGATCTCATGACGCCGATCGGGAAGGGGCAGCGCGGGTTGATCGTCGCGCCGCCGCGCACCGGCAAGACGATGATGCTGCAGAACATCGCGCACGGCATCACGCGGAACCATCCCGAGGTGATGCTGATCGTGCTGCTCGTCGACGAGCGCCCGGAAGAGGTCACCGACATGCAGCGCTCGGTGCAGGGCGAGGTCGTGAGCTCGACGTTCGACGAGCCTCCGACGCGCCACGTGCAGGTCGCCGAGATGGTGATCGAGAAGGCGAAGCGTCTCGTCGAGCACGGGCGCGACGTCGTGATCCTCCTCGATTCGATCACGCGTCTCGCGCGCGCCTACAACACGGTGGTCCCGCCTTCGGGCAAGATCCTCTCCGGCGGTGTCGACTCGAACGCCCTCCACAAGCCGAAGAAGTTCTTCGGCGCGGCGCGCAACATCGAGGACGGCGGCTCGCTCACGATCATCGGCACGGCGCTCGTCGACACCGGCAGCCGGATGGACGAGGTGATCTTCGAGGAGTTCAAGGGGACCGGAAACATGGAGGTCCACCTCGACCGCCGCCTGATCGACCGCCGGATCTTCCCGGCGATGGACATCAACCGCTCCGGGACCCGCAAGGAGGAGCTCCTCCTGCCACGCGAGACCCTGAACCGGGTGATCATCCTCCGGCGCCTCCTGTCCCAGCTCAATCCGGTCGAGGCGATGGAGTTCCTCCTCGACAAGCTCGGGGGCGCCAAGACCAACGAGGATTTCATCGCTTCGATGAACCAGTAGGCCCCCCGGACTTTGCGTCCCCGTTTGGCCTTTGTTACCCGCCAACGGTTGAGGCCCCGGCCCATCCCGTCCACGGGACGTGGCGCCTCGAGGAGAGAGAATGCCCGAACCGACGATGAAACAGCTCTTGGAGGCCGGAGTCCATTTCGGTCACCAGACGAGCCGCTGGAACCCGAAGATGAAGCGCTACATCTTCGGTGCACGAAACGGAATCTACATCATCGACCTGCAGCAGACGGTGAAGATGTTCCGTGAGGTGTACGGGCAGGTGCGCGAGCTCGCCGCTTCCGGCGGGCAGATCCTCTTCGTCGGCACCAAGAAGCAGGCGCAGGAGCCGATCCGCGAAGAGGCGGAGCGCTGCGGCGGCTTCTTCGTCAACACGCGCTGGCTCGGCGGCATGCTGACGAACTTCCAGACGATCAAGGCTTCGATCGATCGTCTGAAGAAGCTCGACGAGATGCTCGAGGATCCGAACACGGTCGAGGTGTTCACGAAGAAGGAGATCCTCAACCTCTCGCGCGAGCGCGACAAGCTGAATACCGCCCTCGGCGGCATCAAGCAGATGCGCAAGCTTCCGGACGCGGTCTTCGTGATCGATCCGAAGCGCGAAGAGATCGCGGTCAAGGAAGCGAACAAGCTCGGCATCCCGGTGATCGCCGTCGTCGACACGAACTGCGATCCGGAGGTCGTCGACTACAAGATCCCCGGAAACGACGACGCGATCCGCGCCGTCAAGCTCTTCTGCACCTCGATCGCGGACGCGATCCTCGAGGGCAAGCAGACGCTCGAAGAGCGCATGCGCGCCGAGGGCGCCGAAGAGTCCCCCACCGAAGAGCAGCAGCCGCAGACGTCCGGCCCGACGGTCATCACGAAGCCGGCCGCGCCCGCGGGTTTGTAGGTCGACGGACATTCCGGGATCGGCCGACGACCGGAGTCCGGTCGCGGCCGCCTGACAGAGGTCAGAAGAGACGTGGAAGTCACAGCGGCACAGGTGAAGGCGCTGCGCGAGAAGACGGGCGCCGGAATGATGGATTGCAAGGTCGCGCTGCAGTCGGCCAACGGCGACATGGAGGGCGCGGTCAAGCACCTTCGCGAGAAGGGTCTCGCCACCGCGGCGAAGCGTGCCGGCCGCGTCGCGGCCGAGGGCGTGATCGTGGCGCAGCGGGTCTCCTCGGGCGAAGGGGTTCTCCTCGAGCTCAACTGCGAGACCGACTTCGTCGCGAAGACGCCGCAGTTCAGCGAGCTCGCGAACCAGCTCGCGGGCGTTCTGCACGGGCTGTCCTCGCTCGAAGGCGCGGCGGACACCGCGGACATCGACTTCGCCGAGAAGAAGCTGCCGAACGGCGTCACCGTCGGCGACAAGATCGCGGAGAGCATTGCCGCGATCGGCGAGAGCGTCGTTCCGCGTCGCGTCGCGCGTCTCGCGCCGGGCGAGGGGAAGGGCGTCGTCGGCTCCTACGTGCACGCCGGCGGAAAGATCGGCGTCCTCGTCGAGGCGAAGACCACGGCGACCGGTGCTTCGGCCGAGGATGTCGAGAAGCTCCTGCGCGACGTCGCGATGCAGGTCGCGGCCGCGAATCCGCGGTTCGCCCGTCGCGAGGAAATCCCCGAGAGCGAGCTCGAGAAGGAGCGCGAGATCTACCGCGGGCAGGCGGGCCAGACCGGCAAGCCGGCGCAGGTGGTCGAGAAGATCGTTGCCGGCAAGCTCGAGAAGTTCTACGCCGAGACCTGCCTCGTGGAGCAGGAGTACATCCGCGACTCCAGCCTCACGGTCAGCAAGCTCGTGCAGGACGTGAGCAAGAAGGTGGGCGCTCCGGTCGAGGTCACGCGCTTCGTGCGGCTCCAGCTCGGCGAGTCGAGCGAGTCCTAGAAGCCGTCTGGCTGTCGAGTGGCCGAAGACCTCGCGTATCGAAGGATCCTCCTCAAGCTCTCCGGCGAGGCGCTCGCGGGCGAGGGCGGCTCGGGCATCGACGACGACCGTCTCTCGCAGTTCTCGCGCGAGATCGCGGAGGTCCACGGCCTCGGCGCCGAGGTCGCGGTCGTCGTGGGCGGCGGGAACATCTTCCGCGGCGGCTCCGGCAACACCCATGGGATCGAGCGGGCGACCGCCGACTACATGGGGATGCTCGCGACGATCATGAACGCCCTGGCGCTCCAGGCGGCGATCGAGCGACTCGGCATCCAGACGCGGGTCCTCTCGGCTCTCGAGATCAAGGAGGTCGCCGAGCCCTATATCCGCCGTCGCGCGACGCGTCACCTCGAGAAGGGGCGCGTCGTGCTCTTCGCGGCCGGGACCGGCAATCCCTTCTTCACCACCGACACGGCGGCGAGCCTCCGCGCGGTGGAGATCGGGGCCGAGATCCTGATCAAGGCCACCCGGGTCGACGGGGTCTACGACTCCGATCCGGAGAAGAACCCCGCGGCGAAGAGGTTCGCGGAGTTGACCTATCTGGAGGTCCTGAGCCAGAAACTCAGGGTCATGGACTCGACGGCGGTCTCCCTCTGTATGGACAACGACCTCCCGTTTTTGGTGTACAACCTCCTCGTGCCCGGCAATCTGAAGCGAGTCCTCCGGGGCGAGAAGATCGGGACTCTGGTCCGCGGAGCGCCGTCGTGATCGACGAAGTGCTGGGGCAGTTGAAGGGCGAGATCGAATCGACGCTGGGCTCGCTCAAGAAGGACCTCTCGCGCGTCCGTACCGGACGCGCCTCGACGAGCCTTCTCGACGGGATCTACGTCGAGTACTACGGAGCGAAGACGCCGCTGAACCAGCTCGCCACCGTCAACACCCCCGAGGCCCGCTTGATCGTCGTAACGCCCTTCGACAAGAGCGCGATCGGCGAGATTGAGAAGGCGATCCGGGGCGCCGACCTCGGCCTGAACCCGATCAACGACGGAAAGCTGGTCCGCATCCCGATTCCCGAGCTCACCGAGGAACGCCGCAAGGACCTGGTCCGGCACGTGAAGAAGGTCGCGGAGGAGTTCCGGGTGTCGATGCGCAACCACCGGCGCGACGCCAACGAGCTTCTGAAGGAGCTCCTGAAATCGAAGGAGATCGCCGAGGACGATCACCGGCACGCCCACGACAAGGTGCAGGCCATGACCAACGATGGCATCACCAAAATCGACGGCGTGCTCAAGGTGAAAGAAGAAGAGATCCTCGCGGTGTGAGGTGGGGTTGGTGAACACGAGAGCTTCTCGAAATCCGCTCTACCAAGATCTCGACCTGGGGAAGCTCCCCCGGCACGTCGCGATCATCATGGACGGGAACGGCCGCTGGGCGCAGAGCCGTGGTCTCGAGCGCCTGTACGGCCATCGCCGCGGCAAGGCGTCGGTCAAGGCGATCGTCGAGCTGTCCCGGAAGATCGGGATCGAGTACCTCTCGCTCTACGCCTTCTCCTCGGAGAACTGGCAGCGTCCGGCGCAAGAGGTCAAGGGCTTGATGAACCTCCTCAAGCGCTACCTCACGACCGAGCTCGACCGCATGATGAAGAACGGTGTGCGGTTGCAGGTGATCGGCAACACGCGACGCCTCCCGAGCGACGTGCGCCAGGCACTTCGTCACAGCGTGGAGTCGACGAAGCGCAACAAGGACCTCACCGTGATCCTCGCGCTGTCGTACAGCGCGCGCGAGGAGATCGCGAACGCGGTTCGCGCCGTCGCACGCCGCGTGCGCCGCGGCGATCTCGAGCCGGACGACATCACCGAAGAGGTGATCGCCGAGAGCCTCGGCACCGCCGGGGTTCCGGATCCGGACCTGCTGATCCGCACGAGCGGAGAGGTGCGTCTCTCCAACTTCTTGCTGTGGCAGGTCGCGTACACCGAGATCTACATCACCGAGACGCTGTGGCCCGACTTCCGCGAGCACGAGTTCATCGAGGCGCTGCGGCAGTTTCAGGCGCGCGAGCGTCGTTTCGGTCGCCTTCCGGACCAGCCGGAGGAGTCGGTGGAGCGCCCGTCGGATCGAGCCCCGTTGCGTGTTGCGCGCTAGGCTCGCGACCGCCGCCGTCGCACTTCCGACCCTCGTCTGGCTGATCTTCTACGCACCTGCTTGGGCGTTCTCCGGGATGATCCTCGCCTTCACGGCGGTCGGTCTGAGCGAGTACGTCGACATGGCGATGCCAGATCACCGGCGAGTCAAGATCTTCGCGGTCGCGGTGGGCCTTGGCCTCGCGTGGACCGTCGTCGTGCATCGCAGCGACGCCCTCGGCCTCGTCCTGGTTGTCAGCCTGGTAGCGGGGCTGTTCCTCGCGCTCGCCGACGAGGACATCGGGGGAGCGGTGTCGCGGCTGGCGCACGGGCTTCTCGCGGCGCTCTACGTCGGCTTCCTCCTCCCTCACGTCGTCCGCCTGCGCCTCATGCCCGAGGGGGGCGAGCGCTGGGTGTTCCTCGCACTCGCGTGCGCATTTGCGACCGACAGTGCTGCCTACTTCGGAGGGAGATGGGCGGGGCGCACCAAGCTCTTTCCCCGGGTGAGCCCCAGCAAGACCCTCGAGGGGGCCGTTTCGGGCGTGGTCGGAAGCGTTCTCGTCGCCTATCTGATCTACGTGTTCTTGCCGCCCCCGTCTCTCCATGTCGCGGAAGCGCTGTGGATCGGCATCGCGATCGCCTTCCTGACGGAGACCGGCGACCTCGTCGAATCGATGATCAAGCGCGCCTACGGAGCGAAGGATTCGGGGTGGATCTTCCCCGGACACGGCGGAGTCCTCGACCGAATTGACGGCCTCGTCTTGCCGTTCGTTTTCACCTATTATTGGAACGCGGGTTTGGGCCTCTGACTCTCTTCGGCTCGAGGAGTTCCTGCCAATGGTGACGAGCATCATCGCTGCGATTCTGGTCCTCGGCCTCTTGATCTTCGTCCACGAGCTCGGACATTTCCTCGCGGCGAAGAGGCTCGGCGTCGGCGTGATCAAGTTCTCGCTCGGCTTCGGGCCGGTCCTGCTCTCGAAGCGCGTCGGCGAGACCGAGTACTGCATCTCGGCGATCCCGCTCGGCGGCTTCGTCAAGATGATCGGGCAGGAGGACGACGGCAGCGAGCCCGATCCGGCGACCGTCTCCCAAGCGAACTCGTTCGCGGTGAAGCCGACCTGGGCGCGCGCACTCATCGTCGTCGCCGGACCGACGTTCAACCTGCTCTTCGCGTGGCTCCTCTACACGATCCTCTTCGCCACCGGCGTTCCGGTCCTCACCGCCGCGGTCGGCGAGGTGAAGGAGGACATGCCGGCGGCGGCCGTCGGAATCACCGTGGGCGACGAGATCGTCGCCGTCGACGGGAAGGCGATCGACCGCTGGGAGGCGCTCTCGGAGTCGATCAAGGCGGGCGAGGGCAAGCCGGTCACCCTGACCGTTCGCCGTGACGGCGCCGATCGCACCGTCGAGGTCACGCCGAAGGAGATCGAGGGGCGTTCGATCTTCGGCGAGCCGATTCCCACCTGGGTGATCGGCGTCGGACCGGCCGGCACGATCATCACCGAGCGCAGCAATCCGATCGTCGCCGTCGGGCAGGGGTTCTCGCGTACCGTCGAGTTTTGCTACTTGACGGTCGTCTCGATCGTGAAGCTGTTCCAGCGTGTCGTGCCGGCCTCGAGCCTCGGCGGCCCCATCATGATCATGAAGATCGCGGGTGAGCAGGCAAACGAGGGTCTGCAGGCGCTTCTCCAGTTCATGGCGATCCTGAGCATCAACCTCGGCATCTTGAACTTGCTGCCGATCCCGATCCTCGACGGCGGGCACCTGATGTTCATGGGCATCGAGAAGCTCCTCGGACGGCCGCTCGAGATCCGTCAGCGCGAGATCGCACAGCAGGTGGGCATGTTCCTCCTGATCTCGCTGATGGGCTTCGCGCTCTACAACGACCTGCACCGCCTCGTCGTCGGCTGATCCCGCCAAAGCTGCCTTGATGCGCGTCCTCGGCATCGACACCGCGACTCCCGCGGGGAGCGTGGCGTTGGTGCAAGCGGGGGAGGGCGGCCGACTCGACGTCCTCGCCGAGGTCGCCGGCGAGTCCGACCAGCGCCACGCGGAGACCCTGCTCGAAGCGGTCGACGCGTGCCTCGACCGGGCGGGCTGCACGCTGCCGGAGGTCGCGGGGCTCGCGGTCGCCGCCGGTCCGGGCTCGTTCACGGGGCTTCGCGTCGGGCTCGCGACGGCGAAGGGGCTCGCCTTCGCGACCGGCTCGTGGCTCGTCGGAGTTCCGACGCTCGAGGCGTACGCGCGCGCCTTCCTTCGCGCACGACGCGACGAAACACGGGTGGAAGAGCGCGTCTGCGTCTGTCTCGACGCGCGCAAGGGCGAGGTGTACGCGGCGCTCTTCACGATCGCGACCGGCTCGGAAGGGGAGCGCGTGATCCTCCGCCACGCGGACGACGCGGTCCTTTCCCCCGTGGATCTACGCGATCGCCTCCTCGCCTTCCTCGCCGGAGGCGCGGCGACGCTGCGCGTCGTCGGCGACGGAGTCCCTCGCTACGCCGACCAGATCCTCCCGGACCTGCAGCGGGCGACCGTCGTCGAGCTCGTCGCCTCCGCGACGTTGCCACGAGGCGTCGCGGTAGCCCAGATCGCGGCCGAGACCGTGCGGCGGGACGGCGTTCCCGACGGCGTCGATCTCGTGCCGCTATACCTCCGCGCCTCGGAAGCCGAGATCAAGCAGCGCCAGCGCGAGGCGCTCGCCTCGCGCATTGAAAAGGCCTGACATCGCGCGTAAAAGTGAGCCAGCTCGGGCTCTTGGACTTTTCAGGGCGGGCTTCCCCCGCCAGGGAGAGGGCAATTCATGGAGAAGCGTGACGAGGAGTTGATCAAGACCCTGGTAGAGAACGACGCCGAGCTTCGGCAGTACTACCAGGACCACATCGACTTCGAGCGTCAGATCGACGC
>Ga0194128_10007709_pt1 | contig 13951 bp, 20 predicted proteins | sample TA2KigCa65mmetaG_FD_148650 | JGI IMG/M metagenome (GOLD analysis project Ga0194128, IMG submission 148650) | Freshwater microbial communities from Lake Tanganyika, Tanzania - TA2015037 Kigoma Deep Cast 65m | ecosystem: Environmental > Aquatic > Freshwater > Lake | place: Tanzania: Lake...
CATCAAAAAAGCGTGGTCGTACTCCAAAGGATACTTCTGCTATGAAAGTAGAAGCACCAAAGATTACAAAACGAACTCGTAAACCTAAAACGCCTGTCATTTCTACTGAAACTGTAGAGGTTGATGATGGGCCTGCATACAGTTGTCAAGATAATTATTTAAATCCATTCCAAGACTACAATCATTCGTTTGAGTGTAAGTTTGAGCCTGTTTATGAATGGGGGAATATCATTCCACCAAAGCCCGATGATAAACGACAAAAATTTGGTAACTATTCGCCCTGTCGTGTGCCTGTAAAGCCTATATCTAAGACACTTTATCCAATTATTGCTTATATTAATGTAAATATTGAGCAGTTGCGCGCTCAAGGATATGGTGATAGAGATATTTATGCAGGTTGTATTAACTATCTAAATCGCAATCAGAGTAAGTCAAAACTAAAGAAACTTGGCACACTAATGCCATATTGCTTTAAGATTTTGGCTAATGGTAAAATTTCTGCCATGTTCTTGACAGACGAGAAGAAATCCAAAATGTTTTGGGGAGAAGGCGAATGACGGTTAAACATGTAACCAAACCTTGGGGTCATGAAGAAATATGGGCGCATACGGAGAAATACGTGGGTAAAATTCTATACATCAATTCACATAGTAGACTCTCTCTTCAATACCATAGTGAAAAGGAAGAGACTTTCAGAGTGCTGAAAGGAACATTATATCTTCATCATGAAGCAAAAAACAGTAAAGACATAGTAATCACTCGTATGGTAGAGGGTGATGTATATCACATACCTGCTGGTACTATCCATCGTTTTGAAGCAGGAGACGAGGCAGTAGAACTTGTAGAAGTATCTACATCACAACTTGAAGATGTTGTCAGAATTCAAGACGACTATCAACGAAATAAACCAAGCGATTTTCCATCTATTTAATTAATTAAAAAAAATACTTGACGCGGAGCAATGTAGTGTTTACAAATAAACCATGCCCACCGAGCAGTCGGTGTTGGCCTAACAACAAAGAAAAGGTAAATAATATGAACGCACTTAATGTTATGTTTAATCATCGTCCAGAGTTTGAGAACTTATTCAATTCAGAGTTTGAGAACTTATTGAAATATAATATTTATTCAGCACATAAAAATGTACGCTCTGAGACTACGAAGGATGGATTTAATATTTATATAATTGCGGCTGGAGCTAAAAAAGAGAAAATTCAGATTACTCTAAATGCAAATAATTATTTGAGGGTTCAATATGCTGCAACGCCAGATACACTATCTGAATCGTTTCATTACTCTATTCCTCTTGGGCGAGTTAAGGTAACTAACTATAGTGCCACGTATGAGGATGGTATTATTAAAATCAGTCTAATTACGGGCGATGTGAAACCAGACACAATCAAAATTCCACTTGCATAATTATTAGATTGTGTTACCAATTAAAGGCACCCAAATGGGTGCCTTTAATTGTTTTTGTGCTATTTATTGTGTAGGATTAAATCAACTATGAGTGATATTGCTAAATTTTTAGGTGCTTGGAAAGAACACACAAAACCAAAATTATTGTTAGAAATTGATCAAAAATATATTGACGATATTCAAGAAGATATTGATGAAGCAGAAAGCGGTACTTCTGCCGATATGGCGTTCAACGATATTTTCGGTATGCCAACCCCAGACAATCCACGCACACGCATAGTAATGCCATATGGCAATCCAGATGTTGAGAAGTTAAAACATTTAATTGGCACGATAAGACTAAAAGTTATAAATGCATATAGAGAAAACCCAAATATTTCTTTTGTTAGTTATGCTGATTGGGGAGTTAATACCAATACGGTTACGCAAGATGTACGACCTTTGCGTTGGAGAGAGGGTGACCCATTAGAAAAAGTAGAGAAACAAATTGGTAACATTGTATTTGATATAACATACACAAGTTCAAAAGGCAATAAAGCTGAGCGTAAAGAAACATTGGCGTTCTCAACGTTGCTTAAAAAGTATGCACCAGAACAATTTGATTGGTGGCAAGGTGTCAAAGGACAGCAAGGTAAATATACGTTCTTTAATCAAAACCCAGAGTTATTGCAGGATGTTCTTGAAGATGTTGAGCAACATCTTTCAGCATATTCCAAACCATACTTAAAAACAGACAACAATCAAGGCAGAGTAATTATTGCTTCTCGCCACCCAATTGATGTTCTTCGTATGTCTGACTTCCATTCAACAGGCATTAGCTCTTGTCACGCTCCCGGTGGAAGTCATTTCAATAATTGTAAATATGAAGCCAAACTTACCTCTCGCGGCGGGGGCGTTTTGTTTTCAATGGACGCAGACAAGTTTAACGCAGTATTCCCAGGGGGTGAAATACCACAAAAGGGCGATGTATTTAGCGATACTGACCGTGATATACGCGATGCACTACCAGCACCAGATGCACGTTTGCGCTTAAGAAGAGTTATAAATACATATAACGATACAGAATTTGCAATCCCAGATAAAAAAATTTATCCATCACATGGCGACCCCGAGCTTGTAAGAGCATCATTCAGTTATTTTGCTGAAAAGCAAAAAGATAAATTCCAAGAGGATGGTAAATTTGCTTTTCCAGAACCAAAATCATTAATCAGATATGGCGGTTCATATGAAGATAGTGGCGATTCAACAGTTGGCGCTAACTTTATTCAATTTATGGATACCGTTATTAAAATAACCGGAAGAGAAAGTCAAATTCAATCAGATTCATATTTGAAAGGCACCCTGCCGTGGTACTCCCGTGCCGCCTACGAACAATTAAAAACAAGTCTCATGAGTACGTCAATTAAATGGGGTGGTAGCTTACAAGAAGAAGAAGAACTAGATGATGACCCTGACCCATGTGCAGATTTAGAACAAGAAGCACAAAGAATCAATGGTGCTAATTTAAATTATTTTAGTTTCTTTGCAACTACAGAATGTGATAATGACCCACCATATGTTATATTAAACGCACAAGCAACCGTGTATTTTAAATATGATGAACTAGAGGATTGGTTCAGTGGTGAAGTTGCTGGAGGAAGAGGAAGTTTGTATAAATATGGCGAGCAAATTAGACGCAATCTTAAAGCTAATGATCCACTTTCTGATGTTTGTGGAATCTCCATTGAATACCCAGATTTAGAGTTTGAAGATGTTATGATAGATCAATCTGACAATAAACAATATGCAATTCAAGTAGTTGTATCTTATACTGGTACTACCACCGAAGCGAACGATATAGAAAACAAATATAATGATATATCTCGCTTTGAAGATAAAGCTACTCAATTAGCAATGAAAGAAGCAATACGTTTAGCCATGATGGATTTAGGCTTGGCTAAAACCTCTGCTTATGAAGGTATGAAAGAAGAAATTTACTCCTTCGCTGATTGGGTTGAATCATCCCATAAAAACTTTACAGTTACAGAAGAAAAGAATTCAATGGAATTCAAGTTTAGCAAACTACTTGCAAAAGAATATGTATTGCAACTTGCGAATGAAAAACTAAAACAAGATATACAATCTAACAATAAACAAATTAGAGAAGCAATTACAGACGAATTCTTATATGAATTTAAAAATGCTTTCAACAATCGTGCAAAAAGATATAAAGAAGAAGTTGCTAGACAACTACCACTATTTCATGGTATTGGTGCATCAGAGACTGACAATTTAGCAAGCCAACAATGGCCCGATTGGAAACCAGATTTGAAGATATCAACAGATTATAGCGGTGGCTTCCCAGCAACACCAGAGAAACAAACAGTAGAATTTGTTTTTAGCCTAAACATAATTTTAAATACTTCTCAAATAGAAGAAGAGTTAAACAAATCAATGCGTTATATCAAAGAGATCGTAGATGATGAAGATATCATATTGCATATTGCCAATGATTCTTTAGTAAAAATAATGGCCCCCGGCTATAGTTCTCTTTCAGAACAAAAGAAAAAGAAGATAACCATCCAAGAAGCAAAAGAAATGAGAAAGAAACTCAAAGAATGGATGAAGAACAGACAGGGAGTTAAATAATGAACTTAACCAAATGGAAGAAGTTTTTATTTGAGGAAGAACAACAAGAAGTCAAGAAATTAAGAGTGTTTGACCTTGATGATACTCTGATTAAAACATCTGGTAAAGTAAAACTGACACTACCAACAGGACAGTTCAGATATCTTGACTCTGCTGAATATGCAGTATATGAACCAAAAGAGGGTGAGTATTATGGAGAAGACGCTTATCAGCAATTCCATTCTCTTGTTAACCCACAAATGATTAAGTATACAACTTCAATATTTAAAAGTGTATATAATGCTGGATTAGGTGAACAACGTAAATTAGCCATCCTAACTGCAAGAGGCCCAATGGTACGCCAAAGCATAGAAGAATGGTTAATCAAAGCAGTAAAGATTAACCCCAGAGATGTTGAAATAATCACCCTTGGTGACTCAAATCCATTAAAGAAAAAAGAATGGATTGAGCAGCAAATAATGGAAAGTGGTTATAATGATATAGAATTCTTTGATGATAGTGAAAAGAATGTTAGAGCAGTAACGAGTCTTAAAGATGATTATCCACATATCAAATTAAGGTCTAGACGAGTTGTTGCTGATATCCATGAGGGAATGTAATGGAGAACGAAGAAATAGAGAAATTATTAAAAAAGATAAAGAAGTTAGAGAAAGAACTAAGTGTTGCGTCTGCAAGGATAGCTGAATTGCAAGATGAAAACATTATGTTATGGGATTATATGGATGAATTAAAACAGTCAGATATGAAAGAATTACAAGATATTCAATCCAAGTTTATGGAAGAGTTGTTTAAATCTATAAAGACCGTTGGTGATGCATAAGACAATATTAGATATTGGAGATTTAGTAGTATTAAAAGACAAGAAGTATCGAAAGAAAACGATTAGAGATAAATTATTTAAATCTGAGTTTATGCAAGATATCGGCATAGGTATAATTACAGAGAAGTTAGAGGAACTTTTTGTGTTTCCAGATATAACTCTTGAAGAGTTTATAGCTCTTCAAGAGTTAACAGAAGAAATAACTATTTATGATTTGACTAATAAACAAACACCAAAGAAAGTTCCTATTCAAACTTCTATTGTCCGTGTATTGTGGATAAAAATAGACAAGAACAGATGGGAATATGAAGAAGATTTAGAAATTTATAAAGCCCCTAAAGGAGAAGAAATATGAATAGACGTTTTTCTATTGGTGATTTGATTGAACATACGTATAGATACGCAGTTAGAACAGAAAAAGAGTCAACAAAGTTTTATATGCCAGATGAACCAGAAGAAAGAATGGAACCAGTTATTTATATAAAAGATAAAGAAACCCTCTTGATAGAAGCCGAAGAAGATGATATGTTTATAGTGCGACCATTAGGAAAAGAAGCAAAAGATGTTCCATATAGAATTTCTTTAGCAAATGGCACTTTTAAAATGCCTAAAGAATATATTCAAAAATACACACAATTGGCGAATTAATGTTTCAAGTTGGCGATATGCTAATCCTGCAAGAAATGCAAAGAAACTCGCAGAATTATGAAGAGACTCAACTAGCAGAAAAGATTTTGCTTGTAGTTGATGTTAAATCAGAACCTTATGACCATTATGTTCTTGATTTTTGCTTTACAAAAGCAGTAGGAAGTCAAAAAGTAGTGCGTTCAAAGGCGTTTCTTGAGGAGCATTACGAAATTTATAAACCCAAACCGTAATCAATCTTACAAATCTTACAAGATTGAACTTACCCCCTTGACACCCTAAACCATATAGGCTATAACTATAAGCGCGATGAATGAACGGATTGCAGCCCTCGCTAACTACCCGCTCAAAGGCTGGGAGATTAATTTTTACAAGTCTTTCAAGGATGCTACGGTTCTTACCGCAAAGCAAGAGCAAACGCTTTCTAATATCGAGAAGCGTTATAATAGCGGTGTTAACGCAAAGCGTGCTGCTTGGATTGCTGGGTGGGATGATGAAAAGCGCAATAAGCTTCTTTTTGCCTATAACTTTTATCGTGACCGCAACCTAACCGCTCGTAAGTATCGTATTCGCTACAATGACTTTTTCAAGTCTGTTGTAGACCCTTTCTTTATTCCCGAAGAGAAGGATTATAAGTTTATTGTGGAGAACAAATATGTTCAGAAGTCTTATGCTGCGTTTACTGCTGCTTCCAAGTATGCTGTTGGTGATATTGTTTATGTCATAGCGTCTGGTTCGCGGCGTGTTCTTGAACACCAAAAGCATCGTTGGGTAGGTGTTGTTCATTCTATTGATAATACCTCTGTCATTCTTAAAAAGGGCATGAGAAATTATTTTATTATGGCCCTTGACGAAGGTGGCTCATTGAGGTATATTGTTGATGGTGGAATGATTTCCATAAAGGAAAACTGTATCCTACCCTTTAAGCACAAAGAGAGCTAATTCTAAATAAATACTTGTCATAAGTTTCTTGTTGTGTTCTAATTATTAATAATAGTGTCACGGGACTGACACTTTGTATACTTATGGCTCTTCATAAGTATATCTACTTATGCTCCTGTAGGTTCGTTCCGTTCCTATAGCTCTCGCAAGGCGTTACCTTGATGATAGATACGGAAATAGTGACAGACGGCGAAAACGGTCGAAAGTCCCATTATCTAACTTATGGCAAATATTTATTTAGGATTAGAACTCGTGCATAAAATCTTCGATATCAAACCTTGTCCTAATAAATCCCTCTATCGTGTTTATGCTATATGGGTTGTTCATGGCACACAAGCAACATGGGCAGCATTAGATTGGAGTGTTATTCCTCAAGAGTGGCGCGATTATGCAGATGGAAAAACAACCAAACCACAGGAGACAAATGAGTAAGTTTATCATATTTATTTTTGATATATCGATAAAGACTGGACTTATTCTTCTCTTTTGGGAACTCTTTTCAACTATTAGGTTTGTATTTGGTTTCTAATGAAATTTCAAAGTGGTGATATTGTAAAATATCTTTATGATGATAAATTGATAGGTATTGTCGTTGAGCCATATTCAATACAAAATGATCTTAATGTTTATAACGTAATGTGGTTTACAGAAAACTATGGAAGTTATTTTCAAGAATGGGAATATGAATTAAGGGAATATAAAAAATGATTGAAGTTATATGTGGTGGCATGTTCGCTGGAAAATCAGAGAAACTAATTCAACGATTGAAGCGCGCATCTTATGCTAAAAAGAAGATTGTCGCATTTAAACCTTCAATCGATAAGCGTTATTCCGAAGTTGAGATTGCTTCTCATTCGGGACAAACATTCAAATCAATTTGTATTGACCCACAAAAACCACAAGAAATGCTTCTTCATATTGAGGGAGTAAAAGTTGTGGGAATTGATGAAGCGCAATTCTTTGACAAAGGTATTATAGAAGTAGTTGATTTCTTTCAGAGAAAGGAAATAGATATTTATATTGCTGGTTTAGACCTTGATTCAATGGGTACACCATTCGGTAGTATGCCTTACTTGCTTTCAATAGCAGAAAAGGTTATAAAGATATCAGCAGTATGTATGAGTTGTGGAGCAGACGCTACACGCTCACAGAGACTAGTTAAGACAGATAATCAAGTTTTAGTAGGTGCAGCCGACTCTTATGAAGCAAGATGCTTTAATTGTTGGTTCCCACAATAAATATGGGGGTGTAAAGGTTTCGACAGAGCTAGTAAGGTGAATAATGCAGGTAGTCAATGATTTCTGACTTTAAAGTAATCAAAATGTTAGGTGCCAATAATACAGCACACTTCGATTCTCTCGCTCTAGCAGCATAGTATCGAATGGGGTTTCTTAAGACCTTATAACCAAACTTAAGATAACAGGTCAAACCTGCGAAAATAAAAGGAAAATGGTTACCCTTCTGTTAGAAGGTGGGACGCAACAGGACTGTGAGCGTTGGTTGGAACTACAGTCTATCTTTGTCTGTTTCTGATAGCAAATAGACCAAACCTGTGAATGACTTGAAACTAAATTGGCTTTGGACGACGGTTCAACTCCGTCCACCTCCACCACTTTTTCCGTGCGTTTCCACCTTAAGAGGAATACAATGAAAGTCAAAGCAACTCTTTATATTAGAAAGCAAATTTGGATTGCTACAACAGCCGCTCACCTTAAAGAAGAACTAGAAGTTGATGATCCCGATGCACAATCATATGATGATGTTAATGAAATTACGCCCCCGCCTGCAATCCAAGATGCTTTCGATGATTGGGTAAATGCTCAAGAAGATAATGACAACCCAACAACATTTTATGAACTTGACGATTGGGGATGGGAAAACCTAGAGGAGTAATAATGTTTGAAGTAGGCGATATTGTTCTTGATATCGATGGCAGACAATCCGGCGAGCCTCTATATGGTATTATCACCGCAGTAAGAAAAGATGCAATAAATATTGCATATGGCGATGAAAAAAGTTATTTCATTGATTGGTTTGACAACGGTAAAGGCGTAAGATATGCTGACTATATGTACGAAAGCGAATTAGAGAAGGCTTTAACTGCCTATGAAAATCCCCAAAATCAAAATAAATCGTTCAAACAATGCTAAAAGACAAAAGAAGTGTTTGGGTCTGTTGATAATAAAGAAGATTTGTAGAACAAAAAATGCCAGCAAAAAAAACAACACAACAATTTATTGCAGAAGCCAAATCAAAGCATAATGGCTTTTATCATTATTCTAAAGTAGATTACAAGAATAATTACACAAAAGTAATCATTACTTGTCCTATTCATGGTGATTTTGAACAAACACCAAGTAAACATTTACAATGTCAAGGTTGTCCTAAATGCTCTGGAAATTTAAAAAAAACAACACAACAATTTATTGATGAAGCCAAGTTAAAGTATAATCATCCTTATGATTATTCTAAAGTAGATTATAAAAATGATTACACAAAAGTAGTTATTACCTGTCCTATTCATGGAGATTTTGAACAAACACCAAGTAACCATTTACAAAGTCATGGTTGTCCTAAATGTGCAACCAAAGCAAAAACAAAGTTAATAGATTCTTTTATTGATGAAGCCAAATCAAAGCATAATGGCTTTTATCATTATTCTAAAGTAGATTATAAAAATGATTACACAAAAGTAGTTATTACCTGTCCTATTCATGGAGATTTTGAACAAACACCAAGTAAACATTTACAATGTCAAGGTTGTCCTAAATGTGTTAGTTCAATTTCAAAAGCATCCCAAGAATGGCTTGACTCTCTTGGAATACCAAATATAATTGGACAAACAAGAGAAGTTAGATTTAAGTTTGGAAATAAAACCATTCGTGTTGATGGTTATGATCCACAAACAAATACAGTTTATGAATTTTATGGCGATTATTGGCATGGAAATCCAAATAAATTTAATCTAAATGAAGTAAATAAAGTTAACAAGAAAACATTTGCTGAACTTCTTAAAAAACCCAAAGACGTTCAAGATTAATTAAATCACATGGCTTTAATCTTGTTACAATTTGGGAAAGTGATTGGAAGAAGATTAATAAAGAAACCCCTTGACGTTAGATAGAGAAGAGGATATGTTGAAGGGGTGAGGGAGAGAAAGAAACCTTCACAATCTTTGAAAAGAAAGTTGATGTTCTTGATGCTCCTTGATGGAGTAGTTAAGATAGAGAAGGAAAGCAGAGAGGTTCAAGTCCTTGCGTGAATATGCGGGCATACCGGCCAGAGTTTCTACCTCTCGGTACCGTAATTGGATTATGTTGGTTCGAGTCCAACTGCCCGTGCCACTTATTTGTAAAAAAAGCTGCTGAGAATCAACTAAAAGATTCTTCTTGACAGGAGACAGAGTAAAGGTTAGATTGAGAATGTAAGAAACGAATCGCTAGACCGACTTGATGCCACTTAAAGCTCGTTAATAACCAATTGGATACTTATCCGCACTTAGCTCAGTTGGTTAGAGCATCTGGCTTATATCCAGACGGTCCTCCGTTCAAACCGGAGAGTGCGGACCATTTCAATGATTGTGAGATAATCAATCTGACAGGCTGGAAAGACAGGGTTAAAATACGCTCTCTCTAATCAAGAGATAGTCGGGGTGGTGGAGTGCCCGATGAAGAAGGGTGTGATAACCTAAAAATAAACCGCTAGCACCTGTATCGGTGTCTGTATGATAAGTGCAGTTAGTGGGCAACGAGGAGGGGAAACCCAATGATACCGACCCACCTTATCTGACACTCTGGAAAGACAGAGGTTCTTGGCTTCTTGTTGGAATGGTAGACAACGAAGACTTAAAATCTTCTGCTCGTTAGAGCGTGCCGGTTCAAGTCCGGCAGAAGCCACCACTTTCATGCCAAAATAGCACAGGGGTAGTGCAATCGCCTTGTAAGCGATAGGTCGTTCGGTTCAAATCCGACTTTTGGCTCCATTCATGGTCGCATCGTCTATCGGTTAGGACGCTGGGTTTTCACCTCAGCAAGTGGGGTTCAACTCCCCATGCGACTACCACATCGCAGAAGTAACTCAATGGTAGAGTACGACGTTGCCAACGTCGTTGTTGCGGGTTCGATTCCCGTCTTCTGCTCCACATATACAGGTATGGCTCAATTGGTTATAGCGTCACGCTGATACCATGAAGGTTGACAGTTCAAGTCTGTCCTTGTATACCATTTTAAAAACATAAGTAATTTTGGGGATATAGCTGGAAGGTCTAGCGTGAGACTCTTAATCTCTTGATGATGGTTCGATTCCATCTATCCCCACCACATATGCGCCCATGTCCCGAGTGGCCGAAGGGAGCGGCCTTTTAAGCCGACGTTTAATAACCATCGCAGGTTCAAATCCTGCTGGGCGCACCACATTTGTTGGACGGTAGACTAGTGGTTTAGTCAGCAGACTGTTAATCTGTGCGTAAGCAACGTGGGTTCAAATCCCACCCGTCCAGCCATTTTATTTATCGAACCTATACAAATAGTATAGCGTTTCACGCTCTACCATACTATTTACAGTATGGAGAAAACCAATGATTGAAAAAGAAATAATAAAAAACTGTAAGAAACATGGTGAAACTTTACACGTTATTGATAGCACAAAAACTAGATATCGATGTAAAAAATGCAGAGTTGATGCAGTAGATAAAAGAAGAAGGTTAATAAAGCAAAAAGCAGTTGATTATAAAGGTGGCAGTTGTATTAATTGTGGTTACAGTAAATGTATTACTGCACTTGAATTTCATCATATTGAACCCGATGGAAAAGACTTTAGTATCTCACAAAAAGGTCATACAAGAAGTTGGGATATAATAAAAGTTGAATTAGATAAATGTATTTTAGTTTGTGCTAATTGTCATAGAGAAATACATGACTCCTCAATAAATAAGCCTAAAGTGATAGAGCGTATTCCAACAAGAATAGATAAACATTGCTTAACTTGTGGTACTAATTTTATTGTGGGTGCAACAGATAGTGATAGACAGTTTTGTTCGCAGGACTGTTATAAGATTTCAATAAGAAAAATCAAAGAACGCCCAACAAAAGAGCAATTACTTGAAGAGTTAAAAACCACAAGTTATGTTCAGTTAGGCAAAAAGTATGGTGTTTCAGACAATGCTATACGAAAATGGTTAAAGGTGTCTGATTGAGCCTTATTTAAAAATCAATCCCTGGTCCGAGGGAAGTCGGAACACGCTTGGTTTTCTTCGTGGAAATATAGAGAACGGCTCCCCGTAGTTCATATCATAATGTAGGCGCGTCTACTTGATATGGATTATAGGGGAGTTTTCTTTTCTGTAGTCCACAATACTTGCGCTCTCAAGGCTCTTGAGATATGATGTGTGCGTATGAAGAACAAACCCACATTTGAGATTGGCGATATGCTTGTTTATCAACCAAACGTCGTTTGGCCAAACGAGACTTTCTGTTCAACCGCTTTCTTTTATGTTATTGTCGAAAAGACTCGTATAAATTATATTCTTATGAGCCTTACAACGGGTGATGATTATATTGTTGATATCAACGATTGCAGTCATTACAAGAAGGTATCCTGAGGTAAAGTAAAATGGATGAAGATATTGAGGAGACTATTTAATCATATGAATATAGACGATAAGTGCAAGTTTTCCTTTGGAATAGGCGACCTTGTTAAAAACACGAACTATGCTGCCAGCTACACAGCAATCGTTCTAGAATGTCCGCAAAGCTTCCTTACTTTTAATAAGTCGGGTAACTCGTTCACAAAAATCAAGCCATTAGATGTTGATAGTGAATGTTTCAACGGGCCTGATGATGGTTTCCTTTGGGTACCTACGTGTTATCTTGTAAAGGTATCCTAATGAAGTTCGCCCCCGCCGCGCCGATGTTCCAAATTGGCGATATGTAAAGACTGAAAATAATAAAGGCGCTGTCTGGTTTCCAGAAAGCATGTTTTCTTACCGCGAGGTAAAGTAAAATGAACGGATATGTAAATGTTTAACGTCGGTGATATGGTGTCTTATCGAAAGTGTATTAACTTTCCCGACCCAAAAAATTATCTCGGTATTATCAAGGAAATAGGTCACAACGGCTTCTCTTATTGGTATAAAGTTGTATGGCTTAATCGTGAATGGTTAGCCGACTGCTTTATTGAATACGAAGACAAACTCTTACTGGTGACACCCCACGAGGCAAACAAGTGAATATCGCACCAATTCCACAGACTTACATCGACCAAGCAATACGTCCGCGTGGTACTACTATTAATGAACGTCTTGATTTTCTTCTTAATTGGTATGTGAATACTTGTGAGAAGAACGACGCATCATGGGCCTACCAGCGTTCTTTCCTTGATACTATGGGACGCTTTGGCGTTACGCTGCGTCCTATTCTAATGCGCGAGGACAACGAAGCAACACGACAGGCTATCGTTGATTTTCTCCCTGTTGTCAACGAATTTCGAGCAACTACACGCAACGTCCACGACGCAGCGTTTTTTGCTTATTTGCACGTTGAACTTAACAAGGTCATTGCTTGATTTGTAAATAATGACTATTTATTCTTATGAAGATAACTGAAACATTCATAAGACAAATTATTAGGCAAGAACTAACCAAGGTTCTGCAAGAAGCATACATACCAACAGAAGAAGAAAAACAAAAAATACGTGACTCTACATATGAGGATATTCGTAATACTGACGTTTATAAAAAAATGACGGCAGAAAGTCCACATGCTACAGAAATGCAAACAAGAATTACTGCTCATAAAGCAGAAAAGACTGCTAAAAAGAGAAAAAACAAGAAAGTTTAAATACCTCTTGACAAACTTTTCAACCTCCTATAAGATATAGGCATGAAAAACAACAACCGTACATTCAATGTTGGTGATTTCGTTTCTCTAATAATTGGCAACGGTGATATTGGATATATCACGAAGATTGTTAATCAGCATGTATACGTTATGTGGCTTCAATATCCAGAATGGGGCGAAAGAAGAACTAATTGGACTATGCTAAAATTCATTCAATAAGTAGTTACAAGGGCAAGCTCTAATCATGTTCCAAATTGGCGATATTGTTGGATATTCAAGCCGTTTTATCGGCACTACTCATTTTAGATATTGGGAGAAACTATGAAATGGCGTTATGGAATTATCAAGTTTAGAAATCCAAGAGATGAATGTATACGTTTTTATGGTATTGGTGAACTGTATTTTATGGATGACCCACTAAAGGTCTTTGCTTGTTCACAAGAGCCTGTACAAGCATTTGTTGATGTTGATGAAGATGAATGGGTAGAAGATAACCAGCTAATTAGGGATATCACAGACCAACTGCAAATGATGCAGAAGGATATTGCACAATTCCCTATCTTTGATGTTGATGGGCCTTTTGAAAAGTATCCTATCGATGAAAGCAGGGAAGAATGGGTAGAAATGACCGACGAGAAGTTAGATGAAATGTTTGGTAAGG
>Ga0194128_10007716_pt1 | contig 13938 bp, 8 predicted proteins | sample TA2KigCa65mmetaG_FD_148650 | JGI IMG/M metagenome (GOLD analysis project Ga0194128, IMG submission 148650) | Freshwater microbial communities from Lake Tanganyika, Tanzania - TA2015037 Kigoma Deep Cast 65m | ecosystem: Environmental > Aquatic > Freshwater > Lake | place: Tanzania: Lake...
ACCATTTTGGAGTGGTGATTTTTCAATGGAAAAGATTTAAAAAAAGAAATAAAATATTATGAGTAACCATCTATTCGCCCCTGGGGACAAGGCACCGATTGGAACAACGCTTCGGTGCAAAGGTTGGGTACAAGAGGCAGCCCTAAGGATGCTCATCAACAACTTGGATTCGGAGGTGGCTGAGCGTCCTGAGGATTTAATTGTGTACGGCGGGCGCGGCAAGGCGGCTCGCAACCGTGAAGCCTTTGATATGATTCAAAAAGCCTTGATGGATTTGAACGAGAATGAAACCTTGCTGATTCAAAGTGGTAAACCGATTGCCATTTTGCCTACCCATTCGGATGCTCCCCGGGTCTTGATCTCTAATTCCATGTTGGTTCCCAATTGGGCCAATTGGGAGCATTTTGACGAATTGGATTGCAAAGGCTTGATGATGTACGGGCAAATGACGGCAGGTTCTTGGATCTACATTGGATCCCAAGGCATCGTTCAGGGGACTTACGAAACTTTCAACGCGGTTGCCCAGCAGCACTTCGGGGGCAGCTTGAAGGGGAAATTATGTGTTACAGCAGGGCTTGGAGGAATGGGGGGAGCGCAGCCATTGGCCATCACCATGGCGGAGGGGGTTTGTTTGGCGGCGGAGGTGGAAGCATGGAGAGCGCGCAAGCGCATCGAGACCCGCTATTTAGACAAGGTGTTCTACCAATTGGATGAAGGAATAGATGCGGCTTTGGATGCATGCCGTGAAGGAGTTGCCTTGAGCATAGGGGTGATTTGCACGGCGGTGGATTTGTTGGAGCGATTGAAGGAGCGGGGCATTGTTCCGGAAGTCTTGACGGATCAAACTTCGGCCCATGATCCGATGGTGGGTTATATTCCTCAAGAAATGAGCAACGACGAGGCGAATGCCTTGCGAACAGAGAATCCAGAACAATACTTAAGGCTTGTCTATGCCGCCATGCACAGGCATGTGGAGTTGATGGTGGAATTTCAAGGAAAGGGATCCATCACCTTTGATTACGGGAATAACCTGAGAGGTCGGGCCCTGGAGGCTGGTTATACGGAAGCCTTTGATTTTCCGGGTTTTGTGCCGGCGTATATCCGGCCTTTGTTTTGCGAGGGAAAGGGACCTTTTCGTTGGGTCGCCCTTTCCGGTGATCCCAAGGATATCGAGGTCACCGATTGTCTGCTTTTGGATTTGTTTCCGGAGAACAAGGGTCTCAAGCGGTGGCTTACCATGGCCAAGGAGCGGATTGCTTTCCAGGGATTACCTGCGCGGATCTGTTGGCTTGGTCAGGGGGAGCGTCAAAAGGCCGCCTTGGCCTTTAACGAATTGGTGCGAAGTGGTCAAGTGGCGGCTCCCCTCGTCATCGGTAGGGATCATTTGGATACCGGGTCTGTGGCTTCCCCTAATCGGGAGACGGAGGGCATGCTGGATGGTTCGGATGCAGTTGCGGACTGGCCCATTCTGAACGCCTTGGTGAACACCGCAGGTGGGGCATCATGGGTGAGCCTGCATCACGGTGGAGGAGTGGGGATGGGTTATTCCATTCATTCCGGGATGGTCATTGTGGCCGATGGAACCGCGGCTGCCGAGGAGCGATTGCGCCGTGTTTTGCACAACGATCCGGGGATGGGCGTGATTCGTCACCTCGACGCTGGATATCCAATTGCTGTTCAAACGGGCCGCGAGCATGGATTACAGCTTACGGACCGACTTGCATGTTTATAATCTTCTCCCGAGACTTGTTTAGGATTCGTTACGGGTTCGTTATCTGAATGATTATTGAATTAATATTCCGAAGGATAAGGTATGAAAATAAGGCAGGAGAAGGGTGCCCGAAAATTCGAGAAAAACTTTATTGGAATTATTCGATTTTACCCCCGATCTTCTTGATTCAGGAGGCATACTTTATGGAGGAAGCGAAATCCTGAAGCTCAACAGACAATTGCTTTTGAAGGTTAGGGCTGATACCGACCAAAGGAAGTCTGAGGAAGCTCTCGCAAAGGCCCAATTCCTGAAGGAGGAACTTGATGCCGGCTGGGCTGCCTTCGCGAAAGACCGAAGTCATGATCGGTAACAATTGGTGATGAATTTGGCGGGCCGCATGGAAATCCCCGTTCAGGGCGAGTCGAACCATCGAGCTGAAGTGTTGAGGCAGGGCATTGCCGATGACCGAAATCACCCCGTCCAAGCCCAGGGCAAGCAAGGGCAGGGAAATGGCGTCATCCCCGGAATAGACCTTGAAGGAGGCCGGCTTGGATCGCATGATTTCCATGATTTGAGCCCAGTCGCCCGAGGCTTCTTTGGTTCCCACAATGTTTGGAAAATCAGCCGCAAGGCGTAAGGTGGTTTCGGCGGTCAGGGAACAACCTGTGCGCGCGGGGACATTGTAAAGGACGATGGGCTTGTCCGTGGATAAAGCGAGTTCCCGGTAATGAGCATAAAGCCCTTCTTGGGTTGGTCGGTTGTAATACGGTGTTACAGACAGTAAAGCGTCCACACCTTCGAGGTCAAAGGCATGCAATTGATCAAGCAATTCCCTGGTATCGTTACCTCCCATCCCGCACCACAAGGGGATTCGCCCTGCTAGGTTCTTTCGAACCAGACCCAAAACCTGCATGCGTTCTTCTTTGGACAAGGTGGGAGTCTCCCCGGTGGTTCCCAGTGCAACCACGAAGTCAACACCACCATCTACAAGGTGGTGGATGACTTTGGCGATCCCGGCAGAATCAGGATTTCCTTGATGGTCAAAGGGGGTGACTACCGCAATGCCGGTACCGTTCGGAAGTCGTGGGTTCATGGGTCGTCTTGAAATGAATTAGGCTTGTTGGGTTTGGCTTATGGGGTGAATACTCTGAAGTTTCTCGCGATGAATTTGATGCAACCCCAGATGCTCCAAATGCTGAAGCAAGGATCGAAGACTGGGCTTGGCTCCTGCAAGTTTGAGACCCAATTCCAAATTATAGGGTTGGGAAGGTTGGTTGCGGTTGACGCCGATTTTGAATTGGGCGTTGGAGGCCATGACCAGGTATTCCAAAGGCGGATTTTCTACCGGGCACAAATTGATGCACAAATCAAAGGGCCTGGATTTGGCCAGAGAGACGATACGATCTGGCGGGAGCAAAGTGTTGGTGAGTTCTTGGCTATGGAAGCTATTCAAGTCAGTCTGGGCATGCCGTACCAGGCCCAAGGTTTGGCAAAAGAAATCTGGTCGCCGATACTGGGCTACGAGCTTGGCAAGGTCTATCTGCCAAGCATCGTTTCCGTCGAATAGGACTAGCCAGCCTCCCCTGTTCAGCTGGTTCTTTCCTTGGACTGATCCAGCCGTTGCGGCAGGAAATTCCGTGGACAAGGTTTTGATTAAGCGCTGAAACATCCATTTCCGAAGGAACATGGGTGGCTTGAACGGGATTTTATCAAAATTATTAGCCATGATACCCTGCAAGATACGAAGGGCATTCAACCTGCTACGGCGTCCTCTCTCCGTTCCCTTGCAGGATTTTCAGAATTTCTTCTTCGGTCAAGATGGTGATGCCCCAGTCCCGCACTTTACGAAGCTTGGAGGGTCCTGCCTCCGTACCCGCGACAAGGTAGTCCAATTTGCTGCTAATCGATCCCAACAGGGTTCCACCGGCATCTTCGATTTGCTGCTTCAGTGTTTCACGATCCAGCTGTTCAAAGCGCCCGGTGACCAAGAGTTTTTTGTTTTCTAACGGTCTTGGGAGGGAAAGATCGCTAGGCCCATTGTCAGGTGCTGAAGGAAGCCCGAAGTGTCGCGGCGCATACGCCATGGTTAAACCGTACAAGGCCAGCCTCTGCCATAAAGATTGGTGCTGGCGGTCCGCAAACCACTCAAGAATTTGGTCTGCCGATTTTTCTCCAATTTCATGAATGGCCAATAAATCGTCTCGTGTGGCCACCGATAGGTTGGCCATGTTCTGGAATTTCCTGGCCAAGGTAAGGGAAGCAACTTCGCCGATTCCTCGAATACCCAAGGCAAAGAGCACCTTTTCGAAAGGAATTCTTTTGGATTCCTCAATGGATTGCAACAAACGTTTCCGGCTACGTTCGCCCATGCGTTCCATCAAGGACAAGCGTTCATGGGATAGCCGATACAAGTCTGCAGGATCTTGAATGATTTGAAGTTGTAACAATGCTTCCAGCGTTTCTGGGCCCAGGTGTTCAATGTTCATGGCCTTGCGGGATACAAAGTGTTCAAGCCTGCCCAAAATCTGCGGTGGGCAATTACGGTGGTTCGCGCAATAGTGCAAGGCGTCTTGTCCCAACAAGGGGTTACCGCATTCTGGGCAATTTCGAGGAAACGGTATGGCCGCAGCGCCATCGGGCCGCAGGGCAAGAACCACGTCGGTGATTTTGGGGATAATATCACCCCCTTTTTCCAAGAGGATCGTGTCTCCGTAGTGCAGATCAAGCCTTCGCATTTCGGCATCGTTGTAGAGCGATGCGCGCTGTACGGTGGTGCCCGCCACTTCCACGGCTTGGAGATGGGCCACTGGGGTAACCACTCCAGTTCGACCGACCTGAAATTTCACGTCCTGAAGTACCGTCTGAACCGATTGAGCAGGGTATTTGTAGGCGATGGCCCACCGAGGGGATTTGGCAGTATAGCCTAATTCTTCACGATGCCCGAAGTCATCTACCTTGACAACGACCCCGTCAATATCAAAGGGTAATTCGGTTCGGGTACTTTGCCAGCGATGTATGAATCGAAGGACTTCTTCAAAGGTTGAAGGGCCAATTCGATGTGCCGAAACGGGAAAACCCCAGTCTTTCAACAAAGCCATCCGAAGGTGATGATGGGCATTGCGATGCATCCCGTCAAAATCGCCATCCAGTTGATAACACAATGCGGATAATTTACGGCGTCGCACTTGTTTGCTATCAAGGAGTTTAAGCGTTCCAGAGGCAAAATTTCGGGGATTGGCATAGGTTTCTTCCCCTTGTTCCCTTTTGTTATGGTTGATGCGCTCAAAGGCCGAGCGGTCCATGTAAATTTCTCCTCGGATTTCCACGGCCTCCAACGGGGCCGACGCTTTCAAAACCAGGGGGATGCATTCGATAGTTCGCACATTGGCGGTCACATCATCGCCTCGCAAGCCATCCCCTCGGGTCACGGCATATTCCAGCCTTCGGTTTCGGTAATGCAAGGATATCGCTACCCCATCAATTTTCAATTCAGCACTGTACCGCGGACTGAAACCTAAGGCTTTGCAGCAGCGGTCATGAAAACCCTTCAATTCATCCTGGCTGTAGGTATTGCCTAAGGATAGCATGGGACGCAGATGGTCTCTGGTTTCGAAGCCGACTATCACATCACCTCCAACGCGTTTGGTGGGGGAATCGTCCTCAACCCATTGAGGGTTCTTGCGCTCCAAGGCTTCAAGTTCCTTGAGCAAAAGGTCAAATTCTTGGTCCGTGACCAGCGATTGATCTTGGAGATAATAGGCGCGGTTGTAATGACGCAATAGCTGGGCTAAGTCCCGCATTCTCGCCAATTCGGGATTCATCGGGGAATCCATGAGTTTTTAATTCACTGGTTAAGCATGCAACACAACAACCTTCAAGGTCTAATGGCTTTCTGTTCCGAAAACCCCCATGTTGCTGAAACGTTCTATACGGGCTTGGATGCGGGCTTGGCTGTCCATGGATTGCAATTCTTTCAAATTTTTGAGGAGATATTTCTTGAGGGTTGCGGCCATCCCTTCCCGGTCTCGGTGAGCGCCGCCCAACGGTTCGGGTACTATTTCATGCACTAAGCCTTGGGCTAGCATGGCTTCGGCGGTTAGTTTCAGAGCTTCAGCCGCTTTTTCTTTGTGGTCCCAGTTTCGCCACAGGATGCTACTGCAGGATTCGGGGGAAATCACCGAGTACCAGGTATTTTCCAACATGAGCACCCGGTCCCCAATGCCGATGCCGATTGCACCGCCGGATGCACCTTCGCCCACAATGACCACGATGACAGGGACTTTGAGTTTGAACATCTCTCGGATATTGCGGGCGATGGCCTCGGCCTGACCTCGCTCTTCCGCTTCGATGCCGGGAAAAGCACCTGGCGTGTCAATCAATGTTATAATAGGTTTATTGAATTTTTCGGCCATTTTCATAAGGCGCAAAGCCTTGCGATATCCCTCCGGGTTGGCCATTCCGAAATTTCGGTATTGGCGCATTTTGGTATTGATACCCTTTTGGTGTCCGATAAACATCACGGTTTCTCCATCCATTTTGGCAAAGCCGCCCACGATGGCTTTGTCGTCTCCGAAGGCACGGTCTCCGTGGAGTTCCACAAAGTCAGTACAAATGTGTTCCACGTAGAAGAGGGTGTAGGGCCGATCTAAGTGTCTTGACATTTGCACTTTCTGCCAGCCCGTCAAATTTCTGTACAGTTGGCGTTTAGCTTTGATAATCTGGGTTTCTATCGCGCGGATTGGACCGCTAACATCACTTTTACCTTTGTCTTGGATTTGCTGAAGCTTTAGGAGTTCGTCCTCCAGGTCTTGGATTGGTTTTTCAAAATCAAGCCAAGCTGGAGCGGTTTTGGGCGTGGTTGAAGAGGTGGACATGGGTTAATTCAATCATTGAAGAAGAAAGCGAATCCAATTTCTTCCTCTTTTGCTCTGGTATTCAAGGAGGTATAGGCCTGGTTCCAGCAGGCCAGTCAAATCAAGTTCCTCCCTGCCCAGGCTGGGGTTTTCGATTTGGCCTTGGTGCAAGGTTTGACCGTTTAGATGAATCACTCGATAGGTTGCCGAGGATTCGTCAGCCGGGAATTCCAAGGTGAATCTTCCTTTGCCAGGATTGGGATAAAGGCGTAAGGCCGATCGGGCATTCAGGTCATTGACGGAAGTCCGATCCAGACGAACTCTCCATCGGGTGGTATCGGTGTGGGTGATCAAGTTCTCGAAATATTCGTTGACGGCGGCATGGGTTTGCTGCAGATAAATAACGGTATCACTGGTTCTGCTGTAGAAGATTCGCATCAACGGCTGGTAGGAGGAATCCCTTGCGATGCTTTGGGCAAGATTTTGTGAAAGGCCGATGATGCGAGGTTGCTGGTTGGCCAACGTGTATTGCCAAACCGGTGATCCCGGCGCGGCCAGAGACAAAATCTGAAGCGGTCGAATTCCGTGAATGGAGAAGTCAAGAGCGGTCAGGCGATGTTGCGGATTTCTGATCCCAATGTCCACATAGCGTTGGATGGTGTCCACGGCAAGGATTTTGGTGGAATGGGTTTGGGCGGATTGTATGCCTCGTGGAAATTGGCAATTTTGTCCTGTGTTATTATTCATAAGGCAATTCCCGAGCAAGGCGGCATCCCATACATTTAACACAGAATCCCCACTTAAATCGGCACAGTTGGAGAAGGGTAATTGTTGCTGCACCAAGCCCGTCAGGTAATAGGGCATATCCGCGCTTGATCGAATGCTATCTTGGTTGATATCTCCAGCGACGGCAGTTCCTGAGCATACTCCGCGGCAATCACGGACTGCATTTCCATAAGGCACCCCTTGGCAATCGGTGTAAGGGGCACAGTTAGGATATTTGCTGTATCGCTTGAGCCCTAGACTGTCCGTGTAAACTCGAATGCACACTTGAGCCCAGTTGTTGAGGTAATTCATTTCAATGCGTCCCAAAGCGTCGGGGGATTGATCCCAATTGACTTTGGCCGCCAAGATATAATCCCCAGTTGGGACATCGGTGATGTCAATCCATTGACAATCTAGACTGCGAGAATAAATATCCCCGCAACCGGCAGTGATACCCATGTTACTGCATCCGTATTTGGCAGGTATGCCGGATGGACAGGACAGGTCCATGACGCAGAAACCGTTTTTGAAACCGACGGGGATACGATTACCCACTGTAGGGTATAACACATATTCGGCATAGCCTTCGTAGTGGGCATGGCCATGGCAATTCACGGTATTGAATTGTCCTGGATGTGTACTGGAATTACCGATAAAGTAATCCGTGATTCCGACATTGCGGATGTCGGTGGTAAAGCGAATGACGGTGCGCGTCCCATAGCCGGTGAGACAATTTTCTGCAACCCAACAGTTTCCAACACTGGCATTGATGGTGGCACGCTGTAAGGAATTCTCAAAGACCGATTGGACAAATTCCAAATCAGGACCGGGTGGACAAAGTGGGTTAGGGTAGTAGTAGCATATAGTGGAAATGGTGGCCATGGGGTCGTAGTTGCAAGCCAGCGGATCCGTGCATCCCGGTATGGGGCCATCGTATTGCAAGCGAAAGGCAATGGGCCCCGTGCATGAACTATCCCCGCCGATACGGATATAGTAAACCATTCCGGTATCGAGGAAGGCTGTGATCTCAGCCCGTATGCCGCATGTTGTGGAGGAGTCGTTGAAGAAAATCGTCCCCATGTTGCCGTTGGCCAAAGCAGGAACATTGCAGTTGTTGTAAACCCAAAGGCGGGTATTGAAGCTCGGATTCGCAGGGCAGGTACTGATTTGGTAGCGACCTCTCGCAGGGGCAGTATAAGCATACCAAGAGTTTGGAACGGGGGCAGAGTGGTTGCCGGTATCGACGGCAAGGGCAGTTTGGCAACTCTGCGTAGGAGCGCAATTCAAGGACCGAACATCGGAGTGTGTAAACTGTCCACCGCTAACCAAAAGGTTTCCGTTCCACCATAACTGAAAAAAACCATTTCCAGCACCACAACATAATCCGTCTCCGTACGAATCCATCATGGTGAATATCAAGCAGGATGTGTTAGGAATGCATAAGGTATCTCGGTAATAGGTCGAATTCTGGGTGAAATAACCTGTATCCCGGAACGCAAGTACGGCCCCGCTTTGGTTCTGCAATCGGTAGGATGACTCTCGCGGCCAATTATCGGTCCGAATCACCACGATAAGTTGCGAGGTCCCGCTAGGGCAGCCTTGTGCGGCAACTTTTTGGACGCCACCCAAGCAACAGAAAGCAAGGGGTATTAGAGCCACCAAAGCAACTTTATGGAAAAGAACTTTGAATATTTTCATTGGTTGTATTGTTAAGGAATCAAACAGTTTAGACTTGAGGAAATAGAGGATCAGAAGACTCTGGAGGCATTGACATCGCCGGCACAGAGGCTTTGGATGGCTTGGGTCAGGGTTGAGCCGGCTTGAATGGTAACAGATTGGTGGCTGTAGATCCAATCCCCGGTAGGAAAGGAGGTGATGATTGAGGCAAAGCGTCTGGAGATCTGCAGGGCATCGGTGGCGTTAATGGCTTGGGAATTGTTGACATCGGCCGCTAAGGCATGCAGACCGGTTAGGGGTTGAACCTGGGCAAAGTGTCTTGCAACCAACAGGGCATCGGTGCCGTTGACGCCAGACCAGGACATGGTATTGACGATTTGCAAGGTATAGGTTCCTGTGGGAAGGCTACTTATCAAGAATTGTCCCTGAGCATCCGTGCTTGAAACTGCAATTTGCTGCCCCTGTTGGTTTAAGACCCTGATGCTTGCTCCGCCAATGGGCGTCATGGATGTGTTGTGATAGGTAAGAGTTCCTTGAAATTGTCCATTCACAGGTGCACCTGATGAATTGGGCACCCGCCAACGCGTGGTATCGGTAAACGATTGCAAGGACTCAAAAAACTCATTGACCGCGGCATTCGTTTTGAAAATATAAATAAGGGAATCGGTGGTGGCAGAATAGCTGATTCGGATTAGGGGTTGATAAAGTGAGTCCCGAATCAGGCTGTTGGCAAGGTTTTGGGCCATGACAATGATTCGAGTTTGGTTGGGGGCAAAACTGTGCATCCAAACCGGTGCCCCTGAACGACTAATGGAAGTGATTTGGGAAGGTTGGATCCCTCGAATTTCAAAGTCAAGGGCCGTTAAGCGATGCTGAGGATTGCGAACTCCAATATCGATGGTCCGCTGCAACGTATCGATGGCAAGGATTTTGGTGGAATGGGTTTGATTCGAACGCATACCTCTTGGAAATTGGCAATTCTGTCCGGTATTGTTATTCAGCAGACAATTGCCAAGGAGGGCAATATCCCATACATTTAAAGCGGTATCACCACTGAGGTCAAGGCATCCGCTGTAGGTCAATTGCTGGTTGACAAGGCCGTTCATAAAGAAAGGGATATCACCGCTGTTTCTAACAGAGTCTTGGTTGATGTCACCGCTAAGGGCGGTACCACCGCATAATCCACGACAATCCCGCTGAGCATTGCCGTAAGGTACCCCGTTACAATCTGTGTAGGGCGCACAGGTAGGGTATTTGCTGTACTGCTTAAGACCGTTGTTATCGGTAAAAATCCTGATGCATACTTGTGCCCAATTGTTGAGGTAATTGGACTCTCTGCGTCCTAAAGCATCGGGAGAATGGTCCCAATTGACTTTGGCTGCAAGGATGTAATCTCCCGTTGGAACATCGGTGATATCTATCCATTGGCAATCTAAACTTCGAGAATAAATATCGCCGCAACCGGCGGTGATCCCCATGTTGCTGCACCCGTATTTGGCAGGTATGCCTGAAGGGCAAGATAGGTCCATCACACAGAATCCATTCTTGAAACCTACGGGAATGCGTCCTCCGTTGGAAGGGTAGAGCACGTACTCCGCATAGCCTTCGTAGTGAGCGTGACCATGGCAATTTACGGTGTTGAACTGGGAGGGATGTGTGCTTGGGCTGCCGATGAAGTAATCCGTTTGTCCGATGTTACGAATATCGGTAGTGAAGCGAATGACCGTGCGTGTCCCGTAACCGGTTAGGCAATTCTCGGCAACCCAACAATTACCGGCGTTGGCGGTGACGGTAGCACGCTGCAGGGAGTTTTCAAAGACGGATTGGACTAGCGTGAGATCAGGCCCGGGCGGGCACATGGGGCTGGGATAATAATAGCATGTCCCGGTCACGGTGGCCAAGGGGTCATAGTTGCAGGCATTAGGATCCATGCAGCCTCCAATGGGGCCGTCGTATTGCATACGAAAGGGAATTGCCCCGGTGCAGGTGCTGTCACCGCCTATTCGAAGGTAGTAAACTTTTCCCGTATCCAAGAAGGAAACGACCTCTGCCCTAATTCCGCAATTGGTGCTGGAATCGTTGAAGAAAATGGTCCCCATATTGTCGTCGGCCAATACCGGAACATTGCAATTGTCGTATACCCAAATTTTAGTATTGTAGGTGGAGGGAGCTTGGCAGGTACTGATGCGGAACATACCACGAACCGGAGTTTGGTAGGAATACCATGAATTGCGTGTTGGGGCCGAATAATTTCCGGTGTCGATAAGTTGCGGGCTTTGGCAAGATTGCGATATGCCGCAATTCATGGAACGAACATCGGTGCGGGTGAATTGCCCTCCTGTTGCACTGAGGGTGCCATTTAGCCATAATTGGTATTGGCCATTCCCATAGGCGCAACACAATCCGTCCCCATAGGAGTCCATCATGGTAAAAATCAAACAAGCATTGGCCGGCACGCAGAATGTATCGCGGTAGGTGGTGTTGGAGGTCGTGTAGTACCCTGTGTTGCGAAAGCCTATGGTGGTACCGCTTTGATTCTGCAGCCTGTAGGAGGATTCTTGGGGATAATTATCGGTGCGTATGGAAACGATTACCTGGTTGGTACCGGTGGGACAGGTCTGAGCCTTGGCGTTTGGCGGTCCTGGACTTAGCATAGAAAGCAAGCCAATGGCCAAAGCCTGAATCAATTTTAGTGAAATTGGTTGAAGGTGGGTCGTATGGTTTTTGAAGAAAAATATGGGCATACGCTTCAGATTGAGGGCTGTTTGGAGCATCCAAAGGTTAATTGGATCAAAGATAACCCTTTAGTTGTCCTTATGGACCGACTTCGGTGAGCACCCATTGTTCAACGATAGGAGGCAAATGGGCTTGTTCCAAGGTATGGATTCGTTCCGCCAGGGTATGGGCCGTGTCGTTAGGCTTGACCGGGCAGCGAAAAGTGGCAAGGGCGGTGCCTTCATCATAGGAGTCGTTGACCAGGTGGATGGTGATACCGGATTCGGTTCGACCGGCTTCCAAAACAGCTTGATGAACGCGTTCCCCGTACATACCTTTCCCCCCAAATTCTGGGAGCAAGGAGGGGTGGACGTTGACTATCCGGTTGGGATAGGCTTGGAGCAGGTATTCCGGGATACGCCAAAGGAATCCTGCTAGGACCATCGCATCAATTTGGAAGGCCTGTAATTGATTCAAAATATCCTGCTCCTGGCGCCAGCTTTCTTTACCTACCAGCATCGTAGGAACCTTAAGACTTGATGCTTTGGCAAGGACAGGGGCTTCAGGTTTGTTGCAAACCACCAAGGCAACCCGAATTCTGGGATGAGATTTGAAATAACGTATAAGGTTCTCGGCATTAGTGCCTTGGCCACTTGCCCAAACGGCTAACCTGATCAGGGGTTCGGCCATTGCCAGATGCGGGTTTTGATTAGGCTGAGCATTTGCAGCATGGAGGAAGGGGGGAGCATGCGATGCAATTCAATGGAAGAAAGGGTGTAGGTGCTGCCAGTCTGCGGATTGACTTTAACTCCCATGCAAACTGTGGAACCGTTGTACAGCGGAAAAGGAGGCGCAGGGCTATTGTCGTCTCGTAACAATAAATTGATTCTATAAAGAGGAATGGACGATGCGCCGAGTTTGAGAGGTCGGTTACCGGAACTGAATCCTTGATGGGTCATGGTGGGCAAGGTCCAAGCTTGGCCATTCCACTGTCCAGCCAAAGGAACCAGGCTTGAAGTGTCGGTTAACAGAAAACTATAGCCGAAGGGAATTTCAGTGACCGAATCGATGGGGGAAGTTTCATAAGCCGGTGTCCATGCCGGTGTACTTACCTCTGCTTTGGCGGCCAGAAGCACATGGCCTCCTTGACCCAACACATTGCCCAAGGTTCTGGAGGAGAATTGCATCGCCAAATCGAAATCCGGGGCTATCCAAAGGATGCGCCCAAAACGCCCAAAAATTCTGGCCTGTACCCTGTTGTTGACGGAAAGCTGGGTGTAGCGGTTTCCGATTTTTTGAAATAGTCGTATTTCTTCTACCCCCCCAAAGCCCAAACTATCCAACCAGGCTTTGTAGCGCAGGGATAGGGTATCGACGTTCAGTGTGGGGTTGGGATCGTTGCCGTAAGCATTCACCAGCAAGAGCGAAGCCACGCAACTCTTGACCATGGTTGGACGACTCACCGTCCAAGGTGATGCGGACAAGGATTGGTCCACCGCACGGATGTATAATCGGTTGGTATCGTTTTCGAGGAGTCCACCCAGGCGTTTGGGCAATGGCAGATCATTAGGGCCTACGTAAATCTGGCATAAACCTGAATTATTGGCAAATTCCAAAATGCACTCGGTGTAAGCACTGTGGATGCGGACGGTGTCGTTGCTTAGGGTGTCGTTCAGGCAAATTTCGTAATACAAGATGGTGGAGTCTCCATCGCTGTCCACACCCTGCCAACGATAACCCAATACGGGACATGAAACCAAGGGGAATGCCCCTGCAAGCGGCGAGCCTCCGTCCGGATTGTAGGTGAAGCTGACCTGGGGAGCGGTGTTACGCAGAGGCAGGATAAGCCTGGCCGGTTCAGGGTCAGCGGCACCTTCCAAATCCACGGCTCTGATTTGCAATTCAAAATCGGCGGTATCGGGACCTGGTGGGAGGTTCAGGCGAACCAAGGTATCATTAGCTCTGGTCCAAGACCAAGGTTGGGAGCTGAGGGGGCGAAGACCAACCCGAAAGTCGTAATGATCCACCACGCCGTCGGGATCCGATCCCCACCAGTGCAACTGTACCGAAGTAGGCAAACGATCTGGACCGCTTCGCTGAATGCTGTCCACCACCGCATAGGTTTCAGGGGCTTGGTTGGGCAGTAAATCACCCATCCATTCTGATCGGCAGGACGCCAACGCTAGCGTTAGGCATCCAAGGCTGATCATGGTCAGG
>Ga0194128_10007719_pt1 | contig 13936 bp, 10 predicted proteins | sample TA2KigCa65mmetaG_FD_148650 | JGI IMG/M metagenome (GOLD analysis project Ga0194128, IMG submission 148650) | Freshwater microbial communities from Lake Tanganyika, Tanzania - TA2015037 Kigoma Deep Cast 65m | ecosystem: Environmental > Aquatic > Freshwater > Lake | place: Tanzania: Lake...
AGCCACTCGGTCGCGCCGCTCTAAGGACGCTACAATCACGACTGCTTTCCCGTGCCACGGATGCCACGGATAGCAGATTTCCTGAACCTCGTTGTTACGGGTTTTAGATTGTCGAGTTGTACAACGAGGAGCGGCTGCACAGTGCCTTGGGCTACCTGCGGCCGGTGGACTACTACCGGGGCGACCCGCGGAGTCAGCACGAGGCGCGGCGGTTGAAACTGGCGCAAGCGCGTCACCGCCGCCGCGAGCGGAACCTGAACTTGGAGCAAGGAACCTTACCCTACGCCGCGGCCGGAACTGTCGCTACAACCTGACCGGTTTTGTGCCATTGTGGCTGAAACAAATCATGGCTTGTTCACAGGATCGTCGGCTGGTAAAGCGTATACGTGGTGATACCATTCGTCCCGTCCGCATTCCGCAGGACGGTACAACAGCGCTATCCGCGAGTGTTTGGGACATCTCTGTGTGCGGAATCGGATTGCTGCTGGACCGCGAGTTCGAAGTGGGAGCCGTGATTAGCATTGAACCCGCAAATGCCTCGAAGTCAACTCCCAACCTGGTAGTGGAAGTCCGGCACACCAGATTGCTTCCCGATGGCCGCTGGTTTCTGGGCTGCCGTCTTGCCAGTTTCCCAACGGCTGATCAGTTTCTGGCATTGGGATGACGGCGCTGCTCCGGGCTGATTTGTCAGCAATGGTTTACACATTCTCTTTACACTGGACGACGGCAGGATCGTCGAAAAGTGAGGGACAAATCGGTTGACGGCGGCCCGTTTCGTTCGCACCGGGAGCAAGAACAAAACGGCGCGTCGCCCAATCGGCAGGGGGCGTTTTGACCGGGCGCCGGCCAGGCCGCTATCGCGCTATCGAACCAGGTATTTCAACCAGACCGATAGCGTTGCGCGTACACCTTCAACAACTCGTCGCGCATCGGTGCGAAGGCAGCGCGCGCGTTGAGAAAGGCCTGCTTGCTGAGGGTATAGCATTCCAGGTGGTTGCGTGCCGTGACGGTGGCGTTGCGCGGCTGGTTTTCCAGCAGGGCCATCTCGCCGAAGAACTGGCCTGGGCCGAGCGTTGCCACTTGCATGCCCGTCGAGCCTTCAGCCACGCGGACCTCGACCGTGCCTTCCTTGATCAGGTAAAACTTGTCGCCTGCCTCGCCCTGGCGGATGATGCAGGCGTCCGCCGCGTGCGTCTCCTTGCGCAGCTGTTCTGCCACATCCACGAGCTGGCCAGGAGGCAAGCCGGAGAACAGCGGCACGCTCTGCAGGAACACGCACACACGGATGCTCTCGTCAATCATGACGTTTGACTGGATCCGGCCATCCTTCATGGTGATGACGCGGTCGCCCTGATCCATGATCCGGCTGTCGTGTGTGACAATCAGAATAGTCGAGCCGCTGCGTGTCAGCCTCTTGAACAGGTCGATGACGATCTCGCTGGAAGCCTTGTCGAGGGCGGCCGTGGGTTCGTCGGCGAGGACCAGGCGGGGATGATTGACCAGGGCCCGGGCGATGGCAACGCGTTGTTTTTGCCCGACCGACAGCTGGTGCGGCTTGTGATCGACGCGCTCGCCAAGCCTCAGGTGTTCGAGCAAGCCGATAGTGAGCGTGCGTGCGAGAGCATCCACACGCCGGGGGACAGCGTCGAGCCGCTCGTTACGGGCATCCGGCTGCATGATACCAAGGAGGTTGCTCGCGTGTTCGCGCAGGCGGTCCGGCTTGTAGGTCTTGAGGTCGAGCGCCAGGCTGACGTTCTCGCCGGCTGTCAAGGCGTCGAGCAAGTTATGCGACTGAAAGATGAAGCCGATGTCCCGGCGGGTCTCGACCTGGTCTTGCCGGGCGAGGCCACGCATGTTGCGGCCCAGTACTTCGAGATTACCGTCCTGAATGGAGCGCAGGCCACCGATCAACGTTATCAGTGTCGTCTTGCCGCAACCGGACGGCCCGGTCAGCAGGACAAGCTCGCCCGGCTTAATGTCGAGGTCGATGTCGAACAAAACCTGCTGGCTGATGTCTCCCCTGCCAAAGCGGTGATTCAGTCCGTGGATGCTGACGACCGGCTCATTGCCTAGCTCAGGGCGCGCAAGCGCCATGGTCGGAGGGCATGGCTCCCGCCGAGCCGTTTGATCACCGTCAAAATAGGCTCGACCGGAGCCTCGTTCTCCCGTCGCGTGAAAAGTGCAGTTGTCGGTTGTCATTTGAATACCTCCGCCGGGTCGGTGTGCATGACGCGGCGGACAGCGATGATGCCGGACACCGCGCACATCGCCACCGCCAGGACCAGAATGAATGCGATTCGCCAGGGCGTCAGCAGCATCAAGAGCCCGGTCAGGCCGCCGACGATCCAGAACAAACCTTGCGCCGCCGCCAGAGCCGGAAGGAACGCCAGCCCGGCCAGGAAGATTGACTGCTGCATGACGATGCCGACCAGATAGCGACTGGTGAACCCCATCGCTTTCAAGGTCGCAAACTGCGGCAGATAGTGGGACACATTGGAATAAAGGATCTGATAACAGATCACGATGCCAATGAAGAAGCCGACGACGGTTCCCAGCGTGAAGATCAGCACGATGGCCGTGTTTTCCTCCCAGTATCGAATCTCCATGTTGACGAGTTCCTGCTTGGTGAGCACCTTGACATCCGCGGGGAGCGACCTGCTCAGGTTCTGCCGAACCGCATGGACGTCAGTGTCCTTCGCCACCTGCACGACACCGACGGCCACGCCTGGCAGATGTGATGCCGCATGACCGGGGGCGATGGGAAAGAATTTGGCGAAGTTGCGGCTGCTCATGATCAGGTTGCCATCGCTGAGAAAGTCGGTGCCCAGGCGGAAGGTGCCGACGACATTGACCTTGTGCTGGGATAGTTCGGTCACCGTCCCGGTTTGCGGTCGGCCAAAATAGTCGCGGGCCTGACGATCGAACAGCACCGTGTCCGGCCTTTTGAGGGCTGCGCTGTGGACCTGCACGTCGGGCATGTCGAACACCGGATCGTCTGGATCGAACGCCAGGACACGAATGACGCGCATGCTGCCGTCGCTGGGGTTCCGCCACACGGGACGCTGGATTTCGATGTACAGCGGGAAGACGGCGTGAACGCCGGGGCAGATGCGTGCCTGGTGAAGTCGCCGGCTCGGGAACAGCTCATCGACGTACATCTGCGACTTCTGCCGGCCGAGAATGAACAGGTCGCCGTTTAGCCGCTGGATCAACCCGGCCTGGCTGTCGAGGACGCCATGGCGGAAGCCTGCTTGCGAGAACATCAGCACGATGGCCAGCCCGACACCGGCGAGCGACACCGCGAGCCGGCCCGGCGTGTGAGTCAGGATTCGCAGTCCCACAGGTATTCGCCGCAAACGCATGTCAACCTCAATGAAAGAGCTCCACGGGGTCGGCACGTCGCAGGATGCGCAAAGCCAGCACGCCTGAGACGCAGCACAGCAACAGATTCAGGACAAACACAGCAAGCGCTCGACTGACCGTCATGCCCATCGGCAAGCCGGTCATGGCCGCACCGGTGGCGTAGATCACCACGGCGATGAAAAAGCCGGGAATGTAGCTGACGATCGCAAAGATGATTGCTTGCTTGAGCACGATGCCGTTCAGGTACACGTCGCTGAAGCCCATCGCCTTGAGCGTGGCGTACTCGGGCAAGCGCTGGTTCACCTCCAGGGACAGCACCTGATAGGTGATGACCACGCCGAAAAGGAGTGCGATCGTCACGCCGGAGATGAAGATCACGCCGGTGCTGGTGCTGATGAGCCAGTAGTGGATTTCCTTATCGGCCAGCTCGCGCCGCGTCAGGACACGCACATCCGCGGGCAAGTTGCGGCGCAGGTCGGCGACGACCTGTTCAGGGTCCGCGCTGGGCCGGAGTTTCACCAGCCCGACGTTGACGGCGGAAAGGGGCCGGCCGCCAAAGATGCGCGAGAAGGTCTGGTCGCCGACCACGATCAAGCCGGCCTCGAAGCCTGGGCCGGTCGTGAACTGACCGATGATGTGCAGGTTATGCGAGCCGACCTCGACCTCCGTGCCGGACTCCTGCGGCCCGAGCACCTCCTTGGAAAGCGTGTCGATCAGCAGCGTATCGGGCCTGGCCAGGGCGAGAAGCTGCTGCGCCAGCTCGGCCCGGTGGCTTACCGGATCGCGCGGGTTGACGCCGAGAACCACGGTCGGCCAGTGAAAACGGGTTTGCGGATTCCGCCACACGTGCCGGCTCACGTACAGCGGCATGACGTGTTCCACCTGCGGGTGGGCATGTACCTGATGCAGTCGCGAGCGTGGAAACGTGCTCGCCTGGGTGAGCACCACGTAATTGGGCGAAGTTAGCACGACATCGAAATCCAGGCCGTCGTAGATCAGCGTCGCCGACCGCGACACCGTCGCGAAGAACCCCAGCTGCATGAATAGCAAGGTCACGGCAAAGCACACACCCCCGATTGCCACCAGCGTCCGCACCTTGCTATGCTTCAGATTTTTTGTCGCTATTGAGCTCATTGCAGTGTTCAGTTTTCAGTGTTCAGCTTTCAGTGTTCAGCTTCGACTGATGGTTTTCTTCTTTCTTGCTGAACACTGAAAACTGAACACTGAAAACTACTCCGAAATAACCACATCCACTTGCAGATTCGTCATCCGGCCCGCCAGTTCCGATGGATCGAGGCGAATGGTCACCTCAATCACGCGGGCGTCGGCGCTGGCGGCGGGGTCGATGTGGTGAATATCGTTCTTGTAGATCATGCGGCCGATCTTCTCGACCGTGCCGGTCAACGCATCGGGAAGGGCGGAGCTGGTGATGCGCGCACGCTGGCCGAGCTTCACCAGGATGATGTCGGTTTCATAGACTTCGGCGATGGCGAGCATGTTGCGGGTGTCGCCCATCTTCAGAATCGGTTTCTGATCGACACGTTCACCCGGTCGCGACATTATTCGCAGGATCTCGCCGGCGCGTGGCGCCCGCAGCACCGTCCGCTGCAGGCGGACCTCGGCCAGAGCCAGATTCTTGACGAGCGCATCGATGCCGGACGTGGCTTCGGCCTTCTTTCTCGCAGCGCGGGCCGCCTCCAGCACGGCCTGCGCCCGCTGCAGATTCAGCAGCTTGGCGGCGGCGCTCTTGGCCAGCATCGCCTCGGCCGCCTCCAGTTCCTGGCGATAGCGGCTGACAAGCTGCAACTGTTGCCCAAGCTTCTGTGCGGAAATCGCCCCCGGTGTCGTCAAGCTTTGCATGCGCTCCAGGTCCGCCCGCGCGGTCGCCAGCTCGGTTTCCAGCAGATGTGTCTTCGCCTTCTGGGCAGCGATGTCGAGCGGAGCTAGCTCCCTGGCCTGACGAACGCCAACCAAGGCTTCCTTGATCTGAGCGTCGAGGAACGTCAGTTCCGCCGCCAGCCGACTCCGAGCTTCAGTCAACTGGGTAGCGATGGCATCCCGCTCCGCCTTGCGTTCGTCATGACTGTCGAGATAACCGAGGATGGCGCCTTGCTGAAACCAGATGCCTTGCTCGGCGACCAGCTTGTGCAGGCGGTCGCCCATGAGTCCGCCGATCTCGATGATCTCACCTTGCGGCGTGAGCCGGCCCAGCGCGGCAACCGAATGCGTCCCCGATGTTCGTGACTTCCCAAATGAAGGGAGCTGCGTGCGGTCGCGCGGCGGCGCTGGCTGCATGACGAGCAGCAAGAGCAATCCGCAGCCGGCCGCCCCCAGACCAAGTATGGCCAGGCTTATGATCATGCCGAAGCGTGGTTTGAGTTTCATGACAGCTTCCCTCGTAGCGGAACTCGCAAGAGTTCCGACAGCCAGCGTTCGTGTCCCCGTTGCTTCAGCGGAGTTCTTGCGAATTCCGCCACGCGTCTACGCGCTGACCAGGTACGTCGGCGCTGTGGCCGGCAGAAACGGCGTGAACGGCGGCACTTGCTCCCAGCACAAACGCAGTTCGAGCACGCCCGGACGGTCGGCGCGATAGTCCCGCAGCAACTCGCTCAGCTCGGCGCTGCTACTCGCGGAACCCACCCAAAGGTGGTCGGCATCACCCAACCCGCGCGCCATGTCGGCGACGCTGGTTGCTGGATACCGCGAGCCTTCGATGCGGCCATCGAAGTAGAGTTGCTGCCGGGTGACGCACATGCCGTGCATGCCGTTGTTGAAGACCACGAACAGGATCGGCAGCCGGTAGTGCACGGCCGTATTCACCTCGGTACCGAGCATCAGGAAGGCTCCATCACCGCAAATCACCATCGTCCGCGCGCCGCGCGGCGAACCGAGTTGTGCGCCGACGGCGGCGGGAATCGCGTAGCCCATTCCGCCCATGCCCAGCGCGATCGTACTGCTGACGGTCCGCGGCATACGCAGGTAGTGCAGCGCTGCAGCCGCGCAGTTGCCGGCGTCGAACAGCACGTGGCCCGACTCCGGCAGGAACTGCTGAAGCAGCCCAACGGCATCGCTTTGCAGCAGGTCTCCGCCCAGCGACTCGTGCGACGATTCGAAGTCCACCGGCGGCAGGTCGGCCGCCAGCGACGGTGTGTACCGCGTGCTCGGCGACTGCGCCGTGGACCGGGGAACGACCCCGGTCTGTGCGCACATCCGATTCAACTCGGCGAAGACCACGCCCGCATCCGCCTCGACGAACACCGCCGGTTTCACGATCCGCAATACCTCGCCCATGTCGATGTTGACGACCGCCAGGCGCTCCGGCTGAATGGCCTTCTGGATCGGCTGGCAGGTCATCACGTTCAGGCCGGTGCCCACGGCGATGATGAGATCAGCCTCTTCCTGGAAGAAACGATGCACCGAGGGTTCGCCGGCCATGCCCACCATGCCAAGGTAAAGGGGATCATCGTTGGGAAACGAGTTCTTGCTCGACAATGTCGTGGCCGCCGGGATGCCCATTCGCCGCGCGAATTCGATCACGGCGGCCGGGTCGCTGCAGCGGTCGACGCCGCTGCCCACCAGAAGCACCGGCGACTCGGCGGCGCGGATGGCTGAGAACAGCTTGGCGATCGCCTCCAGCGACGCACTGCGGGCGCCGAACATGTCTGAGAAGTCATCGGGCAGCCAGGCCGGCCGGTCGCCAACCTCGCAATCGAACAGGTCACGGGGAATGAGCAGCACGCTGGGCCCCGGCCGGCCACCCAGGGCGGCGCGAACGGCCGACTCCAGGCACGTCCAGAACTGACCGGGATCGCGAACCGTGACATGATACTTCGTGATGGCTGACCAGAGCTTGTCCGCATTGACCGATCGGCCGATGCCCGACGAATCCTGAAAAGCTCCCCGTCCCTCGAACCGGGTGGGCGGCTGGCCGACGATGGCGAGCACCGGCACCGATTCGGCAAAAGATTCCGCGATGCCGACGGCCAGATTCATCATGCCGCCGCCGGAAGTGGCGCAACAAACACCGAGCGTGCGCTGCACCCGGGCCCGGCCGTCGGCCATGAACGCGGCACCGATCTCCGACTTGGCCAGCACGGTGCGAAATCGCCCCTGGCCCAGCCGATGAACGGCGTCGAACAGGTGCTCGATGTTGGCGCCCCCGACACCGAACAGATACTCAAGGCCCCAGTCGCGCAGCGTCGTCACCAATGCGTCTGCCAGTTTCATGGGTCGAGCCTTTCAAGTTCGAAGCGGCAAGGCGCTTGCTCCCCTTCCTTCCGGGTGGGTTGGCGGTGAGGCAAAAACCTCCACCAAACTATGTCACCGGTCCACGGTTCCAAAATCCGCCGAACGAACGGGCAGCATCCAGCCATTGCTCGTCGCCGCGGGGGCTTGCCAGTGAATCACGGCGGCGGCGGCGAAGTCGCCGGCGTGGGCGAAGCCGCCCAGCACGAGGTGGCTGTCCTTCTTGAGCTGCCCGCTGTCGATGGCTTCTTCGAGGCACAGCGGCAGGGCGGCGCCGAACAGGTTCCCATGTCGCTCGAAGGTCGACACATGTCGGTCGCGCGGCACTTGCAGCGCCTCGCGCCAGTTGCGCATGAAGATGCGGTTGGGCTGGTTGGTGATGAGCGTGTCGATCTCGCCGGTGGGCAAGTCCGCCCGGCGGCACGCTTCGCGGATCACCTCGGGCACGATGCGATTGGCCCGGCCCATGACCGCGGCGAGCTTGGTCTCGTTGAAATCCACGTAGGCGCAGGCCGTGCTCGGCTCCCACCAGGCGGTACCGTCGGCGCGAACCGCCGCCATGTCGCCCGCATATTCGCAGTAGTTCCGCTGCACGATGGTCTTGACCGGCGATTCATTCGAGGCGACCAGGTAGGCCACGCCGCAGCCGTCGCCGGGAATACGTGCCTGCTTCAACTTCCGCGTTTCCGGATGCGCGAAGTGTCGCCCGGCGGCGTTCTGCACGTTGCACAGGAGCGCGGTCCTGGCCCCGTGGCACGTCATCAGTGCCTGTGCCTGGGCCATCATCTGAATGAAGGAGACGCAGCCGCCGTTGTGCAGATCGACGACCCAGTCCGGACGGCAGCCCAGCGCCTTGCCGACGTCGGCCCCGCAGCCGGTAAACGGTTGATCCGGCGACGTGACGTTGGTCATCAGGATGTCAACGTCCTTCGCCAGGTTGATGTTCAGGCGCTCCGCGAGCTTGCGGGCTGCCTGGACGATCATCATCTGGGCCGATTCATCCGCTTCGACATGATGCCGCAGCTTCACTCCGCGGAACATGACGTGCGTTTGTTCTTCATCACCGTTCTGGAAGAATGAGTTCTCAACGATGCGTCGCGGCAGGTAACTCGCGGCGCCGACCAGGCTAACTGTCTTCATCGGGAGCCTCCCATCGTCGTGGGCAAGCCGTTGGAAAAGCAATTATTGGCGTGCCGGTATTCGAGGATGTGCTTGAGGTTGTCGAGCTCGATCTTGTGGCCGGCATAGAAGAAGGGCCACATATCGCCCACCCAGACCTTGCGTCCGACCGGAGCGGTTTCGGGGTACGGGTTGCAGTCGTAGTTTGGATGCCGGCAGTTGGTCCACGTGACCACGCAACCGGGCTTACCCAGCACCAGCTCGGCCGGCACCACGCGCATCAGGTAGATCATCCACAGGTGCTTGCCCTGGTCCCAGGCGCAGTGATAATCGACGGTCATGGCCTGGCGATTGGCAAGCACCCGGACGTAGATTTTCGTCGCGCTGCCGAGGCGATCCATGCCGACATAAAGCCCGTCTTCGCCCGCTGGCTCGAAGTCGCGCGTGCTGTAGGTCCATTCCCCCAGTGTGTGGATATCAGCCAGGTACTCGAAGGCCTTTTCCGCCGGGCAGTTGATGTAATCCTGGATCGGACAGTACTGGCCGTAGACCTCGTCGTGGCCATAGACGGCGTGGGTCATCTCCATGGCCAGGCTGGTCATCTTGTCCTTGGAGCAATTCTCGATTCGATGGACGCCGGGGAGCCCATCAATCACGTTAAGGTGGGGATTCATTCGCTCTCCAATCTTTGGCGTCATGGGTAACGGTTGCCGCGTTTTCGGTTCTGCCGAGTCCATTGCAAATGGATGGCCCAGAAAGTGAAGGCGAGAAGTGATTCGGACATATGCAAATACAGCCACAGGAGTTGTGTCGACAAACTCCTGTCAGGCCGGTGAGGCATCTGGCAAGCACGCATCAATAAATGACATCATTGTGAAGACAAAGCGGCTTCTGCGCCGCGATCTTTCGCGCCGGCAGCGTGATTGTGCCGAGGGGGTATGTGTCAGTTTCTGGACGAAATGTTGGACGGATTCGTCAGCGGCAGGATGGATGCAGGATGGAATTGAAACTCGGTTATCGCTCAATGATGGTCCTGGGCCGTGGCAGGACTTCGATTTCGGGGTCGGCCGGCGGCGAACTGCTTGCAGGATTGGCCGGGGCGGACGAACACTCCAGAGGCAAGATGCCCTGGGCCTGACGCAACTGTACCCAGGCTCTCTGCATGTTGATGAATTCCTCGGCAATGGCTCGACGAGCCTTGAGCCAGTTCACTCTGGCGTCGGTGGTGTCGGCGAACGAGCCGAGGCCCTTGCTCTGCTTTTCCTCGGCCTCCTTGACCTTGTCGTGCCAGCTTTCAGCCTTTTGCAATGCTAGAAGCAACGCCTCTTTCTGCGTCTGAATCGCCAGCACTGCGTGGCGGATGTCCTCCACCACCTCGCGTTCTCGATCCGTGCGGTACAGGGCCAGCTGCTGCCGGCGCAGGGCGCGCTCTTCTGCCGTGCCGCACAGAATGGCGAGCAGCTTCTTGAGGCAGGGGCAACTGCCCCCCTGGCCGAGCGCATTGTTGACCATGCCGAGCATGCGTCGAACCGTGGCCGGATCGCCCTCGGCCAGCTCAGTTTCCAGCAGGTTCAGCAGGAGCAAGATCGGGCGGTTCTCCAGGCCCACGGCGATTGCCTGAGGTGTCTCGACGCAGCCGATGGCGATGTGAAAGGCCTGAGCCGGCCAGAATCGCCAGTCAACCTCACACGGCGCCAGGGCAAGCCGACGGCGAAGCTCGCCACTGAACTGCTCAATCTGCAATTGTAACTTCACTGCTTGAGATTCCAGGTCGAGCTTCTGGCGGTGCAACGCGGTTTCATCGACCTTGACCTCGAGTCCCTTGCCCTTGAGCTCGCGCGCCTTGTTCAGGGCATCACCAACCTGGAGCAAGGTCTCTCGCAGGATGTCGGCGCTTGCTTCCGCCTCGCCGAGGCGATAGTAAAAGTCCAGGGCGCTGGCCGCGTCCTTGTTGCGCTCTTCCATGGCCAGAAAATTCAGCACGTCCGCCATGAGAGACGGTTTTCCGTGGCCGAACTTCTTCGCCTCCGCTTTCTGCGTGGCGGCCTGCCCTTCCAGGTCGAGAATGTTGGCCTTCGCGGACGCGTCCACTGCCAGACACTGGCACTGAAGAGCTAGAAGCTGTCGGTAGGCGCTGGGGGCAGCCGTCGTGTCCGAGGATGGGAGAGCGTTGGCGCTCGGGGCTTGCATTTCGGCGGAAAAATCGCCACGCCCCACGGCCGGCAACAATTCCGGCTCAAACCCCGGCGCCACCGAGCAAGAGCTCCGCCCTGCACAGCCAGAGAGCATGAGCAACACAGCGGCCGACATCCAGACATGCCGCCGAACCATGCGGACTCCCTGAAAAGGATCTGCGAACGCTATCAGTCATATCGACATTGCCGCGTGGTGAAGTTTTGACGATTTTCCGGACTCGGAACGAAATCTGCCACGACCGCGCCAGGCTCCCAGGCTGCCGAAAATTCGGCGACTGCCAAAGCCTCCGGGTCGGTTGTTCTTTACGTCCTGCCGACGTGCTGTCGTTGGAGTTTGCCGGCCACACGGCGGTCGTCTGGTTGGCCGGAACTTCACGCCTGAAGACGACTACGTCCGGCCAATCGAGTAGTATGTGAACCCGTGCTTGCGAACGGCAGCCGGCGCGTAGACATTGCGTCCGTCGAATATGACCGGCTCACGCATCAGTGAGCGCATCCTGGCGAAATCGGGGCGACGAAATTCTTGCCATTCGGTGACCACTGCCAGGCCGTCGGCGCCGGCCAGGGCGTCATATGGGCGATCGTGAAACTTCACATGGTCGCCGAAGACAGCGCTGGCGTTGGCGCGTGCCTCGGGATCGTAGGCGCGCACGGCCACTCCCTCGGCCAGGAGCGCGTTGATGAGGCTGAGCGACGGTGCTTCGCGAATGTCGTCGGTCTGCGGCTTGAACGCGAGTCCCCACAGCGCGAGATTCTTTCCTTTGAGTGCCGGACCATAGTGCTTGCGAATCTTTGCCGCCAGCACCTCTTTTTGCGCCTTGTTCACTTCTTCCACCGAGTCTGTGAGCCGCATCGGCAGGCCGAAGGACTTGCCGAGGTGAATGAGAGCCTGGATGTCCTTGGGGAAGCAGCTACCGCCGTAGCCAACGCCGGGGAACAGGAATTGAAAGCCAATGCGGGCATCGTGGCCGATGCCGCGGCGGACGTCGTTGATGTCGGCGCCGACGCATTCGCTCAGGTTGGCCATCTCGTTGATGAAGCTGATCTTGGTCGCGAGCATGGCGTTGGCGACGTACTTGGTCATCTCGGCACTTTCCGGGCTCATGACCAAAAACGGCCGCTCGGTGCGCAAGAATGGCAAGTACAGCTCGCGAAGCGTGTCGCCCAGGTCGGCGCGGCGCACGCCGACGACGACACGGTCTGGCTTCATGAAATCATCGACGGCTGCTCCCTCTTTCAAGAACTCCGGATTGGAGACGATATCCACCTCCGGCTTGCCGCTATCCGCAAACAGCTTCGCCAGCGCCCGGTTGGTGCCGACCGGGACTGTGCTCTTGATGGCGATGATCTTTGGCCCGATGCAATGTCGAAGGATGTCTTGAGCCGCTTTCCAGAGAAACGTCAAATCCGGCTCGCCACTGGGCTTGGGCGGCGTGCCGACCGCCAGGAAGACCAACTCGGCATCGGCCACGGCTGCCATGTCGGTGGTAAATGAGAGACGCTGCTCCTTCACGTTGCGCAGCACGAGTTCCAGCAGGCCCGGCTCATAGATGGGCAGTTTGCTGGAGTTGAGCAGATCAATCTTGCGCGGATCCTTGTCGATGCCAACGATGAAGTTGCCGGTCTCTGCCAGGCACGTACCCGTGACCAGACCCGCGTAACCGACGCCGACAACTGCAATTTTCAAGGCGCTCTCCCGTCGAGGGCTTTCGATTCTTCCTCCTTGATTCCGACAGCTTACTTATGTACGTCAGTCTCCTCAGGCCACATGGCCGCTGTGCAGGCCTGGACTTCTAGAGATCTTGCTCCCCGAGGAATGCATCATGAACGCGAAGAAGGTAGCCCTTGTGACCGGTTCGGCGACGGGCATTGGCCGAGCGGTTGCTGTGCGTTTTGCGAAGGAAGGTTTCGCCGTTGCCGTGAATTATTCACGCTCGGCGAAGGAAGCCGAAGAAACTCTCGGCGAGGTCAAGAAGCACGGCGTGCCCGGAATTCTTTGCCAGGCGAATGTCGCGGACGAGGCCGCGGTCAAAAGCATGATCGAGCGCTGCCGTTCGGAACTGGGCGGCCTGGACGCGCTCGTCAACAACGCCGGCACCACGCACTTTATTGAACATGCCAACCTGCAAGCGCTCACGGCCGAGGTCTGGGACGACATTCTGGGAGTGAACCTGAAAGGTACGTTCTTCTGCTGCCGGGAGGCGATGCCGCTGTTACAGGAGCGCAGCGGTTCTATCGTGAATGTGACGTCGGTGGCTGGCCTGGTCGGACTCGGCAGTTCGATTCCTTATGCTGCCAGCAAGGCAGCGATCAATTGCATGACCAAGTCACTGGCGCGGGCGTTCGCGCCGAAGGTGCGGGTCAATGCCGTCGCCCCTGGCCCGGTGCTGACACGCTGGCTGGCCGAGCACATGGACCATGTTGAAAAATCGCTGCAGATCACGCCGATGCGCCGGGCCGCCGACCCCGAAGACATCGCCGACGCCGTCGCCTTTCTCTCGCTGGGCACCACCCTAGTAACGGGCCAGATCCTGGTAGTGGACGGCGGCCGCACCATGTAGCGGATGGAATTCGTGGAATAGGAATCTGGCAATAGCGGACCGGAGCGAAGCCCCGCCCCATGTCCGATCATTTCCGATGGCGAATCTTGGCACGCATGCGCCGTTTCTTGCGTCCCACCTTGCGCCGTCCCGAGCCTCGCCGCCGGCTACCCATGCCTGCCTCCTTCGTTCGCAACCTTCTGCATGACCTATCCTTTCAATTTGAGTAAGAGGAAGGGGATCATTATAAACGTCCTGCCTCGCCAGGCAAGCGCGATGTGCGCCGTGGGAGCCCGTTGCGATGTACGACGAGCCAGTCTTTTTTCGGTTCTCACCAAGGGGGCAAAAATCTCTTCCCCCGCAGAACTCTCGACTTCGTAAGAATAAGCCCGCGGTTGCAGTTTTTTTCAGAATTTTTCGACCATCCTCCAAACCAAACGGGGATATATTGTGTTGTAATGGTAGCGCCCGCCA
>Ga0194128_10007727_pt1 | contig 13923 bp, 7 predicted proteins | sample TA2KigCa65mmetaG_FD_148650 | JGI IMG/M metagenome (GOLD analysis project Ga0194128, IMG submission 148650) | Freshwater microbial communities from Lake Tanganyika, Tanzania - TA2015037 Kigoma Deep Cast 65m | ecosystem: Environmental > Aquatic > Freshwater > Lake | place: Tanzania: Lake...
AGATGGTGGGCCACATCAGCCTGATGCGGGGTGTCACCGGCCAGGCGGTGGCGGCCGCCCTGCCCAGCCAGCTGTGGTTGATGCCGCAGGCCGCTTTTCTGGAGGCGCTCAGCGCCGATGAGGGTCTGCAGCGGGCCCTGGCCCAGCCCAACCTGGAGGAGCTGTTCGCGGTGGCGGCCGCCAGCCCTTCGCCGCGTACGCCCGGCCGCACGGTGTTGCGGGATTGGGCCAGCCACCAGCTCAGTGAGGCGGCGGATCAGCAGCAGGTGCTGGTGATTCCGCCCGGGGAGCACAGCTTCGGGCCGGAGTGGGGGCCCTGGTTGCTGAGCAGCAGCAACGTGGATGGGTTCGTGCCCGGCGAGGAGCTGCTGGGGCCGCTGCGCCTGCGGGTGCGGGGCAAGCTGCCGGCGCGGCTGTTGTCGAAGGGGGCGGCCACGCCGCCGGCGCAGATGCCCGCGGCCCTGGTGGTGGCGGCGGAGGCGGGTGGGCAGGAGCCGGAGCCCGCCGAGGCGGAGCTGCTGGAGCCCGATTGGCAGGAGAGCTCCACGGCGATCGTGGCGGTGGAGCAGCAGCACCAGGCCCTGGAGGATTGGTACGGCCGCCTGGGTGATGACGGCAGCTTTCCGCACCTGAGCGGTGCCGGCCCGATCGAAACGCCGATGGCCTGCCTGCGCATGCTGGCGCGCCAGTTCGACCTGCCCTTCCGCCGCGATGTGCTCAAGCGAATCCTGGAGGATCAGCTGGCCCGCGATGCGGAAGGCAAGGGCATCGGCCTGCTGCAGCTCGCCGCCATCAGCGACCTACTGGGGCTGCGGGCTTCACCGATGCGGGTGAGCGAAGCGCAGATCGTGCGGCTGCCGATGCCGGCCCTGGCCCTCGGTCGCGATGGGCCCGTGGTGCTCTGGAGCGTGGATGCCACCGGGCAATTGCTGGTGGGGGATCCGGTGGCCGGCCAGGGGCTGATCGCCGCCCGGGCCCTGCCGGGTTGGGATGAGGAGGGTGAACTGGAGGTGCTGTGCGTGGAGCGCAGCGCCCGCACCCCCAAGAAGCGTTTTGGGTTGGCCTGGTTTTTGCCGGCGCTGCAGCAACACAAGACCGTGCTGGTGCAGGTGCTGGTGGCCAGCTTCTTCGTGCAGTTGTTCGGGCTGCTCAACCCACTGTTGATTCAGCAGATCATCGATGCGGTGATCAGCCAGGGGAATGTGAGCACGCTGAATGTGCTCGGCACCTTGCTGGTGGGCATGGGCCTGGCCCAGGCGGTGCTCTCCTCGCTGCGCACCTACCTGTTCTCCGACACCACCAACCGCATCGATATCGCCCTGGGGGCGACGATCATCGACCACCTGTTGCGGCTGCCGCTCGGTTACTTCGCCGATCGCCCCGTGGGGGAGGTGAGCAGCCGCATCAACGAGCTGGAGAAGATCCGGCGCTTCCTCACCGGCACGGCCCTCACGGTGATCCTCGATGCGGTGTTCGCGGTGATCTACATCGTCGTGATGCTGCTGTATTCCGTGCAGCTCACCTTCTGGTCGCTGGCCGTGGTGCCGCTGTTTGTGGGCATCACGTTTTTATCGGCGCCGGTGATCCGCCGGCAGCTGCGGGAGCAGGCCGAAGCCAATGCCCGCGTGCAGAGCCACCTGGTGGAAACCCTTGGCGGCATGGAAACGGTGAAGGGCCAGAGCATGGAGCTGCACAGCCGTTGGCGCTGGCAGCAGCTGTACGGGAGCCAGATCCAATCGGGTTTCCGCAATGTGGTCACCAGCACGGCGGCTGGATCCGCCAGCCAGTTTCTCGAGCAGCTCTCCGGCCTGCTGGTGCTGTGGGTGGGTGCTTCACTGGTGCTCAAGGGGGAGATGACCCTTGGCCAGCTGATTGCCTTCCGCATCCTGGCCAGCTATGTGACCAACCCGCTGCTGCGACTGGCCAACCTCTGGCAGAACTTTCAGGAAACGGCGCTGTCGCTGGAGCGGTTGGCCGACATCGTCGACCACCCGGAGGAGCTGGAGATCATGGGCGAGCAGAAGCCCCCGATCCCGCCGATCTTGGGGGAGGTGGAGTACAGCGGCATCAGCTTCCGCTTTGGCAACCGGGGGGGGCTGCAGCTCAGCAACGTGAGCTTTGCGGTGCCGTCGGGCTCGTTTGTGGGGGTGGTGGGCAGCAGCGGCTCCGGCAAGAGCACCCTGCTCAAGATGATCACCCGCCTCTACGAGCCGCTGGAGGGGGTGATCCGCATCGATGGCAACGACATCAACAAGGTGGATCTTTACTCGTTGCGGGCCCAGATCGGCGTGGTGCCGCAGGACAGCCTGCTGTTCGATGGCACCATCCTTTCCAACATCGCCCTCACCCGCCCCGATGCCGGCTTTGAGGAGGTTTGCCTGGCGGCCCAGATCGCCTGCGCCCACGATTTCATCCAGGCGATGCCGGGGGGTTACAGCAGTTCGGTGGGTGAGCGGGGCGCTGGCCTCAGCGGCGGCCAGCGGCAGCGCCTGGCAATTGCGCGCATGATCCTGCGTAAACCCAGATTGCTGGTGATGGATGAGGCCACCAGTGCCCTGGATGTGGATACGGAGCGGCGGCTCACGGCCAATCTGATGGAGGCCTACCGCGGCCAGACCGTGTTCTTCATCACCCACCGGCTGGCCTCACTGCGCCATGCCGATGTGATCCTGGTGATGGATCAGGGGGTGCTCGTGGAGCAGGGCACGCACCAGCAGCTGATGGATCTCGACGGCCGCTATGCCACCCTCTACCACCAGCAGGAGGTGGGTTGAACGATGACCTCCATGCCACCGCCACCCCCCAGGAAACCCGCCGGCTCGGCGCTCACCCTGCGGTCCGTGAGCCCCCAGGAGGTGCGGCTGCGGCCGGCGCCGATCTGGAGCCAGGCCCTGATCTGGACGATCATCGGCACCGCCTCGCTGGCGTTTGTGTACGCGATCTTCGCCAAGATCGATGAGGTGATCCTGGCGCCCGGGGAACTGCAACCGCTCGGTGCCGACCGCCCGATCAAGGCTCCCTTCGCCGGGGTGGTGAAGGAGATCCTGGTGAAGGAGGGCCAGCAGGTGTGGACGGGGCAGGCGCTGGCGCGGTTGGATCCGGATGTGTCGGGCAAGCGGGCCCAGACCCTCAAGGAGCAGCTGCGGTTGGAGCGCACCCGCTTCAACGAGGAGAGCCGCTCGATCGAGGCCAGGGCCCAGAGCCTGCGGGAGCGCATGGATGGGCTGATCCGTTCGTTACGCACCGAACGGCAGATCTATGGGCAGATCCGGCCGCTGGCGGAGCAGGGGGGGATCCAGATGATGCAGGTGCTGCAGCAGCGCAACCGTGTAGAGCAGCTGCAATCGGAGATTGCCCAGGCCCGCGCCAACCTGCAGGAGGTGCAGGCGCAGCTGCTCAAGATGAAGCAGGAATCCCTAAGGGAACTGGCGGATCTGGATCGCCAGCTCACCGAGGTGGAAGACACCCAAGACAAGGAGGTGCTGCGGGCGCCGCTGTCGGGGGTGGTGTTTGGTCTGGTGCCCTCCAGCCCCGGCTATGCGGCCACCGCCGGCGAAACCCTGGTGAAGGTGGTGCCCGGTGGAATCCTGGAGGCGAAGGTGTTTCTCACCAACCGCGATGTGGGCTTCGTGAAGCGGGGCATGCCGGCCCAGATCCGGGTGGACACCTTCCCCTACACCCAGTTTGGGTCGATCCCCGGGCGGTTGAAATCGGTGGGCACGCTGACGGTGCCGCCGGATGAGCAGCATCCGGAACCACGCTTCCCGGCCTATGTGCGCATGGATCGCGACTATCTCCAGAAAGGGGAGATCCGCTTCCCGGTGAGTGCGGGCCAGAGCGTGCAGGTGAATTTGGTGTTGCGGGAAAAGCGCGTGATTTCGCTGCTCACCGATGCCGCCGATCGCATGTTTGATTCCCTGCGACGGATCCGGTCCAGCTCGGAATAACGCACCTAGAGTTGAGTGAGCGCTGCAATGCCTTCCATGCCCGCTCCCGTTGCCGCCGGCGATGCGCAGGCCCGGGTGGAGAAATTCTTCGGTTGGTTTCGCCAGCTGGATCCCGCGGATCAGGAGGCCTTGATCAAACTTGTGTACAACGAGCACAAGATCCGGGATGTGGTGCGCACCTTCTCCGGCATGTCCACGGAACAGCGTCAGGCGGTGTTTCAACGGCTGGGCTTGCCCAACGATCTGCTGAGCCGCATCCCTCCGCCGACGCCGGGGCAGTTGGAGGAGGTGGAGGTGGAGTGGAAGGAGTGGGATAGCGCCTCGGGCTCGTGATCGCCAATTTCCTTCCCCTCAACGCCCCCGCTGCGGCTAGCCCCGCAGCTGATCTGGGCCGCGGCGATGACCTCAGCCCCCGGCTGAACCGCTGGGCGTCGCTGGGTGGGGCCATCGGTTTCGTGCTCTGGGCCTCGGCGGCCCCCGCTGGTGCCCCACTGCATGCCTTCCTGCACCAGCGGGGGCCGACCCAGGTGGTGTGCATGGTGTTCGCCGGCATGGTGGTGGCGTTTTTGGTGGAGAAGGGGCGCTTGCTGAGGGCCCAGCTGCAGAAGTTGCAGGCCCTGGATCTGGATGTGGCTGGCCTGGTGGCCAGCGGCGATCTGGAGGCGATCGGCCGGCGGGCCGAGCAATCCGCCTCCCTGGCGGGCAAGCGCTTGCTGCGGGTGCTGGCGGTGTGGCGCACCACGGAGTCGTCGTTCCAGCTGGAGCGCAGTGTGGATGGCGATACCGAGCTCTATGCGCTGGCCCAGGACACCAGCTACAGCCTGGTGAAGGTGTTGATGTGGGCGATCCCGATCCTGGGCTTCATCGGCACGGTGATCGGCATGTCGCAGGCGGTGGGCTCCTTCGAAGCGGTGCTCGGCAACTCCGACAACGTGGATGGCCTCAAGGCGGGCCTCACCAAGGTGACCAGCGGCCTGGGCACCGCCTTTGACACCACCTACCTGGCGCTGGTGATCTCGGTGCTGTTGTCGTTCCCGATGATCTACATGGAGCGGCAGGAGGAGCAGCTGCTCAATGGGGTGGATGGGGAGGTGCGCGCCCTGGTGATGGCGCTGAGCCCCAGCGGCGAGAGCGCCGGCGGTGCCGGTGGCGGTGGCGTGGTGGCCGCTGGCGGGTTGACGCGCACGCCAGGCCCCCTGGATCTGCAGGGTGATGAGCTGGCGGAATTGATTAACGGGGCCTTTGAGCAGTTTTTGCCGGACCCTTCCGTGCTGGTGGCGCCGGCGCAGCGCTATGCCGACCAGCTCACGGAGGCCACCGTGGCCAAGCTCGAACCGCTCTCACAGCTCGTGCGGGATGCGGTGGAGGGGGTGGCGGAGGCCCGCCTCAGCCTGCAGGAGCAGGCCCATCAGATCCGCAGTAGCCTCGATGGGGCGGCGGTGCAATTGAATCAATCGGTGCGGGATCTGGAGCCGTTGCTGCGGGAGCTGAAGGCGGCCTCCAAACTCTCCGCGGTGTTGGGGGAGGATCTGGATCAGCTCAAGGCCACCGTTGAGCTGCGGCGCGCCATCGAAGCCCTCAACGCCAACGTGCTGGCGCTGCAGCTGGAGCGGCAGCGGCGTGGCCCAGGCTGGCTGCGGCGCCTGCGGGATCTGCTGCGCTGATGGCCAGGCGCCGCCGCGGAGGCAGTGGTGTTGGGGTGGATCTGTTTTCCTTCCTCAACATCATGGCCGCCACCATTGGCGTGCAGACCCTGCTGATCGTGATCATGGCGTTGCAGATCCGGCCCGGCGGCCAAGCCGTGCAGCTTCTGCCTGGCAACAGCGATGGCAACCGCTCCGGCAAACAGGCCAACTACGTGCTCTGCCAGGGCAAAGGACAGCTGGAGTTGATGGGCCCCGGCGGCCGGCAAACGATCAGCCGCAACGATCCGCAGCTGGATCGTTTTTTGGATGGCATCGCCAAGGCCACAACGCCCCAATACATGGTGATTGGCGTGAAGCCCGAGAGCTACGGCGATTTCGATTGGGTGCGCCGCAAGGCGGAGCAGCGCCGCATCAGCCTCGGGTATGAGCCGGTGGATGCCAACTGGACCGTGAAACTGCCCCAGCCGGCGCCGGCCCGATGAGTGCGCCGTTGCTGCTGCTGTTGAAGCGGCGCCAACAGCGGCGCCAGCAGGGGCAGGGCTCCGTCGACACCGGCCTGATGGACACGCTCACCAACGTGGTGGGGGTGTTGGCGTTGATCACCTCGCTGACGGCGATCTTTGCCACCTCCGCCACCCTCAACATCCAGGCGCCGATGGCGCAGCGCTCCAAGCAGGCGTTCCATCTGCTGCAGGCCAATGGCGATGGGGTGTGGGATCTGCAGCCGGCGGTGGCGGCGATGGCGGAGGCCGATCGGGAGCGGGCGGCGGCGGTGCAGCGTTGCAAGGCGCTGCCGCCGGGGCAGCTGGAGCCCTGCGACCGCGGTTTGGATGACTGGGCCCGCAGTGCCCAGGTGGGGCCCGTGCGCTTTGCGGTGGATCACAGGCAGGGGCTGGTGGAGCGCAATGGTCCGCCCACGGTGCCCAAGGCGGAGCTCAACCAGCCCAAGGGGTGGCTCGATTCCACGATGGCTGAGCTGGCGAAACGGCGGCAGGTGGTGTTTGTGGTGCTGGAGAACGACGGCTTTGCCACCTACCGCGCCATCAAGGCCAAGGCCCAGCAGCACGGGGTGCGCCTGGGGTGGGAACCCTGGATGAAGGGCGAGCCCATCTATTTCTGGGGCAACGCCGGCCGTTCGCTCACGGTGCAATGAGCGCCCTCACCCTGCCGATGCTGTTGGCGGTCACGGCGCTGCAGGCGCTGCCGCCGGAGCTCAAGCCGCTGTTGCGTGCCCTGGAGCGGGCCCGCTATGCGGTGTTTGTGGCGCTGCCGCCGATTCCCGGGGCCTATGGCTCCACCGACCCCAAGCGCAAGTTGATCTGGGTATCGCCATTGGCGATTGAGATGGGGCTGGCGCGGGCGGCGTTGATCCACGAGGCGGTGCATGCGGCCCAGGCTTGCCCGAAGGGAAAACTCACGCCGATCGGTTGGCCGACTCGGCTCAGCACGGTGGTGGACCGTGAGATCAGCGGCCTGCTCTACCGGGGCTATGCCCACAGCCAGCACGAGCTGGAGCGGGAGGCTTTCGGCATGCAGGGGCACCCCCAGGCGATCCCCCTGATCGTGAAGGCCCTCAAGCAGCGCTGCCGCTAAGGGGCTTCAGCCCCGCTCACTCCAGGCCAGGGCCAGGCTGAGTTCGATCAGGCTGGCCATGGTGGCCTGCTGCTCGGGCAGCGCCGTGGCATAGCTCTGCTGGCGCTGTTGCAGCAGCTGGAAGAGGGGCAAGTCTTGGGGCAGGCTGCCGGAGGGCTTGTTGAGCCAGGCCCGCAGCTGGGCCAGGTCGTTGCTGCTGCAGGCGGCCAGCGGGCCCGCCAGCTGGTCGGTGGCCAGGGATTGGCGGCCTTCGCTGAGTTGCTCCAGCTGGGCGCTGGCCCCCGCCTGCTGCAGGCGCGGATCGAGCAGCAGCAGGTTGTAGCGCTGCTGGGGCAGGCGCTCCAGCAGGGTTTGCAGCGGCGCATTCAGTTGCGCGCCGCTGGCCTGGGCCGGCAGATCCTCCTGCGCTAGCAGCTCCAGGCTGCCTGAGCCCATGCGGGCGGCCACCAGCTGGGCTGGTCCGTTGGCCTGGCGCATCACAAACAGGGCCAGCACGCTGCGCTCATCTGGGGCGGCGGCCTGCGCAGCTGGCTGGCGCCGGCTGAAGCCGCCGGCCAGCCAGCTGCGTAGGCCGCCCTTGCTGGATTCGATCGCCTTGGGGCCGTAGAGCAGGTAGAGCACGCCGGCGCCGAGGGCGAGAGCATCCAGCAGGTTGGTGCCGAGGATGTTGGTGTCGCTGAGCTGCTCCAGCAGGGGAGCAGGCTCGGCGATGGTGGGCGTGGCCAGCTCCCGCAGCGGGTCGAGCTTGAGGCCGCGCTCGGTGGGGCCCTTTGCTTGGGGGATGGTCGTGTTGTCGCGCTCCTTTGCGACACCCAAGCCCGCGGACTGCTTCGCTACCCCCTCAGTGCTGCGCTCGCCATGTTGGGTGCCTGCTTCCGGCTGCATTCCCATATAGTTGCCACCGGCGGCGGCGGCCAGCAGCATGCGGCTTGAACCGCTACTGAAGCTCAAAGGCCCGGCGAGGTTGAACTGGCGTTGTTGCGTGTTGAGAAGGAGCTCGTTGTTGCTGTTTCCAGTTTTGATGATTTCGTACCCAGTTAGGGACGTTGTGATCGTGCCGAGCTCCGGCAACAGGGTGACTAGGGCACCAGGGTCGCCGATGTTGTTGGCGGCTGTGTCATTATCGCCAAAGAGGTTGTTGCTGAGGAAGAAGCGCACGCCCACGATGTAATCCATCGGTTTGCCTTTGTCCGTTGTTGTTGCGTACAGGAACTCCACGCCATTGCCTTGGCCATTACGTCGGGTGAAGTCGTAATAGCCGGGGACGTTGATTACGGTGGTGCCGTCCAGCTGTGTCAGCGGTTTTCGATTAGCAGTTAGGATTTGGTTGGCATCGCTGGGCCAGGTGAAGATGCGATCGCCCTTGGCGTTAAAGGTGTCTGTAGGGATGGCACCGTAGCTTCGCAGCGTTGCCTCTGAAATGAATTTGAAGTAGCGATCTCCGGCGCGACCCTCCGGGCTGGACTGGATCCATTCGCCGCGACTGAAGGTGGTTTTGTTGGCGTTGGTTCCTGATGGGGTGGCCATCAAGGTGGTGCTGCCGTCGGCCAGGGCTATGCTGAACAACTCAAGGCTGAGGGTCTGCACTTCAGATTGGCTGCTGTCTAGATAGCGGATACTGAACTCACTACCGGCATGTCTGGGAGCTGCTGCGTTTGAGGTGGTGTCTTTCGTGGGAAGATTTGTATAAGCGCCAAACACTTGTTCGGTGGCCGGGTTCACCGGATCAAAGCTCCAAAAGCCTGCAGACGACAAGCTGAAGCCTTCCGGGCCGGAGAGCAGAGTGAAGTTGGTGGCTGGATGGTTCCTGCGGAATTGCCCCGTTAGGCTCGATTGATAGGTGAATGTGTGGGTGATCGCGCGCCCGATCTCCTGGCTGGGAATAGGAATGTTAAACAGGAAGGGCACGGCCGCCGGCGCGTAGTTCACCGGTGCCCCATCGATTAGAGCTTCTCCTCCGATGGAAGCCAGGTAGAGCGGGTTTTCCTTGTCGAGTTGGCTATAGAGCGTGGAGCTCAGACCTTCCGCCTGAACGGTTGCTCCGTTGGAGCTGCTGCTGTTGAAGCCGGAATTCGGGTTCGTGGGATCCAGGCTCATGACGGCCCTAATAGCTTGTTCATCACTGGTTATGCCGGTGATGCGGCGCTCCATGCGTCCGGAGGCTTTGTTCACATCCACCACTATTGGCACGCTGAAGCGGGAGCTCAGCCGCTCGCCTTCGAGGGCCGAGCCGTCATCGCTCACGATGATCTGCAGTTGCCCCAGCCGGCCTGCAGCCTCCAGGTTTTTAACGTTGATGTTGGGGCGAAACACCAGGCCCCGCAGCGCGTCTTGGCTGAGGTCTGCGTTGAGCTGAATGGGGGTCAGCCCATCGGCGAGCAGGATGGTTCCGAGGGCTGGATCAGGCAGGGCGGCAATGCGGAAGGTCGCTGTTTGGGCTTGGGCTTCCCTGGTATCGCTGCCGTCCGACCCCGCGGCATAGCTGAGGGCCGCCAAGCCAATGGGGATCAGCTGGTATTGGCCTGCATTGAGCACCAGGTTGCTGCGATCGATCACCAAGGGATTGGCCACCCCGGCCAACCGCACCGGGAGGTCATTAACGGGCAGGACGCTGATGGAGAAGGAATCAGGAGTGGAGAGACCAGCGGAGTCGGTAGCGGAATAGGAGAAGGAGGTGTTGCCGTAGGCGTTGGGAAGGGGTTTGAACTGGAGGGTTTGGAGCTGTGCGAGGGAGAGCGTTTGGTTGTTGGTAACGGCTGTGGTGCCATCGGCGAGGAGGAGTGTGCCGATGGCTGGATCGGGGAGAGCGGTGATGGAGAAGGTGAGTGTCTGATCAGATTCGTTGGGGATCTGCTCGAGGAGATCGGAGGTGAGGTTGCGCTGAGCGCCGGTGGCCCAGGCGAGGTTGTTGAGGCCCAGGGATGTGGTGGGAGCGTCCTCGATCAGGAAGAGGCTCTTGGGTCCGTTGGTGTCGAGGCGTTTCGGAGCGGCGTTAACAGCGGAGATGGAGGAGGTGTTGGTGGCGCTGCTTGTGAGGCTAGTGTCCATAAGCTCGGCACTAATCAGCTCTCCATTGATTGACAGCACCGCGGAGTCGCGTGTCAGTTCCTGATCTACCGCATCCCCGCGGATCAGCGCGGAGAAGCTGGCGCCCTCATCTCCAGGGGTATCGGCTCCGCTCTTGGCCTCAAGCCAGTGCCCCAGCTCATGCAGCAGGACGGCCTCCAGCTCCGGTCCATCGCCACGCAGCAACTCGCTGATCAGCACGGTGTTCCTCTCCTGGAGAAAGGCGCCACGCAGGCTGGCCTTACTGAAATGCGCCCATTGGATCTGGGGCGCGTCGGCCTCTCCGTTGATCAAGGCCATGGCTGCTTCCAGTGCCACCGCCTGGTTGGCGGTGGCAAAGCTTGCTGTTAATGCCGCTTGCAATCGGCCATTGGCATGAGCATTCCGCAATAGTTCACGACCCAGGCTCTGCAGTTCCGTGGCGGGTCCCTGGAGCATGGTGGCGATCGGATCAGCGGCGCCAGGATCCACCACCGTCAGCGCGTGTTGATTTGCGAGTGCCTCCTGCAGGGTGCGGGACAGCTCGCCTGCCAGCACTTGGATTTCGGCTCCCTGTGGCCAGGGGCTGGTGGATTCAAGAGCATCACCCCCCAGGAAGCGTCGTCCGTTGCCATCTCTGCCAGGTAGCAACATTACGGAGGCGTACTGCTGGTGAGCCATCGCCTCGCTGATTTGCTCTAAGCCGTGATCAGAGCGGCTCAACAGCATTAGGTCGGCCTCGGCAGCGAACTGGCAAACGCACTGTTGCCAGTCGCTGCGGCTGGTGTCCACCACTACGAGTTGTTCGGAGGCTCTGTCTGCCCCCGCTGTGGAGGATCTGCTCCCCGTGACGGCATCGCGCCGGGCCTCTTCAGGATGTGGATGCACCAGGTCTGGCTTCAGTTGCCTTTCCAGCCATCGCTCCTGCTGCTGAACATTGGCGAGGTGCCGATCGATATCCGCCGCCAGGCCAGTGTAATGCCATGCCTGATGTTCTACCTGTTGACCTGCTTGCACATCCCCGCAATCGCCCTGCGATCGCTCCTGCGGTTCGAGCTGATCGTGGTAGCGCTTGTTGAGGGAATCCATCGTGTCTCCCCCTTACACCAGATTGGCAGGATTTGCCGCCATAGCGATGCCCAACTCCACCATCGTGGCGATGGAGGCCTGTCTGGGTGGCATGGTGCGGGCATAGCTGGCCGCACGCTGTTGCATCAGGGCCGTGAGTGGGTTGTTCTCCGGCAGGGGGGCGCCGGGGTTTTGCAGCCATCGCTGCAGTTGCCGCTGTTGCTCGCCGCTGCAGCGGCTGAGCTCTTGTTGGAGGCCCTGCGTTACCAGCAGGTCGGTGCTGGTGGCTGTGGCCTGCATCAGGCTGCTTTGGTTTTGGAGGCGCGGGTCCACCAGCACCTGATCCGCCTGGCCGATGCCACTGCTGCTTAGGCGATCCAGCAATTGACGGGCGGAGTAATCCACCTGCGCCTGGCTGCCGGCCATGCCAACCCCCACCCCATTGGGGAGATCCTGCTGGGCCACGATGGTGAGCCCATCACTGCCCACGCGGGCCGCCACCAGGCGTTCGGTGCCGTTCTCGAGCTTCATGGCAAACACCGAAATCACCCGCTGATCCTTGAGGCCTGCGGCCTGTGTGCCCCAGCCGGTGGCCCTCTGCACGCTGCTCATCAGTCGCTGCATCCCCCGCTGGCCCATGGATCCAGCCTGGGGTGCATAGAAGCCATAAAGCACCCCGGCCCCTAGGGCAAGAGCGTCCAACAGGTGGTTGCCCATCAGGCTGCCCTCCTCCAGATGAGCCAGCACGAAGGAGCCGGGTTTGCTATCACCGGCCTGGGTGGCCAGGGTCTCGAGGATGGGCTGTAGAGCCAGGCCCCGATCCCTGTCTTGCTTGGGGGATTGGTTGTCGCCGAGTCGCATGGCCTCTTGCCCATTGCCGGCTTTCCCGGCCCCAGCCTGCAGGCCGATGCCGCCACGGCCATTGCCACCATCGCCGTTGAGGTCTTCCTCTTCGGTGCTTTCTCCACCGCGCCGCAGCTGTGCAAGGGCATCCGTGCTGTTACCCGCACCGCTGCCGCCCACCATGGCCATTTGCATGGCATCTCCGGCGCCACCCCTGACATCCATGAGCACCAAGTCAGCGTCGGGCCCGGGGGTGGTACGGGGGCCAGTTTCGATGTTGGGGGTGCGGTCGATGATTTGCAGCAGGTTGGAGAAGAAGTCGGGCAGGATCGTGTATCTGCCTATGCTGGAGTAGTAGGTTTCATTGCCCAGTGTGGGAAGCACACTCACTGGCACGCCAGGGTCAACAATCGTGCCAGTGGCGATGCTGTTATCACCAAACATGTTATCGGTGAAATTGATGTCAATGCCCACAATGAAGCGTTTTCCAGTAGCATTGGGCTCGCTGTAGCGGTATACGGCGCCATCCGCCCAGGGATCAGTGGGGTTGAGGCGGGTGAAATCGTAATAGCCGGCCGCCGTGATTTCTTCCCCTAGTAATGTCTTGAGGGATTGCCCATTGGCTGTTCTGGCCGTTACGCCTTCCCAGGTGAATAGCAGGTCCCCATCTTCGTTGTATTGCACATCGCCGGTTTCCGTAAGGTCGAGCCTGGCGCCATAATCCTTCAGCACCTGTTCGGAGATGTATTTGAAGTAGCGGTCGTAGGCGGGGCCGAGGGCGCTGGCCTCAATGAAGTTGCGCGTTTCGATCCCATTCACCACTTCGTCTTCCCCTGTGGTGTAGTTGATGCTGTAGCTGGTTTGGGTGCCGGCGCGGCTGGGATCGAGATCAGCGGATTTCAGTCGGCCTTCTGCCGTGAGTGCCGATGGCCCTTGCACATCCGCGATCTTGAAGCTGAAGTTGAACGGGTTGGCCACAGCGATGTAATTCACGTCGGCAAACCCCACGCGTCCGGTGCCGCCGGCACGCTTCATGTAGAGGGGGTTGGAGGGATCGAGCTTGCTGTACACCGAAGTGTCGAGCTGCTCAATGCTGTCGTTGTTGATGAAGCTGTTGCTGGCTTGCTCAACGTCTTCGATGTGCCTGCGCAGATCATCCAGCTGCTGCTGTGTGGGGTTTTCGCCCAACATGGCGAGCAGCACTTCCATGGCCTTGGATATGGCCGCATTGCCAGACACGTAGATGGGCACCGCTTCTTCCAGGCTGAGCGGCGCACCTGCGGTGGGTTGGCCCAGATCGCTCACACGGAAGCGAAACTCCGCAACCCGATCGGATGCCCTGGTTAGGGCCAGGGCATCAGCATTGGTTTGGAATCGCAGTGATTGCAGCTCCGCCAGCGTGAGCGCATTACCGGCCTGCAGTACGGTGCCATCGGCTTTGATGATGCCACCCAGGTTGGCGTTGGGCACCTGTGTCACCGTGTAGCGCAGTTGCTGGGAGGTGTTTTCAAGGGCTCCCCCGCCCACGCCATAGCTGAAGTTCTGCAGCCCCATCGCAATGGGGGCGTAATTGCCGCCATTGGGATTGGCCGTGCTGGAGACGAGTTCGAACTGACTGCTCGTGACGATCAATGGATTCGGCACCCCTGCCAGTCGCACCGGGAGGTCATTAACGGGCAGGACGCTGATGGAGAAGGAATCAGGAGTGGAGAGACCAGCGGAGTCGGTAGCGGAATAGGAGAAGGAGGTGTTGCCGTAGGCGTTGGGAAGGGGTTTGAACT
>Ga0194128_10007728_pt1 | contig 13919 bp, 14 predicted proteins | sample TA2KigCa65mmetaG_FD_148650 | JGI IMG/M metagenome (GOLD analysis project Ga0194128, IMG submission 148650) | Freshwater microbial communities from Lake Tanganyika, Tanzania - TA2015037 Kigoma Deep Cast 65m | ecosystem: Environmental > Aquatic > Freshwater > Lake | place: Tanzania: Lake...
CGCGCCGCGGGTGCCTGCCGCGCCCGAGGCGCCGGTGCTGGCGCCAGGCGTCGCGGGCGATCCGTCCTGGATGGGCGGCCTGCTCGGCGACCTCCGCGCGCGCCGCGTCAACGACCTGGTGACGATTCGCGTCGTCGAGAGCGTGTCGGCGCTCGGATCCGCCGACGCGTCGCTCGACAAGAGCAGCAGCGCGAACGCCTCGCTCTCGAGCATGTTCGGCCTGGAGTCGCGCATCCCGAGCTGGATCGACCCCACGGGTCTTGCCGCGCTGAGCGCGGACACCGATTTCAGGGGCGGCGGCAGCACGACGCGAACGGCCGCGCTCTCGGCGGTGATCACCGCCCGGGTGGCCGAGGTGCTGCCGAACGGCGATCTGGTGCTCGAGGGCGTGCGCGAGATCGACATCAACGGCGATCGCCAGATCCTCGTGGTGACCGGGATCGTGCGCGTCGCGGACATCGGCCCCGGCAACGTGGTGCCGTCGACGGCGGTCGGCCAGATGCAGATCCGGTACTTCGGACGCGGCCTGATCAAGGACAACCTGTCACCCGGGTGGCTGGTCCGGGTGCTCAACAAGATCTTCTGAGGACGACGATGACACGGTCGGTAGCGGTTACGGTTCTCTGGCTCCTGGCGTTCGGCGCCACGGTGGCGGCGCAGGACGTCGTGCCGGGCACCGTGCGCCTCAAGGACGTCGCGGCCCTCCAGGGTCCGACGCTGACGCCGCTCGTCGGCTACGGGCTCGTCGTGGGCCTCAACAAGACGGGCGACCGGCGGCAGACGATCTTCTCGGCGCAGACCCTGGCGAACATGCTGGAGCGCTTCGGCGTGGCGGTGGCTCCCGACCTGATCAAGATCGAGAACGTCGCGGCGGTGCTCGTCACCGCGCAGCTCGGGCCCTACACGCCGGCCGGCGCCCTGATCGACGTGACCGTCTCCTCGATCGGCGATGCGCGCAGCCTTCAGGGCGGCACGCTCGTGCCAACGCCGCTCCGGGCGCCCGACGGCCAGCCGGTCGCGCTGGCGCAGGGACCGCTCTCGATTGGCGGCTTCGGCGCCGGGAGCGGCGACAGCAGCGTGCAGGTGAACCATCTCACCGTGGGCCGCGTGCCGAACGGCGGACTGGTGCAGGTCGCACGCGTCGCGGCACTGCCTGCGGCGGGCGGGCTTCGCCTGGGTCTGCGCGAGCCCGACTTCATCTCGGCGGGCCGGATCGCGACGGCGATCAACACTGAGTTGGGCGCGGACGTGGCGCGTGTGGTCGATGCCGGTGCGGTGGCCCTCGAGGTACCGGAGCAGTACCGTGCGAATGTCCCCGGCCTCATCGCGCGTCTGGAACCGCTGCCAGTCGCCCTCGACGTGGTCGCCCGCGTCGTCATCAACGAGCGCACGGGTACGGTGGTCATGGGCGGCGATGTACGTCTCGGTTCGGCGGCAGTGGCGCATGGCAACCTCGCGGTGCGTATTGCCACCGCCTATGACGTCTCGCAGCCGTCGTCGTTCTCGGGCGGCCAGACGACCGTCGTGCCGCAGACCGAAATCGACGTGAACGAGGACCAGGCGCAGCTCGTCGCGTTGGAAGTGGGGGCGACGCTGGCCGACGTGGTCCGCGCGTTGAACCTCCTCGGCGTGACCCCGCGCGACATCATCGCCGTCATGCAGGCCCTGAAGGCGGCCGGCGCGCTGCGCGCGGAGCTGGTGATCCTGTGACGAACGACCTGGCGGCGATCGTCGAGCGTGCGCGTCTGACGGCGCAGTCGTCGCCGAGCGACGGCGCGGCCGGCGAACGCGCGCGGCTCGAGCGCATCGCCCAGGAGTTCGAGGCGATGCTCCTCGTGCAGGTGCTGCGCAGCATGCGGACGGCGGGGGCGTGGGACGCCGAGTCGGACGGGGACACGCTCGGCGCCGAATCGATGTTCGAGACGCTCGACGTGGAGCTCGCGTCGCATCTGGCGCGGACCCAGGGCGTTGGGCTGTCAAAGGAGTTGCTGGCCGCGTTCGATCGGAAATACGCGGCCGACACGACGACGCCTGCGTCATCCGCCGCGCCAGCACCTGCGCCAACGGAAGCGTCGTATGTGGCGTCCGGCTTCAGCCGGACCGAGCCGTACGCGGCGTCCGGCTTTAGCCGGACCACCATCGAAGGGCCAGTGGACGGCCGCGTGACCTCGTCGTTCGGCTGGAGACGCGACCCGTTCACGGGCGCGACGAAGTGGCACCGCGGCGTCGATCTGAAAGCGGCGTACGGGGAGGACGTCCAGGCTGCCGGCAACGGCCGCGTGGTCTTCAGCGGTGAGCAGGGCGGCTACGGCACCACGGTCGTGCTCGAGCATCCCGATGGCAGCCGCACCCGGTATGCGCATCTCTCGGTCGCGCTCGTGGCGCCCGGCGATGCAGTGGCGTCCGGCCAGGCAATCGGGCGGGCAGGGCGCAGCGGGCGCGCGACGGGGACCCACGTGCACTTCGAGATCATTGGGGCTGACGGCCGGCACGTCGATCCGACGATGACGATGGCGCGAAACGGCCGGCCGGTGACCGGCCAGTGAGTGTGAAGAGGGAGGCACGACGTGAAGATCGACGGATATCGACCGGCGGCTGATACCGACGGCGCAGACGCCCTCAAGCGGGCGACGGGCGACTCGGCGGCGCAGCGGAGCGCGCCGGGGCAGCCGCAGCCCTCGCGCGACCGCGTCGACGTGTCCTCCGATGCCCAGCTGCTCGCGTCCATGCTCGACGCGGCGCAGCGTGCGCCGGCCATCCGCACGGAACTGGTCGAGCGCGCGCGCCGCATGCTCGAGGCGGGCGAGGTCGGACGCGACGGCGCGAAGCTGGCCGACCGCCTGATCGACTCCCTGCTCGGCCGATAGCATGAGCACCTCGTCTTCCGCACAGACGGCGGCCGTGGGGCTGCGCCGTGCGCTCGACGCGGCGGCGGCCGCGCTGGCGCATCCTGACGTCGAGGCGCTGCTGGCCGCGGAGGCGGGCCTGACGGCGGCGTTTGCGGACCTCGCGTTCCTGCGCACCCTCGGCGACGCCGAGCGCGCGTCGGTCCGGGAGGAGCTGCTGGCCGCCGAGAGCTCGCTCGGCCGGGCGCGCCGGCTCGGCGCGTCGCTCACCGATTTCGTCGCGCTCAGCCTGCAGGCGCGCGGGCAGAGCGCCGGGTACGACCCGGCGCAGACGACCGCTGCGGCCCTGCACGGCCGCGGGTTCCACGCGAGGGCCTAGTGTCCGATCTCTTCACCAGCCTGACGACGGCCTCACGTGCGCTCGCGACGCACCGGATGGGGATCGACATCGCGGGCCACAACATCGCGAATGTCAACACCCCCGGCTATGCGCGCCGGGTCGTCGACCTCGCGGCGCGCGGCCCGGGGACGCCCGCCGGCGCCGGGAGCGGCGTCGACGTGATGACCATCCGAGCGTTGCGGGACCGCCTGCTCGAGGAGCGCCTGAACCGCGAGGCCCCGCTCGAGGGCCGCGAGGCGGTGGTGGCGTCGGCGCTGCAGGTCGTCGAAACGGCCCTGGGCCGGCCGGGCGAGTCGATCGACGCGCGGCTCGCCGCGTTCTTCAACTCCTTCGCGGGGCTGGCGGACGACCCGACGTCGCGCAACCTGCGGCACGAAGTCGTCCTGCAGGGCGAAGCCGTGGCCGCCGCGTTTCGGGACATGGCCGGGCGGCTCGATCGCTCGCGGCAGGACGCCGACCGTGAGGTGCGCGGCCTCGTGGACGACATCAACAACCTCACCACGCGGATTGCCTCGCTCAACCAGGCCATCGCGCGCACCAGCGCAGAGGCGTCGCTTCATCTGCGCGACGAGCAGGGGGCGCTGGTGCGGCGGCTCGCCGAGCTCGTGGAGATCTCCGTCGTCACGCGGTCCGACGGCGGCGTCGACATCTCGGCGGGCCAGGGACGCCCGCTGGTGGTGACGGCGAATGCGTATGCCATTGGCGTCACGTCGACGGCGCCGTCCGGATTCGCGGCGCTGTCGATCAACGGTGCGACCGTCACGAGCGAGCTCACCGGCGGACGTCTGGGCGGCCACCTGTACGTGCGCGACACGACGATTCCCGCCTACCAGGCGCGGCTCGACGAGATCGCGTACGAGCTCCACCAGCGCGTGAACGCGCTGCACACCGCCGGCTACGACCAGTCCGGCGTCGATGCCGGCGACTTCTTCGCGTTCTCCACGCCGCCCTCGGGGATGAGCGGCGCCGCGGCGGCCCTGATCGTGCACAGCACGGTGGCCGCCGACCCGACGAAGGTCGCGGCAGCCAGCATCGCGCAGCCCGGCGACAACCAGACGGCGCGGGCGATCGCGAGCCTGCGCGACGACCGGGTGCTCAGCGGCAACACGGCGACGTTCAGCGATCTGTGGGGGCAGCTCGTGTATCGCGTCGGGCGCGACGCCCGATCGGCCGCCGACGCGCGAGACAGCCGCGCCGAGATCGTCCGGCAGGTGGAGTCGCTGCGCGACAACGTGTCGGGCGTCTCGCTCGACGAGGAAGCGATGAACCTGCTCAAGTTCCAGCGTGCCTACGAGGCCAACGCGAAGTTCTTCACGATCATCGACGAGACGCTCGAGATGCTCCTGAGCCTGGTGCGGTAGCGGGCTCCAGCGGTGAGGTTGTATGCGAGTTGCGTTCAACAGCCAGTTTCGTGACGCGCTGTCGGGCATCGCCGAGGCGGCGAAGCGCCTGGTGGAGGCGCAGCGGCAGGTCTCGAGCGGTCGCCGGGTGACCAAGCCGAGCGACGACCCGTCGGCGGCCGCCGGCGCGGTCGCGGAGCGCGCGCAGCTGGCCGCCACCGAGCAGTACGAGCGGGCGGCCAACTCGACGGCGGCGCGACTGAACGTCACCGACAGCGTCCTCGACAACATCCTGGCGACCCTGACCGCCGCGCAGAGCACGGCGCTGAGCGGCCAGGGCTCGACCAAGTCGGCCACCGAGCGGGAAGCGGCAGCCCAGTACGTCGAGGGCCTGCGGACGGCGCTGCTGTCCGATTTCAATGCCACGTTTCACGGGACCTACGTCTTTGCCGGCGTGAAGACCACGACCAAGCCCTACGTCGAGTCGGGCGGCGTCGTCGGCGCGTACGCCGGCAGCACGACCGAGGTCGGCATCGACATCAGCGACGCACGCTCGGTGACGGTGGGGTTCAACGGCGAAGCGATCACCAAGGGCTCCGATGCCAAGGACGTCTTCGCCGTGTTCGACGATCTGATCGTCGCCCTGCGCGCCGGCGACGACGCGGGGATCACGACGGCTCTCGCCGGCGTGGCGCGCGCCTTCGACCGCGCGACGACCGCGCAGACACGGGTGGGCGTGGCGCTGAAGGCGATCGAGACCGAGGGGCAGCGCCTGCGGGACGTGAAGCTGGCCGTGGGCGCGCGCCTCTCGCGGCTCGAGGACGCCGACATGGCGCAGGCGATCACGGAGATGACCCGGGCGGAGGCTGCCTATCAGGCGGCCCTCGGCGCCACCGCCAAGTCGGCGCGCGCCTCGTTGTTCGACTATCTGGGATGAAGCATATGAATCAACGCCTCGCCTCGTCACGTTCGGAGCGTCTCGTCGATGCCGGCATCGTCCTGTCGGCCCAGCACGCGATCCGGTTCCCGGGGGGGCTGCCCGGGTTCGAGGCGTGCCGCCGCTTCGTGCTCTTCGCGCCCGAGGGCGCCAGCCCGTTCCAGTACCTCAAGTCGCTGGAGGGGCCGCCGGCCTCGTTTCTGGTCATCGATCCCCGGCGCATCGTCCCGGACTACCCGTGCGTGCTCGCCGAGCACGATCGGCAGCAGCTCGGGGCCGATGCCGACAGCGTCCTCCTCTGGCTGGCGCTCGTCATGATCGAGCCCGATGGCACCATTGCCGCCAACCTGGCCGCCCCGGTCGTCATCAATCCGGCAGGCATGATCGGGTATCAGCTGATCCCCCAGGATGCCGCGTACCCCCTGCGGCATGTGGTGGCGGGACCGGATTACCCCACGAGCGAGTGAGGCGCGTCGAACCGTGCTCGTCTTCACACGGCGCCGCGGCGAGACGATCCGGATTGGCGATGGGATCGAAGTGCAGGTCCTGCGCGTCGGCCGCGACGGCGTCCGTCTGGGCGTCGTGGCGCCGCCGGACGTGCCCGTCCATCGGCAGGAGGTCTACGCCTCGATCTGCGAGGCCAACCGCAGGGCCGCCAACCCGGTACCCGATCTGGTCGCGCTGAGCCGGCGGCTGCCGCGCGAGCGCCCGTGAGCCCGGCCGACGCGCTCGTCGAGCTCGCGTCGCCGCTGGATCGGGTTGCCGAGGCCGGTCCGGTACTCATGGGAGCCCCGACCGACGCGTGGACGGACGGGGACATGGCACCCGCGGCGGCACTCCTGCGTGCCGCCTATCCGCAGGACCTCGGGTCGCTCTTCGCCACGCGCGGCACCGCAGCCGAGTGGAGAGCCTACGTGGCCCTCCTCGTGACCCTCGGACCCTGCGGAGTCTTTCAGCGCGAATGGAGCCGCGTCATCCGTGATGGGGGCGGCCTCCTGGGAGTGGCGCTCATGACCTGGATGGCGCCCCGCACGGCCCATCTCGCGCAGCTCGCCGTCCGGCCGGACGCGCAGCGTCGCGGCCTGGCGAGGCGGCTGGTGCAGGAGTCGGCGGCGGCCGCGCGCGCCGCCGGGTGCCGCGAGCTGACGCTCCTGGTCGCGCGCCGCAACGAACCGGCCCGACGCCTCTACGAGTCGCTCGGCTTCACTCCGGTCTGCGCCTAGCTTTAGCCCATAGCCTAGCTATCGCTCGCGCGCGGCCCAGCGCCCGCCCGACGCTCAGGCGGCCCGGTGCCGCCGCGTCAGCCGATCGAGATACTCCGTCAGGTGCTGGTAGCTCTTCGGCTTGAAGAAGACATGCGCCTTGTGTCGGGCGACGATCGCCAGCTCCGCGGCGGTCAGGGCCGCCCCGGTCAGGAGCACGGCGGGCAGGCGGCGGAGGCGCTCGTCCGCACCCATGTCCGCCAGCAGCTCGAGACCCGACCGCCCGGGCATCCGCACGTCCGCGACGACCACGTCGATCTCCCGCTGGCCGAGCACAACGATAGCCTCCTCGACGGTCGATGCGGTCGTCACCGCGTATCCCTTGGAGCCGAGGAATCGCGTCATCGTCTGCAGGATTTGCGGCTGGTCGTCGACCACGAGCACGCGCGGCGCGGTCTCGGGCGCGGGCCGCGCGACGGGCGGCGGTCCGGGCACGGTGTCCGATCCGCGACAGGACGGGTCCTCGCGAGCCTGGCGCTCCACCACCGCCGGGGCCTGCTCGCCGGCGGGCATTGCCTGCAGCGCCAGCAGCGTCTCGGCTGCCTCGGCCGCCGTCCGTCGCGCGTCCACGAGGTCGCCCCGTCTGGGGTCGGTGGAGGGCGTGTCCTCCACCAGGAGATCGAGCAGACCGAGGACGGCCCCGAGCTGATTCCCGAGCGCATGGAGCGCTTCGCCCCGGGCAGCCTCGGCGTGTGCGCCTTGACTCCGTTCAGCCACGACGGCCCCCGGCCGCGGCGACTGACCCGCCGACGAGCGCCGGTCGGGTCGCTGCGAGCGTTCTGCGGGTCGATCCGTGGCGCACGCGGACCGCGTACTGCAGCACGGGCTCACGCAAGGAGAGCACGGCTGCGACATCGGCGTCGAGCGGCGGGGCAAACAGGTATCCCTGCGCTTCCGCGCACCCGAGGTGCTTGAGCTGGGTCAGCTGATCCTCGGTTTCGACGCCTTCCGCCGTCACCGAGAGGCCGAGATTGCGGGCCATCGCCACGATCGCCCGGACGATTTCCGCGCCGTCGGCGTTCATCCGCTCGATGAACGATCGGTCGATCTTCAGCGTGTCGATCGGCAGCTGGTGCAGCGAGCTGAGCGACGAGTAGCCCGTCCCGAAGTCGTCGATGGCGATCTGCACGCCGAGGCTCCTCAGCTGCACCAGCGCCGCGGTGACCGCATCGGGGTTCTCGATGATCGTGCTTTCGGTGATCTCGAGCTTCAGCCGCCACGCCGGCAGCTGCGTCTCTTCGAGGGTGCGCTCGATCAGGCCCGCCAAGTCCGGACCGAGAAACTGACGACTCGAGACGTTGACGCCGACGGTGAAGCTGACGTCGTCGCCGACGGCCGCGTGCCAGGACGCCGCCTGACGGCAGGTCTGCCGAAGCACCCAGGCGCCGATCGGCAGGATGAGCCCGATCTCTTCGGCGATCGGGATGAACTCGGTCGGGAGGACGAGGCCGCGCGTCGGGTGACTCCAGCGGACCAGCGCTTCGACCCCTTCGATGCAGCCCGACTGCAGCGAGACGATCGGCTGGTAGAACACGCGAAGCTCGTCGCGTTCGATGGCGCGGCGCAAATCGGACTCCAGCCGCAGCCGGGCGACCGCCGCCTGGTGCATCTCGACGTCGAACACTTCGTGGCGCGCCAGCCCGAGCGCCTTGGCCCGGTGCATCGCGGTGTTCGCCTCGCGCAGGAGGGCGTCGGGTCGGTCGAGCCCGTCGGACCGCGCCGTGCGGACGGCCACGCCGACGGTCGCCGTCGCATAGACGTCATCCCCGTCGATGACGAAAGGCTCGGCGAGCGCGGCCTCGATCCGCTGCACGGCGCGGATGGCGTCGCCCGGGTGGGAGAGGTCCTCCAGCAGGATCGCGAACTCGTCGCCCGTGAGTCGCGCGATCGTGTAGTCCCGGGGCGCGGACGTCCGCGCGTATTCGGCCCGCATGCAGGCGTCGAGTCGCCCGGCGACCTCCAGGAGCAGGTGGTCGCCGACCGCGTATCCGAAGCTCTCGTTGATGACGCGGAATCGATCCAGATCGAGGAACAGCACGGCAAGGGCGGCGCTGTCGCCGGGACCGCGGCCGCGCTCGAGCGCGCCGCGCACGCGATCGATGAAGAGCGTGCGATTGGGGAGGCCCGTGAGGGCGTCCGAGACCTTGCTCTCGGTCACATCCGTCAGCGAGCCCGCCATGCGGTAGGCCCGCCCGTCCGCGTCTTGCACGGCCAGCCCGCGGCTCAGCATCCACCGGCAGCTGCCGTCGCGGTGCCGCATGCGATGCTCGTGCTCGAAGTGCGGCGTGTGGCCGCCCACGTGCGCCTCGATCGCCGCCGAGAGGCGCTGCACGTCGTCCGGGTGCACGCGCGTGAACCACTCTTCCGGCCGGGGCAACAGCTCGTCGTCGCCGTACCCGAGCATGGCCTTCCACCGCGGCGAGAAGTACATCTGGCCGGCCGCGAGGTCCCAGTCCCAGATGCCGTCGCGGGCGCCGCCCGCGGCCAGCGCGTACCGCTCTTCGCTCTGCCGCAGCGCCGCATGCGCCTGCTTCAACGCGAGCTGCGTCTGGATTCGGGCGGCGGCGACCGCAAAGTCGACCGGCTTGGTCAGGTAATCGTTGGCCCCGAGGCCGAGGGCCTCGACGATCTGGTGACTCTGAATCCTCGCGGTGACCATGATGACCGGCAGCTCGCTGGGCGAGTGCCGCTGGCGGATCGTCCGCAGGACGTCGAGCCCGTTGAGGCCTGGCATCTCGATATCGAGCAGGATCAGCGAGAACGCCCGGCGTTCCAGGAGCCGCAGCGTCTCCTGCCCGTCGGCGGCGGTGGTCACGCCATAGCCGTGCCGGGTGAGCTGGCGGTCCAGCACCACGCGATTCGCCGCCGAATCATCGACGACGAGCAGGTCGGCCGGGAGGTGGCTCACGCGGCGACCGCCTCCAGGAGGGCGTCGATCGTGCCGACGAGGCGCCCGACGTCCGGCAGCTCGGCGCGGGCCGTCGTGAGCCCCTGCAGGCCGTCGGTGGCCACGATCGCGTCGTCGCCCCGGCGCGTCACGGGACGGGAGAGCCGGCCCTGACGACGCTCGTACTCTTCGACGAAAAGGGTCTTGGGCAAGGTTGGTTCCTACGCGTGAACGGGCTCGGGCGCCCTGGCGGCCGCTGGTTCGGGTAATCGGCCTGGTGCGCCCGATCTTGAGCGCTGCGGCCCGGGCTGCCGGACCTCACCCCGTCCTCAAGGCCATCGAGCGCCTGCCGATTGGTTCGTATAGCCCGCGCAGACCGTTCGGGCCACCCGCCAACGGGCGTGCGGCTCCTCTCATCAACGCTCCCCCCGTTACTTGGTCTGCGGATGGCGGGCGGTGGACATTTGGCCAGGGGTCGCTTGATCGGCGGCCGCTCTCGTCTCTACTATGCCGGGGACAATCGGTCCTGCTCCAAGCTCATCAGTGCATCTTTTCGAACCCAACTCCGCAGGTGCTCCAGATGACCGAGCCTCGTGTGCCGCCGACCAGCCCGCAGGGGTCCGACCGCCGACGCGCCGAACGTGTGCGTCCTGGCGCGCTCCGCGTTCGCCTGCATCGATTGGCCGTTGGAACTGTCTACGACATCAGCGAGGTCGGCGCGCTCGTGTGGCTGCCGACCGCCCAGACGCCCGACACGACCATCACGCTGCAGATCGACTGGAAGGGGCGAGCGGTCATTCTGCGCGGGCGGGTGGTGCGCTCCACGCCGCACCAGGTGGCATCCCAGGACCCGGTGCTCAGGCGAGCCGAGTATCACGTTGCGGTGGAGTTTCCCGACCTGTCGCCGGAGGCGCTCACCGCGATCCGGGAGATGGTGCGCGAATACCGATTTGACGGCGAGGCAGAGAAGTCGGAGGGCTGAACGGATTCAGGCAGACCGTCGACACTCTGGCGGCTCGGCGGCGGCTCAGGATTTCCGCCAGAACACGCCCATGCCGTCGATTCGCTGGATGGGGTCCGTGATCCGGTGCTTGTCGCGGTAGTCCATGATCGCCTGACGGCATCCCTCGACGGCGCCGAAGTCGTCGACGATGCAGAATCCGCCTGGCGAGAGCTTGGGATAGAGTGCGTCAATCGCGTCCCAGGTCGAGCCGTACATGTCGCCGTCGAGGCGCAGCACGGCCAGACGTTCGATGGGCGCGGTCGGCAGCGTGTCCGAGAACCACCCCTTCAGGAACGAGATGTTGTCGCCGAGGAGGTCGTAGCGCGCAAAGGTCGCCCGCACCTCGTCGAGCGAGACCGCGAGCTGCTTCATCGTGTGGTGCGTGTCGCCGGCGTCGGCCGGGTACTTGTCGGCGTTCGGCGGCGGCAGCCCCGCAAACGAGTCGGCCACCCAGACCTTCCGCGCCTGCTGGTCGAAGGCGCGCAGGATCCCCGCCATGTAGACGCAGGCCCCGCCGCGCCACACGCCGGTCTCGATCAGGTCGCCGGGGACGCCGTCGCGAAGTGCGGTGACGACCGCGTGGCGCAACTGGCGCATGCGGAGGCGGCCGATCATCGTGTGCGCCTGCGACGGCCAGTCCCGTCCGAGCCGCCGGCGGTCCGGGTTGAACGCCGTCCCTGCCCATCCGTCCATTGGCGGGTCTTCGTACAGCGTGTTGAGGAGCGCCGACTCCAGCAGGTCCAGGTACAGCGCAACGGGATGTGAGGTCGCCGCCGGCTTCGGCCGGAACGCATCGAGCGACGGATGCGACCGCAGATGGCGGACGACAGGAGTGAACTGCTGCTGCGCGATCTGTTCGGCGAGCGTCGCGTTCGACCGAAACAGGCTCCAGTCGCCGCGCAGGAACGCGTGCGTCAGCGCAGGACCCCACTTCGCCTGGAACGCCTCCAGATACGTGGCGTCGCGCTGCCGCTGCTCCTCGCGGCTTTCTCCCCCGCGCCAGGTCAATCGACCCTGGAAGTGCAGCACGTACGATTCGAGCGCATATTCCATCGGAATGCCGGCGATCCACGCGCGGACCGTGTAGTCACGATCTTCGGCGCCGCCTTTGCCGAATCGTTCGTCGAACTCTCCCACCGTCTCGTAGACGGCGCGGGGGATCTTGATGCAGAAGAACGGCACCGTCGCCGCCGTCTTGTAACCCTGGTGCGTCGCTCGGTGCCGGCCCGCGATGGCTTCAAGATCCGCTTCACGACCCACGTAGTCGCTGAGATCCATGGCCGGCTGCGTCGCCAGCGCGCCGGCGGAATGAGCGACTTCCGCGTTCGACACCGGCGAAAGCAGCGCCCGGCGGTCCACCACGAGCGGGTCGAGCCAGCCGGAGGTGAAGACGAGATCGTTGTTGAGGAAGAACAGATCCGCGCCGCGGCCGCGCGCCTCCGCAAGAAGGAGGTTGCCGTTGCGCGCGAACCCCTGCGGCGTGTCCGGCCGTACCACCGTGATGCGCGCGGCGGGCACCTCGTCGGGCAGCGCGAAATCGCCGTCGTTGTCGATCAGGATGACGCGGTCGTCGTCGCCGAGCGGCGTGTGCGCGAACAACGATCGGAGCGCCACGGGCGTGTAGTGCCGCGACGCCGAGGTCGTGACCATGCCGAACACGCGCGGCAGCCGGGAAGCGGTCATGTCGGGTCCTCGCCAGGGGTGTCGCCGCGCCGACACCTCGGGCCGACGCACACCGCGATTTCGGGGCGGACTTTCGCGGGTCGGAGCGACGCCGGCCAGGGGAGCAAGGGGCGGGCCACCCTGGTGCCGATCGTGCAGGCGACGGACGCGGCATGGCCCGGCTCTCCGTGTGCCTGATCGTCAGAAACGAGGAGCGCCACCTCCCGCGCTGCCTCGAGTCGATTCGCGGTCTCGCCGACGAGATTGTCGTCGTGGACACCGGCAGCACCGACGGCACGATCGCCATGGCGGAGGCGCACGGTGCCCGCGTGCACGCGATCGCGTGGCAGGACGACTTCAGCCAGGCGCGGAACGTCGCGATCGAGCGGGCGACGGGCGACTGGATCCTGGCGCTCGACGCCGACGAGTCGATCGCCGCGCGCGACCACGACGCCATCCGTGCGGCTCTGGAGCAGCGACGGGCGCACGCCGTCGTCGTGCCGCAGCGCCACTATCTCGCCGCCGGGACGACCGTGGTCGGGTGGCAGCCCGGCGCGGGGGGGTACGACGAGGGGCTGCCGTATCCCGGGTATGTCGACGTCGACTGCCGGCGCCTGTTCCGGAAGCGGCCCTGGCTGCGCTTCCGAAACCGGGTGCACGAAGAGCTGGTGTCGATCGATTCCGCCCGCCCGCTCGTCGAGGTCCGCGGCGACTGGGTGATCCATCACTACGGGAAGCTGGACGACCCGGCCCGGCTGCGCGCGAAAGGGGAGGCATACCTGCGCATCGGCCGGAAGAAGGTGAAGGACGAGCCGCGGAACCCGCTGGCCCATTACGAGCTCGGCGTGCAGTATGCGGAGCTGCTCGAGTTCGAGCCGGCCCTCGCGGCGTTCCTCCGGACGCTGGAGCTGTCGCCGGGATTCCGCGACGCGCAGCTCCGCGTCGGACTCTGCTACGCGGGCCTCAAGCGCCACGACGAGGCGCTGGCCGCGCTCCGGGTGAGCGCGCGCGTGCTGCCGCATCACGCGGCCGAGATCGCGCTGGCCGAGGGCCACGTCCACCGCGAGCGGGGCGACGAGCCGGCCGCCGAGCAGGCGTTCCGTCGGGCGCTGGAGGCGCACACCGGCTTCCCGCCCGCCAGCATCAACCTCGCGTTGCTGTGCACCCGCCAGGACCGGCTGCCGGAGGCGCTCGACTGGCTCGATCGCGCCCTGGCGGTCTCACCGGAGCACGGCGAGGCGCACTTGCTGCGCGCGCGGATCCTCGTGCGGCTGCAGCGGTTCCAGGAGGCGCAGGCCTGCCTCGACGGTGTCGAGGCGGAGCGGGACCAGGCCGAGAGACGGGCGCTGCGGGGGGCATGCGCCCTCGGACGCGGCGACCTCGAGGCGGCCATTGCGGAGCTGCGGGGGAGTCTGGCCGCCAAGCCGACGCACGAGGCGGCGTTGAACCTGTCGACCGCGCTCGACGCGCGCGGTGACACCGGCGGCGCGCTGGAGGCCGCCGCCGAAGCGCTCCGGCTGGCGCCGGCGGCGCCAGCGGCGCTCGATCGATTCGCCCGGCTCGCGCGCGCGGCGCGGGAGGA
>Ga0194128_10007734_pt1 | contig 13908 bp, 12 predicted proteins | sample TA2KigCa65mmetaG_FD_148650 | JGI IMG/M metagenome (GOLD analysis project Ga0194128, IMG submission 148650) | Freshwater microbial communities from Lake Tanganyika, Tanzania - TA2015037 Kigoma Deep Cast 65m | ecosystem: Environmental > Aquatic > Freshwater > Lake | place: Tanzania: Lake...
CACGAGTCCGCTGGTGAGTGCAGAGCCGCCGCTTCGCATCCTCCACGTCGTCCAGGGATACGCGCCGGCCGTCGGCGGCACCGAGCGCGTCATCCAGCGTCTCTCCGAAGAGCTCGTCGCGCGCTACGGCGACGAGGTCACCGTCTTCACGACCGACTGCTACAGCGCGGAGGCGTTTCCGCGGCCGTGGCACCCGAAGCTCGCGAGCGGCTGGGAGACGATCCACGGCGTCCGCGTGCGTCGCTTCCCGGTGATGCGCTCGCTCGGGCCGCTGCTGCAGCCGTTCCAGGACCGCGCGTTCCGGCTGCATCTCCCGTTCAACCAGTACCTGCGCACGTGGTACGCGGGGCCGATCCTTCCGGGGCTGACGGAGGAGGTGCGGCGTCATCCCGCCGATCTCGTCGTCGCCTCCTCGTTTCCGCTCCGGCACATGTACCAGGCGCTGCGCGGCGCGCGGCGCGCCGGGCGGCCGTGCGTGCTCGTCGGCGGAATGCATCCCGAGGACCGCTGGGGCTACGACCGCGCGATGATCCACCGCGCGATCCGTCGCGCGGATCTCTACGTCGCGTACACCGGCTTCGAGGCGCAGCACGTCGTCGCGCACGGAGCGGACGTCGAGAAGGTCGAGGTGATCGGCGTCGGCGTCGATCCGGAGCCGTTCGAGCGCATCGACCCGGTCGCCGCGAAGCGCGCGCTCGGTCTCGGCGACGTGCCGGTCGTCGGCTTCATCGGGCAGCTCGGGGTGCACAAGGGAGTGGACACGCTCCTCGAGGCGATGCCGGCGGTATGGGCGCGACGTCCGGAGACGCGTCTCCTGATCGCGGGCTCGCGGACGGAGTTCGCCGCGCAAGTCGAGGCGCGCGTCGCCGGCTACGCCGAGGAAGCCCGCCGCAAGGTGCATCTCCACTACGACTTCGAGGAGTCCGAGAAGCCGCGGCTCTTCGCGGCGGTCGACGCGTTCGTCTATCCGTCCGGCTACGAGTCGTTCGGGCTCGCGTTCCTCGAGGCATGGGCGGCGGGCAAGCCCGTCGTCGGATGCCGCCGCGGCGCCGTTCCGGACGTCGTCCGCGACGGGCAAGACGGCGTTCTCGTCCCGTTCCGCGACGCGGGCGCCCTCGCCGCGGCGATCCTCGGGCTCCTCGAGAACCCGGAGTGGGCGCGCGGGATGGGGTTGAACGGGCGTACGCGGGTCCTCGACCGGCACACGTGGGCAGCGGTCGCCGCACGATTCCGGGAGAGCTACGTGCGGACGGTGCAGCGACGGGCCACCGCGGCGGGTTAGCGCCCGCTACACGAAGCGCGCCGCGGTCACGACGCGGACGCCGCGCACCAGGCGATCCGAGCTTCTTGTTGGACCTCGGGCGCTCGGGTAGCTTTGCCGCATGGTGCGCCGCGAACCGCTTCCCCGCGACATCCGGGATCGCCTGCCCGCTCTCGTTGCGACGTTTCGCGGAAGGCCGGAGGTCGCGGCTCTCTATCTCTTCGGATCGTTTGCGGCGGGAATGGAAGACTCCCTCAGCGACCTGGATCTCGCCTTTCTCCTCGTGGATGAGGCCACCGCGAAGGCGGAGGTCGAGGAGGCAGCGGATCTCTACTTGACGGAGATCCAGAGTCTTCTCGGCACCGAGGAGATCAGCCTCGTCGCCCTCGATTCGGCTCCGCTCACGCTTCGCTACGAGGTCGTGTCCAAGGGCCGCGTTCTCGTCGAGAACGATCCTTCCAGGCGTCTCGCATTCGAAGTCCTGACGGAAGACCTCTTCATGGACTTTGCGCCGCTTCTGGATGCCTACGACGACGAGCTTCTGCGCCAGCTCTCGGCCGTAACCGGATGATCGACCGGCGCGTCGTCTGCGCGAAGCTGTCCCAGCTCCGCGAGCGCCAGGCACACCTGGATCGGCTGGCGGCGGAGCCCCGCGAGGCGTTCCTCGCGGATCCGATCAAGATCGGTGCGGCCGAGCGGCTTCTTCAGGTGAGCATCGAGATCTGCCTCGACATCGGCCACCATCTGATCGCGGCGCAATCGCTTCCCCGTCCGCGGGAATACAGAGACGTGTTCCGGATCCTCGGTGAGCACGGACGGATCCCTGCTGCTCTCGCCGAGCGGCTCGAGGGGATGGCGGGCTTTCGGAATCGGCTCGTCCACCTCTATGCCGACGTCGATCCGGCTCGAGTGTACGAGTTCCTGCAGAAGGAGCGGTCGGATCTAATGGAATTCGCGGCCGCCGTCGCCGCGAGCATCCGCGACTCGTAGCGGAAGATGATGAAGGCGTGCGGCAGGCTCGCAGCGCTCGGCGCGTACGCGGCGGCCCTCTCGGGCTGCACCGCGCTCGCGGGCTCGGGACCGCCGGTGCCGCTGCAGCCGGGGGTCGTCCAGTTCGACTTGCGACAGCTCGACGCGCAGGGGAACCGGCCCGACGCCGGCTTTCAGCCGCTCACCTACGAATTCTGCGTCCCGAGCGACCCGGACGCGACGGGGGGCGTCGAGGGCATCGACCCGACCTTGCGCTGCCGTACCGGCGTGCACGGAAGGGCAGGTTGCGGAGCGGACCAGGCGACGTGCGTCGGCAACACCGGCCAGCCCGATTGGCGCAACGTCCTCGGCCGGCTTTCCGCGGTGCCCTTCGTCACCCGGATCATCGACACCGGCCTGCCGACGCCGCCGTCGAACTGATTCGGCCGAGGTCGGGATCCTCGGCTTGGAGTCGGCTTGGAGTCGCCGCCGAGCCCTCGAAAGGCTCTGGTCCCGCCACGACGCGGAGCAAACGACGTGGCGTGGGGAGAAATCGGCAGACAGCGAGCCAGGATCGAGGCCGCCCCTCCCGACAACGGGAGCGGGCGGCTCGACGAGCTGGCGCGCCTCGGAGGTCGCCCTCGAAGAGATGCAGCATCAGCTCAACCTCGCGCAGACGATCTCGGAGAGACGCGCTCGGGAATGCGAGCGGCTGGAGCGCGAATTCGCGCTTCTTCGTGCGGAGCGGGACGGCTACCGCCACCAGCTCGAGGAGAGGAATCGCATGCTCGCCGCCATCTTCGGCTCGCGAAGCTGGCGGTGGACCAGGGCCCTGCGGCGCACGTTCGGACGCGGTTGAAATGTCCTCTCCGACGCGCCTCAACGCGGACGCGTGGGAGGAGGCCCACTACTGGGAAGCGCGCGCGACCGAGCTCGCGAAGCGCCTCGAGGAAGCTCGCGCCCGGCTCCTGGCGATGTGCGCCGTTCTCTCCCCCGAGCAAGTCCACCTCCTGAACGCCACCCTCGAGGACTTGCAGGCCGGCGAGTGGGCGGAGAGTGCCGTCACCGGGGTCGACGAGTCGTATCAACTCGTCCCGGGAGACGTGGAGGAGGAGCTCGGGAGGGTTTGGCGGCGACTTCGTCGGCGCGGCGACACGCATGGCCGCTCCTGACCGTCCCGTATCGATCATCGTCCTGTGCTGGAACCAGTGGGCGATGACCGAGCGCTGCCTCGCGAGCCTATCGCGCAACACGAGCCTCGCTCGCGCGGAGGTCGTCGTCGACAACGGGAGCACCGACGAGACCCCCGAGAAGCTTCGCGGGATCGAGGGGATCCGCGTCGTGCGCAATCCGTCCAACCTCGGGTTCGTGCGAGGGAACAACGTTGGGCTTCGCACGGTCGCTCCGGACCGCGACGTGATTCTCCTCAACAACGACATCGAGGTCCTCGAGCCGGGTTGGTTGGATGCGCTGGCCGAGACGGCGCACGCTTCGGAGGACGTCGGGATCGTCGGCTGCCGGCTGCGCATGTCGGATGGGAGGCTCCTGCACGCGGGCACGTACATTCTGCCCGACACCTGCTGGGGCCAGCAGATCGGCTCGTGCGAGAACGACGTGAACCAGTACTCCTCGGATCGCGACGTTCAAGGCATCGTGTTCGCCTGCGCGTACATCCGCCGAGAGGTCCTCGACGCGATCGGGCCGCTGTCCGAAGACTTCGAGTCCTACTTCGAGGACACCGACTACTGCTTGCGCGCTGCGCGCGCGGGGTTTCGCACGGTCTGCTGCGGCCGCGTCACGATGGTTCACCACGAGCACGGATCGACGCGCGATTCGCCGCGAGAGTTCGAGCGCATCTTCTCGGAGAGTCGACGCACCTTTCGGCGGAAGTGGAAGAACGATCTCGATGCTCGGTACTCGCACCGCCTCTTGTGGCAGTCGGTGCTGAACTTCCCGACGGGCTACGCGATGAGCTCGCAAGCCCTGATCCGCTCTCTCGAGGAGAGCGGTGTGCGGATGAGCTACCGTTACGTGTACGGGAAGGGCTCACCGTTCCCGGTCGACGAGCCCGAGGGCACCGGCGACTATCTGCTCAACGTCGTGCACGGCAGACGAACGGACCGTCGTCCCGACGTCGGTGTGGTCTACGGGCAAGGCGACGTCTTCTCCCGAAACCGCGCTCGGTATCGGGTCGGGTACACGATGCTCGAGGTCGACGGCTTTCCCTCGGAGTGGGTCCTGCAAGCAAACGAGCAGGACGAGGTCTGGACGCCTACGTCGTTCAATCGCGACGCGATGATCCGGTGCGGCGTCAAGCGCCCGGTTCACGTGATGCCCCTCGGTGTCGACGTCGAGCACTTCCACCCCGAGATCCGCGGGTTCCCCTCGCCGGACGGCGACTTCGTCTTCCTTTCGGCGTTCGAATGGGGCGAGCGCAAGGCTCCGGAGCTGCTTCTCTCGGTGTTCAACGCGGTTTTCCGCGCGCGTGATCCGGTGGTCTTGATCTGCAAGGTGAACCACCGCGACGGCTCGATCGACGTCGCGCGGCGCATCGAGGCGCTTCGCTTGAAGCCGTGGGGAGGTCGGATCGCCTTCCTCTACAACCGCGAGCTGCCCTACCATCAGCTCGCGAGCCTCTACCGCTCCGCGGACTGCTACGTCTCGGCGGGCCGCGGGGAAGGATGGGACATGCCGCTCATCGAGGCGATGGCGTGCGGGTTGCCTGCGATCGCGACGGACTGGGGCGCGCACCGGGATTTCGCGCACGAGGGCATCTCGTATCCGCTTCGCATTCGAGGGACGAGTCCCGCGGTCGCGCGTTGTCCGTACTACGAGGGCTTCTTCTGGGCGGATCCCGATCCCGATCACCTTGCCTCGCTTCTTCGACACGTCTACGAAAACCGCGACGAGGCAAGCGACGTCGGCCGCCGCGCCGCCGTCGAGGTCCGCGCGCGCTATTCCTGGGAGGCCGCAGCGCGCCGCATCCGCGATCGAATTTCCGCGGTCGGTAACTGAGACGGGAGTGACCGGGCGCACCGGGCCAGGGTCAGTCGTCGCGATCTGCGTAGCCGAGGGCCTGGAGCCTCTGTCTCAACTCCGGGTTCACTGCGGCGGGCTCCGCTGGAGCATCGGGACCGAAACTCGCGCGACGTTCGGCGAGGAGCTTGCGCAGCTCGGCGACGACGGCTTCGTTCTCGACTGCGATGTCTCGCCGCTCTTCTGGATCGGCCTCGAGATCGTAGAGCTCCTCGCGCCCCTCTGCGGATCGGATCAGCTTGTAGCCGCTGCTGCGCACCGCCTCGTGTGTCCGGGATTGCCTTCCTTCGAGTGCGGTCGCGAGTACGAGAAGACGGGCCCATTCACGCTGTCGGCCGATTGCCAGAGCGGTGCGAGGGATCTTCCCCGACCGAGCGGGCGGTCGATGTCCATCAGGTCGAGAATCGTCGTACCCAGATCGACCGTGCTCACCGGCACGTCGACGCGAGCGGGCGCGGAATCGAAAGCCACGATGAGAAGCGGTACATGCAGCGTCTCGTCGAACAGATACCCCTCCGGATGCGAGAACGCCCGCGCTCGAGAAACTGCTCGCCGTGATCGGCCGTCACGACGATGAGAGTGCGCTCGAGGAGGCCGAGCAGAGAGAGGTGCTGGACGAGTCGATCGACGGCGGCGTCGACGTACGCGATGTTCTCGTCATACCGGTCGATTGCCGACAAGCTCCATCCGCGAGAGGACGAGCGGCGCGGATCAGGGGTTGAGCACGTAGAGATCGCGCGGGCGGCCGGCTGCGTCGGGAAGGTCGACGTGGAGGTCGTCGTTCTCGCTCGCGACGGTATCGAGACAAACCGGTGCCTGGAAGAGCTTCTTCGGTCGTCCACCCAATGGCGAACCGATCCGAACGGCCACTTCGGCCGGTGCCCACCCCGGAGCGCACGCGACGCCGATCTCGAGCCGCGCGTCGTCGGGTGGGCGAAGAAGGAATCGGAGGCCCGATCCCGCGGGAAGCGTCAGGGTGCTGGCGTCGAGCTCGGGAAGCGTCCATGCGGCTTGTTCGAGCCTGCCGTCGTTCGGGCCGAGCTCCACGAAGTCGAAAGCCGCCGCAACGCGCCGCGAGTCCCCGGATTCTCCCGGGGCTGCGTTCGCGAAGCCGAGCTCCAGCTCGTTGAGAGCCGGCTCTACGGACTCCGCCGGTAGGATCAGCTCGTATGTCGCCCAGCCGGGCTGCATGAGACAGCACGCTCGCGATCAGTCCGACGCACGCAACGCTGAGAAGAGGCCGCTTCATCGTCACCTTCGTTGACCGCCTCCTAGCACGTTGAAACCGGGTCAACTTGCCAGCCGCAGGTCGAGGTGGTTTGACTCCGGGGAGCATTGCGGACGCCGTCCATGGAAGTAGGTGCGCTTTGACGCCGCCCGAGAGCGAGGCAGAGCTCGATGCGGCGCTGGTGCGGCTTCGCCGGGAGATCTGGCGACGACGTCCGGTTTTGCCGGTCTCCTTCGTCAGCGAAACCGCGGGCGCGGTCAAGGTACAGCCCGAGCTCGCCGGGCTGCGGGGAGAGATCGACCTCTCGGACCGCGTCAAGGATGTCGGCACTCGTTTGCCGGCGCTGCCCCACTACGGCCGATTCCGCCGAAGGCTCGGTCGGTACGCGGGACGGGTTCTTCTGTACCTTCTCAAGGTCGTGACGGCCGACCAGCGAACGTTCAACGTGTCCGTGGTCAGCGCGCTCCGCCACATCGAAGACGCTCTCGCAACGAACCGCGCCGAGATCGACTCGCTGCGCGCCGGGCTCGACGAGCTTCCCGGCCGAGGTGGCGCTGCAGGCCGCGAGCGGGAAAGAGTCGCGCTCTCGACTCTCTTCGATGTGAGCGATCTCAGCGAGCGCGTTCGCGGGCTTTCCGAAGAGCTCTCGCACCGCTTCGCTTCTTACGCGGAGCTCTTCACTGGTCGCCGAGCCGTCCTCGACGTCGGGTGCGGGACGGGCGCCTTCGTTCAGGCATGCCAACGAGTCGGAGTGGGTTGCCGTGGGGTGGACTCTGATCCGGAGATGGTCCGCGCCTGCGCCGAAGCTGGAGTCGAAGCGGTGCACGCAGACGCACTCGAGTACCTCGACGGCCTCGCGACCGCTTCGCTCGACGGTCTTTTCTCGGCGCAGTTCGTCGAGCACCTGATCCCTCGAGAGCTCGTCGAGTTCGTCCGCCTGGCCGCCGAGAAGGTGGCACCGGGCGGACGAATCGTGATCGAGACCCTGAACCCCGAGTGTCTCCAGGTCCAGTATCGCTGGTTCTGGCTCGACCCGACGCACCAGCGGTTGGTACACCCGTTTCTGCTCCGTGATCTCCTCGGAGCTGCGGGTTTCTGCGAGGCCGAGATCCACAACCTTTCACCCGTACCCGCGGTCCGAATCCCGGAGCTCCGCTTCGAGCAGACGGCTCCCGATGGCCTCGATGAGTTCAATCGTGCCACTGCATTCATGAACGAGGTGCTCTACGCCAGCGCCGACTACTTCATCGTGGCCACGCGATGACCACCTCCTTCGCGCCTCGGCCTCGAGTCAGCGTCATCGTCCTCAACTACAACGGCGCCTCCCTCATCGGTCGGTGCCTCGACCACCTGATCGCGCAAACGTTGCGGGACTTCGAGATCATCGTGGTCGACAACGCTTCGTCAGACGAAAGCAGGGACATCCTCGACCACTATGCGTCGACTGACGGAATCCGCGTTCTGCTCTCGCCGACCAATCGAGGCGTTCCGGGCGGGCGAAACCTCGGCCTCGCCGAGGCGCGCGGCGAGATCGTCGCCTTCATCGACAACGACGGCTTCGCGCATCCCGATTGGCTCGAGAACGCCGTGCCGGTCTTCGACGACCCATCCGTGGGCGCGGTCGCTTCGCTGGTCTTCTTTCGCAGGAAGAAGATCATCGTGAACGGTGCGGGCGGAACTCTGAATCTTCGCGGCTACGGGGGTGACCACTGCTTCCGCACGTCGTACGAGTTCGCGAGGCTCCCGGACGAGGTGCTCTACCCGATGGGCTGCGGGATGCTCGTGCGGCGAAGCACGATGGACGAGATCGGCCGGTTCGACGAGAAGATCTTCAACTACTACGACGACGTCGAGCTCGGCATCGGGGTGTGGAACTCCGGAAAGCGAGTCGTACTTTGTCCGGATGCGTGGGTGGACCACGACTACAGCTCCTCCACCACGACGACCCGCGACAAGATGTATTTGTGCGAGCGCAATCGGATACGCACGGTGCTGAAGTATTTCCCGCTTCGCTTGCTGCCCCGGTGGCTGCTGCACGAGCGCGCGCTGATCGGCTATCTCCGTTGGCGAGATTTTCGGAGCATCCCGTTCCGAGCCTGGGGCTGGAACTTGTGTCATCTGGTATCGGCGCTCGCGCATCGGCGCCGAGCGAGCACCGGTCGATATGCGTACTGGCACCTCATGCATTGGTCCTGGGGGCAGTACCCTCCACCTCTCCCCGAGGAGCACGTCTGCGAGACCCGGCTCGGCGCCGCGGGTGCCAAACTGGACCTCGGGACCGAGGCAGACGCTTCGAGCCTCCTGTTTGGATGGTTCGCTCCGGAGCAGGACGGCACCATCCCCTACCGGTGGTCGGCACCGGCGGCGTCGCTCGTCTGCAAGCTGGAGGAGCCGGCGAGCCGCTGCACGATCTCCTTTCGAAGCCCACGTCCCGATCAGCGTGTGCGCATCGTCCTCCGCCGCCTGGGCGAGATCGACCCGGCCGTTGAGCTGCCGCTCGATCCCCCGGCCCCGCACTGGAGCAGTCGAACGGTCTCGTGCGACCTCGGCGCCGGAACCTACGAGGTTCTCGTGCTGTCGAATCCGCCGCTCGTCGATCCTCTCGGAAGGGAGCTCGGTGCTGGACTAGCGAGTATCTCGTTCGATTCGAAGCCGTCCGCCTCGCAGGTCAGCCAGCGCCCGTCGGACGCGAGGTGCGACGAAGCGACCACGCACTGATCGTGATCAGGACGATGACGGCCAGCGCGGTCAGCGTCGCGCCGAACTCCACCAGCGGCGGCCGGAACTGGAAGCGGACCCGGTGTTCTCCGCCGGTACGTGGACGCCGCGTAACCCATAGTTCGTCTGCATGACGGGTGCGGGCAAGGCGTTGATGGAGGCAATCGAGCCTGGATAGAAGGTCTCGCTCACGACGAGAAACGCAGGCGTCTTGCTGCGTGTCTCGATCTCGAGCGCGTCCGGCAAGAATCTCTTCGGGGGTGAGCATCGCCGTCCGCGTCACGAGCCAGGTACGCAGCGAGACGTGGCGATCGCGCAGCACGAAGGTCCGTTCCCCACGGAAGATCGGCTCCCAGCGCGCATCTCCGCGGAGCAGCGTATGCTCGGCAGTGACCGGTGTGCTGATCGCACGATCGGCGTCGGCCAGGCTCGCGCGGGCCAAGCACGAGCGTACCGCGGAGCCATTCTCCACTCACAATGCGGTGATCACGATGCCCTTCGGCAGGCAGCCGCGTCAAGTAGCTTTGACCCCGGAAGGCGTCGGCCTCCATCGGCGCGACGGCTCGATGGCGAACGAACGAACGAACGGAGCGACGTCGGGCCTTGCGTGCGCCCATTCGGCGGTGTCGACGCCCGCCCGCAGCGGCCGCTCGACGACACTCCCGTCGAGCGCGGTCGCTTGGGATGCGGCCGATGATCGAGCCGTCGTCGATCTCGCGACTTTCGCTCAGGAACGGACGAGGTCGACGTGGGGGCGTCTTTGGGTAACGCGAACCTCACAGCTTCCCCTGGCTTCAACTCGGCTTGAGAGCCCCCAGAACCTCCGAGTAAACCATCTCCACTCTTCGTGCGATCTCGTTCCAGCTATATCGCCGAACCACCCTTTCACGACCGGCAGCACCGAGGCGAGCGGCGCGTTGGGGGCAAGCCAGGATGCCTGCGATCAGCCGCGCGAGGTCGTCGGCTCCGTCGCAGAGCTCGCCGTCGATTCCTTCCCGGATGAGCGAGGCGACAGGACCGCAGCGACGGCTACCGATGACCGGCTTCGCGCGCATCCACGCCTCCAGGAGGATCATCCCGAAGCTCTCGTTCTCGGACGGATGAACGAGCACGTCGCAGGCATCGTAGGCGTCACGCAGCTCCTGGTCCTCGACCTCCCCGAGGTGGAGGACCCGATCCGACGCGATTGGCCGGCAGTCGATGTCGCGACCGATCAGGACCAGGACTGCGTTCCCGGGCACACGATCGATTGCCTCTACGGCGAGGTCCCAGCACTTCCCAGGCTCCTTTCGCCCGACCATGAGGACGATTGGTCGCTTCTTCTCGAGACCATGATGCTGTCGGAAGCGTTCGCCGGACACGTCTTTCGACGCGAAGGCAGCGGGGTCGACACCAGCGCCGATCTCGACGGGCCGCGCCCGCGGGAATAGGCGACGAAACAGATCCACGCCGTAGGCGGTCTGTGCGAGCACCCGGTCGGCTCGCTCGATGCTCCGATAAACGGAGCGGAAGTGATGATAGGGGTCGTTGGCGTGAAAGAGCGGCAAGAGTACGACCGGCCTGCGCGCGAGCCGCGCCGCCATCGTAACCTGCCCGATCAAAGCGAACGGCGCGTAGCCGACGAGGAGGACGTCGTAATGCGCCCGTTGGGTCACGATGGCGCGCAGGAGACCGGCAGAATTCGGCCCACGGCCCAGGGCGGCGAACCAATCGTATCGGTGTGGTCGGGTGATTGCGCGGGAGTGCAGCGACCGAATGACGTCCTCTGGCGAAGCCCGCTCGCCGAGGCTTCCGGCGCCCTGCTCCTGCTCCCATCGCCGTAGAATCGCGAGAGACATCGCCCGTCCGGCGCGGACCGAGGGCGAATAGCTCACGGCGAAGCGTGTCACGGGGACTCCGTCGATCTCGCACGCTCCCGCCGGAAGCTCCGGCGGCCACTCGAGCCCGAAGGCGGCATGGCCGACGAACCGCTCGGTCCTCGTCGCGAAGACATGGACCCGGACTCCGCGCGCCTGAAGCGCACGCGTCAGGGAGTACTGGTAGTGCGAAGCGCCGTTAGTCCGATCGACGGAGAAATGAGGGAAGACGTGGAGCGCTCGCATGATGTACTCGCAGATCGTGCACCGCCATAGCGATGGTCCCGGCTGCTGCGCAACGATTCGCGGTTGCAGACGGGTTCCGACGCTGCGAAGAAACGCCCATGAAGTGGCTGGGACGAGATCGTCGCGGAACGGCGCCATCGAACTTGGTGCCCAAGAGCGACGCCCGATGGGAGCCGGCTTGCTGGGAGGATCTCGCGGTGCTCGTCCCGCCTCGCGATCTCTGGGTGGGGCCGCAGGACCCCCTGGTGCACTTTTTCCGGTGGGCTTGGGAGTACCGCGCGTATCTCGGACTCTTGTGCAACCTGCGCGCGACCTCCTCCGTTCTCGAGATCGGGTGTAACCACGGGCGGACGATGCTCGGGCTGGTCGGCCTCCTCGACCCTCCAGGGTGCTACGAGGGCTTCGATATCCTCGCGCCGCAGATCGAGTTCGCACAGCGGGAGATCCAAAGCCGTCATCCGCATCTGCGGTTCTCGATCGTCGACGTCTTCAACGGCACCTACAATCCCGGCGGTCGTGTCTCGGCCGAAACTCTCAGGTTCCCGTACGACAGTTCGAGCTTCGACGTCGCGTACGCGGCTTCCGTGTTCACGCACCTCGTTCCCGCCGCGGCCGCGAACTACTTGCGCGAGACTCGTCGCGTCCTGCGCCCCGGAGGCCGATGCCTGTTCAGCTTCTTCCTCCTCGATCGCTATCGCGGCCGAGGGACCTCGAGTTGCGAGCTGTACGAGTTCGAGCACCTGATCGAGGGAGGCGTCGCGACGCACGATGCGGAGCGTCCTGAAGCGGTCATCGCGTATTCGCGGGCCCGTCTGGAGAAGCTCGCGGCCGATGCGGGCCTGCGCGTCGAGCGTGTACTGCCCGGATACTGGACGGCCTCGGACGATGCCGTCACGAACGAGCAGGACCTCGTCGTGTTCGTGGCCGACGATTCCGCGTCGGCGGCCTGATTCCGCCTCGAGCCCGAACGACACGGCGCCCCTGGCCCGAGGACCAGAGGCGCCGAGGAGGAGGCTCCGGCCGAGTCGGCCGGATGGATCAGTTCAGGACGAAGGCTCCCTGAGGATCGCCCGTCGTCGAGGCGAAGGGGATGAACGGCGGATTCAGCACCATCACGTAGGCGTTGCCCGCCGATGCTCCCGCCGGCTTCTGGAAGGTGAACTGGTTCTCGGAGACGATGTTGAGGGGGATCTTCGCGCTGTTCCCATTGAGTCCTCCGAAGTTTTGCACTCCGCTCGGCGACTGCGCGAAGAAGTTGATCACGGAGAGCGCGGAGAAGCCGGCGCCGTTGACCGTGATCGTGCTGCCGTTTTGGGAGATCGACGTGATGTTGAGCGCATCACCGATCGGGACCGAAACTGCATTGGAGAGCACGTTCCCCGTGTAGGGATTGTTGACGACCTGGAAGGAGCCCGGACCCGTGACGGTGTTCGCGGGAATCGTGATCTGGAACGAGGTGCTGGATCCGCCCGGGAGCGGCGAGAGCGGTCCCACGTTGCCCGCCGCCGTGAAGAGATTCACGAGCGGCCCGTTGAACCCGGTGCCGGTGATCGTGATCGTGGTGCCCTGCTCGATGATCGTCTCGACGTTGGCCGTCGGAATGGTCGGGTCGACCGGCCGAAGCGCCGTGCCGGCGATGGAGTGGATCGTCGGGATGTTGGCGGTCGGATCGCCGTACAGGAGCTGACTCGGCGTTCCCGACTGGACGAAGTTCTCGTCGGTGTTCACCACGAGGAGCGTGCCGAAGCCGTTGCCGAGCGGAATGTTGGCGGGGATGTTCCAGGTGAGGGTCGTCGGCGTCCACGACGTCGGCGTGAAAGGCCCATGATTCTGTGGGCCGGTGGCGGTCGCGACGAAGAGGAGGATGCGGGAACCCGCGGTGAATCCGACACCGTTCAAGACGACCGGATCGCCGATGACGAGCGGCTGAGCAGGGGTCTTCAGAAGGGCGCCGTTCGGTGCGTTGACCATCACCCAGCTCGGCACGATCGCGAGCCCGTGGCCCGAGAGGAAATCGAAGCCGACGTCCTCGACGTCGACCGCCTCCTCCGTGAGCCAAGCCTTCACCATCGCCGGCGAGAGCAGTGGCAGACCGTGGTCGAGGCGGTGGCCCTGCATCAGGGCAACGAGGCCCGCGGCGTGCGCCGAGGAGGCGGACGTGCCGTTGAACGACGCTTCCGAGACGAAGCCGAGCTCGGAGACGGCCCAGTTGCTGACGATGCCCGGCGCGACGATGTCGGGCTTCTGGATCGAAGGAGCCGTAGCGCTGCCTCGCGAGCTCGTCGCACTCACTTCTTCAAAGACGCTGTCGAACTCCCCGACGGTGAGTGCATTCGGGACGACGGCGAGGTCGGAGAGGCTTCCCGGAGGTGTGTTGATGAGGAATCCGGCTTCCTCATCCAGGTAGCCGAGAGCATTCAGGCAGGCGACCCGGAAGTTTGGCGTGCCCGGCGTGCCGGCGCCGGTGTACTCGACGGCGAGGTAGTAGAAGAGCTCGTTCTCGTCCTCGTCGTTGGTGAAGAGATCGAACGTGTGGGTGAACGACTCGCCGAGCCCCACGCTCTTCTTCATGTTCATCAAACCGCCCGAGGAGT
>Ga0194128_10007740_pt1 | contig 13900 bp, 13 predicted proteins | sample TA2KigCa65mmetaG_FD_148650 | JGI IMG/M metagenome (GOLD analysis project Ga0194128, IMG submission 148650) | Freshwater microbial communities from Lake Tanganyika, Tanzania - TA2015037 Kigoma Deep Cast 65m | ecosystem: Environmental > Aquatic > Freshwater > Lake | place: Tanzania: Lake...
GAACAACGCTTTCATATTGGTGTTAATCACTGACATCTTTTTCTCCTATCGTGAGGACCATCCCCACGAATGAACTGCCCGACTCCACCGGGCTGACTACCGTTCATGCACATAGCGTGCCAACTTCATTAAACTCTAAATCAGATCTGTAAAACGTTGATTAATAACAATTTTTTTATAATTAACTTCGAGCGGCAATTTGTGTCGATAAACCGGCAACAAATTGCCCATTAGGCGGTGGTTATGCCGAGCTGCGCCGAAACAGCCTTAAACTCACGCTCAAGCTCTGGGTGATTGGGGTAGTGCTCATGGGCCAACATCACCGCACTCAACGCGGCGGCAGGTTCGAGAGCGCATCGGAGCGCACGAACAAACATTAGGTGAGTTGTGACAGGAGCGAACTCTCCCTGAAGAGTGAGGAGTTCGTTAAGTAGGCTCACTGCTTCCTCCCAATCCTCTCTGAGCATCGCCAGGAGACCGGTAATCGCAAGGATATCCTCGCTCTGGGGATATAGCGCCAGACCTGCCTGCCCGAGTGCGTTGGCTAGATCCAAGCGCTCCTCAGATACGAGCTTTGAGATGGTCTCCCGGATTTCACCCGGGGAATACTTCGATACGCACTGGCCTGGGTCTTCAACCGTGACAACAGGCAAGTGGGCTGCAATGATTTCTTGGTAAAGATTGGTGTTCATGGTCTTACGCTCCCTTCGGGGTTGGATGCGACAGACCAAAGCAAACACAATGCCAACTTTTAAATGGCCATCCCTGTGAGAAACTAGAAGCATGATTCCTTACGGACGCCAATCCATATCCGAAGCAGATATTGCTGCGGTCGTCGAGGTGCTTCAATCGGACTTTCTTACTCAGGGACCGGCGGTTCCTGCATTCGAAGCTGCCGTTGGAGCAAAGGTTGGTGCAGCCTTTTCAGTGGCCGTGAATAGCGCAACGTCCGGACTTCACGTTGCGTGTTTGGGCTTGGGGGTAGGGCCTGGGGACCAAGTCTGGACGAGTCCAAACAGTTTCGTGGCATCAGCCAACTGTGCGCTCTACTGTGGCGCTGAAGTAGATTTTGTAGACATTGACGCCCAAACGCTCTGCATGTCGGAGCTGGCCCTAGAGGAGAAGCTGCAGCGCCATTCGCGGTTGGGCCTGCCCATGCCCAAGCTGGTCATACCAGTACACTTTGGCGGACAAAGCTGCCACATGGCCGAAATTGCCCGCCTTGCCAACGAATATCGCTTTCTGGTTGTCGAGGATGCATCCCACGCGATAGGCGCCAGCTACATGGGACGACCCGTTGGCGACTGCCAATTCAGCGCCGCCACCGTATTCAGCTTCCACCCCGTCAAGATCATCACCACTGGCGAAGGGGGCTTGGTATCGACCAACTGCCCGGATCTGTTTGCCCGAATTTCACGCCTCCGCACCCATGGCATCACTCGGGACCCTTCACATATGGAGGCCGTAGCCCCCGATCCCTGGTACTACGAACAGCTGGAGTTGGGTCTTAACTACCGCATGACAGACCTCCAAGCCGCTCTCGGGCGCTCGCAGTTGATGCGATTGGATGCATTCGTGGCCCGGCGTCAGACGCTGGCTGCTCATTACGAGAGCGCCTTCAGCGGAGTCGCCAAAACCCAGAAGGTTCCGCAGTACACCTCGTCGGCACGTCATCTCTTTCCGATTCGAGTGCCTGCTCAACAGCGCAGGCACGTTTTCGATCGACTCCGGGACCGTGGTGTTGGAGTGAATGTCCACTACATCCCCATTTACTTTCACCCCTACTATGAAAAACTGGGATTTAAAGCTGGGCTGTGCCCTGCCGCGGAGACCTTCTATTCTGAGGCCATCTCGCTACCAATTTATGCGGACCTGTCGGACAGTCAACAGTCGGAAGTCATTGAAATTATTGCGACTACGTGGCTGTAGGACATGAGGTCTGTGTTGGCATAACTCATGCTTCATGGATGCTGAGTCAATCAAGTGAGTTTATCCATGGGATCTTTTGACACCCTCTGCGGCAGCTCCATCCTCCTAACCGGTGGAACCGGGTCATTTGGGCGCGCCTTCGTTCGCGAGACCCTCAGGCGTTGCCCGACGATTAAGCGGCTGGTGATCTTCAGCAGGGATGAACTCAAGCAGTTCGAAATGTCCCAAGAGTTCCCAGAAGATGAATTTCCAGCCATTCGTTACTTCTTGGGCGATGTGCGAGATGAGGCACGTTTGCGACGCGCTCTTGAGGGGATTGACACCGTGGTTCACGCGGCCGCTTTAAAGCAGGTGCCGGCAGCAGAGTACAACCCCTTTGAGTTCATCAAGACCAATGTTCTTGGCGCACAAAACCTCATTGAGGCCTGCCTAGATTCAGATGTAAAGCGGGTAGTGGCACTCTCCACCGACAAGGCTGCAGCACCAGTCAACCTTTATGGCGCAACCAAACTCTGCTCAGACAAACTCTTTATTGCCGCCAACAACTTCAAGGGCTCCCGCCCAACCCGATTTTCAGTGGTTCGCTACGGAAATGTCTTGGGCTCGCGAGGCTCTGTTATTCCATTCTTTTTAGATCAAGCAAAAAAAGGCCGCTTGCCCATCACGCATGAGGACATGACCCGATTCAACATCAGTTTGAGCGAAGGCGTGCAAATGGTGCACTGGGCCATCGAGAATGCGCATGGCACCGAGATACTGGTACCGAAAATTCCCTCGTACCGAATTACCGATGTCGCAAAGGCTGTGGCGCCCTCGTGCCGGACCGAGACGGTGGGCATTCGCCCTGGTGAGAAGCTACATGAAGAGATGATCACCTCGAGCGACAGCCCCAACACCATCGACCTAGGCGGTTACTACGCCATTCTTCCCTTGAAGAACGGCGTGACAAAAAAGTATGCACAGTCCCACGGAGCCAAAGACGTTCCAGAGGGTTTTTCTTACAACTCGGGCAGCAACACGGAATTCCTCTCTGTAGAGGCCCTGCGGGATCTCATCAAGAAGAACATCGACCCCGCCTTCGAGCCCCTTTGAAATGAAGGCAAGCCAGATTGCTCTGGGGACTGCAAATTTCGGTCTTCAATATGGGGTTAAGAACCAAAGGCAACTCCCTCTAGAAGAAGTTGAGAGGATCCTTGGCGCCTGCCGAGCATCTGGCGTGACCACCATCGATACCGCAATTGGGTACGGCGAGAGCCAGCGGGTGCTGGGAAGTGCGGGGTGCCATGGGCTTGATTGCATTACAAAATTGCCTGGCCTACCCGCGCAAGTGGAAGACATTGCGGCCTGGGTGCATAGCCAGGTTGCTCAGGCTCTTCGAGATTTGAGACAGGAAAACCTCTACGGCCTGTTGCTACACAGGCCCGGGGATTTACTCGGACCGCTTGGGCCCGAGTTGGCCCGAGCATTACGCCTTTCCCAAGAGGAGTTCAATATCCAGAAGCTTGGTATCTCCGTCTACGAACCGCAGGAGTTGTTGGATTGCTGGAGGGTGTTGCAATACGACCTAGCGCAGTTGCCATGCAATGTCTTTGATCAACGCTTTACCACCGGCCCTGCAGTGGCGCACCTTCGCTCAAAAAACATTGAAGTGCATGCGCGCTCGGTCTTCCTCCAGGGCCTGTTGCTCATGCCCGATATAAGCAGACCCTCCTACTTCAACCCCTGGACCCATGTTTTTGAGGCCTGGCACACCCTGGTAGAGACCTCCAAGAAGACACCACTCGAGGTGTGTTTGGCCTTCGCAAAACAACAGCGCTTTGTTCATAAGTGGGTGATTGGTGTGGACAGCGAAGATCAACTTCTTGGCATTCTGAGTGCCAGTGACCCTAGTGAATTTGTGATCCCCGACGCAGCATGGGCGCCGTTCAAAGACCTGCCGCTGGCGCTTGTCTCTCCCGCCCAATGGAGCCTGCAGTGAGAGTTATCGGGATTATTCAGGCCCGAATGAGTTCGCGGCGGCTTCCAAACAAGGTGCTTCTGCCACTTGCCGGCGAGCCTGTGCTAGCCCACGTGGTTAAGCGCACCCGTGCATGCCCCCTGATTAATGAGGTGTGGGTGGCCACATCCACCGACGCGAGCGACAACCCCATTGAAGACTGGGCCTGCGGCTTTGGAGTGAACTGCGCCCGAGGAAGCCTCAACGATGTTTTGGACCGCTATGTTCAGACTGCCCGATCGGCCAAGGCCGATGCCGTGGTGCGAATCACCGCGGACTGCCCTGCTCTTGACCCGCAGATCCTAACCGAGGTTGTGGAAGGTTTTGTCTCTGGGTCATACGACCTCTACGGTCTCTCTGGAGAGTTTCCCGATGGGCTCGATTGCTCTGTGTTTTCAATGGCCGCACTGGAGCGGGCATGGGCCGAGGCTAGGCTTCCCTCGGAGCGGGAGCATGTGGGCCCTTATATTGAAAAGCATTCGGAGTTATTCAAGCTTGGGGACCTGAGGAAGTTCGATGGAATGGGTTTAGGCCATCATCGCTGGACACTGGATGAGCCCGAGGATTACGAGCTCCTTACCCGAATCTTCGACTCTTTCCCGCCCAAGACTATTTTCCAAGTCAAGGACGTGCTGGACTTGTTTACCCAACAGCCCGAATGGTTACAAATAAACAAACATATCGGCAGAAACGAAGGCTACGTGCGCTCCTTAGAAGAAGACAAGGCGATGGGCCATGTATAGCTTAGAAGAATTAATGAACTCCTCGGGAGTGAAGCTTTACCGGGAGGCCAAGGCCCTAATCCCCGGTGGAACCCAATTGCTCTCCAAGCGCCCAGAGATGTTTGCGCCGGAAGTGTGGCCGGCTTATTTCAGCAAGGCCAAGGGCTGCCGTGTCTGGGATTTGGACGGGCGAGAATTCATTGACATGTCGATTATGTCCGTGGGCGCCTGCATTCTGGGTTACGCCGATGATGAAGTCGATGATGCTGTGTGCGCAGCCATACGCAAGGGTGTGAATAGCTCCTTGAATTGCCCAGAGGAAGTCGAGCTTGCCAAGGCACTTATTGAGTTACACCCGTGGTTTGGCATGGCTAGGTTCTGCAGAAGCGGGGGCGAGGCCATGTCTATGGCCATTCGAGTTGCAAGGGCCCACGCCAAACGAGACGTTGTATTGTTCAGTGGGTACCACGGCTGGACCGATTGGTATCTAGCCGCCAATCTGGCTGACGAGCGGGGGCTAGATGGCCAATTGATGCCAGGGCTTGAGCCCAATGGTGTTCCCCGTGGGCTCGCTGGCACCGCCATTCCCTTCGATGCCAACTCAATTGAGTCTCTAAGAGAGAAAGTGAGAGGCAGGGAAAAAACCGTTGCCGCAATTGTGATTGAACCTGCGCGCGGCGAAGACGCTCCCGCGGGCTATCTGAAGGACCTAAGAGAACTCACCAGTGAAATTGGTGCAGTGCTGGTATTTGATGAAATCACCAGCGGTTTTAGAATGTGCGCGGGTGGCATCCACCGAAACTACGGCGTCTATCCCGACATTGCGGTGTTCGCTAAAAGCATGGCGAATGGCTATGCCATGGCGGCTGTGCTGGGAACCGAAAAGGTCATGCAGGCCGCTCAAACTACTTTCATATCCAGCACCAACTGGACGGATCGGGTCGGGCCGGCTGCTGCACTTGCAACACTAAGGAAGTATCTCCACCAACAAGTAGAGCGGAAGCTAATTGTTGCCGGCAATGCAGTGAAAGACATTTGGAGAGAAGCATCTCGCGCAAGCGGTGTAGAGGTAAAGATCTCAGGCCTGCCCACTTTGGCAGCGTTCAGCGCTTCACGAGCGGATGGGTCGGAATTCAATACAAAGTTCACGATCGAAATGTTGAAACTTGGATTCCTTGGTTTTCGCCAGTTCAAGCCCTCTCTTGCGCACGACCGGGGGTGTTTGACAGCTTACTCACAAGCGGCTCACAAAGTATTCCAGAGACTAGGCTCACACGACACAGCCCTTGAACTCATTACCCCCAAACATCACTCGAGCTTTCAACGCCTTACTAAAGAGTAAGAAATGTCACCAGCAACAGAATATAAGTCCTGGGTAGACCAAAACGGAACAGAGCATTCCGGCCCGGTTAAGACCAACTCGGATCACTTTTATGTTATTGACTGTAAGTGCTGTTGTTTTAAGCATGTCGTCCCACTTCCAACCAAATATGAACTAGAAACAATTTATTCCCACGAATATTATGCCCAAGAGAAGCCACTATATATAGAGCGTTACATCGAGGATTTAGAATGGTGGACAGATATCTATTCCGAGCGATTCGAACGGATAGAAGAGGCGTTGAATGGCAAAACGGGTAGTATCCTTGATGTCGGATCCGGCCCTGGACTATTTCTTGCAACCGGTGCCAAGCGTGGCTGGCGGGTAAAAGGTATAGAGCCATCCTTAAAGGCTGCAACATACAGCCGTGAGAAATTAGGGCTCGACATCTCTAATGTGTTTCTCACAAGAGAGAATGCATCGTCTTTCGGGGGATTCGATGCTGTACACATGGGCGAGGTTCTTGAACATCTCACAGATCCGAGAGAAATGTTGGAGATCGCTCATGGAATACTTCGGCCAGGGGGGGTCCTATCACTGATCGTTCCCAATGATTTCAACCCATTCCAAGAAATATTATGGCACGAATTGGGCTATCCCACGTGGTGGGTAGCTCCACCCCACCACTTAAATTACTTTGATCACTGCAGCCTAAGTAGCTTGCTTACTTCTTGCGGCTTCGAAATAGAAGACTCAACATCGACTTTCCCGATTGATATTTTTTTGCTTATGGGAGAGTCGTATATAGGTGACGACAGCAAAGGTAGGGAAATACACAAGCTTAGAAAGACTTTTGACTCGAATCTCCTCAAAGGATCAGGAAAAGAGTTGAGACGGAAAATTCTTCTGGGTTTTTCAAAAATTGGCCTCGGTCGAGAGATCGATATTATTTGCAAGAAGACGGCGAGGCAAGATTACTTAGCAAAGGATGAGGCATGAATAAAATAAATTTCGTGATACAGGGGTCTTCTCGGTCATGGGAAGGGGGGAGGGACCTCTGTATGAATTTGTGCGATGGGATTCCAGCTATCAAATATACTGCTTTGCGGGTTATAAACGAAGTTCCTAACTCGGAGATCATTGTTATAGCACCGGGGTACGACAAAGACGGTGAAATTGAGGCTATATTCTCAGATCTTTTGGGCATTGGTGTTAGGTTGTACTTCGGTCATAACGAGAGCCCGCTGGCCCGAATTGTTGCGGCCACCGAGCACCTCTCGGATCACGATTACGTTGTCCGCATTGACGGCCTTCACCACGGCGTGATGTTGCAGCATGTCATGAAACTGTTAAGGGTCGCCGAGGCAACTAACGCGTTTTTGGTCAAGGACCGAGATGACTTCCCCATACAACTTACTGGTGATATATATAGAGTCGAGGCTTTGCGACGACTAATTAGCAGCCCCATCAGCGCCTCCCATCACGTTCATCCGAAGTATGCAATTTTGGAGAACTACCCGGGGAGGGCTATACGAGTTGAGCCGCCACCCGTATCTGATGACTATCTCTTACAAGTTCGTGAGAGAAGCAAATCAGTTTACAGGGAGTCCCGTCTTGCCGTAGACGATTTAGTCCAAAATTCCGGCGCGCAGATGCTGTTTCATTACCAACTCGCGCTTGAGTTTATAGAGGGTTCAAGCCGTGTTCTTGACGTTGCGTGCGGCGACGGTTTTGGCTCAAGATTTCTCGCTAGGAATGGGTTATCCGTTGTGGGAGGTGATATCTGCCCTCTAGTTATTGACCGTGCTCGGGAACTAAGCCAAGACTGTTTAAATATAGATTTTAAGGTACTTGATGTGACTTGCTGCACCCTTGAAGACAGTTCTTTCGACGCAATTGTCTCTATGGAGACCATCGAGCATGTCGAAGAAAGCTCGTTTCTTACCGAGTGCTCTCGTTTAATTAGGCCCGGGGGTATATTAATAATCTCTACACCTCAGAATTGCTTTGGCCATATACCCGTATGCTCTGAGCACCTCAGGGAATACAGCCTTTCTCAATTGATGGATACGCTGACGCCACGGTTCGAAGTTTTGAAAGTAATTGGAATCAAGCAAGGTCAGATTACCTCATCCATTGACCCCGTCGGAACGAATACGTTGGTTGTTTGCAGAAAAAGAGATGCGACAACCTTGCAGTGAGCGAACATATTATGAAGGATGCCGTGTGTGGCTTTGCAAAGCCCAGTTACATAGAGAGTTCAGAGCAAGATTGCTCTTCCAGCAATCGAGCTCCCTTTACCTTTCTGAGGGGCTGTCCACTTTGTGGAAAAACAGATGTAGGTACCCCTTTTAGTTTCTACAAAGATTTCCAGTTTTTCACCGATTCGATTGAGTCGCCTAAGAGGTGCGATGTTATTGATGTTGTATGTGGTTCCTGTTTGGCCCTGTACAAGAATCCCTGTTTTTCAGAGGAAGGCCTGAGAGTTCTCCTTGCCGAAGCAGGGCGTTCTTATGGTGCAAGCGAGGGGCGAGAGAGTGAACAGGTCGAATGGCTTCAATCATTAGGGTTGTTGCTAGGTTGTGATGTTTTTCTTGATATTGGCTGTTACGACGGTCGATTCCTGTCATTGCTTCCCGAATCGATTAATCGCATTGGGGTGGATCTCGACATGCCTGCGATCGAGAGGGGAAATGCTCGGGATAGAAGCATCCAACTGATTCAGTCCTCATTCGAACGCTTTAGCCTTCCAGCAAGTGCGGACGTGATCACTCTATTTCACGTTCTTGAGCATCTCACAGATCCGAATGCGGTACTCAAGCGAATTCATCAAGAGTCCAGCGCTTACGCGAAATTAGTGGTCGAGGTGCCAATTTTAGAAAGGGGGTGCACAAATGACGTTAACGGGTTCTTTTCCGTTGCCCATTTGACTCACTTCAGTCGGAGATCACTTCACTCAATACTCTCAACTTCGGGTTGGCAAGTGGAGGAAAAAATTGATGTTCCCGATTACAATGGCTATCGAGTAGTAGCGGTTAAGAGTCGCCCGCAACCCCGCTCCTTGCTCCCTCATAACGGGGACGAATTATACCTGCAGGAAAATCTTCGATCGATAGAATTCGCGAGGACGAAAGTAAGAGAGAAATTCGAAGTTATACGAGATGATGAAAAGGTAATCATTTGGGGTGCAGGATTGCACACTGAAATTCTGTTCCATACGACGCAACTATTTAAGTCTATCGGGAGAGAATTTCTGCTTATCGACAGCGACCCAATGAAGCAAGGAAAAACTTGGCGTGGAGTTCCAATTTTATCCCCGGATTCTACGTCGGAGGCATACAGTAGGGCCGATTGGCTTGTCATTTCGACTTATCAGGGACAAGAGGAGGTCCGCGACCAAGCCCTTAAGGCAGGATTTAGAGAATGTAAGATTATTCAGCTTTATGATTTGGTCTCTTGTCGTTGATAAACTAGACAATAAGTGAATCAGTATTTTCTTTTCGAAGACATCCCTCATCATGATAGTCCGCTCTTTTCAGAACCTTTCACCTCTATCAAGTAATGCGCGAAAGAATTGTCTTGCTTCAATTTTCCATGCCCGCTCTGGCCATCCAGGGGGTTCATTATCAGTAATTGACATTCTGATGCATCTCTTCCATTGCGAGTTGAAGCGCGCCTCTCAGACTAGGCCTCAATTCACCCTCTCGAAAGGCCACGCCGCCCCTGCCTTGTATGCGGTTGCTGCGGAGGTAGGGCTATTGCATCGGTCTGAATTGATGAGTTTGCGAAAGATTGGCGGTCTACTACAGGGGCACCCGCATGTAGGAACAACTCCTTGGGTCGGGACAAGTACGGGCTCTCTTGGGCAGGGCCTATCGACTGCAGTAGGTATGGCCTTAGGCTACAAGCACCAAGGGATCAATTTGCCGGTTTATACCGTTGCGGGTGACGGTGAAATGCAGGAGGGACAGGTTTGGGAGGCGGCGATGACTGCCGCTCACCATAAATTAGAAAATCTCTGTTTGATTGTTGACTATAACAAGCTTCAAAGCGATGACCTTAACGAGAACATTATTGGTCTTGAGCCTTTAGGCAATAGGTGGAGGGCGTTCAATTGGAACGTGTTAGAAGTAGACGGCCACTGCCAAGAGGAGATCGCTAAAGCTATTGCAACCTTTAAATCCTGCTTAACCAGGCCCACAGTGATAATCGCTCATACGATCAAGGGTAAAGGCGTTAGCTATATGGAAGGAGCAGCCGCATGGCATGGTAGTGTAACGATGAGCGAGGAAGAGTTAGCCACAGCGTTGAGAGATCTGGACGTGCCGGAGGCTGAGATCGGCTCCTATGTTGATGGCTCGTTCTTTGCAGGTGGTGATTGATATGTTTACGCCAAACTTAATCGGCACATCTGGTGACTCCCTGAGGGAGGCCTTCGGAAAGACATTGGTAAAGATCGCAGATGATTTTCCGAATATGGTAATTTTGGACGCCGACATTGCCGGCGGCACTGGTACCCATCATTTCCGGAAGTCTTATCCCGATAGGTTTTTCCAATTCGGGATAGCGGAACAGAACATGATGTCATCTGCGGGCGGAATGGCTGCGACAGGTTTGATACCAGTTGTTACCACTTTCGCGGTTTTCTGTTTAAGGGCAATTGAGCAAGCCAGACTATCGATAGCTTATTCACAACGAAACGTTAAAATTGTTGGAAGCCACCCGGGATTGGATACGGGTCCGGATGGAGCCTCCGCCCAATGCCTTGAGGATATTGCAGCGTTCCGGGCTATCCCAGGGATGGTTGTGATTTCTCCAGCAGACCCCCTTGAGATGGCATTAGCAACTGCAGCAATCATGAGACATGTTGGCCCAGTTTATATGAGAAGTGGCCGAAGTCCAGCGAAAAGAATTTTTAGCGAAGGACATAAATTCGAAATCGGCAAGGGTTGCATTGTGAGAGATGGGACAGATCTGACCATTGTCGCCTGTGGCGCCCAGGTTCATCGGTCACTAGAAGCAGCAGATTTGCTTCAGGTTAGAGGTATTAGCGCTCAAGTTGTAAACATGGCTACGATTAAACCCAAGAGACTGGCGCTTTCGTCGTGACTGAGGATCACAATATCCTTGGGGGTCTAGGTGGGGCAGTGGCCGAAGCAGTCGCATTGGATACCCCAGCCCCTATAGAATTTGTTGGCGTGGCGGACTTATTCGGTGAGTCAGGGGAACCACAGGAGCTAGCAGAGAAGTACGGTCTAACCGCCACGCATATTGCTATGGCTGCGGAGAGGGTTTTGGCTAGGAAGAGCTCTTAGTATGAAGAACCTTCTCGGAAGAGTTTCCCTCGTGACTGGTGGCAGTCGTGGAATTGGCCGATCTATTTCAATTGCATTGGCGGAGGCTGGCTCGGATGTTGTTTTTACCTACAAAGAGTCGGATTCTGCAGCGCGCGACACCCTCGACACCATAAAATCTTTAGGGCAGGAATGCGTCTCTTTTAGGGCTGACGTTCGCGAAAGGGAGTCGCTTTCTAGGATCACTCACGCGATACATAAGCGCTGGGGCCGGCTTGATGTACTGGTGAATAACGCTGGGGTTAACAAGCCAACTGATTTTGACAAGATTACCGACGAGGATTGGGACGAGATCTTATCAGTGAACTTAAAGGGGCCATTCATCGTCTCTCAGATGTGCTTTCCATTGCTTACAAAAAGCTGTAATGCATCCATAGTCAATATTAGCTCGGTGAGTGGGCAGTACGGAGGCCCGCGCACCGCACACTACGCCGCATCGAAAGCAGGGCTGATCTCGCTCTCCCAAGTTATGGCGCGGTTTGGGGCTCCTAATCGGATTCGTAGCAACACGATCGCTGTAGGGCTTGTTCAGTCCACCATGGCTGCTGAGGGGCTAAGATCACCATCAGTGCAGAAGGCAGCCGAGAGTATCTTGCTGGGTCACCTAGGCACATTTGATGACGTTGCTCAAACAGCCGTCTTTCTCGCATCTGATGCAAGTTCCTACATCACTGCTCAGACGATAAGCGTGAACGGTGGGCTCTATTTTTGACTAGAAGCGGAAAAGCGATTTTGTTTGTCGGGGGTGGTCTCGAAGCAACCCCAGGAATTTTTTTAGCTAAAAACATGGGGCTGCGTGTTGTAGTTTCTGATGGTGACCTAAATGCCCCTGGAATGCGAATTGCGGACGATCAGTTGCATGCGAGCACTTATGATATACCAGCCACGTTGGACTCGGTAACAAAGTATGTCGAGGGTGGCCGCGCGCTCTCCGGAGTGATATGTCTTGGTACAGATGTTCCGATGACAGTTGCGACTGTTGCGAAATCTTTTGGCTTGAACGCCGTTAGTATAGAGACGGCTTGCTTAGCATCCGATAAGTTGGCAATGAAGGAACGTTTTACGAAATACAACGTCAAAGTGCCGTGGTTTTCGAGAGTGGATAGCGTGGGCCATCTTCGCAGCCTAGCTAATCAACATTCGAAAACACTCGTGATAAAGCCAGTTGATAGCCGAGGGGCGAGAGGCGTATTGAAGTTAGGCCCAACAGTCGACTTGGGTTGGGCTTTTAATATCGCGACTGAGAACTCACCAACTGGAAGGGTCATGGTTGAGGAGTTTCTAGATGGGCCTCAGATTAGCACTGAATCACTAATCATAAATGGGGCCTGTCACACCCCCGGTTTTTCTGACAGAAATTATGAGTACCTGGAGAGATTCGCCCCAAATATTATTGAAAATGGTGGAGACCTCCCTAGTGCAATTCCATCAGACCAACAAGAAGCGGTTCGCAAGGTTGTGGCATCGTCTGCAGCCGCCTTGGGGGTGGCGAATGGAGTGGTAAAAGGGGACATTGTGGTGCACAAGGGCGAACCATACGTCATTGAAATTGCGACTCGTCTGTCTGGTGGGTATTTCTGTACGCATGAGATTCCGTTGAATACTGGAGTTGATTTTGTTGGTGCGGCGATTAGACAGTGCCTCGGTGAGACCTTGGATGCATCCGACTTGGAATCTAGTTTTCAGCGCGGGGTAGCTCAGCGTTACTTTTTCCCAAATCCGGGCATCGTTCGAGAAATATGCGTACCAAGTTGGATCTCAGAGGACCCTGATATTGCCTTATTTGAAATTAGAGTGAAGATAGGGGATCGGGTATTTCCAGCTTATAGCCACCCAGCTCGGGCTGGTGTCGTAATTGCCACAGGTTCAACTCGCGAAGAAGCAATTGGCAAAGCCAGACACGTGATCAACTCGGTCAAAATCCATACCGCCTAGGACATGATGAAGCCTATAAGTTTTATTGCGGAAGTCTCAAGTAACCACCATCGTGACATCGGGCGCGCGTTAGAGTTTGTTGATGCAGCAGCAGACGCTGGTTGCTCTGCTGTGAAGTTCCAACTCTTCAGGCTAGACCAACTGTTTGCCTCGGAGATTCTTGAGAAGTCAGCCAAGCACAGGGAGCGCAAGGACTGGGAGCTGCCCCAGGAATACCTCCCAGTATTGGCCAAACGCTGCAAGGAAAGGGGGGTTGAGTTCGGATGCACTCCTTTTTACCTTTATGCGGTGGAGGAGCTTCGGCCTTTTGTGGACTTTTACAAGGTGGCATCCTACGAACTTCTATGGGATGACCTATTGGCTGCATGTGCAAAAACCGGCAAGTCCGTGATGCTCTCCACCGGAATGGCGACTCTTCCAGAGATACAGCACGCTGTCTCCGTTTTGAAGTCCAATGGATGTGCGAATCCATTGTTGTTTCACTGCACTTCCGCCTACCCGACACCCTATGCCGAGGCGAATCTCGCCGCCATTGAGACGCTCAGGGACGCGACAGGCTGTGAGATTGGGTGGTCAGACCACACAGTCGAACCAGCTGTGCTCAATCGAGCCATCAACAGATGGGGTGCAACCACCATAGAGT
>Ga0194128_10007743_pt1 | contig 13898 bp, 9 predicted proteins | sample TA2KigCa65mmetaG_FD_148650 | JGI IMG/M metagenome (GOLD analysis project Ga0194128, IMG submission 148650) | Freshwater microbial communities from Lake Tanganyika, Tanzania - TA2015037 Kigoma Deep Cast 65m | ecosystem: Environmental > Aquatic > Freshwater > Lake | place: Tanzania: Lake...
CAAGGAGGTGAACATCAGCGGCAGCGAGTACCGGGACCAAGGCAGGACCGACAAGGACGGACGGATACGATTTTCCAGCTACAGTATCAGGGAGGGGGAGGAGTACAAGGTTGAACTGGTGGAAGGCGGGGGCAAGTCTCCTTTCACCGTGCACGCCACCGGGTACTCAAACCCGTACGACTTTGAGGTCAGGGCGGAGTGCCGGTTGCGGGTCTCGACCCAGGCAGGACAGGAGAGCGCCAGTTTGTCGCTCTACAGGATCAAGAGCGATTTCGTCCAGAACAAGCCCCCGCTCCACACCGGCACCGGCGCCTTGGAGGCCACCGTGGCGTACGGCGAGTACTTCCTGGTGGCCAAGGGGGAGGGGGTCACAGTGACGAAGCCCGTCACCTGCAATAGACCCGAGGTTTCCGTGTCCCTTGATCTCGTCGATCCCTTCGTGAAGGCCGAAAAGTTGCGCGAGGAGGGCAAGGAGGACGAGGCCATCGAGTACTACAAGCAGGTGGCCAAGGACCATCCCAAGTACAGCGAAACGATGAAGCGGGTGGGGTTCTACTACAACAAGAAAGGGGAGTTCAGCGATGCGGTCAGATATTTCGACGAGGCCATTGCCGCCCCGCACGGCTCTGATCCGTACCTCTACCTGGCAGCAGCCCAGGCCAACCATCGGGAGAAAAAGTACCTTACGGGGATTGAGTACGCCCGCAAGGCCTTCACCTACCGGAACCTTTTTGCGGCGAACGAACGCGAGGCCAAGCGGGTAATGGTGGAGTACACCCAGGTGCTCTGCCGGCACGACTGGCACTTCGACTCTAATAGGTCACTGGCATCAACCGAAAAATGCGCCGAAGCGCAAAAGCTGCTGCAGAACTGGGAGAGCTTCCTCAGCAACGCCGAAGGACAAAACATTCGCGATGCTGGGCAACGCAAGTCGCAGGTGGAGACCGAACTCATCAACTCGGATTGCCAGTAGCATTCCATGGGGGATCTTATGCGCAGGCGCAGAGCGAAGCACCTCTGGCTAATCCTGCTTGTTGTGGGGATGTGTGGTTGCAGCAGTAGCCCCGAAGGAGGGCAGAAGGCAGAGGAAAAGACACCAGCGCGGGAACCGGTCGCCGCCAAGGCCAAGGGTGCGGCAAGCGGAACCTTGCAGCAGGCCCAGGAGGCCCTGGCCGAGAACCGCTACCCCCAGGCCATGGAGTACTACCTCGCCCAGCAATTGGACCAGAAACCGGACCAGTTGCTTGAGCGCGCCCGGCTCCTTGCCGAGGCCGGCGAGTTCTACCAGCACCTGGCCCTGTTCGCCGCCGAACTCCGCCGCGAGCTGCATCGCCTTTGGGAGGAGCGCCAGCAAGAGGGGGAGATGCGCAGTAGCATGTTGGTGTGTTTCGCGGCCATGGGGGCATACGAGCAGGGCGCGTTTCCGCTCAGCGCCGCGATGCTGGAGCGGATCCAGCCGGAACAAGTTCCCCAGGGCCTGGCAAAGCGGGCCCAGGTGGCCATTGGCGCCAGCTATGTCCGCATGGGCAGGGCTGAAGAAGGCAGGAGGTTGATCCAGGAGGCCGCCGCCAGTGAGGGGGCAGACCCTGGGCTGGCCCTGATGAGCTACAGGACACAAGTCGAGATAGGGGAGCCGCCCCCTGGTGCCCGGGAGATGCCGGGGGAAGGGATGGAGATGGCGGATCTTGGCCTGCGCAACGCTGCTCTGGTGGATCTGGCCTGGCTCCGGCTAAGTGAGGGCAAGGTCCGCGAGGCCTACCAGGTTTTGCAGTCCTACCAACCGCACCAGCCCTTGGCGGAGGAGGAGATCCAGAGCCAGGGCCAGGCAGAGAGCTTCAAACGAAAGCACTACGGGATCGCCTTCATCCCGTTACTCGCCCACGTCTGTTACCAGCTGGCAGCGGCCGACCTGGAAAGGCTGACCGGCGAACCGGGCGACCGCGGCCTCTATGCTCAGTACCTACTGGGCAAGGCGCTACAAGGGGCCGGGCAGTGGCCGTTGGCAGAGGTTGCCTATGCCAGGTTCATAGCTGGCCTGGAGAAGCAGCCGGCGGCCGGGTACCTGCAGTACCTCGGCCGCCTCGCCCAGGCCTACCGTGGCCGGGCCTTGGCCGAGCAGGGGCAAGCGAGCCAGGCGACAAAGATCTGGCACGGCCTGGGCGAGGGCGAGGGGTGGGCGGACCTGGCGGTGAGATTTACCCTCCTTGAAGAGCAGTGCAAAGTTGCAGGAGGCCAGCCAGATTTCCGCGCCCTGGACTTGGCCTATGATCGGCTGTGCAGGGTGCGGCCACAGCAGTTGGGCGACGAGGAGTATGACTACTACCACCATGCCGGTATGCAGGCCGCACAACTGCTGGTCCGGGGGCCGAAGGAGCGCAGGGACCAGGCGGTGGAGATCCTCGAACGGGTGCACGACAAAAGCAGCGGGTACGATCCCCAAAAGGTGGAGCCGAGTTTTCTCCTGAACCTGGCCAGGGCATATTACCTAGACACCAAGATTCAGTGGTCGCTTGGCAAAAAAATTATCGGCGCGCTGGCCGCGCAGGATCCCGCCTGCATCCCGGCACTGGAGATCTACGGATACCTGCTGGCGGATTTTGGCGGAGATGCCCCGGAGCACACCGTCCCAGGTTCCGGCGGTCAGTGAATTCACCACAGCAGAAGGAATGAGGAGATGTCGCTAGCAAAGATCGTGGCGCCAGCCCTGATCGTGGGCGGAACCGCCTTACTCCCCGGCCAGACGATGGGCCAGAACGGCCCGGTGCTCAAGTACATCGAGACCAGCAAGCCGGAATTGCTCAATCCCATCGACGGCATGAGGAACGTCATCGGCGTCCGGGTGATGGAATTGCTGTTCCGGGGCCTAATCACCCAGGACCGCGAGGGGAAGTGGGTGCCTGAGGTGGCGGTGGCACTGCCGGAACTGCAGCCCGGAGCCACCGAGATGGTGGTGAGGATCAGGCCAGAGGCCAAGTGGCCCGACGGACGAGATTTGAGTGCACAGGACGTGGTTTTCTCCTACGAGGTTTACATGGACGAGGAGAACAGCTTCGGCAACCGCAGCAACCTGGAGGTTTTCGAGCGGGTGGAAGCGGTGGACGACAAGACCGTGCGCTTCGTCCTCAAGCAGAGCGACCGCGACGTCATTCCACGCGCGGGGTTTTATCTCATGCCCAAGCACATGCTCAAAAAAACCTACCTGGACAAGGAGAACAGCTTCAACCGGGCTCCCATCGGGGCCGGACCGTACGAGGTGAGTGACATCGAAGACAACATTATCCGCTTTGCCGTGAACGCCAACTACTACAAGGAAAAACCTTCGATTGGGCAGGTAGAACTGCAGGTGAATCCGGATGAGAATGTGCACCACCATATGCTGATGACCGGAGGGGTCTACTTGGACCCGGTCATCCGGCCGGAAGACATCGCCGCCATAGACAAGAATGCCTATACCCAGATCGAACCCTACGATTCGAAGACCTGGTTCGGATTTGCTTACAACTGCCGAAACGAGGTTCTGCGCTTCAAGGAGGTGCGCCAGGCTCTCACCTATCTTTTCAACCGCGAGGAGGCTTTGGAGGCCAACTTCTACAAGCAAGGGGAACTGGTTTCCGGTCCCTTCACCCAGTCCAGCTTCTGCTACAACTCCGAGGTGCAGGTTTACCCGTACGACGAGGACGCCGGTAAGAGGCTGCTCGAGGAAGCCGGGATGATCGACAGCGACGGGGACAATATCAGGGACTACAACGGCAAGCCCCTGCGCCTAAGAATGGTGGTCTCCAAGGGCATAACCCAGGCCAACAAGAACGTCTGCACTGACTTCGTCCGGCAACTGAAAGGCCATCTCATCGAGGTGGAAATGGACTGGCAGGAGGAGAGCGCCTGGTATGAGAAGGTTTTCTTTAAGCGCGACTACGACATCACCTTCATGTTTTGGAAGTTCGACGAGGGCAGCAACATTTACCCCTTGTTCTCCCGGTCTGAGCAGTTGCCCGGCCAGTACAACCTTGTCCAGTTCGACAACGAGGAGGTCGAGGAATTGCTCCGCCGCTTCCGCTACGGCGCCGATCAGTCGGAGAGGGCGGAAATCGGCAAGCGTCTGCACGCGATGCTCAGCGAGGAGTGTCCGTACACCTTCTTGTGGACCCTGACCTACAATGCCGGCCGCCGCATCGAAGTGAAAAAGATCACCATTGACCCGTTTTATTTTTTCCGCGGCATTGAGAGTTGGGAAGTAGAGTGAGGTGTAAGATGAGGCTGAAGACCGGGCTGTTAGCGGGAGTGGTTCTAGCAGCCTTCTGGCATTTGCCTGCCGCCCAGGGCGGAGAACTCAAGTACATCGAGACCAGCAAGCCCGAAATGCTCAACCCGGTGGACGGAGCGCGCAACGTGATCGGGGTACGCCTCCTCGAACTGATGTTCCGGGGGCTGATGAGCATCGACGAAGAGGGGGAGTGGGTGCCGGAGATCGCCCTGAAGAAACCGGAGTACAACGAAGAGACCCAGGAGTTTGCCGTCGAGCTGAAACAGGGGCTGCTGTGGCCGGATGGCCAGCCGGTCACGCCGGCGGACGTGGTCCATTCCCTCAACATCTACCGGGATCCCCGGTCGAAATACGGCAACGCCAGCAGCTTTGAAGTCTTCGCCGAGGTGGCGCCCCTGGACGACCATGCCGTCCGCTTCAAGTTGCGGCATAACGACTCTAGGGCGATCGGCCGCATGGGGTTTTACATCATGCCCAAGCACCTGCTGGGCGACAGCACCTACATCCCCCAGGAAAGCGCCTTCAACCGCAACCCCGTGGGTGCCGGGCCCTTCAAGATCACGACCCTCGAGGAGAACCGGATCAAGTTGGGGTGGAACGACAAGTACTACGCGGCGCCGGGGTCTATCGACAAAGTAGAGATGACCGTGAACCCCGACGAGAACACCCACCTTGGGCTCTTGCTGTCGGGATGGGTCCACTTCGATCCGGTGGTGCGGCCCCAGGACCTGCCCCAGCTGGAGACCAGCCTGGATGTCAACGTGCTGCCCTATGACTCCCAATCCTGGTACGGGTTCGCCTTCAACTGCAAAAACGAGGTCCTCAAGTTCAGGGAGGTGCGCCAAGCCCTCTCCATGGCCTTCAATAAAGGCGAGTCCCTGAAGTCGATTTTCCAGGATCGGGGCCAGCTCATCTCCGGCCCCTTCACCAGTTCGAGCTTCTGCTTCAACCCCGAAATACAACCCTATGCCTATGATTCCGAACGGGCAAAACAAATCCTGGCAGAACTGGGATTCGTGGATGAGGATGGGGATGGGGTCCGCGAAGTCAATGGTCAGCCCCTGCGCCTGCGGATGGTGCTCTCCAAGGCCATGAGCCAGTCAAATAAAAACGTGTGCAGCGACTTTGCGCAGCAGTTGACCAAGGCGCTGAATCTCGACGTGGAAATGGACTGGCAGGAGGAGAGCGCCTGGTATGAGAAGGTTTTCTTTAAGCGCGACTACGACATCACCTTCGTGTCGTGGAAGTTTGACGAGGGCAGCAACATCTACCCGCTCTTCTCCAAGACTGAGCAGGAGCCCGGATATTTCAATATCGTCCAGTTCGAGAACGACGAGATCCAGGAGTACCTGGAGCGCTTCGGCAACTCCGCCGACAACACCGAGCGCACCGAGGTCGGCAAGCGCCTGCACGAGCTGATTCATCAGGAGTGCCCGTACAATTTCCTGTGGACGGTCGAATACAGCGCCGCGTACCGGTCGGACGAGTTCGCCAAGATGCCCCGCATCCATCCTTTTTACTTCTTCAGCTACATCGACCAGTGGGAACTCCGTGAGTAGCAAAGCCTGGAAGCCGATCGCCCGGTTCGGGGGCAGTCTCCTCCTCAAGTTGCTGGGGATCACCCTCTTTGTGTACGTGGTTCTGTACGTCACCCCGGGAAGCAACCTCGAGGAGATGCAGCGGCACAGGGCCGTCAAGGAGCGCAGCGTGGGCAAGCTGGTCAGTGGTTACCTGGACTGGGCGGGGGGCGCCGTCCGCGGGAACCTGGGGACCTGCGAGGGAACGCCGGTGGTCGAGCGCCTGGGCTCCCATGTTCCCCGGACCCTGAAGCTAGTGGGCGGATCCCTGGTGCTCTCCCTGGCCCTGGCCCTGGGCATGACGGTGATTTCCCTGCACGCGAATAACCTGTTGACCAAGAACCTGGTCTCCCTGCTCAACCTGATCTCCGGTTTGCACATCATCGTGCTCTCTTTTGCGATGATCATCCTGGGCTGGGTGCAGCCCAACGCCGGCTTCTCGCCCTGGTTGCTGGTGATCCTGACGTTCGGCAACGGCACCCTGGTCGATTATTATTCCGTGATCCGGACGCAAATCAGCCAGGCCCTGCATCAGGACTACGCCATCGCCGCCATGAGCAGGGGGGCCAGTCAGTTGCGGCATGCCACCCTGTACGAAATCACCCTGGGCTTAATGGACGCCACCAACTCCAGGATTCAGACCCTGGTGGGAGGAACCATCATCGTCGAGTGGGTCTTCTCCTACCTGGGGCTGGGGTACGACATCATCAAGGCAATCGAGTTGCGCAATGTCGATCTGATTATGGGAGTTACGGTAGCGGTGGCACTCCTGCTGATCTTCCTCGGAGAGCTGACCGATACAGTCCGCAACCGGCTGGATCCCAAACTAAGCCGGTAAGAAGGCAGTTGGACGAATGCTGAAACCCGTCGCCTTGGCGCCGCAACGAGGAGTGCTCCCGGTGATCCGCTCGCTGGGTATCGTGCGGGTGGCCTTCATCGCCTGTTTCTTCGTGCTGTACGGCGCCCTGCTGCTGTACAGCTTTGTGGGCGGAGACCCCCACGAGCGGTACCGTGTCCAGGCCAGGGCCAGCGGGGAAGGGTTTTCGGCGGAGATGCTGTCGAACAAAAGGGCCAGCACGGCCGTCTTCATGGACTACGCTCCGCCAAGCCGCCATCATCTGCTGGGCACTGACGAACAGGGACGCGACCTGCTGCTTCGCCTGGCCCACGGGGCGCGGACCAGTCTGGCGACCGGTCTTACCTGTCTGTTCACCTTTCTGGTGGCGGGGATCGGGTTCGGCGTGGTTTCCGGGTATTTTGAGGGCAACTGGAGGAGGGTGTTGGTATTCCTCTTCAACCTGGTCAATACCTTTCCTATCCTCCTATTCCTGTTGCTTGCCGTCATCATCATCGACGGGACCGTACACGCCCGGTGGCCCTTTCTGAGGGTTTCCGTCCTCATGCTACTGCTCGGGCTCTTCAGCAGCCCTAAACTGGCCGAGTTAATCAAGGGCAGGATCGCCTCCCTGAAAGAAGCCACCTACATTCAGGCCTCCCAATCCCTGGGGCTGAGCCCGGCGCAGATCATCCTCAAACACATCCTGTGGTACGAGTGCCGGCCGCTGATCATTGTCCAGGGGGCCTACATGATGGGCCAGGCTATCCTGGTAGAAACCACCCTGACCTACCTCAACTTCGGTGTCGAATACCCCCTTATTAGCTGGGGACTGATGCTGCGCACCATGGTTCCCGACATCCGCGCCGGGCGGCACCAGGGGAGCCTCCCGGTGATGGGCATGATCGCCCTGTCGGTGTTTTTCTACAGCTACCTGGCAGCTTTGCTCAACGATCTGTTGGAGCCGGGAAGAGGAAAGGAATAGGAAGGGCATGAACCTGCTCGAGATAAAGAACCTGAAAACCTACATCGAGACCAACCGTGGGGTGGTCCGGTGCGTGGACGGCGTCAGCTTCGATATCCGCCGAGGCGAGACTCTGGGTCTGGTCGGGGAGAGCGGGTGCGGAAAGTCCATGACCGCGCGCTCGATCATTGGCATGGTGAATGCCTTTCCCGGGGTGGTGGAAGGGGAGATCCTCTTTGCTCCCGATGGGGCGAGCGAGCCGGCTAACCTGGCCGCCCCCCTGCAGTACACCGTTGAGGTCGAGCGCAACGAAAAGGGCGAGTTGGTCGCTCTGCGCAAAGCCGCGAAGCGCTGGCAGAAGGAGATCAACCAGATCTACCGCCAGGTGCGAGGCACCAGGATCTCGATCATTTTCCAGGACCCCCAGACCTCCCTCAACCCGTTCTGGACCGTGGGCGCCCAGCTGCGCGAGGCAATCCGCATGGGGGAGCAGGGGAAGGACCGGGGTGAGGAGGAATTGGAGCACATGGCCCTGAAGTGGCTGGAGCGAGTGTATGTGCCCAGGGACAAGCTCAACGCCTACCCGCACGAACTCAACGGGGGGGCCTGCCAGCGGGTGATGATCGCCATTGGCTTGGCCAGCAAGCCGGATCTGGTGATCGCCGACGAACCTACCACCGGGCTGGATGTGACCATCCAGGCCTGCATCGTCGAGCTATTCCGGGAACTGAAGCAGACCCTGGGGACTACGGTGCTGCTGATCTCCCATGACATGGGCTTGATCGGGCAACTGTCCGACCGCATGGCGGTGATGTACTGCGGGCGGATCGTGGAACTGGGCCCCAGGGAGAGGATTCTGGACTTTGAGCTCCCCCAGCGCCATCCCTACACCGTGGCGCTGCTGAAATTGCTGCCCAATTTGGAGGTGCTGAAAAAGGGGGGCAAGCTGCAGGTCATCGAGCAGGAGGTGCCCAACCCCTTGACGCCTCCCCCAGGCTGCGCCTTTCACCCCCGCTGCGAGGTGTTCAAGGGTCATCGCGAACAGCTGGCCGAGTGCACCGTAGCTCCGCCGGGAAAAAGCACCATCGACAGGGGGCACTGGGCATGCTGCTGGGCGCTGGCGGAGGTCAGGCCCAGCGTACAGTTGCTGGCAGAACCGGCTCCTACCTCTCTCAGGGATTCCCAGGAAGCGCCCGAAAGGGACCCGCAGGTGCTCGTCAGCGCCGAGCAGGTCAGCAAGTTTTTCCCCGTGCGGAAGAAGAAGCGGTCGCTGTGGGGCACCAAACACGCCGCGCAGTTCAAAGCGCTCGACGCGGTTTCAATGAAGGTGTACAAGGGGGAGACCCTGGGATTAGTCGGCGAAAGCGGTTGCGGCAAGACCACCCTGGGCCTGGCGCTGCTCCGCCTAATCAGTCAAATCCACGGTAAGGTCTATTTCGACGGCTGCGATGTCTTCGGGTTGGAGAAGAAGGAGTTGCGGAAGATCAGACGCCGCATGCAGATGATCTTTCAAGATCCGTACGCGGCCCTAAACAACCATATGAAGGTGGAGGAGATCGTCGCCGAGGGGGTGCGGATCAACTTCCGGGGCAGCAAGAAAGAGGTGGCAGAGCGGGCGGAGGGGCTGCTAGCGCAGGTCAACCTGCAAAAGGACAAGCTGCGCCAATATCCCTTTGAGCTCAGCGGAGGTGAGCGCCGTCGCGTGGGCATCGCCCGCACCCTGGCGGTGAATCCGGAGTTTATCATTGCCGACGAGCCGGTGGCGGCTCTTGATGTGTCGATCAAGTCGCAGGTCATCAACTTGCTTCAGGATCTGAAGGAGCAGAGTTCGGGTTTGAGCTACCTCTTCATCTCCCACGACATCGGGGTGATCAAGTACGTCAGCGATCGCATCGCGGTGATGTACCTGGGCAAGGTGGTCGAGGTGGGCGCCAACCCCACCATGCGGGCGAACCGGTGCCTGCACCCCTACACCTACGAGCTGCTCAAAGCCGCCGAATACATGTCCAGCGCCTGGGAAAGCGGCTACTCCTTGGACTGGAGGCAGGAGGCCCATTCCTGGGATGAGCCCGACCAGCAGCCCAGCGGTTGCCGCTATCACCCTAGGTGCTCCCTATATAGGAAAATGGGTCTGCCAGTGAAGTGCGAGACGGAGGATCCGGAACTGATCCAGGTCGAGAGCTACTTCGATACACCCCACGAAGTAGCCTGCCACTTTTTTGCGGAAATGGATGTCTGTAGAAATAAGGACGGCGAGCCGTGAAGAGACTGTTCCTCGCCCTGGGAGTGCTGCTGGTGGCCTGGGTGACCCATGGCAAGGCCCAGGACCACGAGGCCATGTTGACCGCGGAAGGCCAACGATTTTTCGAGGCCGGGAAGTACCCCGAGGCCGAGAAAACCTTCAGGGCATTGTTGCGGATCAGGCCTAGGAACGCCATTGGGCACTACTATCTGGCTCGCATCTATGTCGAACCTGGGGGGTTGCAGGACTCGGCAAAGGCGCGCAGCCACTACGCCAAGGCGAAGCAGTACAAGGTCGATTTCAGGGGCAAAATCGAACCCATCCCTGCCTTGGATCGCGAGGACCCCCCACCTGCCATCCCCCAGGAAGCCCTGCACCCTGTCCTGCCTTCACCGGACAAAGAGCCGATTCCCCAGCCTCGACCTGCTCCTACCGCCCCCTCCACTCCCCCGGTGAGCGTCTCAGAGGTCGCGCCCTTGGTCGAGGAGCTGGCGGCGGAGAGCACCAGAGAGGAGGAGGATATCCAGGATTCGGTGGCGGTAGCCAAGGCGGTCCTGCCCGATATGGGCGGGACCGAACTGGGAAAGGTGCTCGAAAAGGAGGAGCGCGGCGAGCCCCTGGATTACAGCGAGCGCTACCGGCTGCAGGTGTTCCGCGAAGGGTCCAAGATGGCCCAGCGCAAGATCGACAGAAGGCTTTGCGACGAGGCTGAGAAGTTCGCCTGGGCGGTGACCAAGGTGGCGTCGGATTCCTGGTACGGCTATTACCTGATGACCAGGATCTACCTGTGCAAGGACGACAACATCAGCGCCAAGGCCGAGTGGAAGAAGGTGAAGAGCAGCAAGAGCAGGTTCGCGCCCTCCACCGATTGGCCCGACCTGGAAGAATACATCATCACCGACCCCAAGGAATTGCTGGAGCGCTATCTCGAGTACGCCCGGAAGATGATGGACAGGAGAACCTGGCTCGATGCCGACAAAACGCTGCAAAAAACCCAGGACATTGAAGATCTGCCTTCCACCCCCAGCGTGGAATCCGCCTTCGCCGAGGTGGATTTCCGCCTCGGGGTGATCGCATACCACTTGAAGGATTACGAGAAGGCCATCGAGGATATGGAGGCAGGTCTCGCCGCGGGTTACGATCCCCCGCGTCAATACCGGCAGTTGATCGAACAGGCCAAGGCCAAGGCCGACAAGGAGCGCGAGGACACGAGCATCGAGCCGACCCCCCTGGCCGTACAGCCAATGCCTTTCCCCGGCCTGGGCAGAGGGTACGGTAGCGTGCGCCTGAATCTGAGGAAGGACTATTTTGCGGCGCTGTCCCAGACCAATTTGGGAGGACAGCAGTACGGGCCGACCACCTTGATCCCCAACCAGGTGAACACTTACGTGATCCAGGGGGGACGCATTTACCACATCGACTTCGACCGGCGCCGGCAGTTGCGCCGGGCCGTGCTACAGGCGGCCTCTTCACTGGGCCTTATCGGCCTATTCCTTTTGCTCTGAGCGAGAGGTGAATCATGTGGCGCCATCATGCTGTCTGGGGTGCCGGCCTGACGATAATCTTGGCCCTGGGACAGGCCCTAGGTCAAGACACGCAGAGCCCCACGGAGTTGTTGAGTCAGGCCAAGCGCAATCTCAGGAACGACTCCAAAGGAGCTCAGCGTATGCTCCGCGAGATCATCGCCATCATCAATATGGATCCCTTAGGACAGCAGTACGAAAAAACAAAAGCGGAGGCGTTCCTCCTCCTGGGAGAAAGCTACCTCAACGGGGGCAGGATCGCTGATGCAGTGACCCAGTTCGATAGCGCTAAGGTTCTGGTGGCCGAAGAGGACAAGATATACATACGGGCGGTGGAGAACCAGGAGGAGATCGGGCGGTTGTTTCGCCCGTTGCGGATCAAGATCAAGAACCGCAAGATCCCGTTGCTCTCTTACATCGAGGGGGTGAAGATCGAGTTCCTCTACCCCAAACGCCTGGAGGCCTCCCAGATCAACCGCCTCCAGATCCTGCAGGATCCGCAGAGATACCGGGAGGACGAGTTTTTTTTTGGCAGAGTTGATAGTGAAGGCCGCCCATTTTTGGAGATCAAGTACTTTCCAGTGGTTACCTTTCCCGGCCGCTCCGTGGGGTATTCGCTCCTCATCAAGGGCGGCGAGGAGGTTCGGCGGTACCGGTTCCAGTTCTCTTCCGCAGAGACGCAGCCCCTGGAGATCTCCTGGGAGGAGGAGGCAGGGTGGAAACTGGTGGAGAAGGTGCCGGAGGACCTGGTGAAGCTGGAACTGCTTGAAAAATACCGCTTCAAGCCGGCGCGGGCCCTGCCGGTGGACAAATTCGTGGAGCTCCGAATCAAACCGCGACAGCACATCTACATTCCCGCAGAGACCCATACCGAGTTGGTCCTGCAGGATAGCGAGGACAGTGGTTGGGAAAGGGCGTACAGCATCGCCCTCTACGTACTCACTGGAACCGCGATGTTCCTCGGGTTTTGGGGAGCCCGCTGACAGGGGAGGCATGGAGTCAATGTACACTACTGCTGTGCTCGCTGTTTTGCCGAAGTCGTGGCCGCGTTCCTGTGCCTGGGTTCTGCTGGCCGGCCTGGTGGCCACGACCGCCCCGGCCGGAGCCGGGGCAAGGTTCTCCGCTATCGAGACTAGAACCGTGGCCGAGGGGGAGACCGCCAGGGAAAGTGCCAGTTCCAATTACGTCAAACCCCATTGGTCGCCCGAAGCCCGGATGCTGTCTTTCGAGACCCTCAAGGATCAGCAGCGTCGGCTCTTCGTGTACGATGCTGCCAAGGGCGCGGCCAACGAAGTGGTGTCCACTGCCAGTTCCTCCTCCTCGTCCCCATTTCTTCCCGGCAGTCGGAGATCATCGCGGGCGGTAGCCAACTTCGACCTGACCTGGGCGCGGAGCGGTTCGGGGTTCTTCGCCTACGTGGGTAGCGGCTCCCAGGGCTACTTCGGCCTCTACTACATGGACCCGCTGCAGAAGGGCTGGGGGGATTTCTGGGCCATTGTCGGCGGAGAACCGGGGGATCCCTACGTGGCTCTGCCGGACTTCCACCCCAAGTACGATTATCTAGTCTATTGCCAGGGCGAAATGATCGAGAGCGAGGCGGACGCGCGGCTTGAGATGCACGGCCTCGAGAGCCTGCCCAAGCTCAAGGGCAAACAGACCAGAGGACAGCGGCTGTCCAACCGCCAGGAGCTTCCCCAGTTGGATCCCTCCTTCTCGCCGGCAGGGAGCGAGATTGTATTCACCGGCATCGACCGCGGTAACAACGACATCTACAAGACCTCCATCAATGTGACCGGCAACGCTGATGGCAGCGTCCGCCGGGTCGCGCCGGGGCAGATCGTGCAACTGACGCGGTTCCCCACGCCGGAGGGTAAGGCCACTTGGTCCCCGGACGGACGCCTGATCGCCTTTCTGTCGGGACAAGGGGAAAACAAGAACGAGTGGGGCCTATGGGTCATGAACGCGGACGGCACCAACCAGCGCAAGCTGGTGAACCGCGTTCTAGACGAGGATGCCCCTGAATGGCATCCAGACGGGGAGCACCTTTTTTTTGTGCGCATTCTCGAGGAGGAACAGAACCCGATCCAGTTTGTCAATGTCAAGACCAATGAACTGGGCACCCTATTGGCGGATACGGCGCTGCACACCCACCTGGATATCTCCGCAGACGGCTCGCAGATCGCCTTTTGCGCCAGGGGGCAGCGGGACGACAAGAACCTGACCTGGCTGAAGCTCTACGTTGCCAAACTGGTCAAGCGCTAGTCGCGAGGTGGAGCTGGCTATGCGCAAAGGGGGTGGTGGGCTGAAGCGGCTGGTGAAGGGCCTGGTGCTGGTTTGGGCCCTGATCGCCCTCGTGGCCTCTCCGGGCTATTCCCAGATGGTGGAGGTGGGGTCGCAGGGTTTCGTGGTGGGTGATGTGGCGACGGTGTTGGGGACGGTGACGGTGCGGGAGGATTCGGTGGCGGGGATCAGTGCGGGGGACACCTTGCGGCG
>Ga0194128_10007755_pt1 | contig 13887 bp, 15 predicted proteins | sample TA2KigCa65mmetaG_FD_148650 | JGI IMG/M metagenome (GOLD analysis project Ga0194128, IMG submission 148650) | Freshwater microbial communities from Lake Tanganyika, Tanzania - TA2015037 Kigoma Deep Cast 65m | ecosystem: Environmental > Aquatic > Freshwater > Lake | place: Tanzania: Lake...
TCGTCTCGCAGGAGCCGTTTTTGTTCAACGGAACTGTGCGAGACAATATTCTCTACGGTGATCTCGAGGCTAATCAGGAACGGATTGAAAGGGTTGCACGCGCCGCGCAGGCACACGATTTCATTGCTGCCCTGCCGGAAGGGTACGAGACCTGGATCGGCGAGCGGGGCGTTAAATTATCAGTTGGTCAAAAACAGCGGATATCGATCGCGCGGGTGCTGCTGAAAGATCCCTCCATCGTGGTGTTCGACGAAGCGACTTCCAATATTGACACGGACACCGAGCTGAAGATTCGTGACGCCTTGACCGAACTCACCAATGGACGAACCACGTTCATCATCGCCCATCGATTGTCTACCCTGCATGACGTGGATCGCATTGTGGTCATCGAGAGAGGTCGGCTTGTCGAGGAGGGCCGGCATGAGGAGTTGCTCGCTCGTGGTGGCATGTATGCTGATTTGTACGACGCGCAGTTCCAAGTGTGAGGGGATAGAGAACCGTAGCCTGCTTTATTTCCTGCGGTTGCAGGCAGAGCGAGACCGTCGGTATATGCGCCGACAGACATAGAGCGTAGAAGTGAATCATGGTACTGATTTACGAAAGCGATTCCTTGGACGATGAGCATGCCAGGGGGAAGTTCTATCATGTCTGCCGCGGGAAGGTGGCGCGAACGCCATTAGCTGTGCCGCAGGATGATCGTCCCTATGTGTGTGGGCAATGTGGCATTGATCTCGAAACGGAAGATTTTCTCATGGCCCTGCAGAAAGGATCAGTCTAATCGATATGACTGGAAGTACGGGAAGAAAAACCGTGGGAGTCTCACGCGGCCTGATGATGCTCTGCGACACCTGCCACTCGTTGGTCATAAGCGAAAAACTCGTGGACGCAAAAAACTTCGTCGCCAGTCACGAAGAACTTTTTGATCTGATCTGCATGGGCTGCACCGACATCAATCGCCCCCTAATTGACGACATGGCAGGCAGCGGGGAGTAATGGCGAAGCATCGTTCGTAAAGCGTGACGCCCGCTTCGCCGACTCCGCGAAGTGAGCATGAACTGGTGAAACATGGAGTAAGTGCCAGTGCCGCGTCTGACTGTCTGGTGGATACTTTCGAGAGCTCCCATTACTAATTTTCATCCGAATCACGCCGCGCTATCGCATCGCACCCAACAATGACTCTGACCCCTGTTCTCTCCGAGATTAGCTCGCGACACCTCGGTCGCAACGCTCGAATAAATGCTCAGGGTCTATATCAAGAAATCCACTGGGATCCATGGATACGGTTGTAAGTCTTGTGAGAGGAAGGGTTGATAATGACAAGAATTGCGTCTGTGTCTTATGCGCGAGCGCATTTGCCGAAAATAATGGTATCGCTCAGAAAGAACAAACAGGGGCGAGTGATTATTGCGCGAAATGGCGCAGCCTCTGCCATGTTGCTGGCACCCGAAGAGTTCGAGACGCTAGAGATTTTGGCAGACAAGAAGTTCATGCTGTCTCTCTTGAAGGCGAAAGCGGCTGAGCAGGCTAAACGATTGGGCGAACACGAAGACGTCTTCAAATAATGTATTGCAGCTGTAGCCGCTCTAAGTGCTCATTCTCGTTGAAGTCATCGTCCCTGCCCAATCGCTAGACCACTTGCTCGCAGGGAAGGACGAATACGTGCAGAGGGAAGGCGTCCCCCCCCTGTTGCTGAAGCTGCTCTGTTCGATAGCGCGTGAGTTCTTCGGTTACACGATAGACCATCTGGTCGGAAATCGCAGCTAGAATCATGCGGTTGGCGCCCGTTGAAAGAGAAAAATGCAGTGTTGGACCCGTTTCGCCTCGACCAGACACGTTCTGTAGTTCAGTAAATGCCGTCACCCCGTGTGCTTTCAACAGCGCATGGATCTGTTGTGCAATTGACTCGCGAAATACGATCATCAGCATTTTCATCGCAAACGTTCCTGGGTTTAGCGAAATAGATCACAGTTCCTGACATCCGTGCACACGTTCATACGGAACCCATATGGGAAAGACAAGAGACAAGATCCGAGATCATGCTTTTCCTGACAGATAATTGTATCCCTCAACGCGCAAGACCGTCATCAGTATTGGGATCTGCGGCCGCAACGTCATCAGCGGATCTGGAAGAACAGGCTGTTCGTCTGCCAATCGAAAACGAATCTTTGACGCAACGGTTGCTATGATCAGGAGGGCCTCCGATTCAGCAAACGATTCTCCGAGGCAGCGGCGGCCACCCCCTCCGAACGGCAGATAACTGAACGCCGGACGGCTCACGATGGCTTTAGGCGAGAAACGTTCTGGGTCAAATCGGTCGGCATCAGGAAACCACTGTGGGTTTCGGTGCAGGCTCCACGGGCTGATGAACACTCTCGCGCCGGACGGCAGGTGTGCTCCGGACGGGAGCGTGTCATCTACACGACTCATACGGGTATGAAGCAGCCACGCCGACGGATAGAGACGCAACGTTTCCTTCCAAATCATCTTTGTGTATCGCAAGTGGGGGACGTCAGCGTTCGTCGGGAGGCGGCCATCCAACAACACGTGAAGTTCCTGTTCAAGTCGCGCACGCACGGCAGGAAACTGAGCCAGCAGAAACCACACCCACGTCAGGGCATTTGCGGTGGTTTCGTGACCCGCCAACAGGAAGGTGATGAGTTCATCACGAATTTCGTCTTCGCTGAGCGGCTTCCCAGTCGGGTCAGTCGAGGTGAGCAAGAGAGAGAGGACGTCTAGGTTCTGTGCCGGTGTCGAACGTCGAGCACGAATGAGGCAGCGAATGATCGATTCCAGACGACTATGGTCGCCGGAAAATTCACGATGCAGTCTGGTTGGAATCCAGAGCGGCATCAGGCGAGCGAACACCGAGTCGTACTGGAGCTTAATGAGATGCTGTCCCGTTGTGATGGCCTGTGTCACCGTTCGGGCGTCGGCTCCAATGTCCTGTCCGAACAGGACGCGCCAAATTACGGAGAGCGTGATCTGCGTCATGGCGTGTCCGATATCGATTGTGGCGCTGTCGTGCCACGAGGCGGTCACACCGGCGGTCACCTCCGTGATCAGATCTGTATAGGACGAGACATGGTCCCCATGAAAATGCGGCAGGACGAGTTGTCGTTGCCGATGATGAAGTGTCCCCTCCGTATGTAACACGCCTCGCCCAAACACGCGAGCTTCTACCGGAGGAACCGGGGCCTTTGTGTAATTGTCTTGGTTGACGACCAGCACATGTCGGACATCGGCCGGATTATTGAGCAGATAAATGGCTGGATCGTGTTCACGCAGAAGCCATGCGGCGAGTATTCCCATGGGAAGTTTTACCACGTCGCCGTATTTGTGGCAGCGCAGCAGGTAGCCCAAACTGTCTGTTTTAAACTCGGGGGAAAATCCTAACCAACGGGAGACCGGTGGGCCCGACAGCATAACCGAGGGATTAGCGCGGGTACTCATGCAGCCACATCACATACAGGCCAAGACATACACTGGTGCGCATGACACATTCTCACACCGGCTTCAGCCGGGCGAGCGCCCAGTTACCTCGCTGGCACCCAGGATTAATTCGCAACTTTCAGCAGCCATCCATCCGCGCGATCACATTGATTGGGGCCGGTGGCGAATATCTCGATTCGAATATACGTGCTTTTGACGGTGTCGGGCAGTTTGCCTTTCACCAAGTATCCGTTACTGACCGTGGTAACGGTGAGGGGAACTTTTTGGCCCTTGATGATGACTTTAATACTTTCTGAGGAGGTTACCTTGGAAGCGAGAAATGAAAATTCAGATTTCGAAGGCACCTCTGTATTGTTGTTGTCCATTGAGAAGGGAGCCGGTGTGTATGCGGAGAAGATGACCTGATTACATGGATCGGTGCTGCTGGAATTAGAACTGGCATCATATGCCACCACGGTACCAGGCATGCCGGAGGCCATCACTGCAACAACAAGTAAGAAAATGGTTCGTAAACTCACGATTCTCTTCCTCCCTGTGTAGGTAATAGAGGTGAACGGACTGACGCGTATATTGAATCGTATTGTAACGCGTGAGGCAAAAAAAACAACCCTGCACGATTGAGCCGGACACGTTATTGATCTAAGGGGTATCCCCTCTACTGCGGTGTGGTGTTCACTGAGGCACACGCCGCTCGTCGCCTTGAACTTGGGCAGGTCATTTGCTAATCTGACTATAGTTTATCCAAGTGGAATACGCCTGTTTTCCCCATTCTGAGAATCAAGGAGCATCAACATGCCTGGCATGAAGCGAGCATTGATCAGTGTGTCGGACAAGACCGGGGTCATCGATATTGCGAAGGGTTTGGAAACGCTTGGTGCAGAAATTCTTTCCACCGGTGGGACGGCCAAAACCTTGCGCGACGCAGGCGTGAAGGTGACGGATGTGGCGGCCTATACCGGTTCGCCGGAGATTCTCGACGGTCGGGTCAAGACCCTGCATCCAAAGATTCATGGCGGCCTTTTGGGCCGTCGGTCTTTGCCGGCCCATGTTGAACAAATGTCCCAGTACGGCATTGGTCCGATCGATGTTGTGGTGGTGAACCTGTATCCCTTTGAAACGACCATTGCCAAGCCCGGCTGCCACTTTGAGGATGCAATTGAGAATATCGACATCGGTGGACCGTCGATGTTGCGTTCCGCGGCGAAAAACCATGAGGATGTGTTGGTCTTGGTCGATCCATCGGATTATTCGCGAGTGCTGGACGCGGTGAAGGCAAATACGGTGCCCCCTGGGCTCCGGCGAGAATTGGCGATGAAGGTGTTCCAGCATACGGCACGCTACGACAGTTTGATCGCCGGCTATCTCGAGAAACAGGCGCAGGGTGGGGATGTGAAGTTTCCCAAGGTGCTCTCGCTGCAATTCGAACTCGCGGAAACCTTGCGTTACGGGGAGAATCCACACCAACAGGGCGCATTCTATCGCGAGCTGAATTCCCATGAACCGTCCGTCTCGCGTGGGACGATTCTGCACGGCAAGGCCATGTCGTACAATAATTTCCTTGATGCGAATTCCGCTCTTGAACTCGCCAAGGAATATGAGGCGTGCGCGGTCGCAATCATCAAGCACAACAATCCCTGTGGTGTGGCCCTTGGCAACACACCCGTTGAAGCTTATGTGAAGGCGAGGGAGACTGATCCGATCTCCGCCTTTGGCGGGGTGATCGCGTTCAATCGTCCGGTTGATCTGATTGCGGCCAAGGAGATCACGTCGACCTTCGTTGAGGTCGTGATTGCGCCGGGCTTTCTCGAAGACGCTTTGGCCGAATTGAAGCGGAAGAAGGATTTGCGTCTCTTGGATGTCGGGCAACTCACGAAGGGGAAGCAAGAGGGGTGCGACCTCAAGAAGCTGGTCGGCGGGCTGATCGTACAAGATCGTGACCTCGGTATGCTGCCAGATCTGAAATCGCTAAAAGTGCCGACGGTCCGGAAACCGACGAATGAAGAATATGCCGCCTGTGCCTTCGCCTGGACGGTTTGCAAACACGTGAAGTCGAACGCGATCATCTATGCCAAACCTGGACAGACGGTAGGGATTGGCGCGGGGCAGATGAGTCGGGTCGATAGTGTCAAGCTTGCGGCCATGAAGGCACAGATGCCGGTGAAAGGCTGCGTGATGGCCTCAGATGCATTTTTCCCATTCCGCGACGGACTCGATGCCGCGGCACAAGCTGGTATCACCGCCGTCATTCAGCCTGGCGGATCGATTCGGGATGCCGAAATCGTCAAAGCAGCGGACGAGCATGGCATGGCGATGATTCTCACCGGCATGCGCCATTTCCGTCATTGACGGATGCTGAAACCCCACGCATGAAAATTCTCGTTGTCGGAAGCGGAGGGCGCGAGCATGCGATAGTGTGGACCCTTGCACAGAGTACTCGTAACGCCACCCTCTATTGCGCGCCTGGCAATGCCGGCATTGAATCATTGGCTACGTGCGTCCCTCTCAAGGCCGACGATGTCGATGGACTGAAAGACTTCGTCCTGCGTGAACGGATTGATTTGACCGTTGTCGGGCCGGAGGCTCCGCTCGCGCTCGGCATCGTCGATGAGTTTCGCAGGGCGAAACTCAAGATTTTTGGTCCCACCAAGAATGCTGCACGGCTCGAAGCCAGCAAGGTCTTTTCCAAAGAGATCATGGCGCAGGCCAACATTCCTACTGCGCGTGCGAAGAGCTTCGCCGAAACGGTCGATGCGCTCGATTATCTCGAACAACACCCGCTCCCTGTTGTGATCAAAGCAGACGGGCTTGCCCAAGGCAAAGGAGTCATTATTGCGACGAGCCGAGAACAGGCCCGCGATGCCGTGATTGACTCGATGGAGAAGGCGGTGTTTGGCTTGGCAGGCAAACAGGTCTTAATTGAAGAATATCTCGACGGCGAAGAATTAACTGTCATGGCATTTACGGACGGCCAGACCGTCGTGCCGATGTTGCCGGCACAGGATCACAAGCGTATCGGGGATGGCGATACCGGCCCTAATACCGGCGGGATGGGGGCGTACTGTCCGGCGCCCTTAGGTACGCCGGCCCTCCGTGAACACGTGACGCGCACGATTTTGCAACCGATTGTTGAGATCATGGCTCGCCTGGGGTCGCCGTTTCAGGGGGTGCTCTATGCCGGTTTGATGGTGGTGAAAGGTGTGCCCTATGTTTTGGAGTTCAATGCTCGGATGGGGGATCCTGAAACGCAGGTGGTTTTGCCGTTGCTGAAGACGGACTTGATCGAGATCCTCCAGGCGGTCGTCGAACATCGGCTCGACCAGCTGGTCGTCGAATGGCACGACGAAACGGCAGTGTGTGTTGTGATGACGTCCGGGGGATACCCCGGTTCTTACCAGCAAAGCATGCCCATTTATGGTTTGGCGGACCAGGAAGTACGCCGGGCTATGATCTTTCATGCTGGGACGGCCATGAAGAACGGGATGGTGGTCACGGCCGGGGGGCGTGTCTTGGGAATTACCGGACGGGGCGTAACATTAAAAGAGGCTCAGGCCCAGGCCTACGAGACCGTGGCGGGTATTAGCTTCCAGGACTGTTATTATCGGAAGGATATCGCACATCGAGCTCTTCGTTGATCGCGCGGTCCTGCATTGATGAGTATCAATCAGATCGAAGATCCGCCGCTCTCGACAGGGCCGGACGAACATGTTAGACACAGTGGGACTGGATGGGTCGTAGACTGAAAATTCACAGGACACCGTGCGGTGAGGAGGAAGTGCGATGACGAATACGAAGAGGCAGGTGGTACGGCGAGTATTGGGGATGGCCCTGGGGTTCGGCTGTTTCTTGAGTGTAGCGGGGTGCGACTACTGGCCGCCGGCACTACACGCACAACTTGAAGAGCTACGCTCGGAAATGGACACCTTAAATATGGAGAAGACTCAGCTGCAGAGCCAGGTCAATGATCTCTCAATGGCACGGCAAGATCTTCAACTTCGTTTCGACGAACTGAGTCGAGTCAACCGGGAGAAGACGGAAGTCATTGCAGGTATGCAACGTCGGCTCGAAGCATCACGCGGCAAAGGGAGCAAGGTACTGGCTTTGGGGAAAGCTCCAGCCAAGGCGAAGACAAACCTGTCTGCGACGTCCCTGGTGAAGAAAAAGCCTGTGGTGAAGCGGTAGGCAGATCCTGTTAGCTTGAACTTGACGAAGTCCCTGATGACGTGGGTGTGCTCGGCGGTGAGGATGCAGGCGCTGCCGTCGAGGGGCTAGACGTAGGTGAAGCAGAGGATTCGGTTGCCGCGGCCGTGCCGGGTTCTTTCTTCACGGCGGCTCCCGAGTCTGTGGACTCGCCGGACGGGGGTTTCATCTTGTTGGAGTAGTCGGTAACATACCAACCGCTTCCCTTGAACATGATGCCAGGCGAAGAAATCAACCGCCGCACTGGTTGTCCACATTGCGGACAGAAGGAAAGCGGATCATCCTTGATGCTTTGCTTGGCTTCAAACTTGTGGGAACAATTATCACATTGATATTCATAGGTTGGCACGGGATATCCTCCAAGCGGTACTCATGGTCTCTGTCGAGTCATAACGTCAGTTCCTGCCGAGTCAAGCACTACACCCTTCATGCGGCCAAGTTTTTGAACGCCTCCTCGATCCGCCGAATCCCTCTCTCGATAGCCTCCATGCCCGTCGCATAAGACAATCGAATATGCGTGCGACTGCCGAAGGCTTCTCCCGGGACAACGGCCACCCGCGCATCCCTCAGGAGATACTGGGCCATGTCGTGCGGTGACTCGATCGGTCCGGCTGGCCCCTGACGTCCGAGTATTCCAGCAATGTTGGGGAACGCATAGAAGGCCCCGCCTGGCAGGCGGCAGGACACCCCAGGAATCATATTGAGTCGATCAACGATAACCTTGCGCCGCCGATCGAATTCGACGACCATCTTCTCTGTGAAGGGGCCGCCAAGCTTCAATGCCGCGACGGCGGCTTTTTGTGAGATCGAGCAGGGGTTTGATGTGCTTTGGCTTTGAATGTTTGCCATGGCCGTCACAAGGTCCTTGGGACCGGCTGCGTAACCGATACGCCACCCGGTCATGGCATAGGCCTTCGAGACACCGTTGATGATGATGGTCCGTTCAGCAACTTCGGGACTCAGTGTCGCGATACTTCGGTGAACGGCACCGTCATAGAGCACTTTCTCATAGATTTCGTCGGAGATGATGAGCAGTTGATGCCGGAGCGCGATGCTGGCAATCGCTTCGAGCGTTCTCCAATCGTAAACGGCACCCGTCGGATTACTTGGACTATTAACGAGGATGGCTTTGGTTCGTGGCGTCACCAGCCGTTCCAGCTTGTCCGGATCGATGGCGTACCCGGCGGCTTCGTCTGTTGGAAAAAAAACGGGAGTTGCATCGTTTAGCAGCGCTTGATCGGCGTACGATACCCAGTAGGGAGTCGGAATAATGAGTTCATCGCCGGATTCCAAGAAGGCTGCGGCCAAGTTGTACAGCGAGTGTTTGGCGCCGCAAGAGACAAGAATCTGGGCTTTTTCATAACGGAGCCCTTGTTCCGACTGGAATTTGTCGATAATCTCCTGCCGAAGCTCATCGATGCCAGACGACGGGGTGTATTTTGTAAACCCAGCTCGGATCGCGGCTTCAGCTGCAGCTTTCACCGGTTCAGGAGTATCGAAATCCGGTTCGCCTGATGAGAAATCAATGACATCAATACCTTGGGCAGCCATCGACTTGGCGGTAGCGGTCATGGCGAGCGTCGGAGACGGAGTAATCCGTCCGACTCGAACGGCAAGTTTCATGATTTGAGGCTCCAGATGCGTTCTTGCAAGCGGCGCGCGACTTCAGGGTGCAGAAATTCTGTCAGACACCCACCATGGTGGGCAACATCCTTAATAATGGTAGAGGACAGATATGAGTATTCTTCGCTCGGCATCAGGAAGACAGTTTCGACATGCTTGGCCAATTTTCGGTTGATAAGAGCCATTTGAAATTCGTGTTCAAAATCGGAAATGGCGCGCAGTCCTCGAATAATCGCGTGGGCTCCAGTTCGTTCGACATAGTCGACCAGCAGTCCTTCGAACGTTGTGATTTCTACCTGACCAAGGTTTTTCATGACGAGGGTCACCATCTCCAGACGTTCAGCGAGATTGAAGAGAGGATGCTTGGCTGGGTTCGGCGCGACCGCGACGACGACTTTGTCGAACACGCGCAGGCTTCGGGTGAGAATGTCGGTGTGTCCATGTGTTACCGGATCAAACGTGCCGGGGTAGATGCCGATCTTCATCGCTGTTTAGTATCTGGAATGGAATAGCGCGATAAGGCAGTATCACCGTACCGATAGTGCCGAGTTCTGATCGCAGAGCCTAGAGAAGAAGGGACGGAGGTTTTGTTCGCATGTTCAAGGATCAGCCATGTCTCGGCGGTAAAGAACCGGTTCACCATCGTCTCGGTCAACAGATCAATAAACTCGTGCGTCCTCATGTAGGGGGGATCGGCAAAAATGATCTGATAGGGACCGCCCCATCGGTCGGGTCGCTGGAGAAAGTGTTCAACCGGGTGCGCGTATATCGTCATGCCGTTAGCGATTTTGCACTCCTCAACGTTTCGGCGCAGCAGTGTCAGCGCTGCAGCATCGGATTCCACGCAGGTGACATGGGCTGCCCCCCGGCTTAAGGCTTCAACGCCGATGGCACCGGTTCCTGCATAGAGATCAAGGAAGCGGCTATTCAGCAGTCGATTCCCAATGATCGAAAAGAGCGCTTCACGCACCCGATCGGACGTGGGACGAATTGCTAATCCTTGTGGCCTGCGAAGCCGCCGTCCACGATGAGTTCCCGCAATAACACGCATGGCAGAAAGCTGTCGCGACGCTTGAGCGGATGAAACTCTAACACAGCGATTTTGCAGGGGTCAAGAACGGTCCATGGGGAGAGAGGCTCACTGATGAGAATTCAACTACTTGCGGTGTATCCCTACAGGCAGGTCAGTCTGTGATACGCGAGCACGGGATCAACACCGAGCTCTTTTGGCACTCGTGGCGTGAAAGGGCTATGACTCAGTCAGGCCACTCAAACGCGGCTCAATCCACTAATGACAATCCCTGTCGACTCACCGCAGATTGGACATCATGAAAGCGCGCTGCACTTCGCACATGGCAACGGGTTGAGGCTCGCGTGCTACCAGACTCTTTCTTCGGTTATTGGAAATTGTCCGATCGATAATGGCGTCGCAATGAATTCATTTCTAGACATAGAAAATTAGAAAGAAATCCGAAAACCACTCCAACATCATCATCTCGTTGCACTTCAGGCATTCCATCGTATCCTCCCCTGTGGCTAAGTGTGCAGCTGGTGGTCTAAACAATAAGAACGGCAAGAACTGCACTGAATTGGCACATCTCGCTATTTCAACGGGTTATGCCATGGCAGGGCTAAAAGCTGCCGAGTTTGTTAGTGCAAACCGTCCGCGGTGTCAGTTTTTGTGCAGTGACGAAGGATTCTCGATGAGCGCACATGATCATGAAGAGTGGATCACCGTGCTTGTGCCGTTGACGGAATTGCTGAAATATGCGCCGGCCCTTAACGGCATGACGGGCGAGCAGGGGAGCTATGTCATGGAGTTTATCCGATATGAGGAAGTGTCGAGGGATCTCGTCGCCAGAATTATTGGGCCGCACAAGGCAGATCGACACGCCGTCGCAGTGCACTGACAAGAGATTCAGTTAGTAGGCGTGAGCACTACGTAGAAGGCGTGTGTCTCGCGCAGCACTCGAAGCAACACAGTATCCCTACGGCGGATCTCGCTGATCGCCGCCGTGAAATCCTCAGCACTGAGGATTTCACGGCGATTCACTTCTATGATCAGATCACCCTCCCGGAGTCCTTCAGCCTGGGCCAAGCTGCCAGGCTCCACCTTCGAGATGAGGGCCCCTTTCGCTTCCTTTAGATTGAACTGTTCGGCCAAGGCTACGGTGAATTCCTGTATCTCGAGGCCGAGCTGCATCTCGCTTTTGGGTGAACGAGGGGAAGTCGCCGCGGCTGCCTCGCGGCGTTCACTCAGACGAATATCCAGCGTTACACGCATGAAATCACGCATAACTTCGATCTTCGCCGTGGCTCCCGGTGTGAACGTCCCAATCACGCGTGACAGTTTATTGGGAGAATCCACCACAAGATCGTCGATTTTGATGAGGATGTCACCGGGCTTGATACCCGCCGCAGCCGCCGGATCATTGGGGAAGACCTCATTGACAAGCACACCTTCGTCTTCCGCCACGCCGAACTTTTTGGCCAGCTCCGGGGTCAGCGGTTGAATGCCGACCCCCAACCAGCCGCGTGCCACTCGGCCTGCTGCTGACAAGTGCTCAATCACCTGTTTGGCCATGTTCGATGGAATGGCGAATCCGATGCCTTGGGCGAAATTGATAATGGCGGTATTGATCCCAATGACCTCTCCATGAAGATTGATGAGAGGACCACCGGAATTGCCGGGGTTGATCGACGCATCGGTTTGAATGAAGTTTTCGTACCGAGATAAGTTGATATTCTCTCGGCCGACGCCACTGACGACCCCAAGTGTGACGGTACGGTCGAGGCCAAAGGGGCTTCCCACCGCCAGTACCCATTGCCCCACTTTTACCATAGCAGAATCGCCAAATCGCGCGCTCGGCAACGGCCGATCGGTTGTCACTTTGAGGAGGGCCAAATCTGTATCGGGATCCTTGCCAACGACCTGGGCAGTCAATCTCATTTTGTCGGAGAATCGAACGTCGACTTCGACGGCATCGCCGATCACATGGTTATTGGTAACAATGTACCCCGTGCCGTCAACAATTAGCCCGGATCCTGACCCTGTTGCATTTGGAGTGCGGTCATTTCCCCGATCACGTGCACGGCTGCTACCGGTGACGGGAAAGAGACTGACGACCGTGGGCGTCGCCTGTTCAGCCAAATCAGTAATGACCGCTTGAATTTCTTCCAGGAGGCGAATGCCTTTGGAAACGTGAGTAGCAGTGTCAGCGCTCTGTTCAGCTCGGAGCGGCGCCGTATCAAGGAGTGTTCCCAGTGTGAAGACCACCCACACGACGAGGCCACGCGATCTGAGGTACGATCTGATGCTCATGCCATCCGTGCCATAATGATAATGAAGTCTGCTGGATATCTCTACCGAACCTAGGCAGATTGTGCGGAAGGAGCGTGGAGTACCCGTTCAGCGATAAACCAGGGGGCAATGTGATCTAAGTCCACCTCCATGCCAATCAGAACAACGATATCGTTCGGGCGAAACATCAGATTGTCGGACGGTGCGAGAACAAAAGAACCACGCAGGATTGCCACCACGCGGACTGATGAAGAGTGCGGCAGCATGTTGATGGATTGGCCGACTACGGCCGCATTTCTTGCAACCACCAGGCGATCAATCCTGGCTGATCTGAGCTTGAGATCATGATGAAGTCGGAGAAGTTCCTCATGAATTACTTCAATTTTTAGCTCACGAATGTGACCATCAATCTGGAAGAGAGTCTGCTTGTGCTCATGAACTTGCATGGCGGCATGAGACAGGCTGTTGTCAAGATCGTTCAGATCCGGGTTGGATTGGCCTTGAGCGAGAAACCAATGCGATGCGTGGGTGGCTATCTGTCGGCCAATATCTTCGGTTAACGCGTCAATTTGTTGGAGCACGGCTGACGCCTGCCAATGGAGTCGAATTATCTGGACCTTTCGATTGACACGCTCCGAGATCGCAAGGACAGTCTCATGGAATGCACTGACAGTAATGGACAGCTCTCTGTGGATGCGACTGAAGAGATTAAAGGTCATGGTCTGATAAGAATGATTATGTAAACTCGCGGGCCTGTCTACCGTTGACTGACTATCCCTGCAACTTCCGTCACTCATTCGTCTCTACTCTATCAATGTGGCTATGTCAACTCATTGCTCAGGCCATACGAGATACTCTGAATCGTGTCGGTTCGTTCTGTTTGGCGCAGCCATGTTCATCCTGATATTCGCCTGGTATGATGACTGCGTTCGGTGATGGATCAAACGGACGGCTACAGGAACCGAAATGGAAGTTTTGCCACTTTCTACGAAACACAACGAGCCCATCACAAAGGACCGTTTCCGGTCGAAAGACCGATTCCTGGCTGTTCGAGAAGCGTGGCTTAATCCTGCTAGTCTGCCGGGAGGTATCCCTGTAACGGTGATCGGCACAGTCACAGGTGAAACCACCAGACTGTTGGATAAGAACACCTACACCGCTTCATTCCTATCGATCAACCACCTGATCGATTGGAGTTGGATCGCGCCTGAACGTCGAAGGGATCGGACCCCTTATCTACGATTTCTATGTGCCATCTTATGGCTGGAGCGGCTTTTATCCGCATGGTGCGTATGGAGGGACTTTGGGGGGCTATT
>Ga0194128_10007756_pt1 | contig 13887 bp, 24 predicted proteins | sample TA2KigCa65mmetaG_FD_148650 | JGI IMG/M metagenome (GOLD analysis project Ga0194128, IMG submission 148650) | Freshwater microbial communities from Lake Tanganyika, Tanzania - TA2015037 Kigoma Deep Cast 65m | ecosystem: Environmental > Aquatic > Freshwater > Lake | place: Tanzania: Lake...
GTCTCGTCTGACTGTGTGGAGGGCTAACATGGCAATGCCAAAAAAACAAGTCGAGTGGGCTTCGGACCTGTCCGTCCGCAAAACTTACAGGACAAACGCGAAACTCAGGCGTCGGGTGTTCTGGCATGGTTTTTCATCGCCGGGGCAGAACGTGGCGCGCAACGACAGTGCCGGACCTCACACAAACTTCAAGATCTTCGCGATCATCCGGCGGGGGAGGATCTGTTTCATGTTGAGGTAACGGGCAAACATGAGCTTCCCCACCTAATCAAGGTTGGAGAAGTGCAACCACCGTTTCAGCCCCTATAGCCTTGCAGTCTGCAGCCTTGCAGCAGCCTCCAATCTGCAACCCTCCAGCTTTGCAACCCTCCAGCCTTGCAACCTTCCGGTGTCCTAGCAATCTGCAACTGGGAGCCGGCTGGGGATTGCACACCACCTGACCTTGACGGCTCGCTCGGCTGCTTCGCGCATCCTGCGGTTTGCCCGCTGCCGCTCGAACTGGATGCTGAGGTAAACTTCGCACTTGCGACAGTAGCCGGTTGCTTGGACTCCTATTTCTACGTCCTTCTTCAGCATTAAACGCGAAAGGCACCGGTATTCCATGGGACATCCAAAATACACGTCCAATTCAAAGTCGGCATACGGGCCCGCCGCCATGTTGAGCAACTCCGTAGCTTGAGTAACAATTTCTAATTGCTACGGAGTACTACTGAAACAAACAAACAAGCAAACAAACAAACAAGCAAACAAGAAAGCAAACAAACAAACAAACAAACAGACCGGTAGGCCACCGCCGGGAAACAGAATGGGGCGAGAACAAAAGGCCCCGGGACTCCTTCCACCCGGGTGGGTCAGAAAGCCCTCAAAATACTTCCACCAATCTGCGTGCCGGGGGGCGATTGCCAAATATCATCGCGAAGTTGGCTGGAGACAAGCAAGTGCTTCCGGGCTTTGTGGGCTGAAGCGGGCTCGATTACGGTCGAATCGCGGTTGCTGCCCGTGGTGGCTCACACCGACCCCACATACAAGAGAACAATCGACTCCGAGGCCACGCGGGCTGGCATATCCAACGGGCTGAGGTTGTGGTCCACAAAATCCGTCGTCAACCATGACGTCGGGCGTCTAAATTTCCTCGCGCTGCCAAACCCAAAGAAATATTTTCGCGTTACTCCAGACCCCGTATCGCCTGCGATCTCCGGCAAGCGATCGTCACGCGCTCTAGAGAGGGCGTGCTAGGCAACAGTCTACGTTGGACCCGAGGTGCAACACGACAGAATTGTTCATTGGGACGGGGGCGGAGATCGGGCGGCAGTAACCCGGCACTTGGGGACCGGTCCGTGTCAGACCAAAGGCACCCTGGATAGCTCTTAGAGCGACCTGCTTGATTGTCCAAGGCATCCTCAGGCCCGGCAGAAAGGCATTGGCTTGTTCAGCCCCAAACCCGAAACAAACAACGACCTCTAGGGCGAAGTGATTCTGATGACAATGCGCAACTTGAGGCTCTAAGCCCGACTCAAGCTGCTCAACCCTTTCCTGCAACTGCGGACGACGAGGCAGCGCCCGACATCTTCGACGCCCTTATCCGTTCTGCCTCTGCACCATGCTGTGCTGCAGTTGTGTACCGACCTTGGGCCAACCAACCAAGCAGAATACGGTCTGTATGTTCAAACCACCAAGCCTCCGCCAACAACGTGCAGCGCGGATGGCTGGAGCACGTCGCCTTCAGCGTCTTCTTCCACATGAAGTGCAGTCTCCCTAAACCAACACCGCTTTCAGAGCAATATACGTTCTTGGGGTACGAAGTGCCTTCGGGGACGATCCGCAGAGACATCGCTGACAAGAGATCCCTGGGTAAGAAAGAGGTCAACAATGCTGTTGTTTCTCTAACTGAGGGCCGAATTTTGAAGACGTCTGTGTAACCACGGAAATTCTATAGGCACATCGAAAAGTTACGAGACACCGCCAAGAAGAAGTAACAAGCTTCCCTGCGATTGACACAGCTATGTGCATCCGGCGCGCAAGCTTCTCGGGCACTCATTCTTACGAAGCCGTTTTAAACCAGATGGTCAAAGTTAGATTACGAGCGGTGACGGGGACCCTCGGGGCAATCGCACGTGGATGGATCAAACCTCCCGCATAGAATTGCCTGTTGAGGCTCCGAAGCCCTCTTGAAACGTCGACTAGATGCTCGTAAGTGCCAGGACCTGGTATCCGAGGGTACACATCGGTGAGCGAAATGAAGGGCCACAAGCGGCCGTCACTGGAATTCGACAACGAAAGCTAAGGAAGCTCGGCCCCAATTAGCACCATTGGCGAAACCGTTGCGGCGAAAACCCAGGCCAACAACATTGTTTTTTTCTCGCGTCCTGAGGTTGTCACTGCGAGGCGGCACACCCTTCCCACGAGCTAAGTAATATATAGCAAGGCCCGAGTCCTCCGTCGGCATTAGAAACCAAGATCGGCATCAAGCGACTAGATTCGGACTCTGAAGCCGTTCGACTTTGAACCCTACTTCTGAGCGATGTACGGCGACACGTCGAGTCATCGACTAGGCCGACCGAAATCTCGTAGCCTTGCGGAACCTTGCTACGTATCACCTGCTTCGCCTCTGCGGCCGGGCTCGCGTCCGGTTTGTGATCCTTGTCCTTCTCTTCGGCCTGGGAAGGGCACACACAACGAACACTTGCGGGCCGACCCGATGTTCTAAGGCAAAATAAATTTGAAGGCAGTATCGTGGAGGACCATGCGAAAGAAATAGTGACTTGCAACAATGCAATCAAAAAAAGGTTGAAACACATCGGCGCAAGATTCAGAATCTGGAGAGCGAGGCGAAACGAATTAGCGAAGCTTACAGACCATTCCGCAATGCTGGGCCGCCCCCCTTGGTTGTGACCCAACAAAGTGTGGAAGAAACCGTACAACTCACACACCCAAGTCATCTAGATAACTTACGTGTTTCTGACTTTCCAGATTTGGTCTTCTAAGGTGCTTCAAAACGGTACCAAGTTGTGACTATGACTAAGTTGTGCAAGCCTTGTGATCACCGTCTGCGATTTCAACGTCGGCCTCTATCCACGACCGCAAAAGACGGGCGTCCTCTTTCGAGACAACGTCATCATCGAGATCGCTCCAATCGCTTTCGCCGTCCGATTCTGTGCTAGGACGCGGTGCCTCATCGGTGGCCGTCGCTTCGTGGCAGGTTTTCTTGAAGCCGATGCGGCGACGAACTATCGGCACTGCCTTTGTGGATGATAAGAGCTCGTCCAAGGCATCGCATCTTGTTGGAGCTGGCGGCGCCCCAATCGGAGCGGCATCTTCAATGGTAACTACGTCTGCGTCGTCACAATTCGCGATGATGCTGGTTGTCCCCTCCTTTAGAGCGCCCAGACAAAGGCTTCAAGCCGACCTGGCCTCAACAAGACAAGCCTCCGTTGATCCCTTGCAACTGCCGTGCAAAACGCAGTGCCAACGTCCCAGGCGAACCGGCGAATCGGCAGACCAACCCGGCCTAATCACAATGCGATATGGGGGAGGCCGATGCGGTGTTCTCCTGTAGGACTTGCTCGAAGATCGAAGATTCTTTACCCGACGGCTTGCCTAAGCTTGTCTGAGCACACTATCCTTAAATCCAACCACGACCAATTGGGACATATCGAAGGTGTCAGCAGTCTGCCCATCGTAGCAAGGCTTCGTCTGCAGAAAACTAACAGAAACTTTTCGCGGGAACAATGGCTTGATGTGGGTCAACAACTTGGACGTCATGCTTTCCTTTTGGGCCCCAAAGCACCTTGCTATCATGCGCAAGAGGAATGTTTTAGGCTTTAAGTTAAGGACACGGCGTCCGTACCTTGGCCGTACGTCGTCCTTGCTTGGTCCCGCGTTGTGTAGGGCAAGGCCTCGCTTCGCCCAAGGTGGAGCCGGCCAACTTGGGTTAGTCAACATAGAAATTCTGAAGACTTTGTTGCGAAGCGTTTCTCCTGCGTTCTTTTATTTTTGCACCGGCCATCCCCCCACAATTGGGCAAAACAAACAATTTGCTAAAACAATCAACAAGCGAGGCCGGCTCTGCGGCCTCACTCGCTATCGAACTTCTAGGGCGTCCGGATGAGAAAGTCATGTTCGCAATCTATTTGAATCTACGTCGGTTTTCGGTTGGCCATGCGCAAGTCCGTGTAGGAAGACGGGCAAACATAAAGGACAAGGAAGAAGAAGGGAACCGCCATGCGATAATGATCAGGGCTTAGACAAGAAAGTCGAATGTCGAACCTAATTCAGCGGCCAGAGAAAGTCGCTAAGGCATGGAAGGCAAGTCGAAAACAAATACATTGAAAACCGCAATGCGTGAGAAATGTATTGGTCACTATGATGAGGCCCATCTCGTCCTCAGTGAGGAACTCAAAGCTTCCCCCGCCGGCCTTGGCCGCCTCTGCCTCCGTTGCGAAGAACTTGAACTTGCCGTGCAGATGGTCAGCCGCCGGAACGAACTCCTCGCGCACACCTGTTCATCAGAGGCGAGCCGCAAGCCATGTGACCGGCTTAGTCCGTCAGCTTCCTATGTACTTACCAAGCCCTAGCTTTCGGGGGCTTGGGGGGCCAAGGTCGCAAAGGGTCCAGACCTCAAGCCTCGGTTCCAACATCAATGATCAATGGCATACTTCGCAGACGGACTCCGATCCTGGCAATGCACGTGCGTCTCTGTGGCACCTCGCAAGAGTGTACCGGCGTAGCCACCCTCATATCCCGCACCCTCCTTGACGGCTGTCAACAACAAGAATGACTGAGTCGCCGGGTGCCTCCCGTGACGGCCAGCGGATGCGACCAACTCACAGAAATACGCAAGTGTAGGATGGCCAACTTCACGGTGAACCTCAAGGTGCGACAATAAAGGAAGGATTGCTACCAAAAGTGACTCCGCTCGCGACCGTTGGCCTTTGGGAGATCCGGGAACCGGAACAATCCCCGGGAGCAACCGACAATCAACAAACCCTTTTTGTTTTCATGTTTAGGCAGGGCGTGCTTAGCGTCTCTCGCTACCTGGCAAGCAACCACAACCTGGCCTTTGACGATCATGCCGAAGTTGCAAGCCCCAGAAAGGCCTGCCAAAAGAATCCGCTGCATCTTAAGAATGGACTGCGGCACGCACTGCGAGCACAAGCCCTTGCACCGGGTAGGATACCTCACGACGAAGCGCTCTTGGCCTTCAGGCAAAATGCGATCGTGCTGCTTCTCAAACGACGCGACCACTTTCGTGACCTCGCCTTTCTTGACGATTTGTTCAAACACGTTTTCAGATATTGGGAACTCCGGGTTAAGAGCTTGACCCGCGAGAGCAAGTTGGCGAAGGTCGCTCATGGCCTCAGGAGGCGCGGCAATGGCTGGCAATACCGCGTGCGCCAAGAGCTGTGGCACGGTTCCATCATTCTCCGGCGCGGCGTTCGAAGAAAGCGCCGCCATCTGCTGCGAGACTGTACTTGACGCGGACACCTCGCGGATCGTGCGATCTTTCACAAACTTCCGAGAAGCTCGGGCAACGTCCTTGTCGGTTGCAGATTCTTCCTCGTAGCATTGCCTCCTGTGGGCACAGCGATCGAAGGGAGGTTAGAAAATGCTAGGGCGAATCGTGGAAGGCTGGGATGCATCGACCAATGGGCCGCCAATGGAGCTCATATGGAAAGGACTCAGGTCCACGGTCTTGCCGTACTTAGGAATTAAAATTAGGAAACAACAACTTGTTTCCCCTCATTCGCCATTACGACTTTATGAACGGGGTCGCAGCGAAAGAAATATGAGAATACTGTAAATTGTAAAACAAAGCGAGGCCTCAACCGTGAGACCGTGAAGAGGCTGCGACCCGGTTCTGTTCTGAGCTCCTTTCGGCACTCAAATCTGCCCAAGCCTTTCGAAACTTCTCCCAGAACTCCTTGGATGTCACACACCAACAACGGCCACATTGCCTCTCGGCCGCCAACCAATCCAGTTTGAACAATTCTTTAGGGCTTTTACCCTACAAGGAGTGAGGCCACAAGCGGTCCCAAGCTCACGCGCTGGCTTATCTAAGCATGAAAAAAGCGGAGTGACCGACTTGTGGTTGCGTGCGAAACAAGGCGGGGCCTTCTAACAACGAGTCCACGATCACTCCGATTTTCAAAGTCTCGAAATGGGTCCGAGTGGTGGGCACCGGCATCGGAGCTGAAGTTGCCTCCAACCTCTTCCGAGAAAACCTTGGCCTTTTTTTTGGAACTCTCGTCGGATAACAACGCCAACGAGTCCTCAACGCGTTTCTTCTTTGTCACGGGTGTCTCAACAATTGCCAAGGTCGAGTCGGCCGCGGTGGGGCGTACTGCAAGAGTTGAGCTTGGCGAAGCTGGTACGCTACCTCACAGAGGTACAAAGCCTTACCTTGCCGAGAGGGATCCGGATGAGACGAAGCACGGACACGAGTTTCTCAACCTTATTTTGCGTCCTCTAGGGGCGGAAACGGAAGGCAAGCGCGGAAGCCAAGGTTCGAATTCCAAAGTGCGTCCGGGGCATCGGGACTTGCAAGCGGCTGACCGGGTCCGGCCTCTCTTGAGTGGCAGTGCTTCGAACCAAGGCACCGTCAGCAATCGCAATCAATCTCGGTGCTTCCGAAATTGCAAGGGGTTTGTTCCTATAAGCTTTCCAAGGGGGTGGCCGAGGACGCTCCAAAACTCCAATTACCCGAGCGTCGATCGCCGACCGCGGGGACTAACACGCAGGGTCGCCCCCTCTACCTCATCGCACGTCCTGTGCCACCCCAAAGAAAACACTCCTGAAGGTTGCATTATGTTCTTCTTGTTGTCGTTGCCGTTTCGACTTCACGGAGACGGCAAGAGCATTTATTGCTTGGGCGCAAAGCCTGGATGGTTCTTTGGATCTTTCGATTGGTGGCTAGGACTATGTCGCGAACACACAAGTCGCATCCCCACTGACTTTAGAAACTAATGCATCATGCCTTTGATTCAAGCAGCGAGCACCCAACCAAAAGTCTAGTAAAGTCTGAGGTCAGCAATTGGACACTGCCAAGAGCCACAAGATCAAAATCGGGTAGCAAAGGCATAAAGGGTGCGCGTCACGCGAGGGGTTTGGATCCCAATCCGAGACCCAAGGATGAGAGCAACCTGTGCCAGACTGCTCCGTTGCCGGACTGTTGGTTGTACCGCTTATTCATGGCGTGCTGGCGCTCCGTGTCGCTGTGGACCGTTTCTATCGTGCGGCTGGGGCGTGACATAGTTACGCAAGCACTCGGCCAGAGGCACCACAAGACGTCGCTGAACGGCGAGGCTTACAAGGCCATCCGGCTAGGGGCTGATAATCGGTGCACCTCGATTTGGGCGACCTCCAAGACCAACCGCGGCCTCTGGCCTCGGTCAGACAAACTCAAACAAAACGCGAGGGTGCCTCTTGCATATTGTATATGTCATACGTCCTGCCGCATATACGAAACGATCGCCTTATCGACAACGTGATGGACATCGCCCAAGCTGCAAGCAACGATCGCACCCTTAAACTAGTGAGGTCGAGATCTGGTTCCTCACGGAGCTGTCGGGCAAATCCCGGGCGAAGGCAGCACGGTTGCGTGCTCATAAAATCCTGAGCCACGTTGCCGGAGGCCATTGTTCGGCCGTAGCAAAGAGTCATGGGCCAACGATAAGCTCTCGGCCGGTGCAAAGCAAGACAGTTCATCAATGAACACTTTTCGATGGGCACCGGCAACCAGCGGATCCTTCATGACGGTCTCTTGTCGCTCCAGGGTCGTGCGCCCGTCAACAAGAGCCGCCAAAGAGTACGGTGCCTAATTTCACAACGTGCAAGGTCGGAGACGTCAAAATGGCCAATGCTTGGGACGCGAGAAACCGAGCCCCTTGTGTCTGCCTACTGGTGTGCTGCAAAAGGGCTTGCTCGGAGCTAAACTCAGAAGATGGCTAGGTGATGACCACGTGAGACGACTAGCGGCTAGCCAGCAGCAATCAACGGTCGCCGAAACTCTTAACTTGTAGTGGTCTTGGGCAAGACTAGTCAGTCGGACGCACAACATGTCCTACATTGGAATCCCAAAAGAATCATCGCAAATGAATAACGAAACCTTGCTCATTGATTAGGGGACCTTCCGGAAGTGGCCATGCCGTCTGGTGATGAGGGCCATGATCATCAATGCACTTCGGCGAAAAGTGCGTGCATCCTGCATACCCGCTTACTTACACGGCTCCTTTGATGCAAGCGGACGTGGGGCCAGTAGTCTGAAAAACGCGGGGCTAAGATAGCACTTCCTCTGGCGCAAGGTTGTGAATCACGAGCCGCAAGGGCCTAATTCCCAATCCAAACCCAAGCCGCCGCTAAGTGAGCGAACCGAATCCTCGGGGTAATCCGTAGCCCAATCGATCATGGAGCGCGAGCCGCGGAACTTCCAAATCAACAAGGCTGCTGTCGACTTTCCCAAAAAAAGCGATGCCAAGTATTGGAGCGTCGCGCGGATTGGAGAGGCATCTTCGGTGGCCAAGTCGCAGATAAAGGGACGGTTCCATCGCAGTCTGCCTTCTGCTGCATCTTGAAAGTAGAAGGCGATGGCCCTGGAGGGTTCCTTGCGCGACCCCCTTCTTTGTTTCAGAACCCTGCCCGTTCCGCGTCACACCTTGGACGCAAGTTTTCAAGCTCCACCCGTGACCCTTACTACCCTTTTAAGCAGTTTGCTCAGACGCGTCCCGAGCCAGATGCAGCAGGACAACGAGGCTTGTGCCCGAAAAGCTTTGATTGAGGCCGTAAGACAATTCGGGGGTTAACGTTTAATATATGCAGTTTGGGACGGTCTCCCGGCGGCTGGGCTGTGCATGTGTAACACATGAGTAATCAGTCCGGCGGGGGACCGTCCTCAACCGCACACATTATAGCCCCAGTTGTCCCAAATTCGTGGCGCTTCGAATGCATGCCTCGCGATGCGACCCAAGCGATTAAGAACAGAGTTGCACTCCCAGAAAAAGCACAAGCCGCGGCCAACGGCCGTGGAAAGTCGCAACCTGGCCGTCCCGATGCGGAACTGCAGCCGAAATCTTGGAACCAATTCCCGAAGGCAAGCCCGCCGAGCGTAAACCTCCAAAAGTCGCGCGAAGACCTAAAGGGGAGCTTGCAATGTGATCGAGCCCTCGACTAAGCTACCCCGTTTTACTTCAACCCAAATCCGTTACGATCACAGTTACCCGCAAGGCGAAGTTGAAGTCTGAATTGCTGAAAAAGTCGTCTGTCCGAGACAGCCTCGTACCGGCAACGGCCTTGAAGTAGAGGTGCTGATTCTCCTGGTTGCTAAAAGCTCGGCCGGCCGATCTGGAGCGGTCTTCGACACCTTGGTGACCAAAAGCAAACCCTTAGGCGAAGAATCTAAAAATTCAGGCCGATCCGGAGAAGCATTTCGCAAATCCGTCCTCAATGCACTGAACAGAGTCCACGCCCTTGCCCAATGCCGATGCGAGCTCCGTTTTCGCGGCTTCGTACTTCGGTTTGATGGCTGCGACTCCGTCCTGCAGAGTTGGGTCGCTGGGAAGAGAAAGGCGACCCGTCTCGTACGAAGACGTTGTAAGCGAAACTCACCTCTGCCCCTGTCTGCCGTCTTTCCTCTCCCCTTACCTCTCGCCTTTCAACTCCCAATGGCCTCTCACTCCTTAAACAACTTTTTCAGCACTCCGTGCACTGCGAGTCCAGACACGAAGAAGTCGAAGCCCGGCAAGACCTGCCGTCCAAACAAAGATTGGGACCCCTGGGACTGATGTTTAGCTACGTTGCGTGAGAGGAACATACAGCCTTCGCACCACACTGTCACCCAGACCAAGCTTGTTCCTAGAGTTCTGCCGTCGCATTGCGAAGGGAATTCCTACGATGCATCATGATCTAGAGTGCCATGCCCGGGGAGCCAGCCCTTGCAACTGACAACCTTGTTCCACTTGTTGTCGCTCGCTCTCGCCGGCCTCTTGCGCAACAACACCGCCTTTCATGACGGCGATTAACCGTAGCCCTTTGCTTTCTCCATCGGCGATGGGCCGGTCGCCGCCCCTGGACGCCCGATCCTAACCCGGCCCCCACGAACCAACAAGGTAACCACCGCCGTAAGATGGAGAGTAAGACCTCTGAGCACGAAGTGCATCCGGAGCCTCTCGATACAGTTTCGCGGTGCAACTTGAAACATCCTAGCTACGATGGCAATGGGCTGTTGGGAAATCACCTGTAGGGCCTGGAAGGAAAGAGATATTGCCTTCGCGGTGTGCCTGCGACGATGCTCATCCGTGCTGCCCGGGCAACAGGTCCCATCCCTCTTACAGCAATGGATAATGCGGCCCTCCTCCCACCATGGTCCATTGCACATGCCTCGGGTAAATTGAATATGTCGGTGCGTAGTTCACCTGATGCGGCATTGCCCACGCAAACAACTTCCTTCAGAAACGGGCCGGGTAAGAATGCTCTTGAAATCGCTGTCTTCCGACCCCGAAAGATCACCCAAGCGGGTTTGACAAGCAAGTTTAGCGCACTGACAGATTCCGAAATCCCGAACCGCTGCCGATCATGTCGTCGAAGCACTTTTCGAGCTTCTTGCCGCAGTCGCTGATCGCCCCATTCTTGAAAGTGAAGTGCTCGTTCCTCAAGAAGTTTGTCTGGAATCCTTACCCCGCCTCGCGGGCTGACCATTTGTAACGTCGCCACCTCATCGACCGCCGTCACACTGACCTGTCCTTGGGCCCCGTTTCTCAATCAGTGGAATATATTGCATCCTAGGGCCCGGCCTTGCTCTTGGCCTGCTGCAGAATGCGCGATGCATTGCGGCCCGGATTGTCCCTGGCGATGCTGCGCACCACGAACGGAGTTCTGGTTGACTGAAACGATTCTGTGCGTGCAATTCCCCCACCATATCGGATGCCCCGACAATTTGTTAGGCTAGACCCATACAACAAAAGGATGCAACCCCAGACAAATTTCAAGGATCCGTATCGCGAAATCTCGAAGAGCGACGGCGTATTGCTTGGCACAACCGTCGGGGTCGGTGTACTTGACGTCCAGCATGTCGCTCACAACGGACTCAACTACTTGCTGAAGCCGGACGAAGTGCAAGTTGGCCGTCAGAAACATTGAGGCGCAAAACACTTCCTGCTGGATTTTTGAATGCACGGATGCGATCGTAATGGTGTTGACCTTACGCAAAGGCAACCGGGACGAAACGGGGCCCACCGGAGACCGCTGTGGGACACTGGCTCTATAGGACACTGGGTGCCAACCGCGAGGATTAGAACTCTGGTACCCTCTGGCGGCTTGCCGGAGAAACCCTATGCATCTGCAAAACCCGATTCACTTCAACGGTTGCCAGCAATCGACCAAGTGATGCACGTGGTTGGAGCACCAATGGAATTCAACAAAGGCTTGGTCACCGTAGCACTCCTCCTTGCGGGGAGTTGGCAACGGCAGCGGGGCTTGAACGCTTTGGCTTAGCTTGGGCCGCGGCACAGACCCCCGCACACGGACGCATCCCCCGACGTCGGGCACTCGGGATATACCCACCGCGAAGGTTGGAGACCGGGCCCGACGGAAGCCGGAAGCCATTCTGTTCCAAGCATCGCCAAATTGCTTGCCACCCGTCCTTGGCGCAGTAGTGATGAAGCCGATCGTTCCCAGAAGCTCCGTCGCACTCGTTGGAGTGCACTTGAGACACGGCCGTGGACCTCAACCCTGCGACGGCACACTCCAGATCAGAAACTGCCTTAGCAGAGATGGATACCTCCTCTGCACAGAAGAAAATTCCCCATCGACGGTCCAAACAAGACAGCCGCAGAGTGGGAACCTAAAGCCATGAAATGGGCACCTATAAACAGGTACACCCAGGGAACGGGGTACCAACTACACGCAAGGGCACGCGGCAAGCACAATGGAGGGCCCGCGGCTTTACGGGAGCTTTTCATCGCAAGTTTCGAGGAGGCACTTGCCATCTCGCGGTGCCGGATACTTGAACAAGCCATTGTACAAGTTCTCCGCCGAGTTCGAAGTTAAGGGGACCGGCGCCGTCACCTCATAAGGTTTAAAACGAGAGCAAGTGCGGAAAGGAACTCCTCTGAGTCCGAAGGATTATACACAAACCAAAAACCATCCGGACGTGGATTCGACGATCTACCGAGCGATGCAGGCCACGCGTTTTCCGAACTATCAGAGGAACGTTTCAGGGAAACGCTGGCCACATCGAGGACTTGCATTGGCAGTCCGTGCTTGGCATCCCAGCAAATGACGACGCGGTACGAGCCGACCATGATCTTGAAACTGTCCTTCAACAATAACACATTGCAAGATATTACTGGCTGCTTCATTGGACAATCGGAATCCGAATTCAGAAAAAAGGGCCCGACGAAGGGGTGGGGGGGCGAGAAAACCAGGTTTACCTTGCCGGGTTTGGCACGAAGATGCGAAGGAGGTAAGAGGTACGCAGAAACGCTGCGTCCAATTAGTAGGTTTGCGTTTGACGCCGAACGAGCTCGCCAACTCTAACATGACCTCACCGGCAGTCTGCCGGATGGGCAAAGAGTCAGACGGGGTCTTGGGAAGTTTGTTGCCCCTCGGATTCCGATACGCCATCCAGAAGCAATGCATTTGTTGTTGGTGATTTCTGAAACAATCCTTCACACGAACAGCGCCCTCTGCCACCGGTGGGAGTGCAACCGTTTCCTGGAAGCGACCAAAGCGGAAAAGCAACTCCCAACTTGAGAATAGTGCGACTTGAAAAATAAAGTCGCCCTACCAACTTGTCGAGCTGGCGAGGCCAAGGAGTCGAACGAACACAAACAGTCCTAGATAACAAGTTCGATCGAGAATCCTGCGATTTGAAATCATTGGGCCGAAATCTTGCTCGGACCGATAAAGGTGGGCTTGTGTTTCCAAAATGTTGGGGCCGGCCTTCGTCTCATCCCACTTACGGCTCGTAGCGATAGCCGCAGGCTTGGTCTCGATACAGAGGGAGGTCGTGTTTCTGAGCCACGCAAGCTGGCACTGCATGTAAGTCGCTGCTGTAGAGACGACTACCCTGACCGCCGTCTTTGGGTGCACCTCAAACCGTCGTGCCAGACTCTTATGCTTCGTCTCCGGGTCGAATGCCAGAGCCAGTCGTGCGGGTACCTCCGACGCAGGCAGAGTCGTTTCACGAAGAGAGGCCTACACACCCGCCGAAGTCGAGGAAATTGTCGGGATCTTCTGGCCCCTCATCTCCGGTCCGGTCGGGGTCTGTTACATCTTCGGGGAAGTTTTACAAGCTTTATCCGGTGTTGTTTTTGGGGGGCCGGACCGGCTGCCATAGAAGTGACCATACGGGTGCCCACGTCAATGTACGCCACGTCTGCCGACGGAAGCCCGGGAATCCTCCGCAATCGACCGACATCACTGCTGAAACACTGAAACAAGGATTCCTGCCTCGCATACGACTCCCCCTTTGTCGGCTAGAGTGCCGTAATCGATTGGTACGCGCCTTTGCCTCGCACTCTTTTCTTTTTGACTTGCATTTTGAGCCGGAGTTGCTGATGTTTGCTGTCTTTTTTTTCCTTGGATCGAACTGTCAAGTCAAACTTGGGAAGTGCTCAGTTATGAGGGATCCGCTGATGAATGCTCCCCACATGCTTCCGAAAGTACTTGTTGTTGGGGGCGAAGCGTCGACTTGTCAGCCAAGCTCACTGAGCCCCAACCCCCAACCATGAAACGTCGAGTTGCCGGCCAAGCTCACTAAGCCTGCACCCCCCCCCCCGCCTCCCGCACACCCAAGCGGTCAAACACAAGGTTGGCGTTCTGAGTTCTACCAGAAGGGCGCTTGTGGCCAATTCAATCCTCACCTGCCGGCAGCCCACGCTGACACCAGACCGC
>Ga0194128_10007771_pt1 | contig 13861 bp, 5 predicted proteins | sample TA2KigCa65mmetaG_FD_148650 | JGI IMG/M metagenome (GOLD analysis project Ga0194128, IMG submission 148650) | Freshwater microbial communities from Lake Tanganyika, Tanzania - TA2015037 Kigoma Deep Cast 65m | ecosystem: Environmental > Aquatic > Freshwater > Lake | place: Tanzania: Lake...
GATCCCCTTGAAAATCCAGTTTCCTAGCAGCTAAACCCCTCCCGGATCCGATCCCCTTGAAAATCCAGTTTCCTAGCAGCTATTGAATGGACCCTGCTCAGAGCTGGCACCGGCCCAAGGAAGTACCTTCCGCTTCCGCGGTTTCATTCGTTGCGGCGGGCTTCCACGTCCGCGACGCGCAGGGCCTCCCCGCTTGCGCCCCGAGCCACTTCGAGCCGCAGGTAGTTCACGCCCCACGGCGCTGCCCGCTGCGCCGGCGTGGTGCCGACCGCCACTCCGTCGATTGAGACCGTCGCGACGCCGCCCTGCGTTGTGTCCCGCCACGCCACCTGCACTTTAACCCAACCGGCAGGGCGCGACGCCAGGCTTCCCCCCAAGTCGACTGCGAACACCGCATTCGCCGCCGCCTTCCCGTCGTCGATCCGGTTGAAGTGATCGGTGAGCACCAACCGCACGGCCGACCCGCCCGCGGGCGCCTGCACCTGCAGCACGATCTCTCCCGACACCGCGCTCGGAAAACTCCACAACGCACCTCCGCCCGCCTCCGCGGTGACAGGGATCACCAGCGCCCGGCCTCCACCCTCGCGCGGCTCCACGCGCAAGCCGTCGCTGCCATACTGCGTCCAGCCCACCGGCCCGCAGCTCAGATCGTCCCGCACCTCCTGCTCTTCGAGCCACGCCGGATCGAACATCACGATCGCTCGCTTGCCCTCGCCCTGGCCGCTCGCGAAGACGATCTTGCCGGCGGCGTTCTCCACCGCGGAAGGGTACGCCGTCCCGCGATCGCCTCTGCCGGTGCCGAGGGTTTCATGCAGCACCTCGCGAAAGCCCCGCCACGTCGCACCTTCGTCGCGGCTGATCGCGGCCTGCAGCACCTCCCGGCCGCCCATCGCGTAGCTGCGCGGATTGGACCAATTCTGGCAGGCGTTCACAAACAGCACGATGCGGCCATCTCGCAGCCGGAGCAGGCCGGCCGGTGAGTCGGACGACACCAACTCGGTCCGCGTCAACCCCGCCCACCGCGCGCCATCGGGCGAGCGCGACTCCCACAGCCGCCCGCCGCGATCGCGCACGAGCATCCAAACGTGGTCGCGCCGCTCGAGCAGCACCGGTTCGATCGCCCCGTAGCGTGTGACGTTCTTGCCAGCCAATTCGAGGGAGAGCACATCCGGCGACTGCGTCCAGGTCGCGCCCGCGTCGTCGGTGAAATACACATACGTGTCGTTCCAGCCGCGATCTGGCCCCGCCGCCGGCGCCTGCTCGCGCTCCGTCACTGCCCGGGCCACAGCCAGCACGATCCGGCCGCTGCGCAACGCCGTGAAACCACGAATCGACCCCACGTACCCCGGCACGACTTTTCTCGGTGGCGTCCACGCCACCGCGCCCGCGTCCTTCCACGCATGATACACCTCGTAGAGTCTCCCGCGATATCCGCCCGGGCCCTCGCCCAGAATGTGCACCACGGCGTGCAGCGCGCCATCGGCCGCCTCCAGCACCTGGATCGCGTAGTAGGCCTTGCCCGGCAGCGGAAACGCGGTCTCCGCCGCACTCCAGGTCAACCCGCCGTCGCGCGACCGCATCACCGCCACGGCGTCGCTGGCGGGTTTGGCGATCGCGTACAGCTCGATCGTGCCGTCGGCCCGCCGGACGAGGCTGGTTTCGTTGGTCGGCGCCTCATGCAGGATCGCGGGAGCCCGCACTTCCGCCACCGTCGCGGGCGGCGGGCGCAGTTGCAGGCCGAACGGATTGGTGAACGGCCGTTCGGCGGCCGAGGCGCTCACCAGGCAAAGGTACAAGCCGATCCACACGCCCAAGCCGCCCTTCCGGTCGGGCCGAAGGCTCTCGCTTCCCGTCGACCCGAGCGTAAGCGAGTGGTTTCGGGTCAACCGAAGTGCACTCCGTGGGTCAGCGCGCTCGCGCGCGCCCACCTCCGGTCCAAAACGCACCTGGCGCGCGCGAGCGCGCTGGCCTACGAGAAAATCGTCACGAGAGAGCGCGAAGCAGATCGACATAAGTACACCGTAGCGGAAGCCGTCGGGCTTTCGCGAACGAGCATCGACCAAACCCGCCTCCGGCGGGCAAGCGGTCGCCCGCCGAAGGTGGGTTTCGCTACGACAACAAATCGGACCGGTCATTAGTAGTGCAGTGTGTTGGCCTAAAGCTGCGTGCGGACACCGATCGTGACCAGCGTGCCGAAGTTCTGGAACACCTGCGGTCGCGTCCACGGTTGGGCGCCGGGGCCGAAGCGCTCGGTGCGTTTGTTGGCGCCGTTCCAATTGCGCGCGCCGCCGTAGGCGGTGAAGTATTTGGAAATCCGGTACTCGAACGACCAGTCCTGCGTGATCTGGGGTGCCACATAGGAACGCGTGCCGGCGGGGATGGTGGCGCTGGCCGCGTTGAGCGCGCCGTTCACCTTATAAGCGTAGGCCACGTTGAATTTGAACGAGAAGGCGCGTCGGTTGTAGCTCAGGCCCCAGTTGATGTTCTTGCGCGCAAACGGCGTGAAGTCGGGCGCGTTGGGCCCCTCCACGCGGGAGATCGTCGCGTTGGCGAAGGTCGAGAACCCCTTGGCCCACGCCGGCAGGAAGTACAGCGACTGCCGCCAGCTCACCTCGTAGCCTTCGACCGACGCCTGGCCGCCGTTCGTTTTGGTGATGATCTCGTAGTCGAGGTAGTCGTCGTTCAGCCCAAAACTCTCCAGCTGCTCGAGGGTCGCCGGCCCGCGCACCTGCACGAAGAAGTTCTTGATGTCCTTTTTGAAGAGCCCGAGGGAAACCACCGCGCCCTTGATGCCGTAAGCCTCGAACGAGAGGTCGAAGTTGTCCGCCGACCACGGGGCGAGGCCCGAGTTGACGATGGTGGCGGTGCGCACCGAGGAGGCCGGGTCAGAGACGGTGATGCCCGGGACCACCTCCGAGAGCAACGGCCGGCCCAGCGTCTTCGCGTAGGCCGCGCGAGCGACCAGGTTCTCCGTGACATAGTACGTGCTGTTGATGCTCGGGTAATAGTCGGAGTAGGCGCGCCTCGCGGTCGCCCCGCGCTCGGTGTAACGCAGGCGCGCCAACTCCATCGCCGTGCCCGCCACCGGCTGCGGCCGGCCGGCGGCGTCGCGGATGAGGTTGCCGCTCGCATCCTGCTGGTAGGTGGCCCGCACGTTGTCGAGCGGACCGGCCCCGGTATCGTCGGTCCGCTCGAAGCGCACGCCGCCGACAAACCAGAGGCGGTTGTCCAGGAGCTTCAGGTCGCCGCGCACATAGGCCGCCGTGATGGTCTCCTGGAAAAATCGCGAGTTGGTCACCCCCGAGGAGTACGCGCCGGCCTCGTTGAGGGTGAACCAGTCCGGGCGGGCCTTGAAGAGCTCGTAGTATTTCGCCGGGCTGACCCACTTCACCCGAAGCGTCTCGTTGAAAAACTCCTGCCGCGACAGGCTCTCGTTGGTGAGGTCGTGGCCGCCGGCGAGCCGGCTGATCCCGGCCGGGGGCGCAAATGTCCACGTGCGCAGTTGCGAAACGCGGTCCCGGCGCTGCCGGTTGAGGGTGAACCCCGTCTTGAGCGTGAGCGGAGCCGGCACGAAAAACGTCCGCGCCACGTTGGCCGACGCGCTCTTCAAATCGTTGCGCAACTCCTCGGGCTGGCTGGTGGGGTTGCCGAGGGCCAGCTGCGCATTGTCGTAGGGATCGACCGGCTGGCCGGCGCGGTTGGCGACGGTGAGTTTCGGCGCGCGGCGCGAGTACACACCCGGCAAATCCTCCGCGCGGATGACCAGCTGCCCGAGCGAGGTCGTCCCGATGGTGCGGAAAAACCCGTGTTCGAGATCCTTCCGTTCGTCCCAGCTGCGCGAGAAATTGACGCTGGCGTCGAGCCGGTAGACGCGCCCCTCGTGCTGGTAGCGCAGCACCGCCGCGGAAGTCCCGCGAGTGCGATCGCCATAGGTCATCGTCTGCCGCACGAGATCGTTGCCGGCCGCGGCGCCCTGGGTGAAGAAGGCATCTCCGGTCGAGCCGGCGCCGAACACCGCCGCGAAGACGTTCTGCCGCGTCGGAGTGTTGATCTGCACGTGCTCCACATTCAGGCGCAGGGCGTTGTCCTTGTTAATCCGCCAGTCGACTGTCGTCGAGGCCAGCTGGCGCTCCGTCGTCTGCAGCACATTCTGCACGGTCGACGTGGTGAGCACGCCACGGACCATGTCCCACAGGGGGTTGTCGTAGTCCATGTCGTAGACACGCAGCATGCTGCTGAGGTTGAGAGTGAACGCCAGGGACTTGTTCACCGGGTGCGAGTAGTTCAGGTCGAAGCCCGGCTGGATCTTGCGCTCGCTCGAGTAGCGGTCGCTGCCGACGCGATCGCCCAGGCTGGGCGGCTGCAGGCGATTGTCGGAATTGTACGCCGCGTAGGTGTTGAGGCGGAGCACGCGGCGGGGGTTGGCGAAGCCGCTCTTGCCGACGATGTTCACCGTGCCGCCGACGGCGTTGGCCGGGCGGTCCGGGGTCGGCACCTTGGTGATTTCGATGCGATCGACACTGCCCGACGAACTCGCCGCGAGGTCGAAGCCGCGATCCGCCGACGGCGAAGAGACCTCGGCCCCGTCGATCATGAAGATGATGCCGCCGGAGGGCATGCCGCGGATCGACGCCGAGCCCGCGGTCTGCGGCGCGCCGACGATCGAGATGCCCGGCGTGTATTTCAGGTACTCGCCGATGTTGCCGTCACCGAGGTCGCCGATCTCGTCGAGCACGACGACGTTCTTGATGTTGGGCGAATACTTCTGCTCGTTGATCGCCGCCGCCTGAGCGCTGAGTGTCGTCGACTCCACCACGAACTGCTCGAGTTTCAGGATCTCCGACTTGCCCGCGGTGGTTTGATCCCGCGGCAGGGAAAGCTCGAACTCCCGCCGGGCCGTCTCGCCCGGCGCGACCCGCACGACGGCCGACTGCGCCTCGAGCCCGGCGTGACTGACGCGCAGTCTCACTTCGCCCGCCGGCACCCCCGCGAGACGATACTCGCCGTTTTCGTTGGTGAACGCCTCGAGTTGCGAGCCTTCGACGCTCACCCGGGCGCGGTTGAGATAGATGCCGGTCGAGGCGTTGAGAACTCGCCCCTCGATCATCGCGGTCGTCCCCGGGGTCTGTGCCCCGGACGCGTTCGATCCGGCTGCCAGCAGGACGGCCGCGAGGAGCGCGCGAGAAAGTGATAGGATCCTCCGTGCCTGGCGTCGGCCGTCGGGTGCTGGGGCGGGGTGGGCTTTAGGCGCAGGAGGTATGGTGTTCATGGTCACGACGGGAACTCACGGACGAGCGAGCTCAGGAGGGGAAGCATACGCGCTGCCAAATCCGCATGCCCTTCGGCGTTGGGATGACAGCCATCGGTCGTCCAAGCCTGCAGCTTCCGGCCACCCGCCTGCGCGGCGGACCAACCGGCAAAATGATCGACCAGCGTCGCGTCGGCCTCGCGCGCCACCTGCCGGGCGAGCTCCGTGTAGGGAGCCAGCCGGACATTGGCGTCCTCGCCGAGCCCGTTCCTGCGAAACTCCTCCGCAAACCGGGGCGGGGCCATGACCACCGCGAGCGCGCCGGTCGCCTGCACGCGGCGCACGATTTCCGCAAGATTCGCGCGATACTTCGCCTCGCTCAAGCGCGACTCGGCCTTCCCTGGGTCCACGAAACTGTCGTTCGAGCCGTACATGATCGTCACGATGTGCGGTCGCTGCGCAATCACCTCGCGCTCCAACCGCGCCAGCGCCTGATCGGTGCGCTCGCCGCCGATGCCGACATTGTGCACCCGCGCCGGCAGGCCCTCCGCCCGTAGGGCCGCCTGCAGCCGCGCGCTGAACACCTCCGTCGGATTCACGCCCGGACGCGCCCCTTTCGTAATCGAGTCGCCGAGCGCGAGGATGCGCACCACCTGGCCGTCGAGAGGATTCGCCACCGGCCCCAGAAAATCGCGTTCATCGAGCACCCCGCTGCAGCGCCCCTGCATCGTCGAAATCCAGAGCCGCCCCGGCGCCACTTCGAAGATATACGGGTACGACACCCAGTACCCCGCTTCCTTCTTGCCCCGCGGGGTAAGGTGACTCGCGATCACCTGCGGCGTCGTCCAGGTGAGGCCGTCGTTTTCCGAAAACGCGATCGACAGGTGCTCGCGCCGACCCGTGCGTTTCACCGGATCGCGAAACCGATTCCACACCAGCGCCACCCGGCCGCTAGCGAGCCGCAGCATCATCCCCGGCGAATCGCTTGCCTCAAGCGTGGAGGGCGCGGGCGGAGTCCACTTCGCGCCATCGCGCGAGGTCGATTCGTAGAAGCACCCGTGCGGCACCCGCAGCAGCAGCTTCAAGGAACCATCGCGCCGCTCGAGCACCGTGCCTTCGATCGCACCGCCGTGGGTCGTCGCGTCGAGGCCGGTGACCGGGTCGCGGTAATTGCCCGCCTCGCCGAGGTCGATCTCCTCGCTGGCGCGCCAGGTCTGGCCCAGGTCGTCCGAGTAGTAGTTGATCGTCACATGCCGGCCCGGATTGGCCCTCGCCCGCTGGCAGATCAGCAGCACGCGGCCGCTGCGCAGGTGGATCATCTGCCGCACCGCGCCGCACCAGCCGTCCTGCAACAGCACCGGCGGCGCCCAACTCACGCCGTCATCCGCGCTGCGCGAAAGGTATACTGGCACGCGGCACCCTTCGAGGGGCCCGCCTTGTTTGTCGTCCCATTTGAAGACGAGCTCCTTCCGGTTCAGGAACGCATAGAGGATCACGCCTTCCTTCGTGCGCAGCAGCGCCCGTTCGCCACTGGGCTGAAACCGCTCCGCGTCGAAGATCTCCTTCGCCTTCCAGGTCCGCCCTTGGTCGGTCGAGCGCAACGCCCCGCGCACGTCCATGCCCCAGATCGCCCCATCTCCGGTGAGCACAAACGGCCCCGGATGCATGAACGGTAACTGCGCCACCCGCTCCTGCAGCACCACATCCGCCCGGGCCCAACAGCCCAGCAGCAACACGGCGAGCAGTCGTTTGATCATCGGGAAGAATGGAGGGGTCCACCAGCAGTACCGACGAGCCATCAACGTCGAAGCCGGACACAAACGCAACCCTCACGACGCCGCAGGAAGATCTGTCGAAGGGCATTCGAATCTCCGGCCGCAAGCTTCACCGCTCACCCGCGGGCGCACGCAGCCACCCGGCCCTCCGTTTCCCGGATTGTGCCGCCGTGGCTTCACGGGCTCAATTCCTCCTGCCCGGTCGGCGTGTTTCCGCTCGCCGCCCCGCGGCGAGCCGAGGAGTTTGGCGAGGCCGCCCCTCCCCTAGCCGAACGGCTCCCACGTCCACCACTCCCTCAATCACACCACCGCCCCCTTCCTCATGCGTTCCTCCCTCATCCGCTCCCGTATCCGCCAGGGCAAAGCCGCGCGCATCGCGTGTCTTTATTACCCGACCACCATGCTGCCCGCCCACGCCGCCAAGGCTGGCTACGACGCCATCTGGCTCGACGCGGAGCACAGCACGTGGGAGCGCCGCGAACTCCAGCGCCTGATCGCCCACCACCACCTGGCCAACATCGACTGCATCGTCCGCACCGGCAGCCGGAACGCCACCGATCTGTATCATCTTCTTGAAGACGGCGCGACCGGCCTGATGATCCCCCTGGTCAACACCGCCGCGGAGGCGCACGCCCTGGCCCAGGCCGTGAAGTTCTTCCCGCTCGGCCAGCGCGGCCTCGATGGCGCCGGCCTCGACAATGACTTCTACCTCAACGGCACCCTCGCGTATCCCGCCGCCGCCAACGCCGAGACTTTTCTGATCGTGCAGATCGAAACCCCCGAGGCGTTGGAGAACATAGACGCCATCGCCGCCGTCCCCGGCCTCGACGGGCTCTTCATCGGCCCGGGCGATCTGTCGCTGCGCCTCGGCTGCCCGCTCGACTGGACCAATCCGAAGATGGTCGCAGCCCAGGCCACGGTCGCCGCCGCCGCCGCGCGCCACGGAAACGCCTGGGGCCGCCCCTCCGGCACCGCCGAGGACATCGCCTTGCTCAAACAGCAGGGCGCCCAACTCATCGCCCACGGCAGCGACTTCGGCGCCGTCATGAGGCTGCTGCCCGAGTTTGCCCGCACCCTGAAGACTGGCCTTGGGGAGGACTGAGCCCCGATGCGCGGTCTGCCCCCGCCTCCAGCCGCCGGCGATTTTATGCCTGCCACGGGCGGTAGTCGTTTGATCCACGGCAGCGCGTTGCGGCGCCCGCCGGAGCCGCGCGCGAAGGCTGGGTCCCTCACGCGCCTTCGCGCGTGCGCTCTCGCGTTGTGCGCAGCCCTGACCTCCCTGCCGGCCGCCACCCCCGCCTCCCCGCCGGCCGACGTATTCCTCGATCCCCGCGTCACCTGGAGCGAGTCGCTGCCCGCCGGGCCGTTCGTCATTCTGGCCGACGGCGCGCTCGCCACGGTCGACGGCACCGAGTTTCTCACCAGCCGCGACGACGGCCGCACCTGGCAGCGCTCCCCGCTGTTTGCCGCGCCCGACAAGTTTCTCGTCCGCCTGGAACGCGCCCTCATCCGCACGAAGAACGACACCCTCATCCTCGCCTTCCTCAACGACCGTGAGCGCAGCTGGCTCTGGGACACCGCCCGCGCCGAGCCCGGGCCCGACGTCCGCCTGCCCACCTACGTGATGCGCAGCACCGACCAGGGTCGCACCTGGGAGGCGCCGCAGAAGCTCCACGACGACTGGAGCGGCGCGATTCGGAACATCATCCAGACTGTCGACGGCGGGGTGGTCTTCACCACGATGAAGATCCTGCGGAACCCCGGCCGGCACGGCTGCCTCATCTACCGTTCCGACGACGAGGGCCGCACCTGGCGGGCGAGCAACCTCCTCGACCTCGGCGGCCACGGTCACCACGACGGCGCGCTCGAACCCGCCATCGTTCAGCGGCACGACGGCCGGCTCTGGATGCTCATCCGCACCACCCTCGATGTGCTGTATCAGGCCCACTCGGACGACGGCCTGCACTGGCAGCAGCTCGTCCCCACGGCCATCGGCGCCAGCACCGCCCCGCCCATGATTCAGCGCCTAGCCAGCGGCCGGCTCGCGTTGGTCTGGAACCGCCTCTACCGCGAGGGCGAGGCTGATCACCCGCGGCGCGGAGGCGACAACCAATGGTCCGCCGTCCCAGCCATCAACCAGCGCGCCGAGCTGTCATTCGCCCTCTCCGCCGACGACGGCCGCACCTGGACCCGGCCGGCGGTCATCGTGCGCGCGCCGAAGCGCGACACCTCCTACCCTTACCTGCTCGAACGGCGCCCCGGCGAACTCTGGATCACCACCATGCGCAGCACCGTCAAAGTTGCGCTCCGCGAAAACGACTTCGTCACTCCGCCCGAACCTCCGCGGCTGCTGCAGCAGAATGCCCGCTCGCCGGTGTCGCTCCTGCGCCAGCCCGACGGCAGCTTCGCGTTCTACTCGCGCGAAAAGCCCGCCGCCGCGCCGGTCGCGCTCCCGGACCGGGCAGGGCAGGTGCATCTGCTCCGGCCGTCGCTTCCGCGGGCCGTTGCCCAAAGCCAGACGATCCTGGATAGTAAGGTACTTTCGAATACGCAAGTAATCCTGACGCGCACCCGGCAGGTCCTGGGCGTTTTCATCCGGAGCGAGGCCCTGGACAAGGAGGCCGCGCAGCAGGTCGGGCTCACGCGTTATCTCGACGTCTGGCTCAACCGCGCCGATGCCCGCACCGCGGAGCCGCCCCGCCGCATCTGGCGCGGGTACAACGGCTCGCAAATGGAGTACCAGCAACTCCCTGGGGGCCGCCTAGTCGTGCCGTTCGGCAGCATGCAACCGCACGCCAAGGCCGCCCCGCCCACCGGCCGGCACATCACCGTGGTGCTGTATTCCGACGACGCCGGGCAAACCTGGCAACAGAGCGCCTCCCCGCTCGTCGCGCCCTGCTATGCCGGCTTCAACGGCAGCAACGAAGGCGCCTGCGAACCGGCCCTCGAACAGCTCCGCGACGGCCGCCTCTGGATGCTGCTCCGCACCCAGGCGGGTTTTCTTTACGAGACTCACTCGTCCGACCTCGGCACCACGTGGACGCCCGCCACCGCCAGCCGTTTCCACACCTCGACCGGTCCGGCCAACCTCCTCCGCCACCCCAACGGCTGGCTCGTCGCCACCTGGAACAACTGCGAGATGCCGCTGCGCCACGAGGGTCAGGGGGTCTACGGCGGCCGCGACGCCCTGCACATCGCCGTGTCCGCCGACGAGGGCCGCACCTGGCGGGGCTTTCGGGAGATCTATCTCGACCACCGCCGCAACGACAATCCCGAGAAGACCGGCGACCGCGGCACGGCGTATCCGCTGGCTGCCTACACCAACGACGACCGCCTCGTCGTCATCGCCGGCCAGGGCCCGGGCGGCCGCAACCCGATCCTGCTGGACCCGGCCTGGATCGTCGCGACCACGGCGCAAACCGACTTCTCCGACGGCCTGGAGCAATGGAGCGTGTACCAGCACTTCGGTCCCGCCCGCGGCTGGTGGCGCGGCCGCACCGCCGGCGCGACACTGGCGCCCCACCCGGACCACTCCGCGGCGAAGTGCCTGCACGTGCGCAAGGCGAACGACGATCGGGCCGACGTCGCCCAGTGGAATTTCCCCAACGGCTGGAAGGGCGCCCTCACTGCGCGTCTTCGACTCCAGCGCGGCCACCAGGGTGCGATGCTGTGTCTAAACGACCGCTTCTTCGATCCGTCGAACCCGCTCGGCCAGGAGTTCGCCGTCTTCCGCGCCTCCATCGACAACCAAGGCCGGCTCGGGTCGGCCACATTGGCGCCGGACACCTGGCACACCGTCACCCTGGCCTGGGACCTCTCCACCCAACAGGTCACGCTCCAGGTCGACGACCGCCCTGCCGGGAGTCTGCCGCTCGCCCACCCCACGCTCAACGGCGTCAGCTACGTCCGCTTCGTCTCCACCGCCGCTGTGGTCGATCCGGCCGGTTTCCTCGTCGAGAGCGTGCGCGTGGAGATCACCGATCCCTTCGCGCCGGCGCGCACCGCCGCCGACCTGCTCGCCCACGAGAAACGCTACGTCGAATCGTTGGTCCCGCGCTGGAGCAACGGGCCGGTCCGCTGATAAACCCCTCCCGGATCCGATCCCCCTGAAGATCCAGTTTCCTAGCAGCTAAACCCCTCCCGGATCCGATCCCCCTGAAGATCCAGTTTCCTAGCAGCTAGTTTCCTTTCAGTTAAACCCCTCCCGGATCCGATCCCCTTGAAAATCCAGTTTCCTTTCAGTCAGTTTCCTTTCAGTGGTTCAACTTGAGCGCGACTTGCATCAGAAGCGCCCCTGCACGCCGAAGCCGACGGACGGGTACAGCTGCCGGGTGATCGACGTGCGGTCCGGGTAGCCGGTGTAGCGGTTGTTCACGGGTTCCTTCGTGATGTTGTCCAGGTTGAGGTAGACGATGGTGCGCGGCGTGACCCGGTAGCTGAACTTCGCCGACACGAACGTACGGGGCGACTCGTAGCTGATCGACGCCGCGTTGGTCGAGACCGAGATCAGGTAGGTGTCGACCCAGTTGGCCTGGGCGCTGAAGCGGAACCGGTTCAACTGGTAGCTCAGGGCGAAGTTCGCGGTCTTGGGCCGGAAGCCGGCGACCTGCGTGGTGGCGACGGTGCCGCCGTAGTCGCCCTTGGTCGAGAGGCGGGTGAAGTTGGCGTTCACGCCGAGCCCGCGCAGGAAGCCCGGCAGGAAGGTGAACTGCTGCTGGTAGCTGAACTCGACGCCGCGGTAGCGCGCGCTGCCGCCGTTGGCGGTGGTCGAGATGCGGTAGTTTTCGTAGAGGCCGTCGAAGCCGTTGTTCGGGCCGACGGGCACGAACTGGCTGCTGTCGGTGTAGATGAAGCCGCTGACCTCCTTGAGAAACCCGCTGACCGAGAACAGGCCGACGGGCTCGAAGTAGTATTCGAGGTTGAGATCGAAGTTGTCGGAGAACTGCGGCTTGAGGGCGGTGTTCGCGAGGCTGATGGTCTGGGCGGAGTCGCTGACGTTCACCGTCGGGATGAGGGAGGCAATCGGCGCGCGGCCGATGCTCGTGGAGTAGCTGGCGCGCGCGACCAGTCCGGAGCGGTCAGCGTACTTGAAGTGGATGCCCGGAAAAACGTTCTCGTATCCGCCCCGGTTGTTGCTGCGGTTGGCGAACTCGACATTCGCCCGGCGCAGCGCCTCGGCCTCCGTCACGGGGCCCACCCAGGCGTTGCGCCTCGCCTGCTCGGCCGGGTTCACGCGGCGGATCGGGCCGTCGGCCAGCAGGCTGGTGTCCTCGTACCGGAGGCCGGCGAGGATGTTGAGCCGGTCGAGCTGCACGTTGCCCATGAGGTACGCGCTGCCGATTTCCTCCGTGAATTTCACCCGGTTCAGGAATTTCTGGGAGTAGTGGTAATAGTAATCCTGGGTCCACTGCGCGGGATTGTCCCGCCGGTGCTGCGTGACGTAGAGCAGGTCGGCCCACGGGCCCTGCCGCACGCCGCTGATCGTCTCGTCGACCCAGCCGCGCCGGTCGCGGAACTGGCCGAGGCCGCCCGGGCCCGTGAAGGCGAAGCTGTAGTAGTCGTAGTCGCGGTCGCGATCCTGCAGCTGAAACTGCAGGCCGGCCTTCACGTAGGCCGGCGCCGCCAGCGCGAAATTCCTCCGCGCGTTCACCCGCGCCTCGAGGATGCGCGCGTCGGCGATGCGGTTGTTCTCCTGAATCGAGAGCGTCGTGTAGTTCGCGAGGTTGTAGACGTCGGCGCCCGCGGTCTGCGTCACGGTGGGCCAGGCCCCGTCGTTCCGGCGGTCGATGATGAAGCCGATGTTGCTCAGCCCGCCGATGGTCAGGGCCGACTTGGGCTTGCGCTTCCAGCGCAGGTAACGGTCGTAGTCGCCGCCCCAGTTCTGGATGCCGCTGGAGAACGAGGCCGAGCCGAGGGCGTCGACGACCCACGAGTCCTTCCGGTGAATCGCGTACGCCGAGAAGCGGAAGTTGTGGGAGATGTTGTCGTACGACGTCTCGGCCATGCTGGCGATCGTGGTCGGGAGCGGGAGGGCCTGGGTGTACTGCTCGCTGAAGCCGGGGGCGAAGCTCCCGCGGCTGTTGGCGGCCTGGAGGTTGAAGGCGCGGGTGTCGTTGACCTCGAGGTAGAGGTTGTGCGTGGCGTTGAGCGTGAGGACGGTCGACTCGCTCAGCTTGAACTCGAGCTTCACGCTCTCGTTCTGCCGGGTGTGCGGCCCCTGCACGGCGACGGGGCGCGACGCGAACGTCCGGATGAACGCCGGCCGGGCGGTCGTCGCCTCGTAGCTGAGCAGCACGTCCTCGGAGCTGCCGAACGCGGTGTTGCGCGAGAGCGAGAGGGAGAGGCCGATGTTGCGGTTCCGGCCGAGGAGATTGGTGTAGGTGAGACTCAGCGAGGGTGTGAGCTCCTTGATCGGCTCCTCGTAGCCTTTTTCCGCCCGGCCGCCGATGCGGCCCACAGCGTGCACGAAGCCCACCGAGTACGAGAACTGCCGCGGCACGCTGCGGCCGAAGGCGGTGCGCGTGACCATGTTGATGCTGCCGCCAATCGAGCTCGCCGGCATGTCGGGCGTCGGCGCCTTGGTCACCTCGATGCTCTCGACCATCGAGATCGAGGCCTGGAGGAAGTCGAAGAAGCGGTTCGTGCCCGAGGAGTTGTTGTTCGCCATCTGGACGCCGTCGAGCTCCACGGTGTTCAGGTTGGAGTCGATGCAGCGCACCATCACCTCGCGCACGCTGCCGGTGGAGAACTCGGCGGAGAGGCCCGGCAGCCGCTGCAGGAAGCTGCCCACGTTGTCCTCAGTCTGGGTGCCGAAGGCGTCGGTGGCGACGACGTTCTT
>Ga0194128_10007773_pt1 | contig 13860 bp, 13 predicted proteins | sample TA2KigCa65mmetaG_FD_148650 | JGI IMG/M metagenome (GOLD analysis project Ga0194128, IMG submission 148650) | Freshwater microbial communities from Lake Tanganyika, Tanzania - TA2015037 Kigoma Deep Cast 65m | ecosystem: Environmental > Aquatic > Freshwater > Lake | place: Tanzania: Lake...
CCATCGTCTTGAGCGTGTCGGGCAGGAGCGGATGCCAGTTGCGCATGCCGAGGTACATCGGCAGATCTAGTCCGCGCGCCGCCAGGTGCGTCCGCAGGCCTTCCGCCTGACGACGCGTGATGGCGGCGAGCGGGGACACGCCGCCGAAGTGTTCGTAATGTCTGGCGACCTCCTCGACGCGCTCGGGCGCCACGCGGCGGCCTCGGAGCACGTTGGCGAGAAACGGCCGCAGGTCGCCCATGCCTTCGGGTCCGCCGAAAGCGACCACGAGCACCGCGTCGAAAGGACGCCCTGTCACGCTACGCCACGCCGAATCTGAGGCGGATCACATCGCCTCGATATTGGAAGATCTTGCGTAGTGTCGAGCGGATGAAGACACGATTCGCCAACCGCCCGAACACCGCGAGAGGCGGCGTGTAGAACACGCGATCCTCCATCACCGTGCGCGGGCCGTCGGCCTGAAACGTGTGTTCGTGCCACCAGAAGCGGTACGGGCCCTTCTCTTGAAGATCGGCAAACCGTCGGCCCGGCTCCCACGTGGTGATGCGCGTGCGCCAATGAACCGGGAGGGGACCCACGCGCACGCGATAGTCGATCCTGGCCCCCGCCGCCATCGGGGGGACCTGCCCCTGAATGGAGAACCGCATGGCCGCCGGCGTGATCACGCCGAGGTTCGCGGCCTTCGAGAAGAAGGCGAACGTCTGGTCGAGCGGCGCGTCGATCACCGTCCTGGTCCGCAGCTCGTAGCGAGCCTCCCCGGCTCCTACGGGTCTCGACCGCGCGGGCGCGATCGCGACAGGGGCGCCGCCGACGATGTCCTCGAGCGCCGCGGTCAGGGTCGGAAAGTCGAACGCGAACTCGAGTTGCGCCAGCGCGCGAGGCTCGACCCGCTGGCTCGCCAGGAGCACGGTGGCCGCCTCGCCGAAGATCGCCTTGAGGGCGGGCGCCGGCACCGGCAGCAGATCGGGGCGATGCAGGACGCGACCAAGAGCGCGTGCGAACGTTCGGCTCGTCGCCTGCTCCGGTGCCACGCCGTTCATCGGACCCCGATAGCGATCATCGACCAGCGCGACGGCGATGATCTTCACGAGATCATGGAGATGAATCCACGGAAGGTACTGCGTGCCCGATCCGACGGCCCCACCCAGTCCCAATTGAAACGGCGGCAGCATCTGCGCCAACGCCCCGCCGGCCCGACCGAGCACCACGCCCGTTCGCAGCAGCACCACGCGCACGCCCAGGGGTTCGACGTCCTGGGCCGCGCGTTCCCACTGCCGGCACAGCCGTGCCAGGAAATCATCGCCGCCACTCGACGCTTCCGCGAGCCGTTCATCGGCGCGGTCGCCGTAGTAGCCGACCGCGCTGCCGGAGATGAAGACGCGCGGGCGGGTCCTGGCCCCGGCCACGGCCCGTACCAGCTGCTCGGTGACCTTGATCCGGCTGTCTTCCAGAACCTTGCGTCGATCAGCCGTCCAGCGGCCGCCCAGCAACGGTTCGCCCGCCAGATTCACCACGGCGTCCGCGCCCTCGATCGCCGCCCCCAGAGCCGCCTCGACCTGAACCAGTTCGACCTCCGGGCCCAGGAGGCCACGGGCGCGCGCCGGCGAACGCACCCACGCGACCACGGCATGCCCGTCGCGGTGGAGGCGCGGGATCAGGGCCCGGCCGATGAAACCGGTCGCGCCCGTGACCAATACGCGCATGTCACACCCCTCCTAGATTTTTCGGCTGTCGTACGCCCAGTGCAGGACCGCCTGTCGCTGCCGCCTCCGACAGTCGAGGTCGCCCGGTTCGCAGTGTTTCCGGATCGCCGCCACGTGTCGGGCGATCGCGCGCCAGCGTCGAATCTGCCGAACGTCGTCCGCGGTCCTGCGGCCCATGTAGTAGCGGCAATACCACTGAAACCACCCGCGCGGATCCTGCGGGCGGATCCAGCCGTTGCGACGCCAGACTTGGAGCGACTGCGAGGCGTTGACAGCGAAGCAGTTCAGGCGTCCATCGTGCCGTTCGGCGCAGAGTTTCGCGTGAGTGAACCAACTTCGCGGGAACTCCTCGCGGCAGTCCGTCATGTACTTTCCGCCGAAGACGCCGAGCCGCAGCATCTCCTGCGGCGTCAGCTCAGGGCTGAACCCCGGCGCGAAGTTCCGGCCGACCGGCTCGGTGCGCCAGTAGGCGTAGCCGCGCTGCATGCGATCGTTGACGAGGACTCTCTTCTTCATCGCGTCACACGTGGTTCCGCAGCATGAGCTCGACCGGATGCGGGCGGAGGTAGACCTGATCGGCCAAATACGGCACCCCGCATCGGCGAATGTGATGAGCGAACAGCGTGAGCGGTACGACCAGCGGCACACGCCCCCCGGCGTAGTCGCCGATGAGGGCGAGCAGCTCGGCCCGGCTCTCGCGGTCGAGCGTCTGCTTGAAGTAGCCGAGCATGTGCTGCAGCACGTTGGCCTGCCGGCGCGGCGTGGCCATAGCGCCAAGTGCCGTCATGAATTCGGTCGAATAGCGATCCTGGAATTCGCGCCGTGCCATCGCCTTGCCCGATGCCACGAGGTGCCCGAGTCGGCGGTAGGCTTCCGGCCGGTGGGCCATCAACGTGAGCTTGTGCGCGGTGTGGAACCGTACGACCTCACCCATCGACCACCGTCCGGCAAACAACGCCGTGAGCCGACGATAGGCAAAGATGCGCTCGACGAAGTTCTCGCGGAGGCGCGGATCGTTGAGCCGCCCTTCTTCTTCGACAGGCAGCAGGGGAAAGCGCCGGACCAACGCGTCGGCAAACAGTCCGCGCCCCGATTTCACCGGCATCCCGGCGGAGCCGTATACCTTCACCCGTTCAAGACCACAGCTGGGCGAATCTTTCTTGAGCACGAAGCCGTAGAGTTCGCTATCGCCCAGTTCCTCGACACGACGGCGCGCGTACGCCTGCATGCGCGTGGTGTGATCTTGCGCCGTCTTGTTGGTCACCAGGCGAATCCGGCCATCGGCCTCCACCAACCGCATCGATTCGCGCGGCGCGTCCAGCCCGCTCTCCATTTCCGGGCACACCGGCACCCAGTCGACGAACTGGCCCAGCGACTCCACCAGGAACGGATCGCGCTTGTGCCCGCCGTCGAAGCGCACGGCCTCGCCGAGCAAGCACGCCGAGATTCCGAGGCGGATGCGTTCGTGCGTCATCGGCGGCTCAGCCCTTTCGATCGCGAATCCAACTGAACCCCCGGGGCGGCTGCTTGGCGAGGGCGGCCGCGGTACGCTCCGCCAGCCGCACGTGCCGTTCCGCCTGGCGGCAGAGTTCCTCTTGCGCCCGGCCCGCTTCGCCCGTCACCGTTCGGCCTGCGATGTCCCAGGCTGTAACGAGGTGTTCGATGATGGCGGCGTAGTCGCGCACGGTGTAGACGTTGGTGCGCTGCGCGACGATCGCGAAGTGATCGAACAGATTGGGATCCCTGCCGTCGTCCATGAACCGGCCGGGCATCGCGATGCGGCCGCGGAGCATCGATCGGAATGCGAGGATCCCGCCCGCCGGATCGTGGTCGAGCACCTCCGCCATCATGCGGGTGTAGAACGCTTCGTGCCGCGCTTCGTCGCCGGCAATCACGCCGCAGATCCGGGCGAGGTTCGGGTCGCCGTGGCTGGCCGCGAACCGTCCGACGTTGCCGTGCGAGAGGCGCGTGGCACGCTCCTGAAACGCGGTGTACACCAGAAGGCCGTACGGATCGCCCTGCGTTTGCGGGTTGAAACCGTTGGTCACGAGCCCGTGAACCGTCCGTTCCACGGCGCGCATGTGTACCCGGCCGGTGAGACGGAGGTAGGCGTTGAGAAGATCGCCGTGGCGGTTCTCTTCGGCGGTCCATCCACGGAGCCACCGTGCCCAAGGAGCCGGGCCGGTGCCCTCCTCGTCCCTGACCAGCCTGTTGAGTGCCATGGAATAGCTGGGGAGCGCTTCTTCGGTGACCATGTCGCCCACCAGGACGACCAACAGATCATCGGGAACGGTCTCGGCTGCGGTTCGGAACCGCTCGACCTCGTCCCGCCAGGCCTCCGCCTCCAGGCTGGGGAGATAGTCGGTCGGCTGCCAGGCTTTGTCGATAGGGACCAGCAGCCTGAGGTTCTCCGCAACTGCCGGCTCAATCGCGGAGATCACCTCCTGGTGTTCAGACGCCGTGTCGAGGCGTCGGTCGGCCGAATCGGTGACGTCCATGACCGCCGACATTCAGGCTGCCGGCTCGCTGGCAGCCGCTGCGCGCGGCAAATTGGCCGGCTCAGACCACGGTTCGTTGAACAGGACACGCTGAGCGCCGTTCCTCAGCAGCAGCAACTGAAACAGGCCGGTGTGACGTTCGAGAAACGTCGCTTCGCACGATCCCAGGTACAAGTCCCACATGCGGATGAAGCGCTCATCGAATCCGAGCGCACGCACTCGGGCGAGGGTGTCATGGAAGCGGGCCCGCCACGCGTGCAGAGTACGTGCGTAGTGGGTGCCGCAATTCTCGGCGTGATACAGCGACAGCGAGGTGGTTCGCGCGAGCGACTTCAGTATCTCGCCCACCGACGCGAGCTCGCCGCCTGGAAAGATGTACTTCTCGAGCCAGTCCGGCGTGCCGTGGTATTTCGGGAACCACTGATCGTCGAGCGTGATCGTCTGCAGGAACATCACGCCATCCGGCGCGAGCAGGCGGTCGACCGCCGAGAAGTAGTCGTCGTAGCGCTCGAGGCCGACTGCCTCGAACATCTCGATGCTGACGACTTTGTCGAACCGGCCGGTCAGTTCCCGGTAGTCGGCGCGCAATATCTCGATGCGCGCCCCGGCCGCGCCGATCCGCGACCGCCAGTCGCAGACGTGCCGATATTGTTCGTCGCTGATCGTCGTGGTCGTCACGCGGCAGCCGTAGCGGGTCGCCGCCCAGACGGCGAAGCCGCCCCACCCGCTACCGATCTCGAGCACGTGATCGTCGGGGGAGAGTGTCAGCGCGCGGCAGATGCGCTCGACCTTCCGCGTCTGCGCCTGCTCCAGCGTGTCTGCGGCTGACGCGAAGTAGCCGCAGGAGTACATGAGCAATTCGGCGTCGAGAAAAAGCCGGAAGAACTCGTTGCCGAGGTCGTAATGCCGATGGATGTGGCGGCGGCTGCCGGCCAGGGAATTGTCCCGGAGACGACGGGCGACGCCGCCGGCCAGCCGGTGCAGCGCGCCAGCGACGCGGCTCTGCGCCTCGAGCACCCTGCGGTTGCGCAGCATCAGCCGCACCAGGGACACGAGATCCGGCGTCGTCCATTCGCCGTCCATGAAGGACTCGCCAAAGCCGATGTCGCTGCCCGTCAGCGCGCGGAGAAAGAACCGCTCGTCGTGGACCGTCAGGGTCGCATCCAGCTCACCAGGTTCGCCATATCGGTACGTGCGGTCGGGGCACGTGACGGTCAACATTCCGCCAGTCACGCCGCCGAGGCCGGAAAGAAACGCCGTCTTCGCCCACTCGGTCACCATACTCATCGCTCCATCACCGAATCAGTCCGGCCCGCCGTCTCGGCCGCGTCGGCCGGGCGTTCGCCTACGCCGTCAGCCGTGAGACGACGCACGACCGGCACACCCTTCCACCACAACCTCAGAGCCTGCCAGTGAATCCCCGCCATGACGGTAGCGGTCATCGCGGGATGGCGGACGAGCGCCCGGCGGATCTCCGCCGAGCTCCAGGGCCGCCTTGCCAGCGACAGCGTTGCGTCAAAGCACACCGAGCCCGCCTTGACCGTATTCATGTGCGCGACCAGGTGGCTCGCCGGCGCAGTGAAGGCGAACGCGTACTCCAGGTCTACCGGCATGAACGGCGACACATACAGCGACTTCGTGGCGGCAGCGTGGAATGTCGGTGATGCCGAATCGGGCCGCAACCAGTAGTTGTGCGCTCCGCCAAAGGTGTTCCTGACCTCGGCGAGGACCACTTGCAGGTGCTCCGCACGATCGAAGCAGTAGAAGAACGAGACCGGATTGAAGCAGTAGCCGAGATACCGCAGGTGTGTCAGCAGAAAGATGGGGCCGTCCGGCAACTCGATCCCGTGTCGCGCCGCGTCGGCGACAAGCCTGTCCCGCAGCGGCCGGCTCGGATCGCCCAGATGATCGCGATCGTCGAAGCTGGCCCAGTTCCAGCGGTTGTAGCTCGTCACGGCCGACACGCGCATCAACTCGGACACGCGATCGATGTCGAGCAGCGCCATGAACACCGGATACGTGAAGGCGTGCGCGACGGGCGTGAAGCGCCGATGCCGCAGCGTGCCGACGAAGAGTCCCGAGTCGATCATCACTCGACTCCCAGCGCGCGGGCCACTCGGAGCGCTGAATGCAGTCCGTCCTCGTGAAACCCGTAGCGCCAGTAGGCGCCACAGTAGTGCGTGCGGTTGACCCCGCTCACGTCGCCCCAGGACCGCTGCGCGCGGATCGCCTGGGCAGTGTACAGCGGGTGGCGGTACAGGAACCGGCGCAGCACCCGGCTCTCGTCGATCCCATCGTCCGGGTTGAGGGTCACACAGTACTGCTCCGGGGTCGTCAGCCCCTGAAGGCGATTCAAGTCGTAGGTCACCGTCGGCGGCGCATCGGGGTCGCCCGCGAGCCGGTAATTCCAGGACGCGCGGGCCCGTGCCTGCACGGGGAGCATCGAGCCGTCCGTGTGCAGCCAGGCCACGTTGGTGGTGGTGGTGAAACAGGAGAAGACGTCGCGTTCGCGGTCGCTCGGATCGGCGAGAAGGGGCAACACCTGATCCCCATGGCACCCGAACACGACGTCGTCGAACTGCATCGACGGCCTGTCGCGGAACGTGAGCGTGACCCCGTCCTCCCGTCGCCGCACCGCGTGAATTGAAGCACCTTGGTGAATGTCACCCCGCAGCTGCGCGATGAGCTTGGGAATGTAGGTGTGGCTGCCCCCGACGACGACCTTCCAGGTCGGTTGCGCCGTGAGCGAGAGCAGCCCGTGGTTCTCGAAGAAGCGGACCAGCGTGAGCGCGGGAAACGATCGGATCGCGTCGAGCGAGGCCGACCAGATGGCCGACGCCATCGGCAACAGATACCGGTGGGTGAAGCTCTCACCGAAACGGCGCGAGTCGAGAAAGTCGCCCAGCGTCTGGCGCTCCGCATCCGGCGCCTCGAGGAGGGCCGGCGCCTCCCGATTGAAGCGCACGATCTCGCGGAGCAGAGAGAGATGCGACGAGCTGAGCAGATTTCTCCGCTGGGCGAAGAACCCGTTGGCGCCGCGGCTGCTGTACTCGAGCCCGCTCCGTCGACACGACACCGCGAAGGACATGTCCGAGTCGCGGGTGGCCACGCCGAGTTCCTCGAACAGCCGCACCAGAGTCGGATAGGTGCGGTCGTTGTGGACCAGGAAGCCGGTGTCGAGAGGCACGCCGCCGGTCGGTGTCTCGACCACCACCGTGTTGGTGTGCCCCCCGAGACGCCGCGCCTGTTCGAAGAGGTGCACCCGGTGCCGGCGGCTCAAGAAATAGGCCGCCGCCAGACCGGAGATACCCGCCCCGATGACCGCGATGGTCTTCATTCGATTGAATGATTACCGGTACGACGGCTTGTGTCAAGCATCTGTCCATGACAAACATTTGACATAACCCCGACGCCGCGGTAGGCTTCCTCTATCGCGCAGCCGTTTACAGGGAGACATGTGCATGTTCAAGACGGGCGACTTTCTGATTCTGGGCGCTGCCTTCGTGTCGTTTCTGTTTTCCGTCGCGCTCTGGTTCGGCGTGGCGGGACCGCCCAACAAGGAGGCCGGACTCTTTGTCGGCTTGTGGGTGCCGTCGATTCTCGCGACCGGGCTGTACTTCGCGCTCCGAAGCGGAAAGCGATAGGCCGTGGACACCATCATCTTCACGGTTGGCGTATGCGTCTCGCTGCTCGTCGCCGGCGGATTGACATTCACGGTTCTCGAAGTCAGGCGACTTGAACGACGGGGACCGCAGGAGAGAGATGACAGCAGGTTCCCCCTGTAGACGGCTGGTCGTGGGTTGTGGGTATCTGGGCCGGCGGGTGGCGCAATCGTGGCGCGATGCGGGGGACCAGGTGTACGCCGCCACGCGCGGGGCGAGGGCGGATACGCTGGCGCAGGCGGGGCTGTCGCCGCTGACGATGGATGTCACTCGGCTTTCGGCATCGATCGCCTTGCCGGCCGTCGACACGGTGGTGTTCGCGGTGGGGCGAGACCGAACGGCCGCCTCGTCGATGTTCGACATTCACGTCACGGGACTGCGCGCGGTGCTGGACGGGCTGCCCAGCGCTACGGGGCGCGTGATCTATGTGAGTTCGACCGGGGTCTACGGGCAGGACTCCGGCGACTGGGTGGATGAAGAGTCGGAGTGCGAGCCCGCGCGCGAGGGGGGACAGGCGTGCCTCGCCGGCGAACGCCTGCTCTTTGCGCACGCGCGCGGCCGCAACGCGATCGTGCTGCGGCTGGCCGGACTCTACGGGCCAGCACGCGTGCCCCATCGGGCCGACATCGCAGCGGGCAGAGTGATTGCCGGCGTTCCCGCGGGGTACATGAATCTGATCCACGTGGACGATGCCGCCCGCGCAGTGGCGGCGGCCGCGGCTCTGGGACCGGTCGTCAATCGAACATACGTGGTGTCCGACGGCCGTCCGCCGACACGCGGGGAGTACGTCGCGCTCCTGGCGGCGCGACTGGAAGTGGCGCCACCGCGGTTCGACGGGGGCAGTGGCCTCGGGAAGCGCGTGCGAAACGCGCGGGCCGTCGGCGAACTGGGCCTGCGGCTGGAGTACCCGTCGTACCGCGAAGGGCTTGCGGGGACGTGAAAGGACCGAGGCGACTCACGTGATGGAGATGTTCATGGGACAAACGATCAAGCTCGCGGCGCTCGGCGCCGTGGCGTTCATGGTGCTCGACGGCATCTGGCTCGGCGTGCTGATGAAGAACTTCTACCGCGACCAGCTGGCACCCATCGTGCGTCTCGCCGACGGCGGCATCGCGCCCAACTGGCCCGCGGCGTTCGTGGTGTATGCCCTGCTCGGGACCGGCATTGCCCTCTTCGTGATCCCGCGCGCGCCGACCGTGTCGCTGGCGGCGGCCTATGGCGCCGTGTTCGGCCTCGTCGTGTACGGCGTCTATGACTTCACGAATTACTCGACGCTGCGGCAGTGGCCGTTCGTGCTGACCCTGGTGGACGTGGCGTGGGGAACGGTGGCATCGGCCGCCGCCGCGGCCGTCGTCAGGATGATCGCCCGGTGAGCAGGACACGCGAGATGTCCGTCCGCTACCCGATTCGGGCCGTCTCGAAGTTGACCGGCATCGGCATCGACACGCTGCGCGCCTGGGAGCGTCGCTATGGCGCCGTCACGCCCGACCGCGACGACCGTGGCCGGATGTACACCGACGCCGACATTGCGCGCCTGCGCCTGCTGCGCGGCGCGGTCGAACACGGCCACAGCATCGGTCGCCTCGCGCGACTGAGCGACGAGGAGCTGCGCCGCTTCGCCGAAACGGCGACCGCGCCAAGCGCGGCGGATCCGGTGCGACGGACGTCGCTCGATACCGCCGCGCTCGGGGCGGCGCTCCGCCAGTACGACGCGTTAACCATCGATCACGAGATTGCTCGTCTGGCGAGCGTCCTCCGTCCCCTCGAGATTCTCGAGGGCGTGCTCATGCCGCTGCTCGTGGAGGTGGGCGACAACTGGTATCGCAAACGCGGCACCGTTGCCCATGGGCACCTCATGTCATCGACGATCCGGTCGGTGCTCGGCTCATTCGTCCGGCTGCACATGCGCCCGGATGTGCCGTCCCGCCTGGTCTTCGCGACCCCGTCGGGCGAACGCCACGAGCTCGGCACGCTTGCCGCGGCGATGCTCGCGGCCAGCAGCGGCTTGGGCGTGACCTACCTCGGACCCGATTTGCCCGCACGGGAGATTGTCGAGTGCGTAGAGCCCGCCGACGCGCAGGTGCTGGTGCTCGGGATCACGATGACATCGGCAAGGAAGCCGCCGGAGCGCGAACTACGAAAGATCGAGCGGGAACTCCGGATGATCGTGCGCGATCTTCCGAAGCATGTCGAAATGTGGGCGGGCGGGCCGGGGGCCGTGCATCACACCGCACTCATCCGCCCCAGGGGACTGATCGTTCGCGACTACACCGCCTACCAACAGGAGCTCGCCCGCATCGGGGGAGGGGTGGCGTGACATCCGTGACATTCCGCGGCACGCCGCTCGGTCTGCATCCATCCGTGTCATTGGTGCTGGCCGCCGCCGTGGTGACGCTCGTCGTCCCGTCTGCGTCTGCCCAGGACACCACCGGCGTCGGCGCCATCAGCGGTGCGGTCGTGAACGCGGCGGGCCAGCCGGCCGAGGGCGTGCGCGTATGCGCCCTCGACACCGCCTCCTGCGCCACCAGCGACGCCCGCGGCGTGTTTCGTATCGGCGAGCTGCGCGCGGGAGGATATCGGCTGGAGATTCTGCCCCTCGAAGGCCTGCCCTTCACCAGCGATGTCGTCGACGTGCGTGCCGGGCTCGACGCCACCGTGGAGATCACGCTGCCCGAAGCGGAGAACTTCCAGCAGACCATCACCGTGACTGCGCCGGCCTTCCAGGAGCCCGAGGCGGTGAAGAACTCGGGCTTCCTGGTGGCGCCTCGCGAGATCCTCAAGAGCGCGGCGGCCCTGCAGGACGTGTCGCGGTACGTGCAGGGCCTGCCGGGCGTCGTGATCGGCACCAACGACTTCCGCAACGACATCATCGTCCGCGGCGGCAGCCCCCTCGAGAACCTGTTCATCGTCGACAACGTCGAGATTCCCAACATCAACGCGTTCGCGAACTTCGCCTCGGCCGGCGGGACGGTCAGCCTGCTCGACGCCGAGCTCCTGCAGAATGTGACCTTCCTCACCGGCGGATATCCTGCGCCCTACGTCAATCGCACGTCGAGCGTGCTGCAGGTGACCCAGCGCGAGGGCAGCCGCAAGAAGTTCGGCGGGTGGGCCACGCTCGGCTTTGCCGGCGCCGGCGCCATTTTCGAAGGGCCCATCAATGCCGGGAACGGATCGTGGGTGGTGTCCGCCCGGCGCAGCTTCCTCGACCTGTTCACCCAGGACGTCGGGTTCGGCGGCGTGCCGATCGTGTACGCACTCAACGCCAAGGCCGTCTACGACCTCACGCCGCGGGACCGCATCTGGCTGGTCAACGTCTCGGGCGTCGACGAGATTCGGCTCGGCCTCACCGACTCGACCGATCTCCAAGAAGAGATCGCGAACTTCGACATCCGTTACGACGGCTGGCGCAGCGCCACGGGTTTCAACTGGCAGCGCACGTTCGGGTCCCGCGGCGTGGGCCTCTTCGGGATCACCCACTCCGAGGCCATGGTCGGCCAGCAGGTGAAAGACCTGGTGGCGCAAGGTGTGCCGCCGGCCGGCGTTTCACCCGAGGTCGTCATCGCGCAGAGCCCCGTGGTGTACTTCGAGGATTCGCGCGAAGGCGAGACTACAATCAAGTACGACCTTACCGTCCACCTGCCGTTCTTCGACACGGTGCAGACCGGTGGCAGCTTCAAGACGTTCCGCATCGGCTACACGGTGGAATCACCCTACGGCAACGACACGCCGTATTCACCGGTGGGCGGCATCGACTCGTTCGTTCTCGACACCCGCTTCCGGTCGTACCAAACGGGCGTCTACCTCCAAGCCTCCAGACGGGTCGCCTCGCGCGTGAACGTCACGCTTGGCGGACGCTTCGACCACTATGCCATCCTGTCGCAAGCCCGGTTCAGTCCGCGCGCAGGCGTGAGGGTGCGCCTCACCGATGCGCTGTCGTGGAACGGGAGCGTCGGCTCGTACTACCAGCAACCGGCGTTTCTCTTCGTGTCGGCGTTTCCGGGGAATGCGTCACTCGTGCCGTGGCGGGCCGTCCACTACGTGACGGGCCTGGCCTGGTCGCCCGACGGGTCCCTGCGGGTGACGGCCGAAGCGTATCGGAAGACGTATACGGACTACCCGGTGGCGAGCGACCTGCCCTCCGTGTCGCTCGCCAACATCGGCGACACCTTCGACGTGCGAGAGATCCTGTTTCCGCTCACCAGCGCCGGCGAGGGCCATTCCGAGGGCGTGGAGCTCTTCATGGAGAAGCGGCTCACGTCGAAGATCTATGGCCAGGGCAACCTGTCCCTGTCGCGCACGCGGCACGCCGGTCTCGACGGCGTGCCCAGGCCCGGCTCGTTCGATTACCCATTCGTGTTCAACCTCGTCGGCGGCTACCGGCTGTCGCCGCAGTGGGAACTGTCAGCTCGGCTCTCGTTCTTGTCGGGCCGGCCGTTCACGCCGTACGACCAGGCGGTGTCCACCGCGCAGCGGCGCGGCGTGTACGACCTCACGCGCGTGAACGCGGAGCGGGCACCGGACTACGGCCGCGTGGACATTCGCGTGGACCGCACGTTCACTGTGGGTGGTCAGCCGCTCAATATGTTCTTCGGAGTGCAGAACGTGACCAACCGCCGAAACTTCGCGAGCTACTCCTGGAATCGCCGCACCAACACCCAGCAGTTCGGCGAGCAGCAAGGCATCTTCCCGATCCTGGGGCTCGACTGGCGCTTCTGAACATCCTGTCTCACATCGCCGCTCGGTCATGTCTCATCGGAGTACTCATCACGTCGATGGTCACGCTTCACGCCGGCCGCGCTCCGGATTCCTTGCGGGTTGGTGACCCGTTTCCGGAGCTCAAGGGGCGCTCCCTCACCGGCCGCGACGCGGTGCTGCCGCAGGCGGCGTCCGGCAAGGTCAGCCTCGTCGCGATGGGCTTCACCTACCAGTCCCGCTTCCCGGTGGAAGCGTGGGCGGAGTGGTACCGGGCGAGTGTGGGGTCCAGGGCGGACGTGACGTTGTTCGAGGTGCCGATGATCGGAGGGTTCGCGAAGCTTGGGCGATGGTTCATCGACCGGGGGATGCGCAGTGGCACACCCGTCGAGTTCCACGACCGCGTCATCACGGTCTACAGCGCCACCGGCGACTGGAAGCGGCGGCTTTCCTATTCTCCCGAGCACAAAGACGATGCCTACCTGATCGTCGTTGACAGAACTGGAGTCGTGCGGTGGCTCCATCACGGCGAATTCGACCGGTCTCAGGCCGACCATCTGCACGCGCTGCTCACGTCACTGGCCGACCGAGATCCAGCGGCGGCCGACGATCACCTCGCGCCTCGGAATATCGAGCCGTGACGCCAGACGCACTGGGCTCGCCGGCGAAGCCGAACGTCCTCGTCACCGGCGCGACCGGGTACATCGGCGGACGGCTCGTGCCCGTCCTCGAATCAGCGGGCGTTCGACTCCGCTGTCTGGCTCGGCAACCGGGCGCGCTGGCGTCTCGCGTGTCGCCGACGACGGAGATTGTCGCCGGCGATCTCCTCGACCCGGCGTCGCTCGATCGCGCGCTGACGGGCATCGACGTCGCCTACTACCTGGTGCACTCCATGGGGGCCCACGGCGACTACCGTGACACCGATCGCGTCGCCGCCCGCAATTTCGGCGAGGCGGCGCGGCGCTCCGGGGTTCGCCGCATCGTCTACCTCGGCGGTCTCGCGACGGGCAACCAGCCGCTCAGCAAACATCTCAGCAGCCGGATCGAGACCGGCCAGGTGCTGCGCGACAGCGGGGTCCCGGTCGTGGAATTTCGCGCGTCGGTCGTCATCGGGTCCGGGAGTCTGTCGTTCGAGCTGATCCGCGCGCTCGTCGAACGGTTGCCGGTCATGATTTGCCCGCGGTGGGTCTCGACCCTGGCGCAGCCCATCGGCATCGATGACGTGCTCGCGTACCTTGCCGCTGCGCTGCACCTGCCCGACGCCGAGAGCCGCACGCTCGACATCGGTGGGGCCGATCGAGCGAG
>Ga0194128_10007775_pt1 | contig 13858 bp, 13 predicted proteins | sample TA2KigCa65mmetaG_FD_148650 | JGI IMG/M metagenome (GOLD analysis project Ga0194128, IMG submission 148650) | Freshwater microbial communities from Lake Tanganyika, Tanzania - TA2015037 Kigoma Deep Cast 65m | ecosystem: Environmental > Aquatic > Freshwater > Lake | place: Tanzania: Lake...
GCAAACGATCCGAGACAGGCTTGAGGAACACCGGCAAGCAGCATAGCATCGCCAATCGGCAACGCCCGTCCCGCAAACTTCAACAATGCGCGGGACATCCCCCGACCGAAATTTCGATTCGCATACGGCCTTGCGAGGCCGGTATTGAGGTCTCCATAATCTGAAGACTGATAGGGCGCCGCGCACCGGTTCGGAATCCGCGCCTTCCCCATGCATAGGTCCAGACGGAGCAGCCCACGCCTTAAACCCTTCCCTGCAGGAGTCCCCGATGCGGTATGCGCTGATCGCTCTCATGGCCGGAGCGGCCCTGGCGGCTTGTGCGGATCTGCCGGCCACGGCCGCCGACAAGCCCAATGTCATCATCGTCGGCGAGGATGTCGACCGGGACACGGTGCCCCTCAACAACCGGGTGTTCAAGCGCGTGCTCGAAGCGCTGACCGACGAACTGGTGCAGCGCTACGACGTCTTCGACGAGACCGCCCTCACCCTCGGCACCTTCGCGCAAGGGCGCACCCGCCGCTCGGATGCGGAGATCATCGACGTGTTGCGGAGCGTGCGCAATCCGCCGCTCGACGTCGCGGTGATCTTCTCGATCTACGCCAGCGCCCGCGACCTCAACTACACCACCCAGGTGCGCACGCGCATCGAGGGCCGGCTGCTCCACATCAAGGACGGCCAGCGCCTCGGCAGCTTCGAGGTCGTCTCGCCTCAGGAATGGCGGGCGCGCCCGAACTGCGACCGCGAATGCGTGCTGGAGACCGTGGGCGATCATGCCCGTATCCTCGCCAAAGACCTGGGCGCGGTGCTCAACGACAAGCTCGCCGCCGCAACCCCGCCCGGCGGCACGGCGGGCAGTACGACCGCCATGGCGCGCGGCTACATGCTCATCCTCGACGGCTTCAACGCCGAGGAACTGCGCGATGTCGAGGAGTACCTGGTGGTCTTCTCCGGCTACCAGCGCCACCGCCCGACCCTGCAGCTCCAGCGCCGCCAGGAGCTCTGGTACGAGTCGACGAGCGACTCCGCCCGCATCAACCGCAACCTCTCGAAGATGCTGGAGCACATGGACATGCGCGGCCGGCTCACCTTCTCCGGCAACACCTTCACCCTCGAGAAGATCACGGTCAGGCAGAAGCGCCAGCCGATCGACCGCAGCCAGTTCGCCAACTAGCACCGGAGATGCGTCCGATGTCCCGAGGGAATGATCGGGCGGGATTCGTCGCCGCGGCGTTCGCCTGCGCGCTCCTCGCCGGCTGCGCCGCGGGTCCCCGGGGCGACCGAGGACCTACGCGTCGCTGCGAGCCCCGGGGAGATCCCGGCCAAGTCGGTTACCGACTTCACCGGCGCGCGATGACGAAAGCGGGACTTCTCGGCCTCGTCCTGCTCGCGGCGACGCTTGCCTCCGGCGGCGTGTCGGCACAGGCCGTCCGCGACCAGACCGACATCCTCCGCCAGCTCGCGCCGACCGCCGCGGCCGATACGGCCCGACCACGATCGATCGACCTCGACATCGCCTTCGCCATCAACTCGGCCGAGCTTCTGCCGGGTGCCGCCCGTCAGCTCGACGAGCTGGCCGCGGCGCTTCGTTCGCCCACGCTCTCGGGCGCGGAGGTCGTGATCGCCGGCCATACCGACGCCAGCGGTTCTGCCGATCTCAACCGCAAGCTCTCGGAACGACGCGCCGAGTCGGTGAAGACCTACCTGGTCGATCGCCACCGGCTCGATCCGCGGCGCCTCAAGGCGACAGGCCATGGCGCCGACCGTCCGAAGCTGCCCTTCGATCCCCGCAACCCCGCCAACCGCCGTGTCGAGATCGCCGTCGCCGGCGGCGACGGCGGGCCGGGGGTGGCAAGGCCGGTGCGATGATCGCCCGGCTCCGCGCGATGGTCGTGGCGGGCATCCTCCTGACCGCCGGACCGGCTTCGGCGCAGGCGCCAGCCGCCGCCGTCTACGACGCGATCGCGGGCGAACTGATCGAGCTGCTTCGTGCCGGCGAAGGTCCGTCCAGACTCCTCGACTTTCGGCGTATCAGGATCGCCATCTGGCCCTTCGGCCGCGACGACGACCTGCCGATCGCGCATGATGCGGCGAACACGATCAACGACGCGCTGCTCCCCGCGCTGCTCCGCAGGGCAGGCAGCCGCTACGTGTTCCTCGGCCGGAGCGATCTCAGGGCGGTCATCGCCGATCTCGAGGAGACGGCGGCCGAGGCCGACGCGGTCTCCAAGGTGGCGAAGGGCGCGCTCGCCGACATGCTGCTGATCGGCCGGCTCGACGCCGGCGTCCGGGACGTCCTGGTCAGCTACAAGGTGGTGACGTCGCGCTCATCCAATGCAGGCCAGTACAAGGCGGCGAGCACGCCACGCCCGGTGCCCGTCCGCCAGACGGCGAGCGGAGTCGCTCTCGACCGGGCCATCGCCGACGGCGCCCGGCGTCTGCTCGATCGGGTTCCGGATCTGGAGGAGTTGAGGCTGGCCGGCGTGCGCTTCCGGAACAGCGGACGGCACACGGATCTCGGTGCCTACCTGGAGCAGCACCTCGCCGAAGCGATCGCGGCAGCGGCCGCGAACGCGCTGACCGGCCGACGCGTGCGGCTGAGGCAGGCGGAGCTCGGTGCGCGGGGACTGGAGCGGCTTCGCGGCATCGGAGCCGAGCCCAGGGACCTGAAGGCCGAAGGCTTCGAGCACGCCTCGGGTGCCTATACGCTGGGCGGGAGCTACTGGGACTTCGACGACTCGGTCGAGGTCAAGATCCGCCTCTCCGGCAAGGACGGAAGGTTCGCCGCGTGGAGCCAGAAGATCACCAAGGCGACCCTTCCGTCCGGCATCGAGGTCAGGCCGCCTTCCGACGGAATTGATCCGATCCGCGACAACGACAACCTCGGCCCGGTCCGCTTCGTGCTGTCGAGCACGCGCGGCGACAATCCTCGCTATCGCGTCGGCGAGACCGCGCACTTCACCATGCTGCTCGGCGCCGATGCCTGGGTCTACTGCTTCTACCGGCAGGCCGACGGCTCGCTGGCGCGGCTCTTCCCGAACCCCTATCACGGCGACGCCCGGCTCGCCGGCCGCGTCCTGCACGAGGTGCCGAGCCGGGTCATGCCGTTCGATCTCCGCGTCAAGGAGCCGGCCGGCACCGAGCTGCTCAAATGCTTCGCCACGAGCCGGGATGTGCGCGCCGATCTGCCGCCCGACCTTGCGGACTTCGGACGTATCACACTGCCGGCGACATGGACTGAGCGGCTCCCGATCGTCTTCCGACAAATCCGGAACGCGACCGTGTCGGAAGCAAGCCTGGTGGTGACCGTGACGCGCTGAGGGGGAAGAGATGCGCGGGCTGGTTCGACTTCTCGTGCTCTGCCTGATCCTGAGCGCCTCGTCGGCCGCCTGGGCGCAGGGCGGCGCGGCCGAGCGCCGCGTGGCGCTGGTGATCGGCAATGCCGCCTACAAGACCGGTCCGCTGCGCAATCCGGTGAACGATGCCCGCGACATGGCGGCGGCGCTGCGCGCGACCGGCTTCACGGTGATCGACCGCTACGACGCGAATGCGCGCGACATGAGGCGGGCGATCGTCGATTTCGGCAATGCCATCGAGCGTGATGGCGTCGGCCTTTTCTTCTTCGCCGGCCATGGCGTGCAGGTCGGCGGGCGCAACTACCTGCTGCCTGTCGATGCCGAGATCGAGCAGGAGGAACATGTCGAGGTCGAGGCGATCGACGAGGCATCGGTGCTGCAGCGCATGGCGGGTGCGCGCTCGCGGCTCAACATCGTCATCCTCGATGCCTGCCGCAACAACCCGTACGCCAGCCGGTTCCGCTCGCTGTCCCGCGGGCTCGCTGTCACGCCGGCTCCGGTGGGGACCTTCCTCGCCTATGCGACCGGACCCGGCAACGTCGCCGCGGACGGGAGCGGCCGCAACGGCGTGTTCACCGCCGCGCTGCTGACGGCCATGAAGGCGCCCGGGGTCGAGCTCGAGCCGCTGTTCAAGGACGTCAGATCGAGCGTGATGCAGGCGACCGGCGGGCGCCAGGTTCCGTGGACGAACTCGTCGGTCACCGGCGATTTCTACTTCCGACCTGCAGCCGCGACTCCCGTCGCGCCGCCACAGGCGTCCGTCGCTGCGCCGACGCCACCGCCTCCCACCGTCGCGACTCCCGTCGCGCCGCCACAGGCGCCCGTCGCTGCGCCGACGCCACCGCCTCCCACCGTCGCGCTGGAGCCGATCGACAAGAGCAATGTTGTGAAGGAACCTCAGGGCGCCAGGGTTCGCGAACAGCCGGATGTGAGATCGAAGCAGGTGGCGACGCTGAAGATGGGCGAGGCCGTTCATGTTCTGGGCAAGGTGAAAGGCGAGGAGTGGGTGCTGGTTGAGCGCGGCGGAAAGACCCTGGGCTACATGGCGCAGGGCCTGCTGCAGGATGCGGAGGAATGGCGCCGCCAGCAGGCGGCGGTGGTTCCGCCGGCTCCGCCTGCGGCACCTCTGCCGGCGCGCCCGACCCAGCCTGCGGTAGGGGTATATCCGTTCCAAGGTCCATTGACGCCTGGGACGACGTATCGGGACTGCGGGGAATGCCCTGAGATGGTTGTAGTGCCTGCGGGTAGCTTCACGATGGGGTCACCCGGCGATGAGCCTGGTCGCGCCAACGATGAAGTCCCGCAGCGTGTTGTGACGTTTGCGAGGCCGTTCTCTGTTGGGAAGTACGAGGTTACGTTTGAGGAGTGGGAAGCGTGTGTGGCGGGAGGCGGGTGTGGGGGGTATCGGCCGGGCGACAGTGTCTGGGGTCGTGGCAGGCGCCCGGTGATCAACGTGAGCTGGAATGATGCGAAGTCGTATGTGGATTGGCTGAACCGGCGGACTGGGAAGGTCTATCGTCTTTTGACGGAAGCCGAGTGGGAGTATGTGGCGCGAGGGGGGACGACGACGGCGTGGTGGTGCGGATCGAACGCGAGCTGTGTCGGCGAGATCGGGTGGTACGTGTCGAACTCGGGCGGCCTGACGCATGAGGTGGGCGGCAAGCGACCGAACGGCTTCGGGCTGCATGATGTAGCGAGGAACGTTTGGGAGTGGGTCGAGGACTGTTGGCATGGCAGCTATGCGGGTGCTCCGATGGATGGGAGTGCTTGGGTGACGGGAGGCAATTGTGGCCGGCGCGTCCTGCGCGGCGGCTCCTGGAACGACAATCCGGGGGTCGTCCGCGCGGCGTACCGCGTCGGGAGCGTCACCGGGGGCCGCAGCAGCTATGCGGGCTTCCGAGTGGCCAGGACCAATTAACCTCCTACCTCCTTACCTCTTGGGGAATCCAAGGGGGCGACGCCCCCTTGGCCGTGTCGGCGGATGCATCGGCATCGACGGGGGCCCACGAGCGCGAGATGTTTCGGGCGAGGGCGGACTCCCTTCCCGGATTTGTATTTGTGCTAGCGGCCATCAAGTGGCGAGGGGAGGCGGGCGATGAGACCATGGGACTTGAGAGGCATCCTGACGGCCGCCTGGATAGCCGTCTCGGCAATCCCGGCGCTGCTGTCTCCGACGTCTGCGCTGGCTCAATCGCCGTCGTCGTCGACCATGGCAACAGTCACGACGAAGGACCACGGCGCGGTCGCCGTCAGGAATTTCCAGAACGGCACGGGATCGGACAGCGGCCGGATCGCCGGCCAGTGGCGGGGCGGCAACGTCTCGCTTGCCAATGCCGACCTCGGGTCGATCACGGTTCGCGAGATCGCGCGGGTGGTCTGGGATCGGAGCCACTGGGTCGCCGAGCTGCAGTTCAAGGACGGCCGGGTCGATTCCTTCGCCTTGATCCCGCACTGGACACTGGTCGGCCAGTCCGAATTCGGGCCGTGGAGCGTGTCCTGGGATCAGGTCGCCAGGATCGAGTTCGGAGCCGGACAGGCAGCCGTCGCCGGCGGCGCCGGGAGCGAGCCGTCGGATCGGATCTCCCTCAAGAGCGGCGACACCGTCCTCGGCACGATCAGGACGGATCAATACACGCTCGACGCCTCCTACGGCTCGGTCAAGTTCGAGCGGCAGAAGATCAGGGGAATCTCGTTCGAAGGCGATGGACAGAACATCGACATCGTGGGCCTGTAGACGGGCGACAGGCTCTCCGGCGTGGTCGGGGAGAAGGCCGTCACCATCGACCTGAGGTAGGGCGGACAGCTCGAGATCGCCAAGGACAAGATCAAGGAGATCTCGTTCCGCTAGCTGCTGCGCGACGGCATGGCCGAATCCACCTTTGGCCCAGCCATAGACCTCGCTGAGCAGACGGCGAGGGAGTCCGGCGGTGGAGAGCGACGGCGGAGGCAATCCGATGGCGGAGATCGCCCTGGCCTTGGCCATGGCCTTCTTCAGCATCATGGTGCTGACCATGGTCTCCATGGGCGCGGGGGAGGCCAGCGGAAGGGCGGCCGCGCCGATGCCCGCCGACGGGATCGAGATGCGACCCGCCGCGGCGCCGTCGACCAGGCCGCACGCATCCGACCGCGGCACGCCCGAGCCCGCTTATCTCATTCACTTCCGCGGCGCCTATTACGACCGCGCGCTCAAGCCCGCCGATCCGGCGGCGCTCGCCGCCTTGGGCGGGTCTTTGGTGCTCGCCATCGATCCCGCCCTGCCAATGGCCGAGGCGATGGCCGTTCGCGCCCGCGTGCCGGGGCGCCAGGTCACCGTCACCACGCTGGACGAACGCTGGCTCAAGACCCTGCAGGAGAGATTCCCATGATCCACCGTGGCCTCAGGCGGACGATCGTCGCCCTCGCCATCCTGGCGGCGCTGCCGGCGGCGGCCAATCCCCGTACGGATCGTACCGTCGACGCCGATGCGATCCGGCGGCTGATCGTCGAGGAGGCGATGGCGACGCCGATGGTGCCGCCGTCGCTGGCGCTCGCCGTCGCCAAGGTCGAATCCAACTTCCGCGGCGATGCGCTTAGCACCGCCGGCGCCCGCGGCGTCATGCAGATCATGCCGGCAACCGCTCGCGGTGAGTTCGGCGTCGATCCCGACGAGCTCTGGGAGCCTAGGCTCAACGTCCAGCTCGGCATCGATTTTCTCGGCCGGTTGATCGAGCGCTACAGGGGCCGCTGGGACCTGGCGCTGTCGCACTACAACGCTGGCTCCGTCGCCGGCGCGCTGCCGAATGCTCGTCCGCTCCCCGTTGCGCGGCCCTATGTCGAGGCGGTGCTCGGCTGGGAGAAGACATTCCGCGAGTCTGGCGAGGCGAGCCGCCTCGCCGAAGCGCGGACGAAGCCGGATGCCTGGTCGCCGGCCAACACCCGCATCGCCGCCGCGCCACGGCCGGTTCCGGAGCCGGCTCCGCCGCTGCCGGCGCGCGAAGCCTCGGTGCCCGCCGTTCGGACACCGGCGGCGCCGCTGGCGCGCCGGACGGTCACCGCCGGCCTCGACGATTTCGGTGGCGACCTTCGACTCCGGCGCCTTGCCGTCCGCTCGCAGCTGGACGACTTCTCTCCTCGCATCCGCTGGATCCCGGGCTGAGCCGGATGTGGACCCGCCGCTCATGCGCCCTCTCGCTGATCTCCGCTCTCCTGCCCTGGCCGGCGATGGGCGATGTCCTGCCGAAGGCAATGCGGGCGCTGGTCGCGCGCGAGGCGCGGGCGCTGGGTGTGCCGGTGCCGCTGGCGCTCGCCGTCGCCCATGCCGAAAGCAACTTCGATCCCCGTGCGCTCAGCGACAAGGGCGCGCGCGGTGTCATGCAGGTGATGCCGGCGACGGCTCGGGGCGAGTACGGCCTCCATCCCGATCATCTGTGGGATCCGCGCATCAACGTGCGCGTCGGCCTGCACTTCCTGCGCCGACTGATCGAGCGGTACCGCGGCCGGACCGACCTCGCGCTCTCCTGGTACAATGGCGGGTCGGCGGTCGGGGATCTGCCGGATGCGCAGGTCATCCCGGCGACACGAGGCTATGTCGAGAAGGTGTTGAGGCTCGAACGCCTCTACGCCGCTGGCCGGTTCCAGATCGGCGTGTGATCCGGGGAGAGTGAAACCAATGGACCGTTCGGCGGCGAGACGCATCCTCGGGGCGGGCATCGGCCCGGCCGTGCGGGAGAGCCTGGATGCGGTGGCCGAATCGACGACCGCCGCGGGCCAGCCGCGCTATTCCCCCGCTACCCTCGACCGCCTGAGAGCCGCCATCGCCGGGCGCACGCATGCCAAGGCGATCTATGAGCTCTGCCACCTCCTGAACGCCGCGGATGCGCTCGGCATCGGGCGTGATCGCCTGGAGCGCTTCTTCTTCGGCTACGGCGTCGCTTCCGCCGGCAGCTTCAAGGCCAGGATCGATACGCTCCTGGCAAAGCAGGGCGGCTGGCGCCGTCCGGGGATCGAGCGCGTCGCCGACGGCGTCGACCTTACCTATCGCGACGACCGGGCCGCGGGACCGGTGCGGTTCTTCGTCCATTTCGGCCGGATGCCGTTCCTCTCGGCGCTTCTCGATTTTCTCGTGGCGCTCGCCTCCTACCGCGCCATCGACGCGGCGATCCGCGAGATGCTGGCCGAGCCTTCGACGATCCAGGCGGTCCAGCGTGCCGCCAACCGCATCACGTCACTGATCAACCGCGACCTCGCGGACGAGCTCGAATCCGCCCAGACCTCGTCCAAGTTCCAGGCCATGATCGACCTCCTTGCCCCCGACGAAGGCTCCGAACTCGCCCTCGACGATACGGCGGTGCTCGGCTTCTGGAGCGAACGGAGCGCCGACGAAGACGGGGACTACCGTACCTTCGTCGCGGTCTTCGACCTCTTCGTCGCCTTCCTCCGCGCGCTGGAGGCCGCGGAAGCACGGCGCTCGATCGACGGTGCCGCGCCGATCGTGGACCGCGAGGGTGCCGAGGTCGATCTCGGTTCAGTCGACGAAATGCTCGGACGCGCCGCCGGCGACGACGCGGACGAGGAAACCCGGCTCGCCGACCTGGTCGGCGCCTGGCGCTCGCCGCTCGGTCTCCTCGACGAGGAACCGGCCTCGCGTGTCAAGTTCCTGAATCGTCGCGAGCGCGAGGCGCTCGAGCGCCTGGTCGATGCCGGTCCTGAGGCCATTGATTTGCCGCTCTCGGTGCTTCGCGCCGAGGTGTTCGGCCTGGTGCAGGCCCGCCTGACGCAGGCGCTCCGCCGCGGCGCCGGCCGCGAGGAGAGGGCGGCACTGATGCGCCCGGCACAAGGCGAGAGCTACGAGGACTGGCGGCAGCGCTGGTCGAAGCTGCGTGCCCATATCGAGCGGATGCAGAAGGCGGCGCTGCACGTGCTCGCACGCGACGGCCTGCCGGAGAGTACGGATCTCGCGAGCGTCGACCTTGCCGCCAATGATGCGCCGGCCTTCGATCCGAAGCGCCTCGCCGAGGTCCTGGAGGAGTGCCGGCGCGCCTTCCGCGGTTTCGCCCGCCAGGGTTTCGACGACGCGACGGCGCAGGATCCGGATGGGAAGGCCGCGTTCCGCGCCGGCCTCGGGGTGCTGCTCGAGGTCGATCGTTGCCTCTCCGCCTACCTCGCGCTGCTCGACCGCATCGGCCGCGAAGCACCGCCCCTGGCGGCGCGCTTCGCCGAGGACGGCATGACTTTCGCCCGGCAATTTGCCAAGCTCTATCAGGTGACGTGATGGCTACCAGATTCTCGATCCCGACCGGCGCCCGGCGCCAGTTCGCCGAACGCCTGTTCGACAGCATCCATCGTGCGCGCGTGCTCCGCCGCGCCGCCGGCGACGCGTCATCGCGCCGGCGCGTTCCGCTCGCCCGGCTCTTCGACTACGCGACCGGCGTCGAGCACGACGACGATGCCGACATCGGCGCGGCACTCGCCAGCGATCCCTTTCTTGCACAGGACTTCAAGCGCCTCCTTCAGCAGACAGCGACCAGGCAGATGGCGCGGGTAGTGGCGGCCTCGACGCAGCTCTTGCCGACGCGCGAGGGAGACGGCTTCCGCATCCGGCTGATGCCGTCGAAGGCCGATACGGCCCAGGTCTACGTCGTCATCGAGGTCCTGGACAAGGGCGCATCGCCCTCCGCGCTGTTCACCTGCGACTCCGGGGACCGCTGCCGGCGCCACCCGCTGCCGCCGGCGGAGGGCGGTGTGGTGCAGATGCTGCTGGCTGTCGATTCCGATCTCGTCCGGGCGCTGTCGGACGTGACCACGGAGGTGTTCATGCGGTGATGGGCATCCGCATTTTCATCGCCACGACCGAAGGGCCCGTCGCGGTCGAGAGCATCACCCGCGAGACGGCGCCGCGATCGGTCGTCTGCGTCAAGCGCTCGACCTCCGGTGCGCTGCCGATCAGCGGCGCCTATCACGCTTTCGTCGACCGCTCGACCGGCATCGTCGAGGAGTGCTTCGGTCCTTTTCCCGAAGGCTCGTTCCGGCTCGATGTGGCGGCACCGATCGACGACGGGTTCAGCTGGCAGCTTGGCGTTTTCCTCGCGCACGCGGCTCAGGCCGCGGGCGTGCTTGCGGGAAGCGATGAAGACGCGGGTCCGATGGTCCTGGCCACCGGCATGGTCGACAAGGATCTCAAGGTCGGCTTCGTTGGCCATGTCGTCGAGAAGCTGCACGCGGCGAAGCTTTACCTGGCGCGGTGGAAGGAGGAGGGGCGACGCGTGGTACTGCTGGTGCCGGAGGCGAACCGCGCCGATGCGACCGCGGGACTTCTCGGGTCGCAATGGGCCGCGGCCCCGGAGCTCGTCTCCGTTGCCGACGATGCCATGGCTTTGCTGGGCCTGACGCTGCGGGCGGCGCCGGACGTGGCATCGGCCGAGGCCGTGGTGCGGCCCGCGCCTCCGCCCCGGGTAAAGACCGCGAGAGTCACGCCAATGGCGCTTGCGATCGTCGCAGGCGTCGCCGTCGGAGTCGCAGGCGCGGCGGTGTGGCTGTGGAGGGACGCGCCGAAGGGCGTGACCTCGTCGGCGCCGCACGCTGCACCGGCGGCGCCGCAGCGACCGGCGCCTCCGCCCGCCCCGGCAGGCTCCCTCGATGATTCGACCCGCTTCCCACGGCGGGGCCCCTAGGCTCGTATCCGGTCGAGCGCTAGGATTGGGCGGGGAGTCCGTGTGCGACCGGCGGAGGGAGCGGATGCGGGCGATCGGTTGGGTTCTGCTGCTTCTGGCATTGATGGCGCCGGAGAGTGCGCCGGCGCAGACCGTGCCGGCGAACCCGGATGCCGTGGCTGTCATCATCGGCAATCGAACCTACCACCAGCCCGGCGTGCCGGCGGTCGAGTTCGCGCACAACGACGCGGCGGCGATGCGGCGTCATGCCATCGAGAAGCTGGGTATACGCGAGACCAATGTCATCGATCTCCGCGATGCGACGCTGGGCCGCCTTCGGGGGACGTTCGGGACCGAGTCGAGCGAGCGGGGCACGCTCGCAAACTTCGTGAAGGCCGGCCGGTCGGACGTGCTGGTGTTCTACTCAGGCCACGGAGTTCCTGGCCTCGGGGACCGGCGGAGCTACCTGCTGCCCTCCGACGGCGATCCGAACCTGGCGGAAAGCACGGCCTACGAGCTGGATCTGCTCTACCGGAACCTCGAGAAGATCAAGGCGAGATCGGTCACGGTGATCCTGGACACGTGCTTCTCGGGCCAGACGCCGAAGGGCTGGCTGATCCGGAGCGTGTCGGCGATCATTCCGGAGCCGCGGCTTCCCATACCGCCGGCGGGGCTGACGGTGCTGGCGGCGAGCGGGCCGGACCAGATGGCGAGCTGGGACGAAGGAGCGAAGCAGGGGTTGTTCACGCGGCACCTGCTGGCGGCGCTGGGCGGAGCGGCGGACCGGTCGCCGCACGGGAACGGCGACGGACTCGTGACGCTGGGAGAGGCGAAGAGTTACCTCGACGAGGAGATGACGCACGCGGCGCGACGGCTCAACCGCGCGCAGAAGGCGACCCTGCATGGCGCGTCCGGCGTCGTGCTCGCCGCACTGTCGCCCAGCCCCGCGGTGTCTCCGCCGCCTCGGCAGAACCCGGACGTCGCGCTGGAGCCCCTCGACAAGGGCTATGTGGTGAAGGAACGCGAAGGCGCGCGCGTTCGCGAACAGCCGGATGTGAGATCGAAGCAGGTGGCGACGCTGAAGATGGGCGAGGCCGTTCATGTTCTGGGCAAGGTGAAAGGCGAGGAGTGGGTGCTGGTTGAGCGCGGCGGAAAGACCCTGGGCTACATGGCGCAGGGTCTGCTGCAGGATGCGGAGGAATGGCGCCGCCAGCAGGCGGCGGTGGTTCCGCCGGCTCCGCCTGCGCCGGCGCTTCCGGTTCAGCCTGCGGTCGGTGTCTATCCTGGCGGCGTTGCGGCTGGAACGGTCTTCCGCGACTGTGCCGAGTGTCCCGAGATGGTTGTGGTGCCGGCGGGGAGCTTCACGATGGGCTCGCCGTCTGGGGAGGCTGATCGCAATGCCGACGAGGGCCCGCAGCGTGTTGTGACGTTTGCGAGGCCGTTCTCTGTTGGAAAGTACGAGGTGACACGCGGGCAGTATGCGGCGTTTGTCCGGGATACGAATCGGGGCTCCGGCGACGGCTGCATCGTCTGGGCCGGCATGAAATGGGAGAAGGAGGCCTCCCGGAGCTGGCGCGATCCGGGCTTCCCGCAGGACGACCGGCATCCGGTCGCCTGCGTGAGCTGGAACGACGCGAAGGCGTACGCGGAGTGGCTCGGGCGGAAGACCGGGAAGGTCTACCGGCTGCTGAGCGAGGCGGAGTGGGAATATGCGGCGCGGGCCGGGACGGGCACGGCGCGGTACTGGGGCGACGATCAGGACAATGCCGAAGGGTGTGGTTACGCGAACCTTTCGGACCTAACGCGGGCCGATGCGCACAACCTGACCAAGGCCAAGACCAACATCTTCATGTGCCAGGATGGCCATGTGCACACGGCGCCAGCCGGGAGCTTCCGGGAGAATGGTTTCGGCCTTCAGGATACGCTCGGTAATGTCTGGGAGTGGGTTGAGGACTGCTGGCATGACAGCTATGCGGGAGCACCGTCCGACGGAAGCGCATGGATCGCTGGCGGCAACTGTGGCCAGCGCATCCTGCGCGGCGGTTCCTGCTACAGCCTTCCAGGGTACCTCCGCTCGGCCATCCGCGACAGGTACGTCACCGGACTCCGGAGCAACGATGCCGGGTTCCGCGTTGCCAGGACGCACTGATGTCCTGCGTCCTAGCATCATTACCTCTTGGGGGATCCAAGGGGGCGAAGCCCCCTTGGCCGTCGCAGGCGCGACTTGGCGATCGCCTCTCGCTCCATGGGTGAGTGATGCCGCGCCCTGACCATGCGCGGCGGACCGGGCCGGCGCTGGAGGCCATGTACCGGTTCGTGCTGTGGCTGGTGCCGACGGTCGAGAAGTTTCCGCGCCGCCAGAAGTTCCTCCTGGGCGACCGCCTCCAGGGAGCGGCCCTCGATGTGGTCGACTCCCTCGTGGCGGCGACGTACACACGGCGTCGAGCGGCGCACCTGACCGATGCCAATCTCGGCATCGAGAAGCTGCGCCTGCTGTTCCGGCTGTCCGCCGATCTTCGCTATCTCGATCTCAAGCGCTACGAGCATGCCGCCCGTGCATTGGACGAGGTCGGCCGTTTCATCGGCGGGTGGGTCAAGGTCCATCGCGCGAAGGGTGCGGACGATTCCGACGGAGAGGCGCTTGGCACCGCCCGGGATTGACGATCTCTTCGGGCGGATCGCGAGCTTTCAGGCCCTCCTGGCGGCAGCGAAGCGCGCGGTCCTCGGCAAGCGCAGGAAGCCCGGGGCGGCGGCGTTCATGGCGAACCTGGAGAAGGAGCTGCTGCGGCTCGAATGCGAGCTCCGGACGGAAACCTATCGGCCGGGCCGCTACGTGACGATCGAGATCCGGGACCCGAAGCCGCGCACGGTGTCCGC
>Ga0194128_10007779_pt1 | contig 13854 bp, 11 predicted proteins | sample TA2KigCa65mmetaG_FD_148650 | JGI IMG/M metagenome (GOLD analysis project Ga0194128, IMG submission 148650) | Freshwater microbial communities from Lake Tanganyika, Tanzania - TA2015037 Kigoma Deep Cast 65m | ecosystem: Environmental > Aquatic > Freshwater > Lake | place: Tanzania: Lake...
CTGGGCGGCGAGTTCGGCAGCCCAGGCATGCGCCGCGTCGGCCGCGCCCGACGCGCGCAGCCGGCGCAAGGCCTCGTCCATGGAGGCGTCGTCGCTCGCCTGACCCGACACCACGCGGCGCACCAGACCGTCGCGCTCGCCGCCGGATTCGAGGTAGATGATCACCGGAAGCGTCAGCGTGCCATGGCGCAGATCGCCACCCACGGGTTTCCCGGTATCCCCGCTCGAGCCGCTCACGTCGAGGATGTCGTCGATCACTTGGAAAGCCAGGCCCACGTTCCAGCCGAACGCGTGCAATGCATCGCGCTGGATGTCGGGTGCGCCGGCCAGCTCCGCCGCGGCGTCACACGCCAGCGCCACCAGCGAGGCCGTCTTATTCCCGATCTTGTCCAGGTACTGCGCCCGCGCGGCGCGCATGCCATCGGCGAACGACGGCGCTACGAATTCACTGCGCGCCATGCGCTGGATCGTGTCGGCGAACTGCCGCACGATGCGAGGCCGTTCGAGGCGGGCCACCAGGTCCGCTGCGGTGGCGAACAGGTAGTCGCCGGCCAGCACGGCCAGTTTGTCGGACCAGGCGACGTGGGCCGCCGGCTTGCCCCGGCGCGATGCCGCGCTATCCACGATGTCGTCGTGCACCAGCGTGGCGCTGTGCAGCACCTCGGTCGCGGTTGCCAAGGTGACCGGCACCGCCCCATTCGTCCCTAGTGCCTCACAGGCGAGCAACGCCAGCGCCGGGCGGAGCCGTTTCGCCGGGCCGCTCAGCACCGACGCCAGGATGGATGCCAGCATGGGCAAGTCCGGAACGTGTGCGGCCTCGCTCAGCAGCGTTTCGACGGCTTCGAGGCCCGGACGGATCTGCGCCAGGATCTCGGGAAGGCTACGACCGGGTCGACGATCAACAAGGGCGTCGGTTCGCACCGAAACAGGCCTGCGCGTTCGCGCTGGTCACAGCGATAACCGAGGATACCGGGATTCCTCGACACGTGGCCAGTGTCGCAACGATGTAGGTGACATGCGCGGGCTCGTTGCGATGGCCTCGCAGCGGGACCGGCGAAAGGTAGGGCGCATCCGTTTCAACCAGGATCCGGTCCACGGGGGCTGCGGTCGCCGTGGTGCGGACCTGGGGCGCGTTCTTGAACGTGAGGATGCCCGAAAACGACACGTACATCCCCAGCTCCAGGAACGGCCGTGCCTCCTCGGCCGCGCCGGTGAAGCTGTGCATGACCCCGCCGCTTCCCAGGCGTTTGTGCAGGAGCGGTTGAATCGCGGCCAGGGAATCGCGGGAGTGCACCACCACGGGCAGCCCCAGCTCGGCCGCCAGCTCCACCTGGCCGGCGAAGGCCCGCTCCTGCGCCGCGCGCGGCTGTTGGGCGTAGTGGAAGTCCAGCCCCGTCTCGCCGATCGCCACGACCTTGGGGTGCGCCGCCAGGCGCCGCAGCGCGGCGACGGCTGCGGCATCATACGCGGCGCATTCGTGCGGATGGACGCCCACCGTGGCCTGCCAGCCCGCGTAGCGCTCCGCCAGCTCGACTGCGCGCTGCGACGTCGCAAGGGTAGTGCCGATGACGATCGCGCCAGTCACCCCTGCGGCGACGGCCCGCGCATGGACGGCGTCCAGGTCGTCGGCGAAGGCGTCGTCGGCGAGATGCGCGTGCGTGTCGATCACGCGGGCGTCTTGGTCTCCACGCGCGGAAACAGCGCTGGCCCGCCCGGCACGCGGTGTCCCGCGGGGACCCCCGTCCACGACCGGGCCGCCTCCCATTCCCCCGGCCCGGGCGGCACGAGCCCCAAGTGTTGGTGCATGGCGTCCGAGGTCGGTGGCATCACGGGCCGGATCAGCATGGCGATCTGCCGCACGGCCTCCAGGCTCGTAGCGAGCACGGTTTGCAGACGCGCACGCGGCGCGGGCGCTTTCGCCAGGCGCCACGGCTCCGTGCGGTCGATATACCGATTCACCGCCGTCACGAACTCCCAAATCGCGCTCAGGGCCTGGTGGAACCGCCAGCCCTCAACGCTGCGCTCGACGTCGTCCCACGCCGTCGCGGCGGCGGCCCGCAGCTCGTCCTCAAGCGCGCCCCCCGCGCCGGCCGGAGGCGCCTGGCCGGCCAGATAGCGGCCCACCATCGAGGTGGTGCGCAAGACCAGGTTGCCCAGGTCGTTGCCCAAGTCGGCCTGATAGCGGCGGGCCATGCTTTCCCAGGTGAAATCGCCATCGCGGTCGAACGGCACCTCGCGCAGGAGGTGGTAGCGCAGCGCGTCGGCACCGTACAGATCGATCACCTCGCGGGGATACACCACGTGACCGCGGCTCTTGCTGAGCTTTTCGCCTCCGAAGTTCACCCAGCCGTGCGTGACGATCTGCTCGGGCAGCGGCACGCCGCCGGCCATGAGCATGGCCGGCCAGTACACGGCGTGAAAACGAATGATGTCCTTGCCGACCACGTGCGCCTGCGCCGGCCACCACGCCGCGAACCGGCCATCCGCTCCCGCTGGTCCGAACCCGACCCCCGTGATGTAGTTGATCACCGCGTCGAACCATACGTAAATGGTTTGCGTCGGATCATTTGGCACGGGAATGCCCCACTGCACCGACGCGCGCGAGATGCTGAGGTCTTTGAGCCCTTGGGCTACGAAGCTCACGACCTCGTTCCGCCGGGCCTCCGGAACGATGAAGTCCGGCGCACGCGCGTAGAGATCCAGCAGGGGCTGCTGGTACTTGGAGAGCCGGAAGAAGTAGTTGTCCTCCTGGATCCAATCCGGCTTCGTCCGGTGGCTGGGGCACAGCCCGTCGACCAGTTCGTCCGCCGCGTAGTAGCGCTCGCACGAGACGCAGTACCACCCTTCGTAGGCGCCCCGATAGATGTCACCGGCCGCCTCGATGCGCTGGTACAGTTCGGTCGTCGCCGCATGGTGGCGCGGCTGAGTCGTGCGAACGAACTCGTCGAACTCCACGTCCAAGCTGCGCCACGTCGCCAGAAAAACGTCGGCCATCCGGTCCACGTACGCCTGCGGCGCGAGCCCCTCCTTGGCGGCTTCCTTCGCCACGTTCTGGCTGTTTTCGTCCAGCCCGCCCAGCAACAGCGTGGGCACGCCCCGCAGCCGCTTGTAGCGGGCCATGGCATCGGCCGCGATCATCTCGTAGGCGTGGCCGATATGCGGCCGCCCGTTGGCGTAGGGAATCGACGTGGTTACGAAGTACCGACGGCCCGCGGCTCCGCCGGGCACAAGGCCTGCGACGTGAGCGCGGGGCTCTGACACGGATGGCATCGGGTAACTCTCCGACGGCGACACGGGAAGCGTGAAGGCGCCCCCACGGCGGCCAGCGGTTCGCGGCTTCCGCCCCGAAGGGCGGCGGCGCGGGCATCGGGCGGCGCGTGCCGGCCGCGTCCCCGCTAGCGGGAATCGGCCGGCACGTCCGGCATCGCCATTCGGCGCAGCATGGCCCCAGCATACATGCTCCGCTCACGCTGGCGCAGACCGGGCGCGCGTCACGCCGGCGACGGCGGACCTACGCTCGAGACGCCCCCCGTAGGGAGGTGGCCATGGCGTAGGCCTGCTGCTTGGGGATCCCGAAGGTCCGGGCCACCTCCGCCGCCGCGCGCGCCGGCGTCTGCCCTGCCGCCAGCGCCACGGTCAGCGCTTCCTCGATGGCCTCCGCGTCCGGCGCCGGGGGCGCTTCGTCTGCGCCGGCATCGATCACGAGTGTGATCTCACCGCGGGGCTCGTGCTGCGCCAACGACGCAGCGAGTTCGCCCAATGAGAGCTCTATGACCTCCTCGTGCAGTTTCGTCAGCTCGCGGCACAACGCAACCCGCGGGTCGCCCAACCACGCGTGCAGTTCGGCCACGGCCTCGGCGGCGCCGTGCGGTGGGAGGTAGACCACGAGCGTGCGGGCCGCGGCCGCGGTTCGGCGCACGAGCTTCTCGCGCCGGGCGCGGCGCTCCGGCAAGAACCCGATGAAGGTCACTGGCTGGCGCGCAAACGTCACCACCGACAGCGCGGTCGCCAAGGCCGAGGCGCCAGGCACCGGGACCACGGGCATGCCCTCGGCGCGCACGCGCGCGATGAGCTCCGGTCCGGGATCCGCGAGTCCTGGCGTACCCGCATCCGTGATGAGCGCCACGTCACCGTGCCGCAGCCGCGTGACGATGGCATCCTCGCGGCTCTCAGGACTATGGGCGTGGTAGCTGATCGCCCGGCGATCGCTCCCAAGGTGCCTCAAGATGGTCTGCGCGCGACGGGTGTCCTCGGCGACGACGAGATCGACCTCGCGCAAGATTCGAGCCGCGCGAAACGTGAGGTCCTCTAGATTGCCGATCGGCGTCGCCACGACATAGAGCGTGCCCATGCGCCAGTCTAGGTGGTGCGTGCCCGCGCCGCGCCGGCATCGGGAGCCTAGGGCGGATCTCCGGAGTTCACGGCCCGGGACGGCTGCGCCGCCCGTTCTGGCTAGCCGCGTCGCTCGATGGGGACGTAGGCTCGTTCGGCGTGGCCCACGTATTCCGCGCGCGGCCGGATGAGCCGGTTGTCGCGGTATTGCTCCAGGATGTGGGCCGTCCACCCGCTGGTCCGGCTGAGGGCGAAGATGGGCGTAAACAGGTCGACCGGGATGCCGAGCGACGCGTACACCGTTGCCGAGAAGAAGTCGACGTTCGAGTTCAGCTTCTTCTCGCGCATCATCACGGCCTCAACCGTTTGCGACATCTGGAACCACTCGGCGTGGCCCGCTTCCTGACTGAGGCGGCGCGCCATCTCCCGCAGCACGGTGGCGCGCGGGTCGGCGGTCTTGTAGACCCGATGGCCGAACCCCATGATGCGATCGTGCTTGGCCAGCTTGTCCAACACCCACCGCTCGGCGTTCTCCGGCGTTCCGATGTCGAGCAGCATCTGCATGACGCCCTGGTTGGCGCCGCCGTGGAGGGGCCCGCGCAAGGCGCCAATCCCCCCCACCACGGCGGAATGCATGTCGGATAGCGTGGCGGCGATCACGCGCGAAGCGAACGTGCTCGCATTCAGCTCGTGATCGGCCTGCAGGATGAGCACCACATCGAGCGCCCGCGCTGCGGCGGGATGCGGCGCTGCACCGTTGAGACCGTGCAGGAACGCGGTGGCCACGGGTCCCGGCACAGGCTCAACCGGGTCCTTGCCCGCCGAGAGACGCGCCCACGTGGCCACCACCGTAGGGATCTTGGCCAGCAGCCGCACAGCCTTGCGCTGGCCGGCCCCCAGCGACATGTCCGGCGTGTCGGGATCGTAGGAGGCGAGCAGGGACACCCCGGTGCGCAGCGCGTCCATGGCGTTGGTCGTGCGCGGCAGCATCTGCAAGACCTGCAGGACCGGCGCCGGGATTGCGCGCTCGGTCGACAGACGAGCGATGAGGTCGTCGAGTTGCGCGCGGTTCGGGAGCTCGTCATGCCACAACAGGCACGCCACTTCTTCGAACGTCGCTTGCTCGGCCAGCGCGGCGATGTCGATGCCGCGGTAGCGCAGCTTGCCGCCAAGGCCGTCGATGTAGCAGATCGCGGAACTGCCGGCGATGATGCCTTCAAGTCCATCAGTGCGAACCGTCATGCCACGCCCTTCTTCGCAGGGGGCCGGCGGCCGCGCCTCACGCGCGGCGTCGTGGGGAACGCTCCCCCGCCGGCGGCCATTTACGCACCACGTCCAGCATGCGCCCCTCAGGACGCTGCCACGGGTCGGCACCGGTAGGCGCATCGTAGCGAATCCGCACCAGCCACGTCACCGCTCAGCGGCTGGGCTGGATCAGCGGGATCGGTGTGACCGTGGTGTTCTGGCGCGACCTCAGCGGATCGCCGTCGTTCAGTCTCGGACGGTCGGGGTCCAGCCGGTTGTAGTGGCCGGGCAAGTGGGGCACCTGTTTCAGGTAGTGCACGAGCTCCCAGATCTCCGCCTCGGTGGCGCGCGACCCGTATTCGGGCATGTCCCCGCGCCCGGCCCAGATCTTGTAGTACAGCGCGCCCTCAGACTGGGCGTTGACCTCGCGCGACGACCACGGCAGCGGCCGTGGGATGAGCAACTGGTACTGCGGCCCGTCGCCTTCCGTCAGAAACCCGTGGCACTTGGCGCAGGTGAACAGGTACTGCTCGCGGGCGCGCTGCATGACGTCGGGCGTAAATTCCACCTGGTTCCGCAAGCCGACGTACTCCGGCGGAACCACCCACTCGCCGATCTCTTGCCGCAGTTTGAGCGATGGCAGCCACGTGAACAGCCAGAACATTCCGCCCAGAAGCAACACGAACACGACGACGGTGGCGTCGGAGATCGCAGAGCCCGGCCGCTCCATGGGCCTTCAACCACCTCCTGTCGCGCGCCACCCGGTTGGGATGGTAGCAAAGCAGCTTCGCGACGCCCGCGGCCGCGCGCCGGACGGGGCTGCGCCCGTATCCCGTATGATGCCAGCGGCGGATGCTCACGGCGTTGAAGATGCCCAGCGCTGCGGACGGGCGCGTTCCCCCTATTCAAACATTCACTGCATCGACGGGCGCCTTGCACGCACTGTCGGCGGCCGAGGCCGCCATGACCGACAGCGTGATGCAGCGGTGCCTCGCGGTGGGCCCGGCGGACCGGGTCCTCGTAGTCGCCGACACGCACACGCGCGAGCTTGGGACGCTCTTCTTCTCGGGTGCGCTGCGCTTCACGCGCGAGGCGAATCTGATCGTGATGCCACCCACCGCTCGGGACGGCGCCGAGCCCCCGTCGGAGGTGGCCGCCGCGATGTGCGCCGCCACCGTGTGCCTGCTGCCCGTTTCGAAGTCGTTGACCCACACGCACGCTCGGAAGGCGGCCAGCTCGGCCGGCGCGCGCGTCGCCAGCATGCCGTCCATCACCTATGAAATGGCCATGCGGACCATGGCGGTGGACTACCACGAGATTGCACGCGTTTCGCGCCTGCTCGCGGACCGCATCACGCAGGGTCGCACGGTCCGGCTCACCGCGCCCGCCGGCACCGATCTGACGTTCAGCGTCGCGGGCCGCACGGCCCACGCCGACACCGGCGTCCTTACCGAGCGAGGCAGGATTGGCAATCTCCCTGCGGGGGAGGCGTTCGTGGCGCCCTTGGAGGGCACGGCGGAGGGCACGCTCGTGATCGACGCGGCCTCGCTGATTCACGGCGCGCCCGTCGATCCCCCCATGCTGATCGCGGTGCGGGGTGGCGTGGCCCGGGAAGTGACCGGCGCCGGCGCGCCCGAACTCGAACGGATCTTCAGGGAGGTCGGTGACGGCGCGCGCAACATCGCGGAACTCGGGATCGGCACCAACCCCGCGGCGCGCGTCACCGGCAACGTCCTGGAGAGCGAGAAGGTGGTGGGCACGGCGCATGTGGCGCTGGGCAACAACTTCTTCATGGGAGGCACGGTTGATGTGCCGTTCCACAGCGACGGGGTCATTGCGCGGCCGACCATCGCCGTGGACGGCCGTCCCCTCATGATCGATGGCCGGTTTGCGGATCCTGCGTAACGCCCAACCCTGGCGCGCGCATGCGTGGTGGGGACCGGTAGCCCTTGCCCTGCTCGTGGGGCTGAGCGCGTGCGGCCCGTTTCCGGACGGCGGCGCAGTCACCGAGGTCCGGCCGCGGACGCCAATACCAACGGCGACGCCTACGTGGACGCCGATCCCCTTCGCGACGCCAACCAGTACGCCCCGCGTCACCGCGACGCCCAGCCCGACCACGGCGCCCCCGACCCCCACGCTCGCGCCCACGCCCACCCTTCAGTTCGTACCGCCGGCCGGTGCGCAGATCAGTCGTACACCGTCGGTGTCCGCCGTTCCGACCGGGCCTGTGCGGCTGACGGATCAGGAACTCGCGCTGCGTTTGCCGGCGGCCGCTGACCTCGGCCTGGGCGCAGGGTTCAGGGTGGAGGCGTCCCAGGACGCGTCCATCCCGGCCGAACGGCTCAACCTGGCAGGGCAGTTCCTGAACCCGGTGATCGTGCGGCGCGAGAACCCGCTGCTGCTGGCCCTGATCTTCGTGGGGCAGGCCGAGACGCTCGTAGAACGGGCTCTGGTTGACGAGCTCCTCGCGAAACCGGCCGACGCCCTCTCCGGCATTGCCGGCGGACTGGTGCAAGGCCTCCAGACCGCTCGCCGCACGGCGGAAATCACGGCCCTGCAGGTTGTCGCGGCGCCGGCGCTCGGCGAGCGCGCCGCCGCGGCGAGCACGCGCGTCACGAGCGGCGACGCCGTCTTCGAGGCGCAGATGCGCATTGCGGTGAAGGGCCTGGTCGTCGGGTTGGTGATCCAGATCGCCCGAGCGACGCCGCAAGGCCAGTTTCTCGACGCGGACCGCATCATCGCGCGCATGTTCAGCGTCGAGCCCACGCGGGGGTAGCAGCGCGGCCGTCCCTGTCCCATCCCAATGGTCTTCCGGGCCCGCCGCCCGCCGCGTGGCTCCGAGGTGGGCGCGCTCGCGCGGAGTCAGTCCCTGAGCTGCCCCATGAATGGCTGGTCGCTGGGGGGCGGGTGCGAGGTCCGGCCGCGTGCCGCCCACCGTGCCCGGCGGCCCGAGCGGGGAGTGGCCGCTACCGGCTGCTGGTGGTCGCGGGGCTTGGCCCTGGCGTGGGCGTCGGCGCCGTGGTCGGCGTTGGGCTCGGCGTCGGTGTCACGTCGCGGACCGTGATGGTCTGCGGCGTCGTCAGGCGGACTTCGAGCGATCCCTCTTGCACAAGTTGCAGCCGGTAGGCGCCGGGCTTGAGCTGGAAGATCTCCGGGTGGAGGGGGATCGGGAAGGGTCCTAACCAGCCGTCGGGCTCCGGGTAGAGGATCGCGATTTGCTCACCGTTGAGCGTCACCCGCACCCAGCATTCGGGCGGCGGCCCAGCCGACGCCGCCAGCTCCGGACACGGCGTCCAGCCATCGCTGCGGAGCAGCCAGACCCGTACGCGCCGCACGAGATCGACGGTCGTCTCGCCGTAGGTTGCCTCAATCGAGACATGCGGTTTTTGATCGGCCGTCAGGCTGCCAGCCGCAGGCCGTGCGCCCGCGGGGCCACAGGCGGCGAGCGCGGCGGCGGCAAGCGCCGCGACCAGCGCGCCCGCGCGACGCAGCGAAGCACAGCGATTCACGTCCTGGAACCTTCTCGCGTCTGGGCCTCTGGGTGACCGTCTTGATCGTCACTCTACCGCGTCCGCGGGCGGGTCATCGACCCGCCCCGATGGGGATCCGATGGAAACGGCGCTAGCGCCGGCGACCCGGCCGCGCATCCTGGTGGTCGACGACGATCCGGAGATTCTGGATCTTTTGCGCCGTGGCCTGGCGATCGAAGGGTTCGAAGTCCAGGCCGTCGCCAGCGGCGAGAAGGCGGTTGCCGCCGTGGCCAGCCGTCCGCCCGACGCGGTGGTGCTTGACGTGATGATGCCGGGCATGGACGGATTCGGAGTCCTACGGGCCTTGCGCGGCGGGAGCAGCGTGCCGATCCTGTTTCTCACCGCCCGTGACCGCGTACGTGATCGCATCGAGGGGCTGGACGCCGGCGCGGATGACTACTTGGCCAAGCCCTTTGCGTTCGGCGAGCTCGTGGCGCGGCTGCGGGCGCTGATCCGGCGCGGCAAGCCGGCCGAGCGTGAAGTCCTGACGATCGATGACGTCCGCCTGGATCTTGCCTCGCGGGACGTTCGGCGGGGCGAGCGTGTACTGGAGCTGACCCAGACGGAGTTCGAACTGCTGCGCGCCTTCATGGAGCGACCCAATCTGGTCTTGAGCCGCGAGGCCGTCCTAGAACTGGTGTGGGGCTATCAGCCAGCGGGGGTTTCAAACGTCGTGGATGTTTACATCGGGCATCTGCGGCGGAAGTTGGAGGAAGGCGGTGCTTCCCGGCCGCTGCACACCGTGCGCGGCGTTGGCTACATCCTGCGCAAGGCGGACGCGTGAGCATCCGGCTGCGGCTGGTCCTGTGGTACGGCGGGTTCTTGGTATGCACGTTCGTTGGCCTGGGCGTGGCCCTGTACCTCAATGTTGGTTGCGCACCTCCAGGCGGAAGTGGACGGTAACCTCCGGGCGCGGACCAGCGAGATTCAGCAGTTCGGCGCTCGGTTGCGGCCCGACATTGATACCCCGCTGACGCTGCCCGAGACCGCGTTCTGCGAACCAGGGGTCTACGTGCAGGTGGTGGACACGGGCGGTACGCCGGTGGCCGCCTCGCTCAACCTCCAGGGGCAGGCGCTGCCCGTCACCCCGGGCGTCAAGGAGGCCCTGCGCGCTTCGGTCGAGGTCCTCGAAACCATCGAGCTCGAGGGCGCCCGCTTCCGCTTGCTCGCGACGCCCATCGTCCAGGGCGGCGAGGTCATCGGCGTCCTGCAGGCGGCGGCCTCCATGCAATTGACGGACAGCGCGGCGGCACGCTTCCGCAACCTTCTCATTGGGGGATCGGTCGCGGCGGCGGTGGTGGCGGTCGTGAGCGGGCTGTATCTGAACCGTAAGGTGCTCGACCCCGTCGCGGCGATCACCCGAACGGCGGAAGCCATTTGCCGCCGCGGCGACCTTAGCCGGCGTATCACGGTGGGGCGCGGCGCCGACGAGCTGAGCGCGCTCGGGCGCACGTTCAACCACATGCTCGACCACATCGAGCAGAGCGTGACGGCCCAGCGTCGGTTCATCGCCGACGCCTCCCACGAGTTGAAGACGCCACTCACGGTCGTGTGGGGCAACGCCGAGCTCATGAGCCGGCATCCGACCGGCGCCCATTGCGAGGCGTCCGCGCAGGCCATTGGGCGGGAGGCTCAACGCATGCAGCGCATCGTGGACGACCTGCTCGCGATCGCCGAGCTCGATGCCCATCCGGAGATGCAGACCGAGCCGCTGGATCTGCGCCGCCTGGCGCGGCGGGTCGCCGATGACTTCCAGGCGCTGGTCGGCGCCCGCTCGTTGATCGTGACCGGACACGGCGATGCGTGGGTCAACGGTGATGTGGACAAGCTCGAACGCGTGCTCCGCAATCTGGTTCGGAATGCCGTGACCGCGACGCCCGACGACGGCCGCATCGCGCTAGATCTGAGCGCCCGGGACGGGTGCGTCGAAGTGCGCGTGGTGGACAACGGCCACGGGATCGCACCGGACGACCTGCCGCACGTGTTCGAGCGGTCTTACCGCGCAAACAAGGGGCGCTCGCGAGAACGTGGGGGAACAGGCCTAGGCCTCACGATTGTTCGGAGCGTGGTCGAAGCGCACGACGGCGCCGTGGAGGTTCGTAACCGTCCGTCGGGCGGCGCGGAGTTCACGCTTCGCCTGCCTGCGACCGCGCGCGTCCCCCGGGACTTGGACGTCGCCCCGGCCACCCAGGCTTCTGACGTTCTCATTACTCTCAAGCGCCTCTCACCGCCCTCTCATGACACCTTCCTACCCTTGATCTTAGGACGCCGCCCTGGGGCAGAAGGCGGGCGGCGCCAGAAGGCGGGCACGCGATGCGTCAAATGCTAGGGGTGGCGGAGGCGCCGCGCTCATTCGGGATCTGCGCCGCGAAGGCGCCCGGATCGCCGCGTTTCGCCGTGGGGAGGTCCTGTTCGAGCCGGGGATGGACCCGCCGCGCGTGGGGATCGTGTGCGCCGGATCTGTCACGGTATTCCGCATCAGCCCCCAGGGACGGCAGGTCGCGACCTCGGTCTTGTCCCCCGGCGACTGGTTCGAGAACGTGTTCCCCATGGCCAGTCACGAGCGGACCTTCTACCAAGCGGATCAGCCGTTGACCGTCGCCTGGCTCGAAGCGACGACGTTTCAGCGCGTGATGCGAACCTACCCCGATTTTGGTCTCGAACTCATCCGCGGCCAGGTTCGCCGGCTGGCGGACGTAGAGGCCCGGGTCAGCCAGAACGCGCTCGACACCGTGGCCGGTACCGTGGCGCTTGCGATCCTGCAGATGGCGGAGCGCGAAGGGCGAACGGACTTGCACGTAACGCACGAAGAGCTTGCCCAGCGTCTCGGCACCGTGCGCGAAAGCGTCAGTCTGGCGATCAGCAAACTGCGGCGGGCGGGCGTGCTCGCACCGGCGCGCAACCGGAAGCGGCTTATCTCCATACCTGAGCCTGCCGAAGCTCGAGCAGTTCGTCGCCTCCCGCGTGGCGAGCGCCTAGCGTTCCGAATCCGGCGCGCCGGGGGCATGCCAGGCCGGGCCCTCGAGTTCGCAGGCGGGCACACGGTTCAGCGAATCGGCTTCGTGGCTGATCGGCACGGCCCGTCAGCGGGCGGCCGAGATCCGCCGCCGAACTTCGCGTCGAACGTTCCGGCCTGGGCTGCCACTACCCGAAGTCTCGTTCTGTCCAATGCGTTACGCTCACCGGCGCTGACTACGGCCGCGCTCGCGCGGTCGCCGGAGCGATCCCCAGTGCGTTCTGTGACCGTGTCGCCGTTCCTCACCGTGCTGCGCTGCGCGGAGTGCGCACACGCCGACGACCCGCGACGGCCGCAGACGGTCTGCACGCATTGCGGTGGGACCCTGCTGCCGGAATATGACACGACGGCCATGGCGGCGCGCCTCAGCAAGGCGGAAGTCGCGGCCCGTCCGCGCGGGTTGTGGCGCTATGCCGAGCTCTTGCCGGTCGGCGACCTGGCGCGGGCGCCCAACCTCGGTGAGGGTGATACGCCCCTGCTCCCGCTCCGACGGTTGAGCGCGCACCTAGGGTTGCGCGACGTCTGGCTGAAGGACGAAGGCGCGAACCCCACCGGAACCTTCAAGGCCCGCGGAGCGGCCGTCGGGGTCGCGCGCGCGCTAGAGCTTGGCTTGCGGGAACTGGCGATCCCCACGGCCGGCAACGCGGGCAGCGCGTGGGCGGCGTACGCCGCCGCGGCTGGGGTAACGCTCCACGTGGTCATGCCGGTCGAAACGCCCGAGCCGATCAAGGCGGAGTGCCGTGCCTACGGGGCCGACGTCACCGAGGTCCGCGGCGTGATCTCCGACGCGGGGCGCGTGGTGGCGGCGCGCTGCGCCGCGCACGGCTGGTTCGATGTGTCCACGATGAAGGAGCCCTACCGGGTCGACGGCAAGAAGACCATGGGCCTCGAACTGGTGGAAGCCTTCGACTGGGATCCGCCGGACGTCCTCCTCTACCCGACCGGCGGCGGCGTGGGGCTGATCGGTATTTGGAAGGCCATGGAGGAACTCGCCGCGCTCGGTTGGATCGACGCCAAACGCACGCGCCTGGTCGCCGTCCAGGCGGCCGGCTGCCGGCCCATCGTGGACGCGTTCGCCACGGGGGCCGCGTCGGCCCAGCGCGTCGCAGATCCGCAGACCATTGCGGCCGGTTTGCGCGTGCCCCTGCCTTTCGCGCACCGGCTGATTCTGCGCATCCTGCGCGCCACGCGCGGCACGGCTGTGGCGGTTTCCGACGCGGAGATCCGTGCGGGCATGCGCACGCTGGCCTCCGTCGAAGGGATCTTCGCGTGCCCCGAGGGTGCGTCCCTCGTGCCGGCGCTCCAGGTCCTGGCCGCGCGCGGTGACGTGCGGCCGGAAGAGCGCGTGGTGCTCTTGAACACCGGGAACGGGCTGAAGTACACCCACCTCGTCCCGCCAGGCGACGGGGTTCCCATCGGCCCACCGGTGGTTTGACCGCGTGCCCAGCTACCGTCCGGTGGTGCGCGAGCGGCCATGAGCGGGAAGCGCCCCCTTGGCGCACGGCCCGGTTGTCGCTCGGCGATCCGTCCCCCGAGCGCGCCATTCAGAGTCCCTACGCATCAGGGCGCACGCGCGCGGCGCCGCGCGCCACGGGGATGCTGAGCCGTGCCTGACCGACGTCTTGTGGTCCTCGTGACGGAGTGGATCGATCCCGCCGGAATCGAGGTGCTGAAGAGCTTTGCCAGCGTCGTGCAACTCGCCCAAGCCGATGAACCGACCGTACGGGCCGC
>Ga0194128_10007786_pt1 | contig 13835 bp, 14 predicted proteins | sample TA2KigCa65mmetaG_FD_148650 | JGI IMG/M metagenome (GOLD analysis project Ga0194128, IMG submission 148650) | Freshwater microbial communities from Lake Tanganyika, Tanzania - TA2015037 Kigoma Deep Cast 65m | ecosystem: Environmental > Aquatic > Freshwater > Lake | place: Tanzania: Lake...
GGCAAAAAAACGCGCAACCCACGCTGTCTGAGAACCTTGCGGTGAAAACTACTGCTTATCGGCGGGGGAACTTCGGACTATAAGGGATTAAACGCGGTCACCGGTGTGAATTCGGTGTAAAGAAGTGTGGACAACGCAAGGAGGGGCTGGCTGCGCGGTGATCGCGCAGCCAGTGCGAAGGAGGATGGGCGACTAGAACACAAGGCTGACGCCGGCCGACGGAGCGAAGTTGTGCAGCCAACCGTCGGCGCCGGTGGCGCGGTTAGGAGCGATGATTTTCTTGGGGAAACGGGTGAGGTTGTCGCGGAAGTCGATGCGCAGCAGGACGCGCTCGGAAAGCTGCATCTTCACGCCGACGCCAAACGTCAACAGTCCGGCAGTCTCGGTGGTCTTGGTGAGCACGGCCGCCTGGCTCAGCGGCTGGAACGCGCGTTCGGCTCCGGTACCGCGGAACATCCGCACGCCGGCGCCAACAATAACGAACGGCCGGACCTTGCTCTCGCGGGAGTTCAGGTGGAAATGAAGGTCGTAGTGCACTGAGTGCGACTCGGCGCCGAATGTCGCCTTCGCTCCGGAGCCGTCAAGCATGGCGTCGTTCCGAAGCAGATCGTAACGAATTTCGCCCGATACCTTCGGATACATATGATGGCCGAGCCATGCGCTCGCGCCAAAGCCGTTATCAAAGCCCGCGGAAACGTTGCCCGACGGCGCGGTCAACGTCTTCTTGTCGAAAAAGCTGCCGACAACGCCAGCGCCAAGTTCGTAACGACCGCCGTCAGTCGACTGCGCACCGGCGTTCATGGCCAGAGCCAGAAGAGCGGGAGCCCAAATGGACAGGTGTCTCATAGTACTCTTCTATCGGCGGTTCCGCGCCTCGGCTTTAGACCTTATTGCACACGATCGATATCGCGGACGCCGGAAATGCGCCGAACGGCGGCGATCACCCGCTCCAACTGCTTCTTGTCGCGTACATCGACAGCCATACTGATGAGTGCGCTGCCGTCGCTCCGCTGCTCGTCCGGTTGGGCTTCCAGCGCACGGATATTCGATCCTTCGTGAAACACGACGCTGGTCAACTGGGAGAGTATGCCGGGGCGGTCGTCGGTGTAGACGGTCAACTTGACGGCGAAGGTATCTTCGGCGGCGCGCGCCCATTCGACGCCGATCTTTCGCTCGACCTCGTACATCAGATTCTGCACGTTGTTGCAGGCGAGCGAGTGGACCGCAACGCCCTTTCCGCGGGTGATATAGCCGACGATCGCCTCGCCACGGATCGGATTGCAGCACTTAGCCCGGTAGACCATAACGTCGTCGAGGCCTTTCACCTTGATGACCAGGTCTTTGTCGTCCGGCTTGGCTTGCGCCGGAGTGGCGGGTTCGGCCGGGGCGGCTGCGCGCTCGGCCTCTTCGACTTGTTCGGGCGCCAGTTTAATCAGTACCTGGCGAGGCGAGAACTTACCGTATCCGAGCGCGGCGTGTAAGTCCTCCATCTTGGGGAAGCCGTATTCGGACGCAACTGAGACGAGTTGTTCCTTGGTGATTTTTTTCCATTGGACGCCGAGCCGGCGCGCTTCGCGTTCGAGATATTTTTCGCCGATCTCGACCGCCTTGGCGCGCTCGGTGGTATTGATGACCGCCTTGATCTTGTTGCGCGCTTTCGAGGTCTTGGAGATCGACAACCAGTCCTTGCTCGGCAGGTGGCCTTGCTGCGTGAGGATATCGACGACGTCGCCGTTCTTCAGACCATACTTCAGAGGTACGATTCGGCCGTTGACCTTTGCGCCGACGCACTGATTGCCGACCTCGGTATGGATGGCGTAGGCGAAGTCGATGGGCGTGGCGTCTCGCGGCAGGATGATGACACGGCCCTTGGGCGTGAAGCTATATACCTCTTCCGGGAATAAGTCGACTCTCAGCGTCGACATAAATTCGCCCGGATCACGCATCTCGCGCTGCCATTCGACCAACTGGCGCAGCCAAGCGATTTGTTGTTCGTCCTGTTGTAAGTCGCCTTTTTTCCCTTCCTTATATTTCCAGTGGGCCGCAATGCCTTCCTCGGCGATGCGGTGCATCTCTTCGGTGCGGATTTGAACCTCGAAGGGCTGGCCGCCGGGTCCGATCACCGAAGTATGGAGCGACTGATATAAATTCGGCCGCGGAATCGCGATGAAGTCCTTGATACGCCCCGGGATCGGGTGCCAATCGCCGTGGAGCGTACCGAGCGCGGCATAACAATTCTTGACCGAGTCGGTAATGATACGAACGGCGAGTAAGTCGTAGACCTGATCGATTCCGATTTTCTGCCGTTTTAGTTTCTGCCAAATCGAGTAAGGACGCTTGAGGCGGGCTTCAATACGAGCGGGAATGCCTTCGCGGCGCAGTTTGGTCTGCACGGCGACGCGGATTTCCTCGAGCAGGCCTTGGTTGGCTTTTCGTTTGGAGTCGATCGCTTCCAGGATTTCGCCAAAGGCTTGCGGATCGGTGTACTGAAAGCCGAGATCCTCGAGTTCCGCGCGGATCTTACCCATGCCGAGGCGGTGGGCGATCGGCGCGTAGATTTCGAGAGTTTCCTGGGCGATGCGTTCCTGGCGGTCGCGTGGCAATGCGCCGAGCGTGCGCATGTTATGGAGGCGGTCCGCTAACTTAACCAACACGACCCGGATATCCTTAACCATGGCAAGGAGCATCTTGCGGACGCTCTCGGCTTGGCGTTCCTCGCGGTCGTAGAATTTCAGCTTCGATAACTTCGTAACGCCGTCGACGCAGGCCGCGACGCCATCGCCGAAGCGCTTACGGAGTTCGTCGATTGTGATCGGGGTGTCCTCGACGGTGTCGTGGAGCAGTCCGGTGACGAGGCAAGTACCATCGGAGGTCATGTCGGCAAGAATGTGCGCGACCTCCAGCGGATGGATCAAATAGGGTTCGCCGGAACGCCGCTTTTGCCCGGCGTGGAGCGATAGAGCGAGTTGAAAGGCATCCTCGATCTGCGCGGCGCTTTCGCCGGGGTGCTGCGCGGCGTATTTGACGAGCAGCGCCTGGAAACGCTCATTGAGTTGCGGATCGATCGATTCAGACAGTTTGGCCGGCTCGCTCACTCAGGTTGCACCCGTCTCATATTCCAGGGTACACGCAAGCAAGCAAAGCCGGCCAGGTTTCGTGCAACGGTTGGACTATTTGCTGTCTTCCATCTTGATGCCGCCGCCAGCTTTTTTCTCGGCCTCCTCGGCCTTCTTCTTCTTGGCGTCGAGCGTCTTCTGGACAAAATCCTCGGCGATCGCAATTTCCTTCTTGTAATCGTCCGGGGTCTCGGCGATATCGGCCAGTTCGCGGTGCATTAGGTTGAGATAGGCGAGCGCATCGTCGTAGTTGGCGTCGACCTTAATGGCGCGTTCCAGGCTGGCAATGCCTTCCTGAACGATGGCCAAGTTCTTCCCCTTGACTTCTTCGCGAACCTTCTTATCCTTCAGCGGACCCGGTTCTTCCGGCTTCATGCCGAGCTTGGCCCGAGCTTCGCCGCGGACCGGATACGCCTTGCCCCAGGCGATGACGCCGAGGGTATACATAGCTTCCTTGTTGTTGGGATCGACGCTCAGGAGGCGCTCGTTCCACTTCTTGGCTTCGTCGACTTTCTTCTGGTTGTAGTAGATGGAACCGATCGACGCGATCGCAAGTTTGTCGTTCGGATCCTTATCGAGTACCAGTCTGAAGTTGTCTTCGGCGGCCTTAGCCATCTTGTTGTTGTCGTCGGAGTCGGCGCCGGGAATCCATTGGCTCATGTAGGCGGTTGCCAGATAGAGCCGCGCGGCGGTAAACTCGGGATCCAATTCGATCGCGGTCTGAAAGTACTTCACGGCTTCGGCGTATTTGGCGTTCTTATACTCGCGCACACCCTTGTTCAGATTGTCGCGCGAACGAAGCTTGCTGCAACCAGTCGAGGAAACAAGCAGCGCCAGTGCGGCCGCCGATGTCGCAATGCGGATAAATGTACGTTTCACGTTGAGTCTCCTCTTACTGTCCGGCTTCAATCTTCGGCGTCATCAAGCCGACTTTGTCGATACCCGCGCCCTTGGCATAGTCGATCGCCTTGGCGACGTACAGAAACTCAAGGTCGGGATCGCCTTTCACGAACACAACACGCTCGGCGCGCGTCTTGAAAATCTCGGTTAACCGCTCTTGCAGGTTATTTTCTTGAACTGGCTCCTGGTTGATCTTCATCGACTTATCCTTCTCGATGACGATGACAACCGTGCGGTCCTGGTTCGGCGGCGGAGGCGGCTGATTCGGCGGCGGAGGCTGGGGAACCAGTGCGTCCAGGCCCTTCGGCGTGAGCGGCGTGATGACCATGAAGATGATCAGCAGAACCAGCAACACGTCGATCAGCGGCGTCATGTTGATATCGGCGGTGGGACCACCCGAACCGCCTACTGCCATTGACATAAGTAGATGCTCCTTATTTCCTGAATCGATTCAATGTTTAGATTCCAACCGGCTTAGCCGGGCCTTCTTTTGCCACCGATTCGGTGATGAGACCCAGCTGATCAACGCCGAATCCGCGCAGCGAATCGATAACCTCGACGACGCGTTCGTACCGCGCGCGGGAGTCGTTCTTCAAATAGACGGTCTTATCGAGTTTGGCCGACAGGCGGTCCTTCACCTTGACGCCCATGTCTTTGAGGTTTGCAAATTGATCGGTGCCGAGGTAGGCCTTGCCGTCTTTTGTGATCGACACGAGAATCGCGTCGTCCTTGTCGGCGGCCTGCATCGCCACCGGGTTTTTCGTTTTCGCCAGATCGACGCTGATACCCTTGGAAAGCATCGGCGTGATGACCATGAAGATGATTAGCATGACCAGCATCACGTCGACCATCGGGGTGACGTTGATGTCGGACACGGCCTTGAAGTCGGCCTTCTTTTTCATATTTCCACCGGACATCGTGTAAGCTCCTTGTAGACTTTCGGATTGGGGGCGGCGGCTGAGCCGCCGCCCGTTTCCGGATTCAACTCAGCAGGACATGAGGCACGGCCAGAAGCTTAGTGCTTCGCGCTGGCTTTCTGCAAACGCTTGATGAAGTAGTCGACGAGTTCCGACGACGAGTTGCCCATCTCGACGCTAAACGCTTCGAGACGGCCGTTGAAGTAGTTGAACACCATTACGGCCGGAATCGCGACGAACAGACCGATAGCGGTAGTGACGAGCGCTTCGGAAATACCGCCGGCGACGGCGCCGAGACCGGTGGACTTCTCTTGCGCGATGCCCTTGAACGCATTGATGATGCCGACGACGGTGCCGAACAGTCCGACGAACGGACCGGTGGAACCGATGGTGGCCAGCGAGCTGACGCCGCGCTTCAGTTCGGCGCCAACGATAGCTTCGGCGCGCTCAAGAGCGCGGCGGGAAGCTTCGATGGTTTCACCGGAAAGCTCGGACGACACATTGTGCGATTGGAATTCCTGCAGCCCAGCCACAACGACCTTGGCCAGATGCGACTTCTTGTAACGATCGGCGATCTTGATCGCTTCGTCGAGTTTGCCTTCGCGAAGCGCGCCGGCCACGGCCGGGGCGAACTTCCGCGATTCATTGCGGGCCGCGTTGTAAGCGAGCAAGCGGTCGATCATCACACCGATCGACCAGGCGGACATAATGAACAGAATGATGACGACGGCCTTGGCCAGCCATCCCATCTGCGCCCACATATCCATCGGGTCGAACGAAATCGCGCCGCCCGAAAGCAAGTTGAGGGCCCAGAGTTGCGTTTGAAGAACCATGATTGTCTCCTGCGAGTTGAGTTGAATTGAATCTACCGGCGAACCGGGGTTACTGCTGCACCAGGCCCCTAAAGGAACCGGGTGTTTGGGCCGATCCCTATTGCGAGAGCGGTCTCCGGGTTGGGAGTCGGGCCGGTGGGCCGATTCCGGTTACTACGTTCGCCTCCGGTCTGTCGGTCGGCGGCGAAAAATCGGGGAAAGAATTGGCCTGCCCTAGTTACTCAGCGTGAAGTTCACGTCGATTTGCGTCGCGACTTCGACCGCTTCACCATTAAGCAGTGTGGGTTTATAGATCCATTGCCGCACGGCGTCGGTGGCGGACGGGACGAGGAGTGGGTGACCGCTGACCACGTTCAAGTTCTGAATCGTGCCGTCCCGGGCGATGATCGCGTTGAAGCGGACCGTACCCTGGATACGCGCCTGTTTGGCCAGCGGCGGGTAGTTGGGGCGGATCTGCTTGATCAGGTTCGCCGCCTGGACGTTGCCGCCCACGCGAATCGGACCGGTCGGCTTCGGCTTGGGAGCTTCCACCGGTTTCGGAGGCGGCGGCGGAGCGGCCGTCGGAACCGAACCGATGATGCCGCCGATCACGCCGCCGGGCGTACCGCCGGGCACGCCACCGGGCACGCCGCCAACCACGCCCACCGCGCCGGACATCGGCGGCGGCAACTCTTCTTCCCTGATCATCGCGATCTCTTTCGGAATTTCTTTCGGCGCCACCAGGCGGCCGGCGTCGAACTGGCGCGGGATAACCTTAACGACCTTCACCGGAGCGGCCGGCGGCGGGGGCGGCGGAGGAGGAGGAGGAGGCGCGACGAGCATCGCGGCCAACTGCGTCGGCTGCAGGCCTTCAAAGAAGATCATCGGCAGGATCACCAGAACCGTGATTAGTCCGGCCTGAATGAGGAAGGACATGGCCACGGTCCAAGGCTTGTTTGTTTTCCCTGTTCCATCGACGAATGATTGTTCGAACATTTCCGCGTACCTTTCAACTGAACCGGAACTGCGTGTTCCGGAAGGAATTTGGGGGAGCGACTATTCTATCGCTTTGTCTTGGCGGTTGCTACTGCCGGGGCCGCGCCGGCCGGAGTGTTCGGCTTGCGCTTTTCCATCCAATCCCGCCACCAGATCAGGATTGGACTTGCAATGAAGATCGAAGAGTAGGTGCCGACGATGATTCCCACCACCAGCGCGAACGAAAATCCGTTCAGCACCGGACCGCCAAACAACCAAAGCGCCACGGCGGTGAGAAACGTCAGACCCGAGGTCAGGATCGTCCGGCTCAGCGTCTGGTTGATGCTGGCGTTGACAATCGTATCGAACTTTTCCTTGCGCATCGCGGGGAGGTTCTCCCGGATACGGTCGAAAACCACAATGGTGTCGTTCATCGAAAAACCGACAAGAGTCAGCAGCGCGGCGATTACCGTCAGCGAAATCTCCTTGTCCACGATCGAGAAGAGGCCGATGGTGATGATCGTGTCGTGGAACACAGCGATCACCGCCGCCAGGCCGTAAATAAACTCAAACCGGAACGCGATATAGACCAACATGCCGGCCAGCGCCAGCAGCGTCGCCGTCATCGCTTGCGAACGAAGTTCCTGGCCAACTTTCGGTCCAACCAAGTCGAAGCCGCGAACTTGATACGGCGCCACGTAGGCCTCTTTCTTCAGCGCTTCTACTGCCTGCGCGCTTACTCCATTGACACCGTTGAGGGCATCGATTGTTCCCAATAGTCCGCCCTTTTGCGTGTCGCGGAAGGTGACGATCGCCTTGGCGGTTTCCTGAATCTGGTCTTCGTTCATCGAAGCGCCCATCTGGGAGCGAAGCCGGTCGGCCACGGCGCCCTGACCGGCGCTGGAAAGATCCAGCTTGGCGACATCGCCGCCGCCGAAGGTCGCCTTTAGGCTCGAAAGCACGATCTCGCGAGCGGCGTTCAATTCGCGCTCGTCGCGGAGTTCGGTCGAGATCAACAGATCGCTCGTCGTGGTGTCACGCTGAACGACAATCTCGCCGGGGACTTTCCCGCTGAGCGAATTGCGGACCTGATCTTCCGTCACCGCTTTCTGGAACCGCACAACGGTCACGGTACCGCCCTTGAAGTCGATCCCGTAACGCGGGCCGCCCTTCATGGCAAGGCTGCCCAATCCGGCGGCTGTCAACACCAGGGAGGCGATGATGAAGGGCCACTTCTTACCGAGAAAGTCGAAATTTGTTTGCTTGAAAATTTCCATTGAGTACTGCTAGCTGTCGCCTTGACGTTTGGACACCGAGCCCGAGCAACTAGTTCCCACGTGATCCGAAAAAAAGTATCACAAATGTTGATGTCAGACAAACAGACACCGTACTAGTCCAGTCCATCGACCGGACCGGTAGCGGGCTGTCAAAAACAAATCAGATGCTCAATGTTTCAACCTGCTTGCCTTCCATCTCCCACTGATAGATGAAGCGGGAGACGAAAACAGCCGTGAAGACATTAGCGATCAAGCCTATCACAAGAGTGATGGCGAAACCTTTTACCGCTGTCGTTCCGAATGCGAACAGGAACGCGCACGAGACGACCGTGGTGACGTGCGTATCGATGATTGTTAGAAACGCTTTTGAGAATCCGGCGTCGATGGCCGCAATGACGCCCTTGCCGTGCCGCAACTCTTCGCGCACACGCTCAAAGATCAGGACGTTCGAATCGACCGCCATACCGATCGTCAAAATGAATCCGGCGATGCCCGGCAGCGTGAGGACCGCGCCGAAGTAGGAGAGCGCCGCAAGCAGAATGATCGCGTTCAGCACCAGCGCCAGCACCGCATTCACGCCCGAACGCTTGTAGTAGACGAGCATGACAAACACAACCGCGCCGACGCCGATCACGCCCGCCAGCAACCCGTCGCGGATCGAATCCGCGCCGAGCGACGGCCCGACGGTTCGCTCTTCGCCGTAGACGATGCCGGCGGGCAGCGAGCCCGAAGTCAATGTCAGCGAAAGATCGGACGCCCGCGTTTGATCGCCGATGTTGGTGATGCGGCCCGAATCTTCGATCTTGTTCTGAATCGTCGCAACGCTGAAGATCTGGTTGTCGAGAACCACGGCCAGCTTGTTGTTGATGTTCGATTCCGTGAACCGGCCGAACCGCTTCGCCGCATCCTGCGACAGATTGAACGCCACTTCCCATTTGCCGAACTCATCCTGCGCCGGACGCGCGCTGCGCAGATCGCGGCCCGTGACCACGGCGTTGCGCCCCAGCAGCCACCACTGTTCGCCCGGCTGGCCAGGCGTCACGCGTTCTTTCACAAGCCGTGTTCCCAGCGGCAGCACGCCGCCATTCTGCGTGAGTCCCGCTTCCCGCGTTGCGAACGGCCCGCCGCTGACGCTGGTGATTTCTAGCATGGCGGCGGTCCGCAGGAGGTCTTTTACGCGGTCCGGATCGTCAACGCCCGGCATCTGAACCAGGATGCTCGATTCATCCTGCGCGCCTCCGCGTTGTTGCACGGTCGCTTCGGTGAGGCCCAGGCCGTTGATGCGGGTTTCGATGGTTCGAATGGAGCGCTCGACGGTATCTCTACGCATCGCCTGCGCCTCGGTCGGTTTGTAGGTGAGGCGGTAATCGCCCGATCCCGCTGCATTGAGATTCCACGCGGCGAATTGGGCGGAGATCACATCACGGAGGGCCGAGGTCTTGTCGGAGGCCACGCCCTTGATGGTTATTTCAATCTTTTCGGCGTCTTCGATCTTGTTCGGATCGTTGCGATCCATCGCCACGTAAGCGATCAGTTCCTTTTGCAGAGCCGCCTTCAGCCGTTCGATCGTCTGATCGGCTTCGGCCTTGAACGCATCCTGGACTTGAACTTCCAGCACCAACTGGCTGCCGCCCTTCAAATCCAACCCCAGCTTGATGTTCTCGTTCCAGTTCTTCACCAGTTCATCTTTGCTCTTGGGCAGGCCGATGATGCCGTAGATACAGATGAGGACCACCGCGAGGATGAAGATGGCCTTGTTGCGAATCGTGCTTGTCATGGAAATGTTGCTCGTGAAAATGAAAGGATACTACGACGCCTAGGGGGAGGACTTCAGCGAGGAGACCGCGTTGCGCGCCAACTGGAGCTTTACGTTGTCTGGCCGGACTTTAATGACAATTGTATCGTCTTCTCCGCCCAAGTCCACAATGGTACCGACAATTCCGCCATTGGTGACCACGACATCGCCCTTCTTCAGGTTCGCCAACATCTGTTGCGTCTGCTTCTTTTGCTTCTGCATCGGAAGGACCAGCAGAAAATAGAAGATCGCGAAGATCGCCACCATCGGCAGGAACTGCATTAGATTGTTCGGATTCGATATGAAGAGAGAGAGAGTCACTCGGTTTCTACCACTTGGGCCAACCGGGCCGATTGCAACAGTTGGGGGAAGGCGCCAAACAGAATAGACTGCCTGATCTGGCGCATGATGTCAAGATAATGGCGGATGTTGTGTAGTGTGGCTAGTACTGCGAAGAGGATCTCTCCGGCCAGAAAAAGGTGGCGCAAGTAGGCGCGCGTAAACGTTTTGCAGGTGGTACAATTGCAGGCCGGATCAAGCGGCCCGCGATCGTCCCGATACCTCGCGTGCTTAATGATCACCCGGCCCTGGCTCGTGAACAGACACCCGTTGCGGGCGTTACGCGAAGGCATTACGCAGTCCATCATGTCGATGCCGCGCGCGACGTATTCGATCAGTTCTTCCGGCTTACCGACGCCCATCACGTAGCGCGGCTTCTCCACCGGCAGAAGCGGCGCAGTGATCTCGGTCATCGCCAGCGACTCGGCTCGCGGCTCGCCCACCGAAAGCCCGCCTATCGCGTATCCGGGAGCATCGAGAGCCAACAATCGCTCCGCGCATTCGCGCCGCAAATCGGGATACATCGAACCCTGCACGATCGGAAACAGCGCCTGCTTGGTATCGAATTTTCGATACTGCGTGAATGCCTGTTCGGCCCAGCGAATGGTGCGACTCATCGACCGCCGCGCCTTGACTTCCGGCGGCGCCGGATACTCAAGACATTCGTCGAGAACCATCATGATGTCGGAGCCGAGCGCCATCTGCGTATCGACGGTCGACTCGGGCGTGAACAGGTGCTTGTCGCCGTTCAGGTGCGATTGAAAAATCACACCTTCTTCGGTGATTTTGCGAATTTTACTTAACGAAAATACCTGGTACCCGCCCGAGTCGGTGAGGATCGCACGCGGCCAGCGCATGAACTCGTGAAGACCGCCGAAGTTGCGTATCAACTCGTGGCCGGGCCGCAGGAACAGGTGGTAGGTATTCGACAGAATAATCTTCGCGTCGAGGTCGTCGCTCAACTGCTCGGGCGTTAGTCCCTTCACCGTCGCCTGTGTACCGACCGGCATGAAAACCGGCGTCTCGACATCACCGTGCGGCGTATGAATCACGCCCGCGCGCGCGCCCGTTTCCGGGCATGTCGCCTGCACTTCAAAAAAACTCATTCGTACCGCAGCGCCTCCGTTGGATTTAACCGTGCCGCGCGGTTTGCCGGCAACAGCCCAAACACTAAGCCAACCAGGAACGAGGTCGAAAACGCCACACCCACCGACACCGGCGAAATCGGAATATCGATCCCCGAGAAATAGGTTGCCAGCAAAGGCGCGGACACGCCCACGCCGATTCCAAGCAGCCCTCCACCGACGCTGATCAACACCGCTTCCATTAGAAACTGCGTAAGCACGGCGCGCCGCGTCGCGCCAACCGACATGCGGATGCCGATCTCGCGCGTGCGTTCGGTAACGGTGACAAGCATGATGTTCATGATCCCAATTCCCGAGATCACCAGCGCGATCGCCGATACCAGCACCAATACAATTGTCAGGATCAGCGCGATATTTTCGGCGGCGTCGAGTATGCCGGAGAGATTGTCGACATAGTACTTCGCGCCCGCTCTGTGCCGCGATTCGAGCATCGACTGCACCTGTTTGGTCAACGCGACCACATCGCCCGCATCGCGTGCCTGCACGTACATCGGATCGATGCGTTCTTCGGAAGTCAGATACTTGAGCACAGTCATCGGAATCAGAATCGTCTCGGTCGAGAGCTCCGAAAGCCCAAAGCTATCGGTCTTCTCGCGGAACGTGCCGATGATCGTGAACTGCAAATTTTGAATCTTGACGACCTGCCCGATTGAGTTCGAATTGCTGCCATAGAGTTTGATGGCGAGCTTTTCGGTCAACATCGCCACACGGTTGCGCACGGCGACATCGTCGGCCGCCATGAACCGCCCCGCGACGCAGATCAGATTGCGCAGCGGCGCGTACTGCTCGTCGGAGCCGATGATCTTCACATCGCGCACTTTGCCGTCGATCGCCATCTGATCGTAGACCGTCATGACGCCAGTGGCGGCTGTGATGCGCCCCTGCAGCGCTTCGCGCACAGCACGTACATCGGCGATCTTGACGAAGTCGGCTTCGACCGACGTGCCCGTGCGATTGCCAGCTTCGTAGTAGGCGATGACCAAGTTCGAACCGATGCCGCGAATCTGTTCGAGCACGTAATCGCGGCTGGTCAGCGAGATCGTCACGACGAGAATCACCGACGCGTTGCCGATGACAAGACCCAGCGCCGTCAGCAGCGTGCGCACCAGATTCGCTCGCAGCGCCTGCAAGCTGAAGCGGAAAACGTCACGCGGGTTCATTCGCCGCTCGATGCCTGTTTGAGCAGCTTCAACGCTTCGTCGCGGCTCGGCAGATCGGGGTTAAGCGGCGCGCGCAGATACTCTTCGAGCAGTTGCTTCGCGACGGGCAGATCCTTCTTCGCCTCGATGTGCGCCTGGGCCTTTCCATACAGCACCTGCGGGTCTTTCGGCGCGATTTTCTCGGCGCGTGAAACCCACGCAAAGCTCTCGGCGAACCGGCCGCGCCGCGCGAAGAAACGCGCAACGTCAAGCACGCGGCCCACCGACTTCGGCGCCAACTCCGCGGCCCGCTTGAGATGTTGCTCGGCGGTGTTGAAGTCCTTGCGCGACTCCTGCATCTGCGCCTGCGCGTATTCAAACTCGGCCTCGTCGAGGGCGCGGATCTTCGGCAAGAGCGATTGTGCCTTGTCGAGCCCGCCGCCCAGGAAGCCGGGCGCTTGCAGGTAGTAATCGAATAGATCGTTCAGCGCCTCGCCGTTCCGCGGATCGAGCGCGACGGCTCTTTCGAAACTCTGCCGCGCCTTCGAAGCGTAGTGCGGCGCGGCGACCGGAAACGCTGTCTCGGCGCGGCGGCCCAACGCCCGGCCCAGCCAATGATGATGCTCGGCGCGCTTCGGATCAAGCTGCGCGGCCTTTTCAAAGTGCGACGCGGCCTGCTTGTAGTCGCGAAGCCCGAACGCGGCCCGGCCAGCGGCCATGTAGGCCGCGGCGTCACGCCCGTCAAGATGCGGACGGATGGCCTCCAGCGCCTCTTTGTAACGAGTCTGCGAGAACAACTCATCGGCCCTTCGGACTTCTGCGGGCCCCCCGTACAAAACAGCCGCGCACGCCAATGTTACGAGCGGATTGCGCATTCTATATTATTGTACGTGGTGCGCGCGGCGGCCGTTTCGTGGAGGGGCTTGCCGAACCGGTGTAGACGCGGTTCAACTCGCCGCCGATGAGCGACCGCAGACACTTGCCAACCGCCGAAGCCGCTCTTGCCCGCGGCATCATTCAACCCGCTGAAACGCTTCGCGAGCGAAGGCGCGTCGTAGACGAAATGGAACACCAGCATTTGCGGTAGGTCCTGATCGAGGTAGCTGTAGTTGGCCGGGTGAGCTTCTCGCCGTCGCCGGAGGCGATTCCCATCGCCTTCGACTAGCCCGAAGTTCCCCCGCCGATAAGCAGTAGTTTTCACCGCAAGGTTCTCAGACAGCGTGGGTTGCGCGTTTTTTTGCCTTGTTCTGTATACCCATGTAAATACTCGTATATGTATTTACACGTAGCGCCTATTGTTGCATACTGTTACCATGTACGTGGAAACCGTGCCGAACCGCTCCTCGCCTCCCGCGATTCTGCTCCGCACCGCTTTCCGCCAAGGCAAAAAGATCGTCAAGCGCACGCTCGCCAATCTTTC